>Ga0209573_1003156_pt1 | contig 18876 bp, 20 predicted proteins | sample TNRBio252014_DNA_FD_185870 | JGI IMG/M metagenome (GOLD analysis project Ga0209573, IMG submission 185870) | Wastewater treatment Type I Accumulibacter community from EBPR Bioreactor in Madison, WI, USA - TNR Reactor_6/25/2014_ DNA (SPAdes)... | ecosystem: Engineered > Bioreactor > EBPR >...
AGGAAGATTCCCGCGATGTCTATGGCGAGCAACGCATCAACCTGATTGGCTGGCTTCGCGGGCAATGGGTTCATCTCACCTACACTGATCGCGGCGATAGACTGCACGCGATTTCACTGCGAAAAGCAACTTCTCATGAAATCCGTCAATACCGAAAAACCTTTTCCAAGCACTGATGCGGAATGGGAAGCGTTGATCGCGGATGCACCGGAAGCCTCTGCGGATTCCAACGCTGCCTATGATCCGAACGATCCTGCAGCGGTTGAAGCCTTCTGGGCGAATGCAGTCCTGGTCCACGAGGGCGGACCCACCGCCGTGCGGGCGGCGCTGGCTGAGAAGCGCCGCACCCGGGGTCCGCAAAAAGCGCCCCGGAAGGTGCCGACCACCATTCGCTTTGATGCCGACGTGCTGGCCGCTTTGAAAGCCACTGGCAAGGGCTGGCAAACGTGCGTCAATACTGTCATGCGTGAGTGGGTTCAGACTCATTCACCAGACTCTTGATGTTTTCAGAATCAGACTGTCCGTTCCTGATTCAACGCCAGCAAGCGCCGCAACACCTCCTCATCGGGCAAATCCGCTGGCCAACCGTAAGCTGCCGCCACCGCTTCATCCAGGATGCGATGCAGATTGACCAGCCAGGCCGGGCGCTGATTGTAGAGGTTCGTTAAGGTGCGTTTCTTCAATTCGGCGGCGAATTCCGGTTTGGGAATCAGCCGGTCGGGGTAGCCGGGGACGACTTCCGGGATGCGCTCCACCCATTCCGGGGGATTCAGCCAGCGTTCGCGCAGGGCGTTTAATTCGCGGGCGGCAGCAGCGATTGCGGGCGCATGAGCATCAAGTAATGCGCCTTTGGGAAAAGGGAACGTCTCAAAGCAGGTGGTGGGCGTGTAGCGTGGACGATCTTCCAGACTCGTTCCAAGCCGCAATGCCCACAGTTCATGAAATCGAGAATGCAGGATGCCAAAGGTGGCGTCATCGTCGCGGGCGATGATGATTAACATCTTGTCCGGCAGGACGCTCACTGGTAGCCAGACAAAAAGCCGGTGCTTGGCGACATGCGGCGTAGCGATGTAGCGGGTCAACGGTTTCAAGGCGGCGCGCACATCCTCGCCAGTACGTCCAAATCGCCACCAATATTTCTTGCGGTTGGCGTCCCGATTGGCGTCCCGCTCCGGCTTGACATGCTGAATGACGTACTCGAAAGGCGCTTCGTACAAGGCTGCTTGGGCTTCCGGTAGATTCGTACCAAAATCGATGATCCAGGTATCCGATGAACGACGGGTTAAATCTAAACCATTCCACCGGGGGCGCAGCACATCACTGTTAGGGCGACCATGCGGATTGGGCAACATTAACCACTGCCGGGCCAGATCACCGGGAATATCGAAAGCGCCATTCTTCTCCGGGCCTTGGAACGCTACGCCAGCGTTTTCCCGCAGCGGCCTGGCCTGGGTTAAATCCATGCCGCCGTCCCCAATCATGCGTCCGGTCAAATCTGCGTAGATTTCTGCGACGGGTTGACCGTTGAGCGTTGCGCCCTCTCCCCCAACCCCTCTCCCGCCAGCGGGCGAGGGGAGTTCTGCGCCAAAACATACCAGCGACACCCGCACCGCCGCGCCCTCGTTGACCCACGGTTCATCGGACCAGGCATTGAAAATGATCAGCTTTTTGCCTTCGATGATCCGCTCCAGCACCTGGCGATTCGCGCCACCGCGAATCGAATTAGTAGCCACTAATCCCGCCCGGAGCGCATGACCCGCTTCAATCTGCGCCCGCGCTTTCTCAAACCAGTAGCACACCAGATCGGCGCCGCCCGGCACGCGCCCCGCATACCTCTGACGCAGGGTTGCCCTGTAGTCCTCGCCCAGTTCCCGCAGCAATCGGGAACCGCCCAGAAATGGCGGATTGCCCACAATCGCGTCAGCGGCAGGCCACACGGCTTCCTCCGCACCATCCAGCAACGCATCCCGGCATTCAATCGTTTCCAGAGGCCGCAAAATCGGCTGGCGGCTGAGACTGTAGCCGTGCCGCAGCATCCACTGAATCTCACCAATCCACACCGTCACTCGCGCCAGTTCCGCCGCATAGGGATTCAGTTCAAGGCCCTTCACACTCTCCGGCCCGACCGCCGGAAATTGCCGGGGCCAGCCCAGCGTTTCCGCCTCCAGCATCACTCGATGCTCCAAATCCTTCAGCGCCTGCAAGGCCAGATATAGGAAATTGCCCGACCCGCAGGCCGGATCGAGGACGCGAAACCCACGCAGCCGTTCCAAAAAACCCTGATAAACCGCACCCGCCGTCTTGCGCCCCTTGGAACGATCCGCCCGAATGGCCGCCTTGGCCGATTCCCACTCCCGCAACAGCGGTTCGATAATGACCGGCTCCACTAAACGCCGGATCGACGCGGCATCGGTGTAATGCGCGCCCAGTTGCGAACGCTTGGCCGGGTCCAGGCCCCGTTCAAACAAGGCGCCGAAAATTGCTGGCTCAATCGCACTCCAATCCAGTTGCGCCACGGCCCGCAGCGCTTCCAGCTCCGGGCGTTCCAGCGGCAGAACGTGCGCATCATCGAACAATCCGCCATTGAACCAGTCAATCAATTCCACCCCGAAATCGCCGCCGCCGGCCATGGCCGCGAACAGGTTTTCCAACTGGGGCGCAAAGCGTTCAGGCCGCTGCAACCCATTGTCCAGCAAACGGGTCAACAGGCGTTGCGGCAACAGCCCGGCATCTTCGGCGAACAGGCAGAACAGCAACCGGTTGAGAAAATGCGCCACCGCTGGCGGAGCATGGCCGCGTTCCCGCAAGATCTGCGCAATGTCCGCGAAACGGGCAGCGGCTTGAGCGGTTAAGCCCTCGCGAGTCTGACCGGGCCGCAACCGTTCCGGGTCACTGAACGCCCATTTCAGCCATTGCCGCTTATCCGGCAGCAGCACATCATCCAGCGTCAGGCGGCGCGTTTCCGGCACCGTGCCGGTGAAAGCCGTATGAATAACGATGGTGTCGATATCCGAAACCACCAGCAACGGCGGTGATTCCAAAGCCAGCGCGTACAACTGCAATTGCCGCAGCGCCGCATTCAAATCCTTGCCCTTGCCCTTGTATTCCCAGCCAAAATGACCGCATTTCCACACATCCGCCCAACCGTTGCCGCCGCCGGTTTTCTTCGCGCCTTTCTCGAAGCAATACCATTGACCGGCTGGATCAGCCTCCGCCGGGGTCGGTTCCTCAAGCAACCGGCACAGGTCGATGAAATGCTCCTGAGCGGCGGAACGCTCCTTAAGCGTCGCCTGCCGCCATTTGGCGACGAAATCGTGAGGGGTCATCAGATTTCCAGTCATCAGACGAAATTGTGAGAGGTCATCAGATTTCCAGAGATTTCCAGAGATTTCCAGATCACCCATGGCGTTGCCCTGGGCTAAAATTAGTACGCCCCGTTGGGGCTTAAACACGAAAAGTTTTGCAGTTTAGCCCTGAAAGGGCGATTTAAGGTTAACCCAGGGCAACGCCCTAGGATGTCTAAGAACCCCTCTCCCGGTGGGAGAGGGGCAGGGGTGAGGGTCGTTTTTCAATCAGTGAGCCGAATCGATGTTGCACAAAAAATACCGCTTTGCAGGGTTTTCATACCGCTGGTGGCCCGCTAAGCCGTTGAAAAAGCTCCCTCACCCCCAACCCCTCTCCCGAGGGGAGAGGGGAGTTTTTAGACAGTCTCTAAAGGGATCAAAAATTTCGCCTTTTCAGCTTGATTTAAGGTCGAGGCCGTAAAGTCATGGCCGAAGTCGCGGGCTGGAGGCGATCACCGCCGCAGCCAGCCGCTGATGATGACCTGAGTCCACTTTACGGAGAAACGATCCATGATTATTCGTCCTGCGCTGTTCGCCGCCCTGGCCTTGACCGCCGCCGCCGCTTTCACCGTCCCCGCCATCGCTTCGAGTCCCGCTGCGCCAGCGGCCAGTCAACCGGCGGCGACCGGTGCCATCACCAAGGAGCAGGCCATCGAAATGGCCCTCAAGGCGCATCCCGGCAAAGTCACCAAGGCGTATGAGGATGGACATAAAGGCAAACAAACCTGGGAGGTCAAAATTGACGGTGCCGACGGTAAAAAGTGGAAGACGTACTACGAAATCTCGACCGGCGCGCTGGTCGATGACAAGGAAGACGACTAAAGACACCCCGATCAGGCCCGGACCTATCCGCCGGGCTTGATCGCGTCACGCCCTCATCAGGTTCAAGATCATGACCGATTCTCATTCCCGCGAAATCGCCGTGTGGGACCCTTGGGTCCGCTTATTTCACTGGCTGCTGGTCGCCGCGTTCACCCTCGCCTACTTCACCCAGGAAGGGCCATTCGAGGAGCTGCTGGAAAAGATGGACGGCGCCTGGCTGCAACTCATCCATGTCTGGTCCGGCTATGTCATCGTCGGACTGCTGATATTCCGTCTGTTCTGGGGTTTGGCCGGCTCGCGCTACGCCCGGTTCAGCGATTTTGTTCATGGGCCGCGTGAAATCTTCGCCTACACCAAAGACGTGCTGATGCTGCGCGCCCGTCGCTATCTCGGGCACAATCCGGCGGGTGGAGCGATGATCGTCGTCCTGCTGCTGAGTCTGACCATCACGGTCATCGCCGGATTGATGCTGTACGGGGCTGACAAAGGGATGGGGCCATTGGCCGGCCTGCTGATAAACAGCAGTGATGGCCTGATCGATGCGACCAAGGAAGTCCACGAATTCTTCGCCAACTTCACCCTGATTCTGGTGGTCGGGCATCTGACCGGCGTGATCTGGGAAAGCCTGCTACATCGTGAAAACCTCGCCCACGCTATGGTCACGGGACGCAAGCGCGCCTGAAGGCTGCTGATCTTTCCACTTGGAGCGCACTAATGCGCCATCCTCTCGCCTTAACCGCCGCCCTGCTTTTGGCAATGGGTGTGTCCGGGCCAGCACCAGCCGGGCGCGATCATGAAGAAATTCGCCGCCTGCGCAACGCCGGGGAAATCCTGTCCCTGGAAACCATCATCACTCAGCATCGCCGTCAGCATCAGGACGGCCAGTTGCTGGAGGCGGAACTGGAGCTGGAAAAGGGTCGCTATGTGTACGAACTCAAATTTCTGGGCGATGATGGCGTAGTGCGGGAGTTCGAATACGACGCGCGCACCGGCGAGTTGTGGCATGTCGAGAATGGAGAAAAAATCATAAAAAACAGGTAACTGCTTAGGTCCACCACCTTGATCTTAAGTTGGGGCAGGGTCTGAATGCTTATAAAAACAGGAGTCGCCATGCGTTTGTTGTTGGTCGAGGATGATGCGCTGTTGAGCAGTCGGTTGCGTGGCGAACTGGAGCAGGCTGGTTTCGCAGTGGATGTTGCGGCGGACGGCGTGGACGCCGAGTTCATGGGCGGCAGCGAACCCTATGATGTGGCGGTGCTGGATTTAGGACTGCCGGGCCGCGCCGGTCTGGAGGTGTTGCGCCACTGGCGGGAAGCCGGCAATCTCTTGCCGGTGTTGATTCTGACCGCCCGCGACGCCTGGCATGAAAAAGTTGACGGCTTCAAGGCCGGCGCTGACGACTATCTCGGCAAGCCGTTCCACACGGCGGAATTGATGGCCCGATTGCAGGCGCTGTTGCGGCGCGGCGTCGTCCGCCCGCCCGGGCCGTTGCGCGTGGCTGGCCTGGAACTGAATGAAGAGACGCAAACGGCGCAAGTGCTTGCCACCGGCGAGCGGTTCGACTTGACCGGCGTCGAATTTCGTCTGTTACGCTATTTGATGCGTCATCCCGGCCAGGTGTTGTCCAAGACCCGGCTGGCCGAACATATTTATGATTTTGACGCCGAGCGCGACAGCAACGTGCTGGAAGTTTACATCAACCGGTTGCGCCGCAAACTGGGCCGCGAGTTGATCGCTACCCGCCGGGGTCAGGGCTATGTATTTGGCGCTGATGCGCTATGACCTCCCTGCAAACCCGGCTGTCCGTCGGTTTGATCGTAGCTCTGGCTTTGCTGACGGCGCTGGCGGTCGCAGTCGGCGGTTATTCGTTGCACCAGTTGGCGGAAAACTTCGTCGCCACCCGCCTGGAGCATGATCTGGAAACACTGCTGGCTGCGCTGGAATTCGATCCTGCCGGTCAACCCCGGTTGCCTGCAGAACGTGTGGGCGCTTCCTTCCATCAACCCTATTCAGGACACTACTACCAGATCGAAACCCCCGGCGGTGAACTCTGTTCCCGTTCCCTGTGGGATGCCGATCTGACTCTGCCGCCGCTGACTGCCGACCGCGTGACCCGAAGTTTCGTCATCGGCCCGCAAAACCAGGAACTGCTGCTGGTCGGGCGCGCCTTCCAGGTTCGGAATCAACCCATCGCTATCGCCGTGACCGAGGACTTCACCCCGGTGCGCCAGGGTATTCAACGCCTGCTGCTGGAAGTCGCCGGCATCGCCCTGCTGATCTTCGGCGCGCTGCTGTTATTCCAGCGGCTGATTGTGCGGCGCGGCCTGGCTCCGCTGGAACAACTGCGCTGTGAACTGCCCCGGTTGGCGCAGGGTGAGATTCCTCAACTGCCAATCGATGCGCCCGATGAGGTGCGGCCGTTGGTTACTGAATTAAACCGTCTGCTGGCCCTGCTCGATCAGCGTCAGCGGCGATCCCGGCGCGCTTTGGGTAATCTGGCTCATGCGTTGAAAACGCCATTGACTGTTTTGATCCAGCTCGCTGAACAGCTCCCGCCTCCTCATCATGCCGAATGGCAGTCAGACCTGCGCCAGCAACTCCAGCACATGCGCAGCCTGATGGAGCGGGAACTCAAGCGGGCGCGGATCGCCGGCGGCGGTGCGCCAGGTCAGCAGGTGCTGCTGGAGCGGGAAATTGCCGATCTGACGGACACGCTGAGCCGCATTTATCGTGACCGGGATTTGTTGTTTGAAATCCAGGTTCCGCCTGGTTGCCAGTTCCCCGGCGACCGTGATGATCTGCTGGAATTACTCGGCAACTTGCTGGATAACGCCTGTCACTGGGCGGCAGGGGCAGTGCGATTGACCGTTGAAGCCAGCGCCGGGTGTCTGTCGCTGCGAGTGGAAGACGATGGGCCGGGCTGTCCTCCGGAACAACTGGAGTGGCTGCGCCAGCGCGGCGCCCGGATCGATGAATCCCGCGCCGGGCATGGTCTGGGGCTGGCTATCGCCGGCGATATCGTCGAACAGTATGAAGGAACGCTGACCCTGGGGCGCTCCGCCACGCTGGGCGGCTTTCTCGCCGAGGTAGCATTACCGTTGCGCTGCTCCTTCTTAGCCAAGGAGGGACAGAAGAATTAATCTGTGTTTTCTACTCATCGGGAGTCGATACTGCAAGCCGGTTTCCAGGAGGCGCGCCGTGACCACCCCCGCCGACATGGCCGGATTTATCACCTTCCCTTGATGGGGGAGGATGGGGAAACCCGAACGCGCCGCCGAACTCAAAAAGCGCACGCTGACGAATCTCTACAATCAGCGCCCGACCTGGCTGGATCATGCTCATCGCCCGCTCGATGAAGCCGTTGCCGCCGCGTATGGCTGGCCCGCCGATTGCGGCGATGAAGACATCTTGCGCCGGTTGCTGATGCTCAATCAAAAAAGAACCCGATGACGCCACAGGAAATCCGCCATGCGTTTTTTCAACACTGAAGGGCCGAATAGGGCCGAAAACCACTACAATCTGCCGCCGCTGGAGCGTTGGGATTTGGCTGAGGTCAGGATGCTGATTGACCAGAAGAAATACTTTCTGCTGCACGCCCCCCGACAGACGGGCAAGACCACCTGCCTGCTGGCGCTGGCGGAGTTATTAAACCGGGAAGGCCGCTACCGGGCGGTGTACGCCAATATCGAACCTGCCCAAGCGGCGCGGGAAGATGTCTCGCTGGGCATGACGGCGGTGGTAGAACAAATCTCGCGGGGTGCGCGGGACCAGATAGGTGATGCGCCAGCGGTGGTTCTGGGGCGAACGATTATCGAGCAGTCCTCAGGGACGACGCGGGTCGATGAATTCCTGACCCGCTGGTGTGAAACCTCGCGGTTGCCAGTTGTGTTACTGCTGGATGAAGTCGATGCCCTGGTCGGGGATACCCTGATTTCCCTGCTGCGGCAATTACGTGCTGGATACGCCAAGCGGCCCGTGCGATTCCCGCAGACGGTGATTCTGTGCGGCGTTCGGGACTTGCGCGATTACCGGATTCACGCCAGCTCGGAAAAGGCCGTCATTACTGGCGGCAGCGCCTTCAACATCAAAGCCAAATCTCTGCGTCTGGACGATTTCACCGCTGAAGAAGTGCGAGCATTGTTGTTGGAACATACGGCGGAAACCGGACAACGCTTCACGCCGGATGCATTAGCGCGGGTATGGACATTGACCCTGGGCCAACCGTGGCTGGTCAACGCGCTGGCTTATGAAGCCTGTTTTGATAACCGGGAAGGCCGGGACCGCCGTCGGCCGATCACGGTGGAACGGATCGAGCAAGCCAAGGAAAACCTGATTTTGCGGCGGGTGACGCATCTCGATCAGTTAGCTGACAAACTCCGGGAAGCGCGGGTACGGCGAATCATCGAGCCGATGCTGGCTGGCGCGCTCCTTGGTGAAGTACCCGAAGATGACCGGCAATACCTGGTCGATTTAGGGCTGTTGCGCCGCGAAGGCCAGGGCGGATTGGTGATCGCCAATCCGATCTATCGGGAAGTGCTGCCGCGCATGTTGGCCGGCGGCCCGCAAGATTCCCTGCCGCACATCACCCCGACGTGGCTCAATACTGACGGTAGCTTAAACCCGGGGCGCCTGCTGGACGCCTTTCTACGCTTCTGGCGGCAACACGGCCAACCGCTGCTGGGCAGCGCTCCCTATCACGAAATCGCCCCGCATTTAGTGCTGATGGCCTTTCTGCATCGCGTCGTCAACGGCGACGGCACTCTGGAGCGGGAATACGCCATTGGCCGGGGCCGGATGGATCTGTGCCTGCGCTACGGCGAATTAACCCTCAGCATGGAACTGAAAGTCTGGCGGGACGGGGAACCCGACCCCTTGAATGAAGGTTTGGAACAACTGGACGGCTATCTGGCCTGGCTGAGTCTGGAAAGCGGCTGGCTGGTCATTTTCGACCGTCGCTCCGGGCAACCGCCGATCCGGGAACGCACCACCAGCAACGAAACCTGCAGTCCTCAAGGGCGGCAAATTACCATCGTGCGGGCGTGAGATCGGCATCACAACTTTTAAGGAAACCCTATGCCGAAAATGCGTGCCAGCTTTCAGGGTCTGGTTCAGGTGCTGGCGAAAAGCCTGTACCCGGAGCCGGATGTGTTCATCCGCGAATTGTTGCAGAACGCCCATGACAGCATTCAACTACGCCGGGTCGCTGATGGTGACCATGCCGGCGAGATTCGTATCGACGTGGACGACCGCGCCCGGACGCTGAGTTTCAGCGACAACGGGACCGGCATGGATCAGCGGGATATTGAGGAGTTCCTGAGCGTGATCGGCAGCACCGGCACCGGCAGCCGCGCCCAGGAACTGGCCTCCCGCGATATTGCGGTCGCCACCATCGGCCAGTTCGGCATCGGTTTGCTATCCGCCTTCGTGGTCGCCGAACGGATCGACGTCTACACCCGCAAGCCGGGCGCGGTGCAAACCTGGCGTTGGACCAACTACGGCGGCGAAGACTATGAGCTGGTCGCCCTGTCCGTGGATGCGCAATCGCCCGGTACGCGAGTGGTGGTCACACTGGCATCGCATCAGACCGCCTTTCTCGGCAGCCAGCGCCTGCGCCAGACCGTGCGGCGCTATGCCGATCTGTTGCCATTCCCGATCCTGCTCAACGGTTTCGGGCCGATCAACGCCGTCAACGCGCCCTGGCATGAACCCGGCTGGAGCGATCCGGTGGAGCGGGATCGGCTGCTGACCGCTTTCCTGAGCCAGCGTTACGCCGATCCGCCCCTGCTGGTCATTCCTCTGGACCTGCCGCACCCCCGCACACTAGGCGGTTTGTACGTCGCCGCCCGCTATACGCCGGTCGGTCAGGCCGGTGGTCGCGTCGATCTGTTCCAGGCGCGAATGTGCGTCCGCCTGAACGATCATGAGTTGCTCCCGGAATGGGCGTCGTTCGTGCGCGGCGTGCTGGACTGCCCGGATTTACAGCCGACCGCCGCCCGCGATAATGTGCAGCGCGACAACGCCTATCACGAGTTGCGCGACGCTCTGGGAAAGGTCATCGTCGCGGCGCTGCTGAACCTGGCACACTATGACCGGCCACGTTTTCTGCGTATGTGCGACTGGCATCAGGACGCCCTTAAAGGTATGGCGGCGCAGCATCAGGAGTTCGGCGCGGCGGTGCTGGACTTCTTGCCCTTTGCCACCAGTCAGGGACAATTAGCTTTACCCGATTATCTAGCCCGCCAGTCGCCAGGGGCGAACGGCAAGCGGCCCCTGTATTTTTTCACCCACGAAGCCGATGCCAATCAGTTCTACCCGCTCTGTCAAGCACACGGCGTTTTGGGCGTCAACGCTGGGGGCGCTTTTGATGAAACCCTGTTGCGCCATTACGTTAACCAGCATCCTGATCAAGTGGAGCTGAAGCCGCTGGATCGCCTCAATGACTCCGCGTTGTATCCCCCGCTCGATGCCGCAACGCAGGCGCGCTACGCCCCCCTGCTGCGGGCCGTGGATCGGGCGCTGGCCGACGCCGAAGCGCCAGCGCGCACGCAGATTCGCCAGTTTCAGCCGGCCAGTCTGAGCGCCGTGATATTGGCGGGACAACGGTTGACTGCCTTCGATCAGATGGAGCAGATGCTGGAAAAGTCATTGCTAGTGAATGAACTGGCGGAACTGGCCGGGGAGGTGCGCGACCGTCTGCGCCGTCAGCCGCTGGATTTGCTGCTGAACGCCGCTCATCCTCTGGTGCAGCGCTTGGGTGAGCTTCCCGATCCCGGTCATCCTGGTTATCGCCTGGTGCTGACTGGACTGTATTACAGCGCCCTGCTCAACGCCCGGCATCGCCTGACGCCCGCCGCCGCCCGCCATTTTCACACCGATTTACAGGCATTGTTGATCGCCCACCTGGATTTGCAGACCCGCCATGACTCTTGATCGTCCGACGCTCGCCCGGTTACGGGAACAAGCGACCCAAGCGCGGAAAATGGGCTGCTACGCACAAGCCGCGCAGTGGGAACAGCAGGCGGTGGATCTGGCTGGAACGCTCGGGCTGGCTGGCGAACGGATGCGAGCGCTGCTGTGGGAAGGCTATAGCTTACAGCGCGCAGGCCAGGACGATCTGGCGCTGGCCTTCCTGCTGCAAACAATCCATGAACCGACGACCGATCCAGCAGACCGTTTCAGCGCCCTGATCGCCATTGTTCACATCAGCCTGGAGTGCAAACCGGCCCGCTTTTGTCGGGCGCTGCTGGAACAGGGACGGCGTGACCTGGCCGAATCACGCCAGCCGTGGGCGGCCTTGCTGGATTTCCTGGAGGGTGAGCTGGCCTTTCGGCAGGGCGATTTCGCGACGGCCTGGGATTGGCATGAACGCGCCTGGGCCGGACGGCGGGACGCCCATCCCCGGTTGACAGCGGCGACCCATCTCTGGGCGCAGTGCCGCACCGCATTCCGCCGCCGCGATCCAGTCGAGCTGGAACGTTTGACCCGGTTGCTGATCGGACTGCGCCCGAACTCAACCCTGGAACAACAATTGGTTATGCGGGCGCAATGGCTGCACTGGCGGGCGCAATACACTACTTCCGCTCCTCTTGCAGATTCCACTCCCATCGAGCAGGCGCGAGTGTTTCTGGCAGCCGCTGGCAAAAACGATATTGGTGATTTCGGCGCACGGCTGGAGGCGCTGCGGGTGTTGGCGCTGACCGGCGACTGGCAATTCATTGACGCCTACTTGCACCGCTGTCCTCTGCATCCCGACGCCTTTGAGACAGCGCTCGGTTTGGGTGATCTGGCGCTCAGTCGGGCGCGGGCGGCGCTGGGACAACCGGCAATCGATGATGACGGCGCAATGACTGCTGAGGTTATCGCGCTGGTCGCGTCGGATCACGGTCAAGCCTCGGCGCTGGTCAACGAAGCGCAGCGTCATTATCGGGAAGCGGGGCAATTTGCTGAAGAGCAGGACCGGCGTTTGGAAACCGGGTGGTACAGCCATACCGTCCAGCAACGACAAGCACTTCTCGAACTCACAACATCCCGCGTTCGATGATGAAATCGACGACCGACGCCAGTCCCTGCCGGGTTTTCAAATTGGTGAACGCGAATGGCCGGTCGCCGCGCATCTGGCGGGCGTCGCGCTCCATGATCTCCAGCGACGCCCCAACATAGGGTGCCAGGTCGATCTTGTTGATGACCAGCAAATCTGAGCGAGTGATGCCGGGGCCGCCTTTGCGGGGAATTTTGTCGCCCGCTGCCACGTCGATCACATAGATCGTCAGATCGGACAGTTCCGGGCTGAACGTGGCGCTGAGGTTATCGCCGCCGGACTCGACCAGCACCAGGTCCAGATCGGGAAAGCGCTCGCACAATTGCGCGACTGCCGCCAGATTCATCGAGGCATCTTCCCGAATCGCCGTATGCGGACAGCCGCCGGTTTCCACCCCGACGATCCGCTCCGGCTCCAGCGCCTGGGCACGGGTCAGAAATTGCGCGTCCTCATAGGTGTAAATATCGTTGGTGACGACCGCGATTTGATAGCGGTCGCGCAGCGCCTTGCACAAGGCTTCGACCAGCGCGGTTTTACCGGAGCCAACCGGCCCGCCCACGCCCACGCGCAATGGGGATTTGTTCATGGCGAATCTCTCCTGTGATCACGACCGGAACAGCCGCGAATACTGCATTTCATGCAGCGCTCCGGCCAGCGCCAGTCCCGGCGTCGCCGCGCCAATGTCTTCATCCGGCAGCGCCAGCCCTTCCCGCACCGCATCGAGGAGTACTGGACCGGCGGCGATCAATAAGCGCTGGCTGGCGGTTTGTCCGAGCGGAATCAGCCGGGTGGCGGCGGCGACCTGATTCTCGACCCAGGCCCAGGCGTAGCCCGCCGCTGCGTCCGACAACGCAATGTCCCATTTCACCGTTGCCAAGCTGAACAGCGTTGCGAAGCAAACCCGGGGCGCATTTCGCCACGGCGCTGCTTCCGCAATGCCCAGATCAGCCAATAACCGGGCCAGCGCCGCGCCAAGATGCTGATCTTCCCGCTGCAATTCCGCCGCCTCCCGCGAGGCGTATAACCGGGCATTCCAGCGATGGATTCCCGCCAAGTTCACGGTCTGCCATCCAGCATAGAGCCGGGCGAAAACCGGCAAATCCAGCCGGTGCAGGCTATGGCCGAGCAGGCCGAGAATCCAGTCACCGGCGCTGGCTTCATTCCGCACCCAGCCGCGATCTACGGCGCATTCCAATCCCTGAGAGTAGGCGTAGGCGCCGACCGGCAGGGCGGGACTGCACAGTTGCAAAAGCCGCAGTAAGGCTTTGGAATCCACGCTAGGCCGGATGATGAGGGTGATAGCCGTTGACTTCACCATGCGCGCCGGCCTCCGGCTCGAACGGCGCTTGCTCGCAGATGACGTCTAATCCCAGTTCCCGCACCATCCGGTCCAGCACATGATCGTGAAGGTAGCGCAGCCAGCTTGCATCGATTTGCAACGGAACATGGCGATTGCCGAGATGATAGGCGGCGCGCGCCAGCAATCGGGAATCCTCCGTCCGGACCGTAGAAACACGCTCCGGCGCCGCGTGAACTTCGATCACCAGCCCCGTGGTCGTCCGCAGCCGGTCACCCCCGCGTAACACCGTGCCGCGCGGCAGGAACAGACCGACATCCACTCCATTGTCCAGCCAGGTTCGCAGCCGGCTTTTCTGACGCAATTCAAAAGGCAGGGTCAGCGTTGTTTCAGCCGGCAGCGCCTCGTGCAGGCGCTCAATAATCTGTAGTTCCACAGGTTCAACAGCATCCATGAGCAGCCTCTTGTGAATCAATGGGGTAACGGAATGTCACTTTGCTCCTATGGTTTTAGAACAAAAAGTACCGTTGCGCCAGTGGCAACGCCCGGGCCGGCTCACAAGTAAGCAGCACGCCATCCGCCCGCACCTCGTAGGTCTGGGGATCCACTTCGATCATCGGCTGATAATCGTTGTGGATCAGGTCGCGTTTGCCAATCGTGCGGGTTTGGCACACCGCCGCCAGCATCCGGCGCAGGCCGAGCGTGTCCAGTGATCCACTGTTCAGGGCCGCTTTGGAGACGAAGGTCAGACAGATGGCGGCCAGCGCCCCGCCGAATGCGCCGAACATGGGCCGGTAATGCACCGGCTGCGGGGTGGGAATCGAGGCGTTGGCGTCACCCATCGGCGCCGCGACGATGAAGCCGCCTTTGATAACCAGCGAGGGCTTGACGCCGAAAAACGCCGGTCGCCACAATACTATGTCCGCCAGTTTACCCACCTCCAGTGAACCAACCAGATGGCTGATGCCATGGGTAATCGCCGGGTTGATGGTGTATTTGGCGATGTAGCGCTGGACCCGGAAATTATCGGCGCTGCCTGCTCCGCTCAGGGGCGAGGGTAATGGGCCGCGCTGCACTTTCATCTTGTGCGCAGTTTGCCAGGTGCGGGTAATGACCTCCCCCACCCGGCCCATGGCCTGGGAATCGGAAGAAATCATGGAAAACGCGCCGAGGTCATGCAGAATGTCCTCAGCGGCAATCGTTTCGCGGCGAATGCGCGAATCGGCGAACGCTACATCTTCGGGAATACTGGGGTCGAGATGGTGGCAGACCATCAGCATGTCCAGATGCTCATCCACCGTGTTGATTGTGTAGGGCCGGGTCGGATTGGTGGAAGAAGGCAGCACATTCGACTCGCCGCAGGCGCGGATGATGTCGGGGGCATGGCCGCCGCCCGCCCCTTCAGTATGATAGGTGTGAATGGTCCGGCCCTTGAAGGCGGCGAGAGTGTCTTCCACAAAGCCGGACTCGTTCAGCGTGTCGGTGTGAATCGCCACCTGCACGTCATAGCGTTCCGCCACGGCCAAACAATGATCAATGGCGGCGGGCGTGGTTCCCCAGTCCTCATGCAGTTTCAGACCCATGGCCCCGGCTTCGATCTGCTCCTCCAGCGCCGCCGGCTGGCTGGCGTTGCCCTTGCCGAGAAACCCGAGATTGACCGGCAAGCCTTCAGCGGCTTGCAACATCCGGCGCAGATGCCACGGGCCGGGCGTGCAGGTCGTTGCATTCGTACCGGTCGCCGGCCCGGTGCCGCCGCCGAGCATCGTCGTGATGCCGGACATCAGCGCTTCCTCGACCTGTTGCGGGCAGATGAAATGGATATGGCTGTCGATGCCGCCGGCGGTGGCGATCAACCCTTCGCCGGCAATCGCCTCGGTGCCGGGGCCGATGATGATGTTGACTCCCGGCTGCACGTCGGGATTGCCCGCCTTGCCGATGCCGCTGATCCGCCCGTCCTTGATGCCGATGTCGGCCTTGACGATGCCCCAGTGATCGACGATCAGGGCGTTGGTGATCACCGTATCGACCGCACCGTCCGCTTGAGCGCGTTGCGACTGGCCCATGCCGTCGCGGATCACCTTGCCGCCGCCGAATTTGACCTCTTCGCCGTAAATGGCGCAGTCGCGCTCAACCTCGATCCATAATTCGGTATCGCCGAGCCGCACCCGGTCGCCGACGGTGGGGCCGTACATCTCGGCGTAAGCGCGACGGTCGATGCGGCTCATGGCTGCTTCTCCAGCGGACCCATGACCTCGGCGCGGAAGCCGTGAACTTCCCGCGCGCCAGCGTAATCCACCAGCTCCACCTCGCGTTCCTGACCGGGTTCAAAGCGCACCGCTGTCCCTGCCGGAATGTCCAGCCGGCAGCCCCGCGCCAGCGCCCGGTCAAAGCGCAGGGCGGGATTAGTTTCGGCAAAGTGGTAATGCGAGCCGACCTGAATCGGCCGGTCGCCGGTATTGGCGACGGTCAGCCGGGTGAGGCGGCGACCGGCGTTGAGTTCGAGATCGCCTGCGACAATGATCATTTCGCCGGGAATCATGGGCTGCTCCTCAAGGAATCGGGTGATGAACCGTGACCAGCTTGGTGCCGTCCGGGAAGGTGGCCTCGATCTGCACTTCGGGAATCATCTCCGGCACGCCTTCCATCACGTCGTCGCGGGTCAGCAGGGTGCGACCCTCACTCATCAGTTCCGCCACGCTTCGGCCCTCCCTTGCGCCTTCCAGCAGTGCGCAGGACAGATAGGCGACCGCTTCGGGATAGTTGAGCTTTAAACCCTTGGCCTTGCGCCGCTCCGCCAGCAGACCGGCGGTGAACAGCAGCAGCTTGTCTTTTTCGCGGGGGGTGAGTTCCATCGAAATCCTCGCCAGGTCAGGTGGTCCAGAAACGGGAAGGGCAGGGCGGGTGATTGAGCATCATCGGTCTCAGCAAACTCCACGCCAGGATAAAAAAGCGCTTGGCCCGCGTCACCGAGGGGCCCAGATAGCGGCAGATCAGAATGCCGTCGAGTGAAGTTACGGTCGCCAGTTCACCCGCAACCGCCGGCGCGATGAAGGACTCCCAACCGGCGCGAAGGGCGGCAACCACTCCCTCACCCGGACCCTCGTTCACCAGGGAGGACGGAGCCTTGGGGGGCACACAAAGTAATGTAGCGGTCACGGGCTGACCCTGTAAACCCCAAGCGGCATGGAGGACCGGATCATCACCGATAAAACGGCCTGACTCCAGATAGAGCGGTGCGCCATCGCTCCAGACTTCCAGCGTCTGCCGGCATTCGCCGGTAGTGAAAATTTCACCCGCCGCCGGTCGCCCCAGACAGAGAATCTCCCAGCCGATCAAACGGGCGTCGCCCTGAAGGTCAATACGGGTCAGAGTCTGGAGGCGAGCGCTGTTATAGACGATATTCTCCTGCGGTAACCATTCCAATACCGCACCGGGCGCAACGGTCAGACATTGCGTCTGGCGCGCTGCAAGACCGGCGCTGCGGTAGAATTTGCCCGCCGCCGGGGTCGTCAGCAGCGCGTGAGCACCGGGGTCAAGCCGGGCCTCCAGGCGTAATTCATCGCCGCCGACCACCCCGCCGGGGGGATGAAGAATAGCGATATGGCAGACGGTTTCCCCTTCGGGATAAAACGGTCGTTGCACCTGCAGGGGGCCTTGATGTGCATATTGATCCAAAATAGTGCGCTGGCCCCGGCGCTGAAAGCCGAGCGTCAGATGAGCCTGCCAGCCGGCTGATGGGATCGTGTTGTTCACAGAAGACTCGGGCAAAAAGGAAATCAGTCACTCAGGGCGTTGCCTTGGGCTAAAGTTTAAGGTGTCTCTTTGGGCTTATCCCTGAGCCTCGAAGGGCGATTGAGTGTTAGCTCAGGGCAACGCCGGTGATTGGCTAATTTTGCAAATCATTTACCAAGAGTTGCCACTACCGAGAATCGCGCCGGTGTGTTCTGGCCCGCATCAGCGTCCGCCTGCCATGATTGAGCCGAACGTGGAGCAGCCTCCGCATGAGGACTGAACATTCTGACGCACAATTCTTCAGCCTGCGGTTGCCTGCGGAACTCGATCAACTGCCGGTCTTTCTCGACCATGTCCGGCAGATTGCCGAGGCCGCTGAGCTGGCGGAAGCTCAGGGAACCCGGCTGGAACTGGCGGTCGAGGAGGCGCTGGTCAATGTGTTTCATTACGCTTATGCCAGCCAGTCTCATCCGGGTTCCGTACTCTGCCGGGTCAAGGTTGAAGCAAATAGTCTAACGGTGGAAATCGTCGATGAGGGGCCGCCCTTTGATCCCCTGGTCCGGCCAGACCCGGATACGGCCTTGGAACTGGAGCAGCGCCAGCCCGGCGGATTGGGGATTTTCATGATCCGGCAGCTCACCGATGAGGTCAGTTACCGCCGCGAGGAGGGCCGGAATGTGTTGACCATTGGAATGCGGAAGGGGATTGAGTAGCGAGAGGGTGAATGAAGTAAAGGAGAACCCGGAGTTCTCCTTCATCAAGACATGATGCCGCGACGTTCAAAGCAACGGCTTTTCGGAAACCAGCAAACCGTCTTCGTCGGCATAAACATGATAACCGGGCTGGAAGGTCACGCCGGCGAAGCGCACGGGAATATCACGCTCGCCGACGCCCCGCTTGACGCTCTTGAGCGGATGGACCCCGACCGCCTTGACGCCAATGGGAATTTCGGCAATGGCGGCGGAATCGCGGATGCAGCCGTTAACGATCACGCCGGCCCAGTCATTTTCCTCAGCCAGTTCGGCGAGTTGATCGCCCACCAGGGCGCAGCGCATAGACCCGCCGCCATCCACTACCAGCACCCGGCCCTCACCGGGTTCTTCAAGAGCAGTACGGACCAGGGAATTGTCCTCAAATACCTTCAGGGTGACGATGGGGCCGAAAAACATCACTTCGCCGCCGTAATCGCCGAAAATCGGTTCGGCGACTTGCAGGCGGTCGGAAAATTCATCACAGAGATCGGTCGTTTTAAAATCCATGGCAGGCTACTCTCACGGCTGGAGGAAACAGGAAGACAGACAGTTTACCATAACTATTTTATGGCTTAAGGATGGTGCGCTCTACTAACGACTGGTGATCTTCAACTCAATCCGCCGGTTGCGGCGATAGGCTTCCGGGGTATCCGCCCGATCAATCGGGTGATATTCCCCCATGCCGACCGCCGCCAGCCGCTGCGGCGGCACACCTTGGCGGATCAGATAATTCACCACCTCCTGCGCCCGGCTGGTGGACAGCTCCCAGTTCGAGGGAAAGCGCCCGCTGCGGATCGGCGCCCGGTCGGTATGCCCCTGGACTTCAATGATCACCGGCAAATCCGGCGGCAACTGCGTCGCCAGTTGTTGGTAGACCATGGCGAACTTGTC
>Ga0209573_1003157_pt1 | contig 18869 bp, 17 predicted proteins | sample TNRBio252014_DNA_FD_185870 | JGI IMG/M metagenome (GOLD analysis project Ga0209573, IMG submission 185870) | Wastewater treatment Type I Accumulibacter community from EBPR Bioreactor in Madison, WI, USA - TNR Reactor_6/25/2014_ DNA (SPAdes)... | ecosystem: Engineered > Bioreactor > EBPR >...
GCGCCCCCTCTCCCCCTGGGAGAGGGCCGGGGTGAGGGTGCGCCCCCTCTCCCCCTGGGAAAGGGCCGGGGTGAGGGTGCGCCCCCTCTCCCCCTGGGAGAGGGCCGGGGTGAGGGTGCTTCCACCCGCCGCGCCAACCTCCAGCGCGCCATGACCCTGCTGCGCGCCTACGACCACCTGCTCAGCGCGGCCATCCTCGATCAGCTCGACGGCATCCCCGGCCTGCGCGTCCATGGCGTCACCGACCGCAGCCGGCTGGCCGAGCGCGTCCCCACCGTATCCTTCTCCTGGCAGGGCCACCATCCGCGCGCCGTGGCCGAGGCGCTGGGTCGCGCCGGCGTTTTCGTCTGGGACGGCAACTTCTACGCCCTGTCCGTCAGCGAGCGCCTGGGCCTGGAAGATCGAGGCGGCATGGTGCGCGTCGGCGCAGTGCATTACAACACGCTCGCGGAGATCCAGCGCTTCGGCGATGTAATACGCGGGCTGGCGTGATGGGATACGAGATGACCAGGCTAAGCAGCGTTTGCGCTGGTCAGCCAGTATGCGTGGGTGGCGGGCACTTGTCAGGCACGGCGTTAGCAGGTACAATCGACACAATCATGAAGGTCATGGAGGTGTTGAAGTGCAAGCTACTGCGACCAACTACACGACAGAGAGCATCCTGGCAACTTTGGGCTATCCTGATGCCATGACGGCCGCGCGCCAGCAAGCGCGTATGATGCTGTTGGGGCGCTTAACACGCTTTCAGACGATGACTCAGCTATTCGAGCGGACGTGGGGCTGCACACTAGACGAGATGAGAGCACGTTACGAACGGGGAGGACACGAGGACTTCGAGGCTGATGACGCATATCTGGAATGGCGGTGGTATGCAGAGGCAGTCGAGACAATCCAGGCGCAGTTGACAACGCTCAAGACGCACTAAACCATGCTGCATCTCTTTGAGACCAATTCCGATCTCTTTCGTTCGTGGCAGGTCGTGCGCTATGAGCAGGAGGGAGATGCGTATATGCTTCAACTGGCGGCTATCCTTCAAGATGGTAGCCGTCTTGAGATGCGCGACTACCTGTTTGTCGATGGCAGCCGCAAATACGCCTATCAATGGATGGAGGCCAACGGCGACTTGCGCCAGCGCTGGGACAACGCACCACACTGGCCGAACGTTGCCACTGCTCCTCATCACACCCATGTCGCTGGCCACACGGAACCAGAGTCCTCTACGATCACTAACCTGGAGGACCTGTTGCATTTCATCCGACACTCGTCCGCCCCACGATAAGCAGTATCCGTTCCCGCCCTCCGGTCACACTTCACGCCTCACACACCACTGTCTCCCTCCAGCAACAGCCGGCGCGCGGCGGCCGCATCCAGGCCGATCTGCTCAATCAGGGCATTGATGTCGGGGAAGCGCTGCTCCGGCCGCAGCCGGGCCGCGAATTGCAGCGTTAACGGCCGGCCGTATAGGTCGCCTTCGAAGTCCAGCAGGTGCGCCTCCACGGTGCGCTGGCCGTTGTCGAAGCTGGGCCGCACGCCGATGTTGGTGACGCTGGGCAGCCGTTGGCCGCGCATCACCGGATCGTCGTCCAGGTGGGCCCAGGTGGCATAGACGCCGTTGGCTGGCAGCAGCCGCCCTTCTGGCACAGCCAGGTTGGCCGTGGGAAAGCCGATGCTGCGGCCGCGCTGCGCGCCGGCCACCACCTGGCCTGTCACCTGGTAGAGCCGGCCAAGCTGGCGGGCGGCCGCCTGCACATCGCCCGCGTGCAGGTAGGACCTCACCCGGCCGCTGCGCGCCTCTTCGCCGTCCAGCAGTTGCGGCTCGATGACGTGGACCGTGAAGCCCATGGCCGCGCCCATGTCTTGCAGGGCTGCAACATCCCCCTCGCGGTTGCGTCCCAGGGCAAAATCCGGTCCCACCCATAGCGTAGCCAGCTTGAGCGCCTGCTGCACCTGGGCGATGAAGACCTTGGCCGGAGTGCGCGCGGTCTCCAGGCTGAAGGGGTAGACGACGGCGAAATCCAGCGCGGTCTCGGCCAGCGCTTCCAGCCGTTCGGGCACCGTGGTCAGATAGGAGTGGACACGGTCGGGCCGCAGCACGGCTGTGGGGTGCGGGTCGAAAGTCAGCAAGCCGGCTTGCCGCCCGCGACGGCGCGCGTCATCGATCATCCCTGCCAGCAGGGCCTGGTGGCCGCGATGCACGCCGTCGAAGTTGCCGATGGCCAGGTTGGAGGGTGAATCCAGCGGCGGGTTGGGCAGTGTGTGAAAAACTCTCATGGCATCAGTAATCAGCCGGCCAGCATCTTCTGCGGCCGCCAGACGCGTCGCTGCGCATCAAAAGCGACAATACCAAGAAAGCGGTCATCCGGGCCATAGGCGCGCGCCAGGCCGGCCGGCGCGACGTCGGCGCCGGGAACGGCTTGGCCGTGCAACAGACGCGCTGCCTCAGTTTCGCTCACACTCACCTGCGCCAGGTGCGCCACGGCCGCGTCGGCCGGCAGCAGCGCGGCCGCCAGCGCGCCTGGCTCGGCCAATTGCTCGATGGTCGCCGCGTTGTCCACGCCAAACCCACCCACGGCCGTGCGGCGCAGCGCGCTCAGGTGGCCGCCGCAGCCCAGCGCCTGCCCCAGGTCGTGGGCGATGGAGCGGATGTAGGCGCCGGCGCCGCAGCGAATGCGCAACCGCGCAGTCTGGCCGTCGAAATCGAGCAGCGCCAGCTCGTAGATCGTTATCGGCCGCGGCTCGACCTCGACCTCTTCACCGGCCCGCGCCCGCTTGTACAGCGCCACGCCGTCGCGCTTCAGCGCCGAATAGGCCGGCGGCCGCTGCATGATCTCGCCGCGGAAGGCATCCAGCGCCTGGTCGAGCTGTTCGTGGCTCAGGGCCGGCACAGGGCGGCGCTGGTTGACCTCGCCCTCGGCGTCGTAGGTGTCGGTGGCCGCGCCCAGCGTCACCTGGGCCAGATAGACCTTGGGCTGGCCGGTGATGTACTCCAGCAGGCGGGTGGCGCGGCCCAGGCACAGCACCAGCACGCCCGTGGCCATGGGGTCCAGCGTGCCGGCGTGCCCCACCTGGCGCAGCCCGGCCAGGCGGCGTACCTTGCCGACGACATCGTGCGATGTCCAGCCGGCCGGCTTGTCCACGTTCAATACGCCGCCCAGCGGCGTTGGCTCGCTCACCGCTGCCCCTCCACTGCTGCGTTAGCCCGCCGTTGTTCGGCCAGCGCACCTTTCAGCGCGCCCAGCACGTGCTGCACCGCCTGTTCCAGCGGCAGACGCAGGCTGCAGCCGGCCGCGCGCGGGTGCCCGCCGCCGCCCAGCGCCAGCGCCACCTGGGCCACGTCAAAGCCAGCAGCGGCGCGCATGCCCACGTCCACCAGCCCGTCCTCGCGTTCGGTCAGGATCACGGCCACGTCGGCCTCCTCGGCGCCGGCCATGAAGTTGGCCAGGCCCGAGTCGCTCTGTTCCACGCCCTGGCAGCGGCCGCGCATGGCCAGTGGGATCGCCGTCCAGATGATACGCTCCTCCAGGTGCAGTGCGTTCAGCGCTTGTCCCCACAGGCAGATGGTGTCGACGTTGCGCCGGTCCAGCACGCCTTCGTTGACGGCCTGCAGCGACGCGCCAGACTCCATCAGCCGCTGCGCCATGCCCAGCAGCGCCGGCGTCACGTTGCCGACGCGGAAGCTTTGGGTGTCGGTGACGATGCCGGTCAGCAGGCACTGGGCCGCCTCGGGGCCAATGGGCCACGCCAACGCTTCGGCCAGCCGGACGACGATCTCGGCCGTGCTGCTGGCGGCCGGGTCCACCAGGTTGAAGGCGCCAAAGCCCAGGTTGGTGATGTGGTGGTCGATGTTGACCAGGGGCGCATGGGCCAGCGATGGGCTGTAGGTCTTGCCCAGCCGCTGCATATCGCTGCAGTCCAGTGTAATCACCAGATCGTAGCCCCTACCGGGGCGCCGCGGCTTGACCGGCGCGTGGACCACGGACTGCCAGCCGGGCGCGACCTGGTCTGAGCGCAGCAAATAGGGCACGCCGTCCTGGTTAGCAGCCACCACGGCGCGGCCCTGCGCCTCCAGCAGCCACTTCAGCCCCAGCATCGAGCCGATGGCGTCGCCGTCAGGCGCGACGTGGCTGATCAGCAGAACGCGTTGGCTGGCGCTCAGCAGCGAGTGGATGGCTTCGGCGGCGTCGATCACTGGATAACCTCTTCAGGCTGGCAAAAAAAACCACGCCAAGGCGCAAAGAACGCAAAGGGGGAAGGGGGAGTGCGATCACTCCGTGCTTTGCGGACTTTGCGTCTTGGCGTGCGGCGAAAGCGGTCTCGCTAAGCAGGCGCTGCGCCTTGCGCGGCCTCTGGGTCGATGGTGGCCGGGCCGGCTTCTTCGCTGCTGATCTCGTCCAGCAGATCGCTCATGCGCTGGCTCTGGATCAGTCCGTCGTCGAAGTGAAAGGCCAGTTCCGGCACGTAGCGCAGCGTCGTGCGGCTGCCCAATTGGCGGCGCAGAAAGCCGCTGGCCTTGCGCAGCGCGGCTATGATTTCGGCCTCGGACTCCTCGCCGCTCAGGCTGCTGATGTATACGTTGGCGTGGCGCAGATCGGGGCTGGCCTGAACGCGCGTGACACTGACAAAGGCCAGCCGCGGGTCGCGCAGGTCGAAGGTGATCATGGTGGCCAGCTCTTGCTGGATCATCTCGGCCACGCGTAGTTGTCGTCTACTGGACATAAGGCATCAGTACAGAAGAAGTTGGACTTCTTCAGAGAAGTCCAACTTCTCAAGAGGTGCGCTAGACGCGCACCTTGGTGAAGGCTTCCAGGATGTCGCCTTCTTTGATATCGTCGTAGTTCTCGATGCCGATGCCGCACTCGAAGCCGGTCTTGACCTCGGTGACATCCTCCTGGAAGCGCTTGAGCGAGTTGATGCGGCCTTGCATCACCTGATTGCCGCTGCGCATGACGCGCACCTGAGAGTTGCGGTTGAGCTCGCCGTCCAGGACCACGCAGCCGGCAATCTTGCCGCGCCGCGGGATGCGGAACACCGCTCGCACCTCAGCCCGGCCGGTGGTGCGCTCCTCGTAGACCGGCTCCAGCAAGCCCTTGAGCGCCTTGTCGATGTCTGCGATCAACTCGTAGATCACCTTGTAGGTGCGCACGTCCACCTGGTTGGCCAGATCGGACTTCTGCGCGGTGGCGTTCATGTTGTTGTTGAAGCCGATCACGATGGCTTGCGAGGCGGCCGCCAGCATCAGGTCGGAGTCGGTGATGTCGCCTGTGCCCGTGTGCAGCAGCTTGATGCGCAGATCGTCGCTGCTCAATTGGTTGAGCGAGTTGATGATCGGCTCCAGCGAGCCGTCCACGTCGGCCTTGAGGATCAGGCGCAACTCCTTGACCTTGCCGGCCTGCATCTGGGCAAAGACATCGTCCAGGGTGATGCTCTTGCGCACGACTGCTTCGGAGCGCTCGCGCTCCAGCAGCAAGCGGGCCGTCGCCTCTTCGCGAGCCGACCGCTCGTCCTTGTAGACCTGGAAGGTGTCGCCGGCCGTCGGTACTTCCGACAGGCCCAGCACCACCACGGGAGTGGACGGCGTGGCCGAGTCGAAGGGGTTGCCGCTGCTGTCGGTCATGGCGCGGATGCGGCCGGAGATGTTGCCGGCCAGGATGGCATCGCCCACGTGCAGCGTGCCCTTCTGCACCAGCAGCGTGGCGGTGGAGCCGCGCGCCTTGTCCATCGTGCCCTCGATCACCGTGCCGATGGCCGGGCCGGTCGGGTCAGCCTTAAACGCCTCCACGTCGGCCAGCAGCAGCAGGTTCTCCAGCAGATCGTCGATGCCGCGCTTCAGCTTGGCCGCGACCTCGACGCAGATCACGTCGCCGCCCCACTCCTCCACCAGCAGCCCTTCGTCGGACAACTGCTGTTTGACGCGGTCGGGGTTGGCGTTGGCCTTGTCCACCTTGTTCAGCGCGATGATGATCGGCACTTCGGCCGCGCGCACGTGGGCAATGGCCTCGCGCGTCTGCGGCATGACGCCATCGTCGGCCGCCACCACCAGGATCGCAATGTCGGTGGCCTGGGCGCCGCGCGCGCGCATGGCTGTGAATGCCTCATGGCCTGGCGTGTCCAGGAAGGTGATCTTCCGTCCGTCGCGCTCCACCTGATAGGCGCCGATGTGTTGGGTGATGCCGCCCGACTCCTGAGCCACCACGTTGGTCTTGCGGATCGCGTCCAGCAAGGTGGTCTTGCCGTGGTCCACGTGGCCCAGCACCGTGACCACCGGCGGTCGCGCGACCAAACGCTCGTCAGGCGTGACTTCCAGCAGCCGTTGGCGCAAGGTCTTGGACTTGCCGTTAGTCTCGACGGCGGCAGACAGATCGGGCAGCTCGGGCTTGGCCATCGCCTTGACCTTGACGCCCATCTCTTCGGCAACGATGGTGGCCACGTCGAAGTCGATGGTGTGGGTGATCGGCGCCATGATGCCGTAGTTCATCAACACCTTGATGATGTCGATGGGGCTGCGCTGCATCAACTCGGCCATGTCGCGCACCGTGATCGACTCTGGAATCTCGATCTCGACCGGCTGCACGGGCGCAGCGGGCGCTGGACGCGGCGCTCCCTCAGGCCGGCGGCGCGGCGGTTGGCCGCCCTGCGGCCGCGGCCCCCCTTGCGGACGAGGGCCGCCTTGTGGCCGGGGTCCGCCGCCTTGCGGCCTGGGCCCGCCCTGCGGCCTCGGCGCGCCCTGCGGTCGCGGCGCGCCATCAGGACGTGGGCCGCCCTGCGGTCGCGGTGCGCCATCAGGACGTGGGCCGCCCTGTGGACGCGGTGCGCCATCGGGACGCGGTGCGCCCTGCGGTCGCGGCGCTCCCTGTGGACGCGGTGCGCCATCGGGACGCGGTGCGCTCTGCGGTCGCGGCGCTCCCTGCGGACGCGGCGCGCCATCGGGGCGGGGTGCGCCCTGCGGTCGCGGCGCGCCCTGTGGTCGCGGCGCGCCATCGGGGCGCGGGCCGCCCTGCGGACGCGGCGCGCCTTCAGGTCGCGGGCCACCCTGTGGACGCGGCGCGCCGTCGGGACGCGGGCCGCCCTGTGGACGCGGTGTGCCTTCAGGTCGGGGCGCGCCCTGCGGCCGCGGTGCGCCTTCAGGTCGGGGAGCGCCCTGTGGCCGCGGTGCGCCTTCAGGTCGGGGAGCGCCCTGTGGCCGCGGTGCGCCTTCAGGTCGGGGAGCGCCCTGTGGACGCGGCGCGCCCTGTGGACGCGGCGTGCCTTCAGGTCGGGGAGCGCCCTGTGGCCGCGGCGCGCCTTCAGGTCGGGGAGCGCCCTGTGGACGCGGCGCGCCTTCAGGTCGGGGAGCGCCTTGCGGACGGGCCGGCAACGCGCCTTCTTTGCTGTTTGGGTCCACTGCTTTGGCTTGCGCGGGTGATCCTCCCTCGGGACGAGGCTTTTGCGCTGGTCGTCCTTCCCCGGATGCTTGCTGTGTTGGAGCCTGAGCCGAGTCTTGCTCAGTAAGCGTTTTGGTCTGTTCTGTCATGTCGTTTTACCTCTTTGCACGCCAACGCGCGGCGCAATGATTGCCACGCGGCAGGCCGATCCGGCAGCGTGCCTGGTTGTCGCCAGCCTTTGCAGGCGGCGCTTCAGTCTTGGCTGAAGTTCGATTTTTGTGCGTACCCGTTCGCTGGTGAGCGTCCCCGGGGCAGGTGCAGAGAGGAAAACGGCGAGGAGGGAAAGGTGTGTGTGTGAAACTCACCTAAGCGTGCATATGCCCGCTCCTCCTTATGCTGTGCTCCGGCTGCGCCATGCGTCCGATGCTCGCGTGCGCCACGCTCATTGCGTTTGTCTTCCACCAGGTGCTAGCCCGTGAGAGCCACATCGCTTTCCTCGCTCTCCAGGGCATCGGGCAAGCTGTCTGCGTAGACTTGCAGCGCAGCCAGCTCATCAACGGTAAGGGTTGTCTTCAACGCCCGGTTCAGCGCCGAGCTTTTGAACGCTTTCTGCCAGCAGGGCCGGGCCTGGCACAAGTAAGCGCCACGGCCGGCCAGCTTGCCGGTCGGGTCGAGCTGCACGCCCTGCTGCGGGGTGCGCACGACCCGGATCAGCGCTCGTTTGCTGTCAGTTCGCCGGCAGGCGATGCAGCTCCGCTGGGGAACATGGCGCTGCCGGACCGGTTGTTTTGCTTTGACCACAGCGCAAGCTCCGCTGAAGACTCATTGCCAGCGTAATCGGCTCAACCATGGGCGCCGGACGTTTGCTGCCAACGCACCAACCGTCCAGGCGCCCACGGGGAGACATTACGCATCTTCTTCGTAGCTGAACCAATCCGCGCGGCCGCGTTTGCGCCGCGTGTCAGGGGTAGCAGTCCGGCCTTTGTCCTTGGCCTTGGTGACCTTCTTGGCCTTGCCCTTGGCCGCGCCTGCGGTTGCTGCTGGTTCGGGCTCTTCTTGCGGCGTGTATTCCTCGAAATCACTCTCGGTAAACTCGTCCAGGCCCTCGTAGTCGGCGTATTCGTCATACTCGGCATATTCGTCGTAGACGGCGTTTTCGTCATAGACGGCGTTTTCGTCGTACTCGTCGTACTCGCCGTACTCGTCGTACTCATCCTCGTAGACTTCAGCCACTGACTCGCCTTCGGCTGTCACTTCGGCCGATTCTGCCAGCAACTCAGCCACTGCCTCGCCTGCCAGCGCCGCAGCTTCGACCAGCTCCGGCTCCTGGCCGTAGTCAACATCATATTCGTCGCCCTCGGCCGCATAGGCTGGCTCGCCCTCTTCCAGGGTTTCAGCCGTGATAGCAATGACCTCGTCGCTCAACAGTTGCTCAGCCACGGACAGGATATCTTCGGAGTCGGCGCGCGAGCGGGCCATGGCCAGGCGAGCCCGCTTGGCGTTCAGCTCGCGCGCGAAGTCGTCCAGCCCTTCGCTTTCGGACTCGCTCTCGCTCTTGATGTCGATGCGCCAGCCCGTCAGCTTGGCGCTCAGGCGGGCGTTCTGGCCTTCCTTGCCGATGGCCAGCGAAAGCTGTTTGTCCGGCACTACCACGATGGCCGTGCGGTTGTCGATGGTGTCGTCCAGGATGACCGTGGTGACCTTGGCCGGGCTGAGGGCGCTGGCGATGAACTGGCTGGGATCAGGGTTCCACTCGATCACGTCGATCTTTTCGCCGTTCAGCTCGTTGACAATGGCCTGGATGCGCACGCCGCGCATGCCCACGCAGGAGCCGACCGGATCGATGCCTGCCTGCAAGGCCGCCACAGCCACCTTGGAGCGCTGCCCTGGCTCGCGGGCAATGCTCTTGATCTCCACCGTGCCGTTGTAGATCTCCGGTACTTCCTGCTCCAGCAGGCGGCGCAGCAGGCCGCGATGGGTGCGCGACAGGCGGATGGCTGGCCCGCGCAAGCCTCGTTCCACGTCTACCAGATAGCAGCGCAGCTTGTTGTTGGGCCGGTAGCGCTCAGTCGGGATTTGATCTTCCTTGCCCAGCAGCGCCTCAGCCTTGCCGTCGATGGTCGCTGTTACAGCGCCTGTGCCGTAGTCCACGCTGCGGATGGTGCAATGCACGATCTCGCCAATGCGGGTCTGGTAGCGCTGGTAGATCGCGTCGCGCTCGGCCTCGCGGATGCGCTGCAAGATGACTTGCTTGGCAGTCTGCGCGGCGATGCGGCCGAAACTTGTGGGGGTGTCCTCCACCAGGACGGTGTCGCCCAGCTCGGATGTGGTCTGGATGGCGCGTGCTTTGGCCAGCGAGATCTGCGTCTCATCGTCTGTGACGTCTTCGACGACCTCTTTCTCGATGAAGATCTTCATCTCGCCGGTTCTTTGATCCACCTGCGCCCGGACGTTAGCTCCCATCCCAAAGCGCTTGCGGTGGGCAGACACAAGGGCTGTCTCAATGGCCTCGAACACAACCTGCGGCTCGAGCTCGCGCTCGACGCAGATGTTGTTGATAGCCATGATCAATTCGTTCTTCATGCCTTCTGCGCACTCCTGGTGCTGAACAAACTTCAAACGTGCGATTCCGAGGCGCCGGACACTGGTGAAAGTGTCCGGCGCCGGATGGTGTCTCACCTGAACGAAGCCCTTACAGCAAGAAAAGTGGGGGATGCCCACTTTTCGGAAAGGACTTGCTTCGACTGCGGGCATTCTACCACAGCTTATGGCTGGATGCCAAATGGACGCGGGCGCCTGGAAAGCGGCTAGCCAAAAAAGCGGGTTTCTGCGCAGAAACCCGCTTTCTGTCCGCCTGCGCCACGACAAAGCGCGCGCCGGCTACGATCTCCTGCGGCGTATAATACCAGTCCAACTCGCAGGTCAGCACGGCCGCGCGCGGCAGCGCCGCCGCGATGCGGACAAAATCCAGCTCGCCCAGGCCGGGCAGCAAATGGTCGCGCAGGCCGGCCGTATCGTGCAGATGGACGCCGACGATGCGCTCGCCATAGGCCGCCAGCCAATCTCCGTGGCGATGCAAGCCCAGGTTGTGCAAAACCTGGACGTGGCCGCAGTCGTACCAGAAGCCCACCACGGCCGGGTCGCTCTCGGCCAGCAGCAGCCCCAGCTCGTCGAAGCTTGGTATCTGCCAGCCCTGCACGCGCGACTCGATGCCCAGCACGATGCCGCGCGGCCGGGCGTAGCCAGCCAGCTCGTCCAGGCTGCGCCGCGCGGCGTCCATGGCTGGTCCGGCCACGCGCGCCCGGTCGGCCTGGACCTCGGCCAGCGCGGCCGCATAGACCGCGCTGCCGCGCTGGCCGCCCAGAAAGCGCTGCGCCAGCGCCCACTCCAGGTGGCGAGCGGCCGGCGTCTCACCCAGGTGCAGGCAAACCGCCCTGGCGCCGGCCGCCGCGGCTAAATCGATGCTGGCACAGCCCTGCGCCACAGCCCAGCGCCGCTGCTGGTCGTCGGGCGAGCTGAGCAGCGTCTCGGCCGGCGGGCCAAAGGGGGACGGCGCGGCCGGCGCCGGGAAGTGTACCGAGAGAATACCCAGAGTCGCCACGTCGACGTCGCCCAGCATAGCCGGTGTGACGATGTGGCTTGCTTCGATGCCGCCGAAGCCCAGGTCACGGGCTGCCGCCGCGAAGTCGGCCACGCGCTCGAAGCGGTGCTGCATCCACATGGTGGAGAGCGCCAGCGAGTTCAGGGAGAGTGCAGGTGGGTTCATGGTGGGTCGGTTACAGGCGCATAGCGCTGGCTGACCACACGCTGGCCGCGCGGGCTGAGCAGCCAATCGCGCAGGGCGGCGCTCTCTGGCGCGGCCACAGGCAGGGTCAGCAGGTGAATCGGCAGCTCGGCCGGGTAGCCGGGCCACTGGCGCGCCACCCAGTCGGGCCCGCGGCCGTCGATGGCGACCGCTCTGGCCTGCTCGTTCAACCAACCGGCCGGCAGGGCGGCGATGGCCTGGCGATTGCCGGCCACCTGGGCCAGGATCTGGCGGTCGTCGGGCAGGACGATGGCGGTGGGGGTCAGTTGGCGTGCGCCCAGAAATGCCGCGACCAAGGCCTGGCGCGGCGCGGCGCCCTCCTCGCGCAGCACCACCGCGATGTCGCCCGTACCCGCCCCCAACTCGTCCCAGGTGCGCACGCGGCCGCTGAAGATCTCCTGAATTTGCTGGGCGGTCAGGTTGTCCAGCGGCCGGTCGGGGTGGACAACGATGGCCAGGGCGTCGGTTGCCACGTGGGTGGTAGTGAGGCTGTCGGTTGAGGGGACTGGATCAGTGCTCAGCGCTGCGTCGGCCCGGCCGGCCAGCACAGCCTGCGCCGCGGCCGCCTCGTTGGCCAGGGGCAGCACGTCTACGGCGATGTGAGGGAAGGCCGCATGGTAGGCGCGCGCCAGGTCGCTGGCCAGGGGCAGCGCGCTGCTGCTGGCCGCCAGCGTCACCCGCTCCGGCTCCAGCGTGGGCACCGTTGTGCCGCAGCCGGCCGCGGCCATGCTGGCCAGCAGCAGCGCGGCCATGAACAGCCGGCCTCTGTGCATCAAGCGGGCAAAAAGGGTGTGGCGATGACGCATCACGACGTTCGTCAAGGGTAGAACAATCCGCTGGATTGTCCATAGGCCATCCAGCGAATTGTGTTGTGATCAGACGATGCGTCGATTGCCGAGATTGCCAGGGCGTCTTTGCGTAGCACCCCGGAGTGGGCGCCCGGCTCTGGCGGCTGACTCGCACCTAACCCGGCGAGACGCCTGGAGATCACTCCCGGCACGATCATTTTGACCACGTCACAATCCAGCGGATTGCGTTACGGTGATTCTACAGTAGCGCCAGCGCTTCCTGGCGGGCCTGGCGGTTGCGGGCGCGGGCGTCCTGGTCGCTCATCTGGTAGCCGGCCAGGAATTGCTCCTTGAAGGCGAGAAACGTTCCAGCGGCGATGGCCGCGCGGATCTGCTCCATCAGGCGCAGCATGAAGTGCAGGTTGTGCAGCGTGGCCAGGTGCAGACCCAGCGTTTCGCCGGCCTTGAACAGGTGGCGCAGGTAGGCGCGGCTGAAGTGCTGGCAGGTGTAGCAGGCGCAGCCCTCCTCGATGGGCAAGGGCGAGGCGGTGTGCTGGGCGTTGCGGATGTTGAGCCGGCCGGCGTGGGTCAGCAGCGCGCCGTTGCGGGCGATACGCGTGGGCAGCACGCAGTCGAACAGGTCGATGCCCTGCGCCACCGCCTCCAGGATGTCCTCCGGCGCGCCCACGCCCATCAGGTAGCGCGGTTTGTCCACCGGCAGCAGCGGGCAGGTCAGCGCCAGCGTGTCGATCATCTGCGCCTTGGTCTCGCCCACAGCCAGCCCGCCCACGGCGTAGCCGGGGAAGCCCAGCCCGGTCAGATAACGGGCGGATTCGGCGCGCAGGTCGGGAAAGATGCCGCCCTGGACGATGCCGAACAGCGCCTGGTCGGGCCGCGTGTGAGCGACCTGGCAGCGCGTGGCCCAGGCGTGGGTGCGCTCCAGCGCCCGCTCGTTGGCGGCCCGGTCCAGCGGGTTAGGGCATTCGTCCAGGCACATGGCGATGTCCGCGCCCAGCTTCTGCTCGGTGTCCATCACCGATTCGGGCGTGAAGCGCTGCAGGCTGCCGTCGATATGCGAGCGGAAGGTGACGCCGTCCGCGTCCAGCTTGCGCATGTGGGCCAGGCTGAAGACCTGGTAGCCGCCAGAGTCGGTCAGAATCGGCCCGTCCCAGCGCATGAAGCCATGCAGCCCGCCCATGCGCTGCACCAGCTCGGCGCCGGGGCGCAGGAAAAGGTGGTAGGTGTTGGCCAGGATCAGCCCCGCGCCCAGCGTGTGCAGGTCGCGCGGGGTCATGGTCTTGACGGTGGCCTGGGTGCCAACGGGCGCGAACAATGGCGTGGGGACAGCGCCGTGCGGTGTGTGCAGCAGACCCAGCCGGGCTCCGCCGGCAGGATCGGTGCTATGGAGGTCGAAGCGAATGGCCATAGTTGCGATTATAGCCGCCCTGGGGTAACTTGGCTAGATTCGGTCTGAACCTATAGCCCGCCATGCCACGTGTAAGGCCATGCCAGGTGCGACAGGCGCGTCAGGGTTGCATGACCGCGCAGCGCCAACGCAGCCGCGACGATTACAGCCCAATTCGGCGACTGTGCTATAATCCCGCCGGCGGACGTGCAGCGACGGTGCGTTCGCCGGTCTGGGCTTGATGTGCAGCGCGGCTGCGCAGGGGCCTGGCGTCAAATCTCAGCGAGCGACGATTCTCATGCAGGGCAGCCAAGGACGCCAAAGAGCCGCGGTCTCTTTGCGCCTTTGCGTGCGCAACTGTAACGTTGCTCAAACCTACTTTACCCCGAGGAGGCATAACAATGCGAGTAGTTCTGCGATCCCTGGCGATCCTGGTGATCGTCCTGGCTATGGTTCCGCTGGCCCAGACAGGCGCTGCGCTGGCGCAACCGGATGTGGTCAACACCGGCGACGAGTTGGTGATCATCACCAACACCGGCCGCCTGGAAGCCCGTGACCCGTTCACCCCGCCGGGCCTGCGGCCTGTGGTGTGGCAATCCCCGCTTGAGGGCTTCAGCGACGTGGCCACGGGCGACTTCAACGGCGACGGCTCGGCCGAGGTGGTGGGCCTGCGCGGCAGCGAGGCGGTGATCTATGACCCGGTGCTGCTGCCCGGCGAGCCGAGCACGGCGCGCACTTTCAATGCCACGGCCGGCCAGGCCTGGCGCAATGTGGTCACCGGCGACTTCGACGGCAACGGCTCTGACGAGTTGGTGCTGGTTGAGACGGCGCCTTCCGGGTCGATCCTGTATGAGTTCAGATTCACCGTCAGCGGCGGCTGGAATCAGGTCTTCAGCGCCGTTTATGGCGCCCCGTGGGCGAGGTTGGCTTCCGGCGATGTGATCGGCAATGGGCGCGACCAGGTGGTTGGCATCCGCAACGTGGGAGCCACCAACCAGATCATCATCTTCAACCCAGCCAATAACTGGCAAACGGTCAATACTTTCACCCGTGAATTCCCCTGGGTTTATGTGACCGTCGGCGACGTGACGCTCGATGGCGCGGGCAAGGACGAGATCGTTGTTTCGCGATCGAATGTGGGAGCAACGCTGCCCTCGATGTTGGTCTTCCGCTGGGAGGTGCAGTTCTCGGAGCTGCAGACTCAGGAGCGGGAGACTTTCAACCCTGAGTTCCGCTGGATCGCGTTGGCCGACGTCAACGCCAGCGGGGACGACGAGGTGTTCTTGCTGCGCCCCGGCCGTTCTCAAGGCACGAACATCGTGGCCCTGACCAGCCGCAACTATGGCGTCGACCAGGGGACTCCGGTGTTCAACGAGCTGTCAGGCCAGGACCAATGGAACGGCATTCAGGCTGGTGACGTGGACGCCGACGGCCGGGACGAAGTGATCGTCATGTCGCCCAGCGCCTACCTGATCTACGGCCAACCGGACGTCAGCACGGCCTCCACGAATTTCCCAGGGGCCTACTCCAGCACGGGCATCTTCGCCGTGGGCAACCTGGACGGCGCTGGCCAGCCGGCCGGCCCCACGCTGAGCGTGACGCCGCTCACCATCAACCGGACCTTGCAGTCCGGCCAGAACTCCTCGGATCCGATCACTATCGCCAACAGCGGCACAGGCACGCTGAACTGGAGCGCCACGGTGGTCGAGGGCGCGGCCTGGCTCTCCATGTCGCCTTCCAGCGGCACGGCGCCGTCCACGCCGCAACTGCTGATCAGCACCGGCGGCGTGGCCCCTGGCCAGTACGTGGGCCAGGTGCGCATCGATGGCAGCGCTGGCGCGACCAACAGCCCGCAGACCATCACAGTCAACTTGACGGTGACTGCGCCGCAGTTCTCGGTGGAGCCAGGACGGATTTCCTGGGTCTATACCCCGCCCGTCAATCCCGGCGTGCGGACGGTTACCATCAGGGGGCAGAACATTGACTGGCACGCTGGCGTGGTACCCATGTCGGCGGCCGCCCAGATCGAGCGGGCCGTGGCCGCCGGACAGACGGTCAAGCTGCAAGACGGTGTGCTGCTGATCGGCGAGGGGGCTGGCGCCGAGGGGGTGCCGATCGTGGACTGGATCGACATCAACCCACTGACGGGCACGGCCGTGCCGGGCGGCATCTTCGTCGACCTGACGTTGGTGCTGGACCGCGTGCCCTACGGCATCAATTCGGCCGCCGTGGTGTTCGTGGCGGACGGCGTCGCCTCACCGCCGGCTGTGGTCGTGCGCGCTGGCGCGCTGCGCACGTTACCCAACGCAACAGACCTCTACTACCTGCCCCTGATCTCGCGCTGACCGTTAGCGTCTGGTGAGCATCGCTCACAGGGCTGACGCAGCAGCGTCTAGCTAACCTAATGACAAGCCCTCGGCCTAACGCCGAGGGCTTGTTGTTTGGGCAGACGTGCGGCAGGCGCTCGCTGTCGCGGGTCGCGCCCTATGGAAAGACTGGCCAGGATTGAGACTCGCTTTGCAGCCAGACAAAAATCAGGACGCCAGCGATCACGCCGATAAGTCCCCCTATCCTGCTTGCCCGCAGGTATTCCTCGGATGGTTCGAGGTTCTTGTATCGCCAACCTTCTGACAGGTACCAGGCTGTCTCCGGTGAGATGATGGAGAGTAGACCGGAGATGACCATTCCGCCTGCGGCTAAATAGAAGATTGCGTTCACCGTGTTACTCATGAGCATCCTCCATCCCGCGAATCTGGTTGATGCCTCATCACAACGAGCGCGCCCGCTGGCGAAAGCGGCTGCCATCCAGCAGGTTCTCTGCCATCTCGCCGTGCAATTGGGGGATGATCACGGCGTTGAGCAAGCGCCCGCTGTCGTCGATGGCGTCGATGGCGTCGCAGGCGATAGACACAGCCGTCTCCACGTTGGTCACTGAGCCGGTGAAGAAGGCCAGCCCCTTGCCGCCCAGCCCATCGGCCAGGCGCAGCTCCAGCAGCGTCACCTGCGCGCCCTTCAACCCGGCGTCGGCCGCCTGGATCGCTGCGGCCACGCTGCCTGTCTCGACGATGCCCAGCGCTTCGATGGGATCGGGCCGGCGTGCGGCGGCAATGCTGGCCGGCACGTCGGGATGGACGCCGGGCAGGTAGACGTGGTCCAGCACCGCGCCGCTGCCCGCAGCCAGCCCGGCCCGCAGCGCCTCCTGCACCGGCGCCACGTCGCCGCTGACCAGCACCAGGTACTTGCCGGGATGCACGGTGCCCGCGACGATACGTGCGACCGGCGCGGTCTTGACCATGGCATCGCCGGCCAGGATGCCGGCGGCGATGCTGTCGAACTCGATGAGAGCCAGGGCCGGATCTGTCACGGGGTTCCTTTGGTAAACGGTGAACAGTGAACGGTATCCGGTCTGCTTACTGTTTACCGTTCACCGTTCACCTACACAATCCGAAAATGATCCACTAAGGTGCAGCGCCGGATGCGGCTAAACGTCAACGCCGACGTCAGGCCCTCGCCGGTGGGGCTGGCGATGCTGAAGCTGGTGTAGCCCTCGCCGTGATAGCCCAGGCCAGCCAGGTTGGGGCCGTTCTTGACGAAGATCGAGGCGTCGATCTCCCGCGCCATGCGACTGAGCTTGTCGATGTTGCGGCTCCACATGCTGGCGGTGTGGCCGAAGCCGTGCTCAGCCTCCACCGCCAGGTCGATGGCCTCGTCGCATGAGCGCACCCGCACCAGCGGCATCACCGGCATCAACTGTTCGGTCCAGACCAGGGGATGCTCCAGCGGCACCTCGACCAGCGCCAGGCGCACCTCCTTGCCGGCCGGGATGCCGATCTCCCGCAGGATGTCGCCGGCGTACTTGCCGACCCACTGCTTGGCGGTGACGCCCGGCTTCCTCGGCGCGCCCAGCTCTTTGAAGATCACCCGCTCCAGCGCGCGCAGCTTGTGCGCCGGCACCTCGACCGCGCCGTGCGCGCACATGGCGGCCTTGAGCTGGTCGGCCACGCGCTCCACGACGAAGATCTCCTTCTCGTCCACGCAGATGATGTTGTTGTCGAAGCCGCCGCCGAAGACGATGTCGCGGCCGGCCTTGTCGATGTCGGCCGTCTCGTCGACCACCACCGGCGGGTTGCCCGGCCCGGCGCAGATGGCCCGCTTGCCGCTGCGCATGGCTTCTTTCACCACAGCCGGCCCACCTGTCACCAGCAGCACCCGCACGCCGGGATGACGCATCAGGGCCTGCGCGCTCTCGATGGTTGGCTCCACGATGGCTGTGACCAGGTTGGCCGGCCCGCCCGCGCCGACGATAGCCCGGTTGATGAGCTGGATCTGGTAGGAGCAGACGTGCTTGGCGCTGGGGTGGACGTTGAAGACCACGGCGTTGCCGGCCGATAGGATGCTGATGCAGTTGTTGATGATCGTTGAGGTGGGGTTGGTGACGGGGGTGATGGCGCCGACCACGCCGTAGGGCGCACGCTCCACCAGGCTTAGCCCGCCGTCGCCGCTCCAGGCCAGCGGCTGCAAGATCTCCGGGCCGGGGGTCTTCTCCACCACCAGCAGGTTCTTTTGTAGCTTGTCCTCGGGCCGGCCCAGCCCGGTCTCCTCGCACGCCATGCGCGCCAGCAGGTCCGCGTTGCTTCGCATGGAGCCGCGGACGGCAGCGATGATCTCGACCCGCCTGGCCAGCGTCATCTGACCCAGAGCGCGGAAAGCCGCACGCGCGGCCGCCACGGCCTCGTCCATCGTAAGAAAGATGCCATCCTGGCCGGCGGCGCTGGGGCCAGGGGCAGCCCGGCCGGCTTGGCCAATGTGCGCGAGGTGCGGGGCTGCGCCGCTGGTCGGCGTCGCCGCGGCCGGCTGGCTGCCGCCCAGATCGCGCTGCACGCGCTGGACGATGGATTGGATTTTGGCGTCGCTGAGAGAAGAGTTGGTGCTCAATGGTCAATGCTCAATGTCAGCCCCTTGCGGGGTTCAGCGGCAATCGTAGACGTGCAGGTCGGCGCCGTGTTCGCTGTGCAGTGTGCAGTGCTCCTCGACGGCGCGGCGCAGGCGAGCGTGCCAGGGCTGCGGCTCGTGGTCGTCCACCACGACCACGGGCACGGCGCGCTGTTCGATCAATCCGGCCAGCTCCGCCTCGCGGCTGGCCGTGTAATCGACCGGGTACAGATAAATCCAGCGGGTCGCCGGCGGCCGGTCGCTGAGAAAATAGTATTGCGACGCGACTGAGATGGCCACGATCGGCTGGCCCGGCTGGCTGAGCGTCTGCACGGCTGTGGCCGCAGCTTGCTGGCGCTCCACCAGGCGCTGTGTGTAGGCCAGATAGCGCGGCCAGACGGGCAGGTCAATCAAGGCCACGGCCAGCAGGCCGGCCACAGCCAGCGTCCGTACTGGCCAGGGGCGGACGGCCAGCCGCTGCCACAGCGCTGTCAGACCCGCGGCGGCCAGGATGGCGGCCGGCGGCAGCGCCTGCAGCACATAGTGGCCGTAAAAGCGATGGAGCAGCGGCAGCAGAC
>Ga0209573_1003158_pt1 | contig 18866 bp, 11 predicted proteins | sample TNRBio252014_DNA_FD_185870 | JGI IMG/M metagenome (GOLD analysis project Ga0209573, IMG submission 185870) | Wastewater treatment Type I Accumulibacter community from EBPR Bioreactor in Madison, WI, USA - TNR Reactor_6/25/2014_ DNA (SPAdes)... | ecosystem: Engineered > Bioreactor > EBPR >...
CGCCTCACCGCCTTCAACGGCCATAGCCAGATGGAATACCCCATGATCATCAACGACCAAACCCTCGACAACCCCGACGACGTGATCACGCTGGCCACCCACGAAATCGCCCATCAGTATATGCCGTTTTTTGTGGGTACCAACGAAAGTCGCCATGCCTGGATGGATGAGGGCTGGGCCACCTTCTTTGAATATTTTGCCAGTACTAAAGCATTTAAACTCAAAGAACCGGCTACTGCCACTTTCCCGGGTTATTACCAACGGGCGGTGCGACAAAATCCCGGCGCCCACCTCGACGTGCCGATGTACAGCCCCTCCGACCAACTGTGGCCGGGCGCCTATAGCTTTAACTCCTACGGCAAACCCGCCGCCGCCTATACCGCGCTGTATCAACTGCTGGGCGAAGATACCTTCAAGCGCTGCCTGCACGCTTACTTCGACCGCTGGAACGGCAAACACCCCGGTCCGCACGATTTTTTCAACACGTTCAACGACGTCTCGGGCCAGGATCTCAACTGGTTCTGGCAGCGCTGGTGGTTTGATTACAACACCGTGGACCTGCGACTGGACGACGTTATTGTTGGAGAAGCCGGGTTTACGGTCAACGTAACCAATCTGGGCGGGAAACCGGTGTCTTTCAAATTGGAGTTGACCTACACGGATGGCAGTACCCAGCTATTGGAATACCCGCCGTCGGTATGGCAAACGCAATCCACGTTCGCCTTGAGTATGACAACTACTAAGTCCATTGTCAAAGCCCGCCTCGTCGACGATATGTTTTTTGATGTGAATAGGGGGGATAATGTGTGGGGGAGGTAATGTTTGATGTTTGATGTTTGATATTTGATTTTTGATGAAAACTGATACAGCTATGAACGGGAAGGTAATCCATGCTTCGTTTCGCATCACCGAAGACAAATGGAAGGAATTGGATCGGTTGATAGAAGAAAACCTGCGGGGGTAAATTAAGGTGTCAATCCGTTTTAGGATGGGTTGACGCAGCGGGGGGGCTCGGATTCCCATAGCGATATAAGGGACAAAATAACTTTATAGTATTATTTATTTCCTTGAAGCGATTGAATAATTTCTTGTGTTGTAGTAAGCTTATCAAACCCTTTTTTTGTCAAACCATTGTAGAGCACTTTGTCTCCTGTCCATAATTTTATATCCAAGTAAAGGCTTAGGGCAATAAACGATATATCGTCCATGTCAATATCTCTGACCCAACCAGCTGCTTGCATCCAGATTTCAAATGGGATAATGCTTTCTGTGAAGAACGTTATCTGCTTGTAAACCAGATATTGCAACTCGTGATATTCATGCATATTGTAATTGGCGCTACTAATGATTTTTTGGTCGTACTTGCCAATCTCAGTCCTTAATTGCTCACAACTATACAGGTCAATCCTGAGCCCCTTAGAATTTAATATAATATCACCGATATTGCTCCTGGGGTTGAGCAGAGCGCTAAAAACAATATTACTGTCAACTACAATCTTCATGCATCGGGTAAAAAGCGATGTTTATTTTCTTGCCACCACTGACTGTTGACTTCTTTGGCAAGGTTATCAATCTCCTCTTGGGTCGCCTTACTTTTTGATACGAGTTCCTTGTACCGCAAATAATCAAAGAATCTTTGAATCTCCTCAATATTGAAGTCGAGTGGCAGTTTTATTACGATGGCATCAGCTGTACGTTCAATGGTCATTGTCATGGCCTGAAATAGATTGATTAGTTTTCAAAGTTAAGAATTTAAACAGACAATTCCAATCTTCCCAGTTCGTCATTACTATACAATAAAAACGCACTAACCCTGTGAGCTAAGTGCTGACTGCTAAGTGCTAACTGCTACAGATGCACCAACTTCGTCGCATACGCCACGGGGTGTACCACTTCGTTTACGCGGGTTTTCGCCGGCAGAAACTGCCAGGGCGTCACCTGCCGCGTCCAGTTGAAGTCGTTTTTCTCGAGGTAGCGCTTGCGGTATTCTACGGGCGTGCAGGAGCGATATTTTTTGAAAAGGCGGTTAAAATTGGCGAGGTTGTTGAAGCCCGATTTGCTCGAAATCTGGGCGATCGTATCGTCGGTGTCGAGTAGCAATTTACAGGCGTGGCCTACCCGGAGGTCGATCAGAAAATGGGTGTAACTGCGGAAGGCGTATTTTTGAAAAAAATGACTAAACGCCGACTCGCTCATGTGCACCTGTGCCGCTACCTTGCCGATCTTCAGGTCGGGGTCGGTGAAGTGTTTTAATATATAGCTGTAAGCCGCCTGTATACGATTGCTCTCCGAGCGCAGGGCGCCGGGCGAAAAACCCTCGCTGGCCAGAAATGCGGCCTCGGTGGAGTTGGAGAGCAGGTCGAGCAACTGGAAAAACTCGATGATATTGGCAAAACCTTTGTCCACGGTGAGGCTTAACATAATCTGCATGGCTTCTTCGAAGGTTTTGCCGTGAAACTTGATGCCCCGGCTGGAATCGCGCAACAGGTTCCGCATTTTGATAAATCGCTCCTTCTGGAACATCTGTCCGCTGAATAGATCTATGGCAAATTGTATCGTAATTACCCGGTAGGGCTGCCCGCTATCCTGCAGGTGCCGGTCGCCGTCCCATTTGTGATAGAGATAAGGCCCCAGCAGTACCAGGTCGCAGTCGGTATACCGCTCCGTAGAGTCGCCCACGATGCGCGTGCCCGACATACCCGCGATGAGGTTGAGCTCGTATTCGGGGTGGTTGTGGATGGGGTAGTCAAATCCGTTGCTCACCGAATCCAACACCACAAACACATCTTGCGATTTGAGGGGAGTGATCTCACGGTAGATATTCATAATCGGAAGGCTTTAGAGTGTTTTGCATCGCTATTCACAAAAGTACTACTCTTTTACATAATTGTACCATAAACTGAGCGGGCCGTTTATTATATTTGCTAACAGTGAATCAAATCGTGGCGCCATGAGTAGATTTCTCCTCCCTTATCTATTTCTGTTTTTTTTCTTGCACAGCATTGATGCCCAGGTTTTTACGGTATCTGGTGTGGTCACCTCCGAAGAAGATAATCAACCCCTGATCGGGGCCAACGTGCTCGAAAAGGGCACCCTCGACAAAGGCACCACCACTGATGTGGACGGCAGTTTCCGGCTCACGGTTTCTTCTGCCAATGCGGTGCTCATCTTCAGCTATGTGGGGTACCATGCGCAGGAAGTTCCTGTGCAGGGCAGGGCCCAATTGCTCGTCGCCTTAGCTCCCGAATCGGAGTTGATGCAGGAAGTAGTAGTTACCGGCTACCGGCGGGAGATTCGCAGCGATGTAGCCTCTGCCATTACTTCGGTAAAAGCACGCGACATCGAGCGACTCGTGGTCGTGGGCATCGACCAGGCGCTACAAGGCCAGGCGCCGGGCGTCTCGGTCACCCAGGTTACGGGTTCGCCGGGCGACGATATTGCCGTGCGCATACGCGGTGTGGGTACGCTGGGCAACAACAACCCGCTGTACGTCATTGACGGGGTGCCGACTACCGGCGGCCTCAATATGTTTTCACTTACCGACATCGAATCAATAGAAGTCTTAAAAGATGCGGCAGCAGCGGCGATTTACGGGTCGAGGGCGGCCAACGGCGTGGTGCTCATCACCACCAAGCGAGGCAAAGCAGGCCCGCCGGTGTTTAGCTTCGAAGCCTACGGCGGCGTGCAGGAACCCGTGAGATTACCTCAACTGCTCAATGCCGAAGAATACCTTACCATCCGCAACGAAGCCATCACAAACGCCAACCTGCTGCGCAGCCCCGTCAACCAGTTGCCTACCTACGATCGGGCCATCTTAGATACCCTGCCCGACAATGACTGGCTCGATATCATGTTCAGCCCCGCTTCCGTGCAGCGTTATTCGCTGTCGGCCAGGGGCGGCGCCGAATCGAGCAGCTTTTATATCTCCGGCGAATACCTTTCGCAAGACGGTATTTTCAAAGGACAGTCGTTCGACAAATACCAGGTGCGGTTTAACGGCGAAATAGGCAGGGATCGTTTCCGGGTGGGTAGCAACATGGTGTTCTCCCATACCGACCGCAGAATAATCAACGGCTCCGGCGACGGCTTCGGCCAGGGCAACGAACTCAGCGGGGTGCGCTACACGCTTATCGCCTCGCCGGTATTCCCTTCGCAATACCCCGACGGCAGGTATATCAACGTCAGCTCCGAATTGGGCGATCCGGTGTTGTTTGGCGACGGCAACGCCAACCCGCTCGTTTTTGTGGAAAACACAGACTGGACCATCAAGCGCTATCGCCTTTTTGGCAACGTCTTTGCCGAGTGGGAGATTTTAAAAGACCTGAAATTCCGCACTACCCTGGGCGGCGACTTTCTTTTTGATCGCGAGAAGTTGTTTAAAAAACGCCTCTCCGCCGCCGTCTACGACCCCACCTCGCTCAACGAAGGCCGGGTATTCAACCAGACCCTGGTGTGGAACAATACGGTCGATTTTCAACGCACCTTTGGCGGCCACCGCATTACCGCACTGGCGGGCATGGAAGCCATCCAAAACCACACCGATTACCTCGGCGCCTCGGCCAACAATTTCCGGCGCACCGACCTGCTATTTCGCTATATCGACGCCAGCATCCCCGAAGAACTCGGCAACGTAAACGCCTCCGGCATCGCCACAGAGTGGGCCCTGTTGTCCTGGTTCGGACAAGTAGGTTATTCCTACAAAAACCGCTATGTCTTCAGCGCTGCCGTGCGGCGCGACGGCTCTTCCCGTTTTGGCAAAAACAACCGCTGGGGTACTTTCCCCTCCGTTTCATTAGCGTGGAATATTTCAAACGAACCCTTCTTCCAGGATGTCGACCTCGTCTCCGCCCTCAAAATCAGGGGTAGCTGGGGGCAGTTGGGCAACCAGGAAATCGGGATTTACCCCTACAGTTCGCTCGTGAGTACGGGCGATTTTGTATACGTATTCGGCGAGCAGATCGCCACCGGCGCCAGTATTGTCGAAACCGGCAACAGCAATGTGAAATGGGAAACGAGCAATCAGTTTAATGTGGGACTGGACCTCGGCTTGTGGCAAGACCGGCTCTCTTTGACCGCCGATTGGTTTCGCAAGCGCACCGAAGATATCCTGGTGCGCGTACCGGTGCCGCAGGCCGGCGGCGCTACGCGGCCTCCCTTTGTGAATGCCGCCACCGTGGAAAATAAAGGCATCGAGCTGGGCTTGACCTACCGGAACAAGGTGGGCGCCTTCAGTTATAATGTAGGCGCCAATTTTGCCGCGGTGCGCAACGAGGTTCTGTCTATCGCCGGCAGCGAGCCGATCCTCGGCGGCTTCGGCTTGTCGGACGGGCCCATCACCAAAACAGAACCCGGCCAACCGGTAGGGTCGTTTTTCTTATGGGAAATGGAGGGCCTTTTCCAATCGCAGGAAGAAATTGACGCCAGCCCCTTCCAAACCCAGTTTACCCGGCCCGGCGACGTCAAATTCAAAGACCTCAACGGCGACAACAAAATCGACGACAAAGACCGGCGGCATGTGGGCAGCCCCTTCCCCGATTTTACCTATGGCATCTCGGCGGGATTCAACTGGGGTAAACTCGATTTCTCTATGTTACTCCAGGGCATACAGGGCAACGATGTGTATTTCCTTTACGGCAATTTTGCCTACGAAGCCCAGCTGAGAGGCTTCAACTCGTACCGCGATATCCTCGATCGATGGACGCCCGACAATACCGATACCGATATTCCGATAGCCAGCGTAGACGACCGCAACGGCAACCGCAGGATCTCTACCCGCTTCCTTGAAGACGGCTCGTATATGCGCATCCGCAATATCACGCTGGGATACAATATCAGAGACTTATTGAAATGGCACGGCTTGACTAGTGTACGGGTTTACATGTCAGTACAAAACGCCCTTACCCTGACGAAATACCCCGGCCTTGATCCTGAAATCCAGGCCAACGCCAACGATACCCGCGGCCTGGGCATTTCTTCCGACCTCAGCGTAGGTATCGACTGGGGTACGGTGCCGGCGCCCAGAACGTGGATTGCCGGTGTGCAGGTTGAATTTTAATTTAAAAAAAGAGGTAACTGTTTAGTAGGGTTTAGTGCCTTTGGCAGTTTAGCGATAGGGTTTAGTGCATACGCAGTTTAGCTAATCCCAATCGCTAAACCCCACTAAACAGTTACAAAACAATAATTGGGCTAAGCCTTAAACCGGGAAAGCTTAACAATATGAAACGAACCACTTTTCTCTTTTTGCTGGCCATCGCGGCGCTTACTTCCTGCCAGGGCATTCTCGACAAAGAGCCTATTGCTACGCTCGATGCAGGTTCATTTTTTCAGTCGGAAGCCGACGCCGTACAGGCGCTGAATGCCGCCTACAGTCCGCTTATATTCAATAACGAAAACGCCAATTTCTATTGGGCGTTCGCCGAAATTACCTCCGACGAGGCTATCACCGGCGGCGATGGTTCGCGGCCCGGACTGGTAGAACTCGACGCATTTACCTATACGCCGCGGACGGAAGAATTCAATGCTTTCTGGAAACTGCAATATGAGGGCATCACCCAGTGCAACCTCGTGCTCGAAAACCTGCCGAAGGTAGAAATGGAACAAAGCCGTCGCGATCAGATTACCGGCGAGGCCTTGTTCCTGCGCTCCTACTACTATTTCCTGTTGGCGCAGGTTTTTGGCGACGTGCCCTTGTTTACCAGGCTCACGCCGCCCGACCAGCTCAAAGTGCCCCGTACTCCGAAGGCCGACGTGTTCGCTCAGATACAGGCCGACTGCGAGCTTGCCGGCCAATTGCTGCCCGTTTCGCATCCGGCTTCTGAAGTGGGCCGCGCTACCCGGGGAGCTGCTTATGCATTGGCCGCCAAGGCGTATTTGTATGAAGGAAAATGGGATAAAGTGGTTGAATACGTAGCAAAAGTAAAGGCTTTGGGCGTTTACGACCTCGTAGCCGACTACGGCGATAATTTCAAAAAAGAAACCCAAAACAACAGCGAGAGCGTGTGGGAAATCCAGCATGCCAACCTCGAATTGGGCGTGGGCAACTTTCTCAACCAGTGGCTGATGTCCAGAAAACTCAACGGCTACGGTTTTGCAGAAGTCACGGAGGAATTCTTCAACGCCTTCGAACCCGGCGATCCCCGCAGGCGGTTTACCGTAGCCCAACGCGACGAAGAATATTTTGGGTCGATTTATAAAAACTCGTTTTCCTCTACCAAATACGGTACCCGCAAATATTTGCAGGACACCTCTACGGTATCGCAACCTGCCGATGGCGATATCAACTATACCGCCATTCGCTTTGCCGAGGTATTGCTCTGGGAAGCCGAAGCGCTCAACGAACTCGGCAGAGTAGCCGATGCGCAAGTACCCCTCGAGCGGGTGCGCGCCCGGGCCCGGGCACAAGCTGCCGACCCGGCTACAGCACTGCCGGCAGTGACGACCACCGACCAACAGCAAATGCGCGATGCCATCCGCCATGAACGCCGGGTAGAACTGGGCTTTGAGCTACACCGCTTTTTCGACCTGGTGCGATGGGGCCTGGCGCCCACGCTGTTGCCCGGTTTTCAGGAAAACAAACACGAACTATTTCCCTTGCCCCAGACCGAACTTGATCTTAACCCCTCGCTGGTGCAAAATCCGGGGTATTGATTTTATTATTAAAAAAATAGCATGCAGAAAATAGCCCTTTACGTTTGTATCCAACTTTTGTTCTGCTTAGGGGCGACATGGGCGCAGCCCGGGCAAATAGCCGTGCCGCGCGTCGATCTGATGCCCAACCAGCCGGCGCCCTACAACATCAGGGATTGGAAAGACGTAGCGCTGAAATACGATTCTTTCGTGTACGACTTATCGCACACCGGGCAATATCTGCCCTTGTCTTTCCTGAACCCATCCGGCGTCAATTACCCCCAGATGCAGACCTTCCGGCTGCATACTTACGTAGGCACAAATTCTCCTTTTGGCAACGAAGCCATAAACGTGATGCCCTCCCTTGTGGGCGCTTCGCTGGTGGGCCTTGACAAAAGCAGCCAGTTTGGCAGAAACTGGGTGCGCATGTCGCAGGATTTTTTTAATAAAAATAACGGCGAAAACCTCTACCTCAACGCCCCCTCCACAAGCAGCGGCAACGACTGGTGGTACGATATGATGCCCAATGTATATTTTTATCAATTGTACGACCTGTACCCCAATATCGGCGGCGAGGCCGACTGGCAGTTTTCGACCATTGCCGACCGGCTGTTATCAGCGGTGCGGGCCATGGGAGGCAGCGAAGCGCCCTGGGCGCCGGCGTATATGAACTACCGGGCCTGGCGATTCAGCACCATGCAGCCCAATGCCAACGGCGTGCCCGAACCCGAAGCCGCCGGCGCTTTCGGCTGGTTGCTCTATCACGCCTGGAAAGAAACGGGCAATCCCGAATACCTCAAAGGCGCCGAGTGGTCTATAGAATTTCTCAATAACTGGACCACCAACCCTTCGTACGAATTGCAACTACCTTACGGCACCCTCACCGCCGCAAAAATGAACGCCGAACTAGGCGCCGCCTACGACGTAGAAAAGATGGTCAACTGGTCGTTTAACAAAGGCCCCTTGCGGGGCTGGGGTACCATCGTAGGCGACTGGGGCGGCTTCGACGTGTCGGGGCTGGTAGGGGAGGCCAACGATGCCGGCAACGACTACGCTTTTCAGCTCAACGGCGTGCAACAGGCGGCAGCGCTCGTGCCTATGGTGCGTTACGACAAGCGTTTTGCCCGTGCCATAGGCAAGTGGGTACTCAACCTGGCCAACGCCACCCGGTTATTTTATCCCGGATTTTTACCCCCGAATATGCAGGATGCGAGTGCCTGGTCGACGGTGAACGACCCCGACAGGGTAGTCGGCTACGAAGCTTTGCGGGAAGTATGGCAGGGCTTTTCTCCATTTTCAACCGGCGACGCCGTCAACGGCGGCTGGGCAGCCACCAACCTGGCCTTGTACGGCACTTCTTCCATAGGTTATCTGGGCGCTATCGTTGAAAAAACCAACGTGGATAAAATTTTAAAAATCAATTTATTAAAAACGGACTTTTTCCGGGAAGAGGCTTACCCCAGCTATTTATTTTACAATTCTTACAATACTTCAAAAACCATTGAATTTGCGATAGACAATGGTCCGGCGGATATATACGACGCGCTTTCCGAGGATTTCATTCTGCAGGATGCCACCGGTACGGTCAACCTGGTCATTCCGGCCAACCAGGCCATCCTCGTCGTCGTTTGCCCTGCCAACGGAGAAATTACTTATGATAATAATAAAATGCGGGTAGACGGCGTAGTGGTGGATTACAACCAAAGTACCCAGCCTTTCTCCTGGGCGCCCCGTATAAAAGCGCTGGCCGCTGCCGATAACCCCCTCCAGGCCGGCCTGAATACGACGCTTTACTGCACCGTTTTTGATGCCGACTCCGACCAATTCACCTATCAATGGAGCGCCACAGCGGGCAGTATCACGGGTACGGGGGAATCGGTAGCGTTTACAGCGGCCGGCCCGGGTACTACTGAAATCGTGTGCATTGCCACCGATCCGGAAGGCAACAGCGATACCGCCACGCTGGTACGGCCCATTGTAGAAGAGATCAACGTGGCGCCGCAAATTGCTGAAATTCAAAAAAGCGTACCTTATGTAGCCCCTGGCGGCGTAATCCAACTAATCTGCCTGGCTACCGATGCCAACAACGACCCGCTGGCGTATTCCTGGAACGCATCGGGGGGCAGTATCGGCGGCACGGGCAGCAGCGTAAGCTGGACGGCCCCGCTTGCTGAGGGCATTTACCAGGTAACCGTTACCGTTACCGACGACGAAGGGTTATCGACTCAGGCTACTACTACCTTACTATCAAAAATCTTTATTGCCACCTCAGGAAATATCATCGCCGATTATCCATTTAGCGGCAATGCCAATGACGTAAGCGGCAACAACCTGCACGGACAGAACAACGGCGCCATTCTCACCGCCGACCGCCTCGGCAATCCGCAGAGCGCTTATTATTTCAACGGCGGCGCGCAGCACATTGCCGTGACCAACCAGCCCATACTCAATTTTCAGGATGCGATCACCGTTTCCTGTTGGTTCAGGGCCAATGACCTACCCGAAAAAGAGACCTTCCTGTTGTCGCACGGCAGTTGGCAAAATCGCTGGAAATTGTCGATCACACCCGATAAATACCTGCGCTGGACGGTCAACACCCTCACCGGCATCAGCGACCTTGATGCGACCATTCCGCTGCAGACCGATAGCTTTTACCACGTAGCCGTGACGTATGACGGCAGTATCCTGGCGCTTTATCTCGGCGGCCAATTGCACAGCTACAAAGCCCTAAGCGGCAAAATTCGCACCACGGCGGTTCCTTTCCTCATGGGACAAATGCTGCCGGGAGAGACTACCTACAACTTCAAAGGAGTAATTGACGAAGTGAAGATCTACGACTACGCCCTGACGCCTACCGCAGTGAATGCACTCTACAATGGAAATACCACCCCGGTGGAAGAACTCATGCCGGATACACAGATACTACAGGTTTATCCCAACCCCGCTTTCGAAATACTTGAAGTGACCTTGCCCTTGCCAATCGCTGGCTCGGCCAACCTGCAGGTTTTTGACCTTGCCGGTCACCTCGTTTTTGAAAAACAATACGGAAGGGAAGAAAATGCCCTGTTAGATGTGAGCTTTTTACAGCCTGGTATGTACACCATAGCGTATATGGATGAAAAAGGCCGGTTTTTAGGCCGGTTTGTCAAAATTTGAATTGGAACCCATTTTCTAATTATAAATAGTTTTTATGATGAAGCAGCTATTACATGTGGTCGTCATCTGCCTATGCTGTCTGATGACAGTTGCGGGGGTGTATGCGCAGACTCCGGTGGCGCATTACTCCTTTTCGGGCAGTGCAAAAGACGGCTCTTCCTTTGCCAATAACGCATCCGTAAACGGTGCGACCCTTACGCAGGACGTTTTTGGATTGTCAAACAGCGCCATGTATTTTGACGGCGTGCAAGGCGCCGTACGAGCGCCGAATGCCGCCCACCTCAACTCGGCCAACGCGACGATCAGCTTTTGGATCAGCCCCGAGTCGTTCCCCGGCCAGGGAGAAGTCTACCTGCTCTCGTTCGGCGGTTGGCAGGAACGCTGGAAAATCTCGCTGCCCTCGCACGGCAAACCGGTTTTTACCACGCATTCCGGCGGCGCCTGTTGCAGCGACATGGACTCGGGGACGCCGCTAACGCTTGGCGCCTGGACACATGTGGTGATGGTACACGACGGTGCGAAAGACATCATCTACTTTGACGGAGTAAAAGTAAACGAGAAAAATGTAAGCGGCGCACTCGACGCCACAACCCATCCCCTGGGCATCGGTTACAATCCGATTGACAACGCCAATTTCTTCAACGGCATACTGGATGAGGTAATGCTGTTTGACGTGGCGCTTTCCGACGCACAGGTGACCGCGCTTTTTAATACGCTGAACACCGCGCCGAACATTCCGGATGGCAAGGTAGCCCAATATTCATTTGACGGAAACGGCCTGGATGGCGCCGGCTTCGGAGGCCATGCCGATATCTTCACTGCCACATTGACAACCGACCGCTTCGGTTATGGCAAAAGTGCCTTGTTGTGCGACGGCGTTCAATCGGAAGTGACCGCTCCCAACAGCACTCATCTCAATTCGCCAAATACTACCGTTAGTTTTTGGGTAAAACCTAATAGTCTGCCCGGCAACGGCGAAGTTTTCCTGTTGTCGCTAGGCGGCTGGCAGGAGCGCTGGAAAATATCGCTTCCCGCGCACGGCAAACCCGTATGGACTACCAACCACGCCAACGGCATCTCCGACATGGATAGCGGCGACGGCAACACCCTTACGCCGGGTGAGTGGACGCATGTGGTAATGGTGCACAACGGCGCCAAAGACATCATTTATTTCAACGGCGCGCAGGTGGCCGAGAAAAACGTAGTCGGCGCCCTCAACGGAACCACCTACCCCCTCGGCATCGGCTTCAACCCGATTGATGGCGGCAACTGGTTTGACGGAGCGCTTGACGAGATAGAGATATACAACATTGCGTTGTCCGGCACCGAAATTGCCGATTTATACGCTGCGCAATCCACCTTCCCAGGCTCGACCGATAACCTCGTGGCTAATTACAGCCTCAACGGCAATGGTACCGATGACTCACAATTTGGCAACCATGCCCAGTTGGATGGCGGCGCAACGGCTGCTCCCAACCGCCACGGTTGGGGCTCCAACGCCCTGACAGGTGCGGCCAGGGCCGACAACTCTATCGCGCTGCAATCCGATTACACCACTATCAGTTTTTGGGTGAACCCCAATAGCTTGCCGGGTACCGGCGAAGTATACCTGCTCTCCAACGGCGGTTGGCAGGAACGCTGGAAAATATCGATGCCCTCGCACGGCAAGCCGGTATTTACCACGCATTCCGGCGGCGCTTGCTGCAGCGATATGGATTCGGGAACGCCGCTAACCGTAGGCGTTTGGACGCATGTCGCTATGGTACACGACGGCACGAAAGACAAAATCTTTTTCAACGGCGTACTGGTGAACGAAAAAAATGTAGCCGGGGCTTTGGATAAAACCAGGCATCCGCTGGGTATCGGCTACGATCCCATCGACAACGGCGGCTTCTTCGACGGCGCTATCGACGACGTACAGATTTACAACGTTGCGCTGGACGATGCGACCATTGCCGCCCTGTACAATGCCCAAAACCCCGAACCGGTTGTGGGCGGGCCGCTCGTGGCTCATTATGCCTTCAGCGGCAATAGCCGGGATGAAACGGCATATAATAACCATGCTTCGAATGCCGACCTGGGAAAAGACCGCTTCGGCAAATCCAACAAAGCAGCTGCTTTTGACGGCGCCTCGGAAGTGACCGCCGCTAATTCGCCGCAGCTCAACTCGCCGCTTACGACCGTCAGCTTCTGGGTGAACCCCAACAGCCTGCCCGGCAATGGGGAAGTCTTCCTGCTGTCGTTTGGCGGCTGGCAGCAGCGCTGGAAAATATCGGTGCCTTCGCATGGCAAACCGGTGTGGACAACTAACCACTCTAACGGTATCTCCGACATGGACAGCGGCGACGGCAATACACTGACAGTTGGTACCTGGACGCACGTGGTGATGGTACACGACGGCGCCAAAGACAAGATATATTTTGACGGCGAACTGGTAGCCGAGAAAAACGTAGCAGGCACACTTAACAGCACCATTTATCCGCTCGGCATCGGCTACAACGTAGTAGACGGTGGCAACTGGTTTGACGGCTTGCTCGACGAAGTGCAGATCTACAACGCAGCCCTCGACGACGCAGCAATAGCCGCTTTGTATGCCGAGCAATCGCAACCGCCGGCAGGCGGTGACAACGAAGCGCCCAACGCACCGCTCAACCTGGCGGCTAATGTGGCTTTCAACAACGTAGAACTTTCGTGGCTGCCCGCCACCGACAACGTGAACGTGACGGCATACAATGTCTACATCGACGGCGTATCGGCCCTTACTACTACGGCTACCAATGTCTACTTCGAAGAATTGACCCCCTTGACGCTGTACAAATTTGGCGTCACGGCAGTCGACGAAGCCGGCAATGAGTCGCTGCCCACTACGCTCGACGTCACCACCGGCCCCGACGAAACGCCCGACGTAACGCCGCCCTCCGTGCCCGGCAACCTCAGCGGTTCACCCAGCTTCAACTCCGTATTGCTGAGCTGGGATGCCTCTACCGATGACACCCAGGTGTCGGGTTATATTATCCTGGTCGACGGCGTACCTTACGACACGGTACCGGCCGGCACGCTCAATATTCTGGTAGGAGGCCTTGAGCCCTCCACCCTGTATTCTTTTGAAGTGGCTGCTTTCGACCTGGCCGGCAATGTGTCGGCGTATGCAGAACTCACGCTCAGCACTACCGAACCGCTCGAAACCGCCGAACCCGGCCTGGTAGCCCATTATCCTTTCGACGGCAATGCCAACGACGCTACGCCGTATGCCAATCACGGCATCATCGGCGGCAACCCGGTATTTCAAGTACCCGACCACCCCAACGGAGGTGGTATGAATATCAAATTCGACGGCATGCAAGATTCCGTATTGGCGCCTAATGCCGTACAATTGCTATCGGATTATACAACGGTATCTTTCTGGATCAGAGTAGACGGCCAAAATATCCAGGACGCAGAAGCCTATGTGCTCGACTTTGGCCACTGGAATCAGCGCTGGAAAATCTCGCTGCCCCAACACCTGAAAATCGTGTGGACCACCAACAGCAACAACGCGCAATTCCCGAATTTTATCTCCGACATGGATAGCGGCGACGGCAACGAAATGGTCATCGGCTTCTGGTGGTATGTCACGATGGTACACGACGGCACGGATGACATCATCTACGTAAACGGCGTAGAAGTAAATAGAAAACCTGCCTTGGGTAAACTCAACAGCACCGCGCGTCCTTTAGGTTTTGGCAATAACCCGATAGAAGGCGGACAGTATTTCAACGGCGCGCTTGACAATGTCAAGATCTACAACAAAGCGTTGACCGCCGCAGAAGCCGCCGCGCTTTTCCAGAACGGTACGACAGGTATCGGAGAAGTCAACCTCGTGAATGCCTACATCGACCAGGTATTCCCAAGTCCGGCTACCGATCAGATCACGGTCAGGCACAGCCTCCCGTCTAATCAACCGCTGTTGCTGCGCGTATTTGATACGCAAGGCAGGCAGGTAGACGCCTTCGCTTACAACCAAAGCGACGTGGCGAGCGGCCAGTTTTCGATCAATGTAAGCAACTATCCGCAGGGACTTTATTCGCTCAATTTCATATTGGGCGGTAAAAACCTGGGATCGGTGAAGTTTAACAAACAGTAAGTAGCATTTCATTATTCACACAGGGGCACAGCAGATGCAATTCATGTATTTGTTGCGCCCTTGTGTGAATCTTTATCCCGATTCACGGTTATGGTCACTCGTTTCATAGAAAATCCAATTCTCACCAAAAACGACATCAAACCCAGCCGCCAAGACTGGGTGGTGGAGTGTGTGCTAAATCCAGGCGTCTTTCGTTTTGAAGGTAAAACCTGGCTGTTGTTGCGTGTGGCTGAACGCCCAGTACAAAAGGAAGGGCTGGTGTCTTTTCCTGTGATGAACGGCGAGGGGCATTTTAATATTCTTGAGTTTGAAAAAGGCGACTCCGATCTCGATTTGTCGGATAGCCGAATGGTTGGTTATAAGGGTAAAACCTACCTGTCTACTATTTCGCACCTGCGCCTGGTGTGCAGCGATGACGGCGTCCACTTTTCCGAACCCGCCGATTTTCCAACCCAAATATTCGGCAGCGGTGTGCTGGAAACCTTCGGCATCGAAGACTGCCGGGTGAGCCATATTGAGGGGGCCTACTACCTCACATATACGCAGGTATCGGAAAACGGCGTCGGCGTTGGATTGATGTCTACCCACAATTGGCGAAATTTCACGCGCGAGGGCATGATTTTGTCGCCCCACAACAAAGATTGCGCGCTTTTTGAAGAAAAGGTCGAAGGCAAGTATTACTGTCTGCATCGCCCCTCGGGTATTGGACTGGGCGGCAATTATATTTGGGTGGCCTCGTCTTTCGACTTGTTGCATTGGGGCAAACACCACTGCATTCTGCATACCCGCGAAGGCTGGTGGGATAGTGTGCGGGTTGGTGCCGGCGCCGCGCCCATCAAAACGCCGGAGGGCTGGCTTGAAATTTACCACGGCGCCGACTACCAGCACCGCTATTGCCTGGGCGCCGTTTTGCTCGATCTACACGATCCCTCCAAGGTGCTGGCCCGTTCGCACCACCCTCTGCTAGAACCTACTTCCGATTACGAAAAAACCGGCTTTTTCGGCAATGTCATCTTCACAAACGGCCATCTCGTAGACGGCGATGAAATAACGATGTATTACGGCGCTTCTGACGAAGTGATCTGCGGGGCTACGCTGTCCATCGAAGAGATTTTGTCGGATATATTAAAGACGGCTTAGTCGTTAAATAACTCGTCTATTGTCATTACTTTCTCTATTAGTCCGAGGCTATGTGAATTGTGCTTGAGTCCTGATGACGTGATCATTGTCAACATCAGATATTTGTTTGTTTGAGTAACTTCTTTAAATATTCTGATTTTTTCCCGGAGGGATTGGGCATAGTCAGCAGTTAGGGAAAATGCTCTATCATGAAATTTAATCTCGACAATGTTAATGACGCGATCATTGCGGTCAATTAATAAATCAATTTGAATGCCTTTTTCGGTTTCAGTTCCCTTTTTGTAAAAAACTGAAGATTTTGAGTAAACCCCTGCAATGCCTAAGGCCTTTTTTATTTGTGGAATATGTTTCAGGCAAATATTTTCAAAAGCATAGCCGCTCCATGTTTTGTAAGTTTGCGTTTGACTCAGATGTTGCCAGGCGCCGACGCCTTCATGAGTTTTATCTTCTACAAACTGTAAATAAAACAGAGAATATTCATCGGTCAGTCTGTAAAGCTTCTCCTTTTTTTTCTTGTCGAAAGAAAAGTAGGAAGAGATAAATCCTGATTGTTCCAGTTCCTCTAGCGCAGAAGATGAATTTCCACCTTCTGGCAGCTTAGTGGTTTCTATGATTTGTTGGCGGGTTAGGCCATTCCGTCGATTTGCCAAAGCCCGGATGATAGACTCGTGCCTTTCCGAATGGGCAAAAAGAGAAGGGTACAGTCTTGAAAACTCGTCCTTCAACAAACCATGAGGAGAAAAGCAGATACGGTCAATATTCTGCACCACACTTTCTCCCGCTTCAACCTCTTTTAAATAATGAGGAATCCCTCCAATTGCCATATACAATTCAGCTAAGGCAACCCGCGGTAAATTGAAGTTTCGACTGTTGAGATATTCTTCCGTTTCTGCCAGCGTAAATGGCTGAAGAAAAATGCGTTTGGTTATCCTGTTGTGCAAACCTCCCCGGTCATTAACCACTTTTTTTATCATCCAGGAAGCAGCAGAACCACATATGACTACTACGATATTTTTCTTAACAGCCCAACTGTTCCAAAAGAACCCCAGTGCTCTCAAAAAACCTGAATTGGGAGTTGCGAGCCATGACAGCTCATCGAGAAATACAACTTTTTTTTCCTTAAGCTCAAATTGTTCCAGGTAGGAAATTAACATTGTAAATGCATCCAGCCAGTTGGTTGGTATTGGAATAGTAAGACCAGTATTTATTTTTTTGGTGATTTGATAAACAAAATTCCTGATTTGTTCCTGGCGTGGGGCATTTTGAATTCCCGTTACATCAAAAAGTATACGGTCGCCAAATACCTCATTGATCAAAAATGTCTTTCCAACACGGCGGCGCCCAATGACGGCTACCATTTCAGCTTCTGCCGTTTCCAGGGCTTTATGCAAAATCCTTTGCTCTTCCTTCCGGCCTATCAGTGTTTTTTTCATTTGTGGAAATTCAATGCGGCGAAATATAGTCAAATATACCGACATTCCGCCGCATCTCAAAAAAAGAACGGGCGAAATCTATGCTATTTTGTATACATTCCGCCGCATTTTTTCTTTTTAATCAACCAAAATCACCTCCCCCGTCTCCTTGTCAAAAAAATGGATTTTCTCCAAATCTATCCATAGCGTCATTTTGCAAGGCGGATCCACGGCTTCATCGGCGGCAAGGCGGGCGGTAAACTGCACGTCTTGTAGCAGGGCAAAAGCGAAACTCTCGTGCCCCAGCCGTTCCACGAGTTGGATATCGGCTTCAAACGAGGCGTAACTGGCTTGATCTTTCTCGGGGCGTGCATGGATATGCTCGGGGCGGATGCCCATGGTGATATCTTTGCCGATATAGGCCTCCAATGCCTGGCGTTTGCCGAGTTGGGCCGCCAGCACGTTAGATTTATCTTTAAAAGACAAACCATTTTCTCCTTTCTCTATGGCGCCCTCGACAAAATTCATGGGCGGCGAGCCGATAAAGCCTGCAACAAACCGGTTTTTGGGGTGATTGTAGAGGTTATATGGCGTGTCGATCTGTTGAATTTCTCCTTTGTTGATCACCGCAATGCGGTCGCCCAGGGTCATCGCTTCCACCTGGTCGTGGGTGACGTAAACCACCGTGGTTTGCAGTTTTTGGTGCAGGCGGGCGATTTCGAGGCGCATCTGGCCGCGTAGTTTGGCGTCGAGGTTGCTCAGGGGTTCGTCGAAGAGGAATACCTTGGGGTTGCGTACAATGGCCCGGCCAATGGCCACCCGCTGTCGCTGTCCGCCCGACATGGCCTTGGGCTTGCGGTCCAGCAGCGGTTCGATTTCCAGTATCCGGGCGGCTTCCATCACCTTTTCGCGGATGGTCTTTTTGTCCAGTCCTCCTATTTTTAAACAAAAGGCAAGGTTGTCATACGCCGTCATGTGTGGGTATAAGGCATAATTCTGGAAAACGATGGCAATATCGCGATCCTTTGGTGGCAGGTCGTTGACTATTTTGTCGGCTATCCGCAATTGGCCCGAGCTGATCTCTTCCAAGCCGGCGATCATGCGCAATAGCGTGGATTTGCCGCAGCCCGACGGCCCTACGAGCACCATGAATTCTTTATCCCGGATCTCCAAATCGACATCTTTTATGACGTTGACTTTGCCGAAGTTTTTGCTGACCTTTTCAAATCGAATGGATGCCATGTCGTTGTTTTTTTTAGTAACGTCCCTGGAACGTCCTTGGGGGTGACGTCCTGGGAAAATCCCGGGAGGTGACGTCCCTGGGAAAATCCTTGGGGGTGACGTCCTGGGAAAATCCCGGGAGGTGACGTCCTGGGAAAATCCCGGGAGGTGACGTCCCTGGGAAAATC
>Ga0209573_1003159_pt1 | contig 18865 bp, 15 predicted proteins | sample TNRBio252014_DNA_FD_185870 | JGI IMG/M metagenome (GOLD analysis project Ga0209573, IMG submission 185870) | Wastewater treatment Type I Accumulibacter community from EBPR Bioreactor in Madison, WI, USA - TNR Reactor_6/25/2014_ DNA (SPAdes)... | ecosystem: Engineered > Bioreactor > EBPR >...
GGAAGCATGTCTTCACGCAGGCGCGCATGGCGGCCTCGCTGCCGGAGGCAAACCAGATGTGGGAGGCGGCGATTCGTTATCCTGAACTCGTCACGGGGATCTGTCCGGCACCGCAGGGCATGAAAGGTGGCGAACTCGTGAAGCAATTGATCGCGGAAGGCGCCATCGGCACGCCGCATCAGGCGCTGCTGCATAGTTTCAATGACGCGTGGCTCGACCCGAACACTCCCGCGCATTGGCGGCAGCAATCGGACCTGAGCGGCATCCAAATCCTCACGCTCGGCATCTACACCGAGGTTTTGCAGCGCTGGCTCGGCCACATCGTCGAAGTCGAAGCGCGTGGAAACGTGGTGATTCCTGAACGTGTCGGCGTCGAGGTCGATATTCCCGATTTCGTGAACGTGATGGCGAAATTCCGCGGCGGGCTTGAAGCAACGATGCTCTTCAGCGGCGTGGCGGCCCACGCGCCGACGGACAAGCTGTGGCTCTTCGGCTCCGAAGGCACGCTGAGCTATGATTTCGTCACAGACGACCTCCAGCTCGGCAAACGCGGCGGCAAACTGGAGTCGATCCCGATTCCGACCGAGATGCAGCGAAGCTGGACGGTGGAACGCGACTTCATTGCCGCTGTGAGAGATCCTTCCGCCCCACGACCCAAGCCTGACTTCAACGAAGGCATGAACTACATGCGCGTGGTGCATGCCGTATGGCAGGCGATGGAGGGCCAGGCGGCGGTGCGGGTGATGTGAACCTCAGTCCAGCGCATGCGGGTCAGCGGCGAGTTTTTGCAGAGCCATCACATCGAGCCGGTCTTTTTCCCGCACAGAGCCGGATTTTAAACGAATGAGTGTGGCCTTTGAGGCAAAGAGCACATCTTTCCCGGCCACATCGACATGCCCCGCATCGGGCACGAAGTCTTCATAATGGAGACCGGACATGCGCGTGAAAACATCAATCTGGCATTGCTCAGTTTCCTCAACGATGCGGATCGCCCCCTCCTCGTCATTGAAATCATCCACCGACAACTCCCGGGCAAACCCCTCGCCATAATCAGACAACACCGCGAGGAGGGTCTCGATGTTTGGGCGGGAGCCTTGCACAAGCACGTCCACATCCTCGGTAAGTCGGGCATAGCCGTTCAGCGTGACGGCGACGCCGCCCACCACGATGAATCGCACCCGCGCTTCAGCGAGTTTTGCCAACAGTTTTGCGAACGAGGGTTCCATCGTCTTGAGGAGGTTGCCAGACGCCGCCGCGCAGCATCAGCGCATTGCGACGCAGCATTTCGAGTCGTTTTAAAGGATGGATGTTCGACAACGAACCTCCCACGCGCTTGCGCACGGGTTCCTGGAGGTCGCTGGAAGTCGCGGTGGTCATTTTCAAGCAGCGCGTCGGCGGCCCACGGCCAGCACGCCGTTCACCATCTGCAGGAGGCTTTCGACTTGATACGGCTTCGGCAGCGCGGCGGCGAAGCCGTAGGCGGCGCAGTCCTTCATTACCGGATCGTCACGGTAGCCGGAGGAGACGATGGCGAGGATCTGCGGATCAATGCGGCGCAGGTGCATCATCGTCTCACGACCGCACATGCCGTCCGGGATGGTGAGGTCGAGAATGGCGATGTCGTAAGGGCGGCCCTGCTGCACGGCCTCGTGGTAAAGCCGTACGGTGTCTTTGCCGTCGCCGGTTTCGACGACTTCAAACGCGGCCTTTTCCAAGGCGCGGCGCATGAGGTCGCGCACCATGAGATCGTCCTCCAGCAGCAGGATGCGGCCGGCTTTGGGCGGCGCGAAAGTTTGCAGCGGTGCGCTGGGTGTTTGCGCCACAGCGGGGACGAGCGCGGCCTCAATGGCGCGGCGCATGTCGGTGATGGATTGAAAGCGGTGCTGCCGGTCCGGCATCAGGGCGCGGATGACGACGGCGTCGAAGCGCGGGTCGAGGCCAGGACGCAGCGCCGAAGGTGGCTGCCAGGTGCCGCGTGGCAGCGCCCCGGTGAGCATTTGGTACATCAGCACGCCGAAAGCGTAGATGTCCGCGCGGTGATCGACCTCGCGGTGCGCGTTGAACTGCTCGGGCGCGGCGTATTCCGGCGTACCCATGACCATGTGCGTCTCGGTGGCGAGTGACGCGGTACGCGCCACGTCCTTGGCGAGGCCGAAATCGGCGATCTTTACCTCGCCTTGCCGCGTGAGCATGATGTTCGCGGGCTTGATGTCACGATGGACGATGCCTTTCGAGTGCGCGTATTCGAGCCCCGCGCAGATTTGTGGCAGTAGTTGCAGCGCGAGCTCGGGCGTCATGCGGCCCAGACGCATGATCTCGTCGAGGTCGGTGCCATCGACGAACTCCATGACGAAGTACAAGAACTCGCTGCCCAGATGCCCGTAGTCGTAGATGGCGACGATATTTGGGTGATTTAAAGCAGCCATCGCGCGCGCTTCGCGGCGGAAGCGGTCCTCAAAGGCGAAGTCGTAGCCGTCGCTCACGCGCAGCACTTTGATGGCCACGGGGCGTCCCAGGCTGAGCTGGGTGCCACGATACACCGTGCCCATGCCGCCCAGGCCCACCTGCGCCTGCACCGAGTAGCGGCCGAACGGCATCATCGCCGAAAGCTCCGTCGGGGAGGGCGGCAAGGCGCGGGACACGGCAGAAGCGGCGGCTGGGTGGCTCATGAAGTGGTGAATCTCGACACTGTGGCACACGCGGCGATGGGAGCAACCGCCGTGAGCTTCGAGCCGCGATTCAAGCAGGGCTTACGCACCAAAATCACGGGGAATGTCCTGAATGCATCCAAATGAGCGATAAAGATGCAATGAACCTTGCGGAATGCTCCCAATCCAACGCGAATGGAAAAGAATGACACGCGAATGACCGCAAATCCAGCTTCTGGTCCTTATTCGTGGTCATTCGCGGCTCATTCGGCTTGGATTCGCGTTAACCACCATCACCAGTTGCTCATTTCATGCGTAAGCCCTGCGATTCAGGCCATGTGCTGGCACGAAAATACCGGAACAAGCGACAAGGCCGCAAGAAACCACCCCGCCGGGCAGGTTTGTTCTCTCCCACCATGAAATCGCGCCTTCTTTTCCTCGCGCTCGGCACCTCCACCCTCGCTGCAGACCCCAATCCCAAAGCGGATGACATTGCCGGCAATGAAGCCGTGAAAAAGATCATGGAGACCCGCCCTGGTCGCGGCGTGATGCGTGATGACACGCCGCCCACCGCCCCGCAGGACGCGGTGAAGCGCTTCAAAACACGCAGCGATGTCGCCATCGACCTCATGGCGCACGAGCCGGTCGTCGAGCAGCCGCTTTATGTGAGCTGGGACTCAAAGGGCCGCATGTGGGTCACTCAATATCGTCAATACCAGTTCCCCGCCGGATTGAAGATCGTCAGCTACGACCAGCACCTCCGTGCGAAGTTCGACAAAGTGCCGCTCCCGCCACCTCGCGGCGAAAAAGGCGCGGACAAGATCACCGTCTTCGAAGACACCGACGGCGACGGCTTCTTCGACAAGCACGAAGATGTCATCACCGGCCTGAACATCGCCAGCGCCGCGCTGCATGGCATGGGCCGCATCTGGGTGCTGAATCCGCCTTACCTGCTCAGCTATCCCGATGCCGATTTCGATGCCAAACCGGATGGCGATCCCGAGGTGGAGCTCAGCGGCTTCGGCTTGGAGGACACGCACAGCGTCGCCACGAACCTGCAATGGGGCATGGACGGCTGGCTTTACGGCGCGAACGGCAGCACGACGACCGGCAACGTCAGCAGCGCGAACACCAAGAACGTGAAATGGGAAGGCCAGTGCATCTGGCGCTACCACCCGAAGAAGAAGACCTTCGAAATCTACGCCGAGGGCGGCGGGAACACCTTCAGCCTCGATATCGACAGCAAGGGCCGCATTTTCTCCGGCACGAACGGCGCCACGCGCGGCATGCACTACGAGCAGGGCAGCTACGGCATCAAAGGTTGGGGCAAACACGGCCCGCTCACCAATCCGTATGCCTTCGGCTGGTTCGAGCACATGCGCCACGAGGGAGACAACAAGCGCTTCCCCCAAGCCTTCGCGATTTATGAAGGCGGCCTGCTCGGCAGCGCCTACGAAGGCAAAATCATCGCGCCCAACGCGCTGCAAAACCTCGTCTATGTCAGCCAGCTCATCCCGGACGGCTCCACCTTCCGCACGAAGGACGAAGAGCAGCTCATGACCACCACCGACCGCTGGTTCCGCCCCGTGTGGGCCGGCGTCGGCCCCGATGGCGGCTTCTACATGGCCGACTGGTATGACACCCGCCTCAGCCACGTCAGCCCCGTCGATGACTGGCACAAAACCAGCGGCCGCATTTACCGCGTTCGCCCCGCGAGCGGTGCACCGAAGCTCAAGCCGTTTGATTTGAGCAAGGAAACAGGGGAGAGCCTTTATAGCTACCTGAGCCATCCAAACGAGTGGTTCAGAAAACAGGCAGCGTTGGAGCTTGGGTGGCGTGGCTACGGCAAGATTGGCATCACCATCAGAAAATCGATGCCCAAACGGACTCTCACCATAGATGAGGTGTGGGCACTAGATTTGACGGAGCAGGTGGATGAAGAGGTTATCGCCAATCTTCTTCGTTACGATGATCCCTACATTCGTCGCTGGGCCGTGAAGATGATCGGCGAAGAAAACAGGAGTGCGGATGCCCTCATCCGCCTTTCCAAAGAAGAAAGACATCCCGAAGTCCGAGCGCAAATCCTCGCCTCCGCGAAGAAACTCGCTGCCAAAGACGCGCTGCCGCTTCTCTGGAGCGGCGAGGCAGACGACGAAAGCGGTCATTTGCCGCTTCTCGCCTGGTGGGCGCTCGAATCGAAGGCGGAAAAGGAGCGTGAGGCCGTTTTTGCCTTCCTCAAATCCGACACCGCCTTTCTCAAAACCAAGCTCTTCCGCGATCACCTCGCTGAAAAGCTCGCCAAACGCTATGCTCTGGCCGGTGGGGAGGAGAATTTGAACTCGTGCGCCGATTTGCTCGCGCTGACGAACGATGAGGCGCTGCGCGGCAAATTCATCGCGGGCATTGCGTCGGCGTTTGAAGGCGCGGAGATGCCGAAACTGCCGGAGGCGCTTCAAAAGGCCCTCAACGACTACATGGCGAAGCAAAGCGGCGGCGATCTCACGCTTGCCTTGCGCAGTGGAAACGCCGACGCGCTCAAAAGCGCCCTCAAGCTCCTCGCCGATGCCAAAGCGACGAATACGGCCCGAATCGCCATCGCGAAGACCTTGGCCGAACTCGGCAAGCAAGAGGCGGTGATGCCGATGGTGGCCATCTTGAAGTCCAGCGCGGCTCCGAGCCTCAAACGCGGCATTTTGCAGGCTGCGGCCAAGTTTGACGACAAACGCATCCCCGAGGCCCTGCTGCTCGGTTGGGAGGGGCAGATCGCCGGCGACAAGGCGCTGCGCGAGGACGCGCTGCGTGTCATGGCCGGTCGCAAGGAGTGGGCTCAAATCCTGATGAACTTCGTCAACGAATGGAAAGTGCCCGCGAAGCATTTCACCATCGACATCGTCCGCCAGCTCAGCCTGCACAAGGATGCGGACATCGACGCCGGTATCGAAAAGCATTGGCGCGGCCTGCTCGCCACCGGACCGACTCCGGAGAAGAAAAAAGAAGCCGAGCGCATCAAAGCCGTCCTCAAAACCGGCCTCGGCGATGCCGAGAAGGGCAAGATCCAGTTCATGGCCCGCTGCTTCATCTGCCACAAGCTCTTCAACGAAGGCGGCACCATCGGCCCTGACCTCACCGGTTACGATCGTGCCAACGTGGACTTCTGGCTCGACAACCTTTTCACTCCCAGCCTCGAAATCCGCGAAGGCTTTGGAGCCTACATCGTGAAAACCAAGGGTGGCCAGATCCTCACCGGCCTCATCGACGCCCAGGACGGCAGCGGCATCGTCATCAAGGACATGGCCAACAACAAAACCGCCGTGAAACAGGCCGACATCGAGAAAATGGAAGCGTCACCGATCTCCCTGATGCCCGAAGGCCTGACGACCGGGATGAGCGACGCGGATTTGAAGGACTTCTTTGCGTATTTGATGAAGAAGTAGAACGAGTTTTCCAACTCGTTCCGAACGAACTAAAAGTTCGTTCTACAACCTTCCGCTAGCAAAGGCACAGCCAGCGTTCCGAATGTTGTCGCTTTCGCCACTGTTGTTGATGTGAGCGATTTCGACGCTCCAGGCCGACGACTCAATGTTTCGACGAGAAAATCCGTTGTTTTCAACGCCCTCCCCAATGTTTCAGGCATCGATTCTGATGTTTTACCCCCTCATTTCCATTGCGCCGAACGCTCATTCCTATGTTTTTGCCTTCAAATCGGAAGTTTTTCGACCATGTGCCATTGTCTCAAGGCTGATTCAACACGTTGAAGGCTGATTTCTGCCAGCCAGAACGTCTTGGCGCTCCGAGAACCTGGGAAGGAAGTTTTCAACCTCGCTGGGGCAGTGCATATCATGCCTGCGGGCCGAATGCGCGACTGCGGGGGATTTTGATCATTGCTGTTTCGTGGCCGTAAATCAGGCATGCCACTGTGTTATCCCGAAGGGTTTTGCCAATGCATCAAAACAAATCTCAACACTTTCATCGGATAATGATGATGGTTAAACCAGCTAGAATGACTGGGTGACAAAAAGTTGGTGACAAGTCATCCCCTTTTATTTCAGACTGTGAAAATCGTACGACATCCTAGGTGCTGTAACAGGATCAACCCGCATTTTTCACCATTATGCCCGACGCCACCGCTCCCGCGCCCGAGAATCCAAGCTCCACTCCTGCTCCCTCAGACAAAGCCGCCCGCGAGCGTGGTTATTTCAATCAAGCGCAGCTTGAGGACATCGAAACGGCTGAAAATGTGCTGGCTGCCGCGAGCAGCCACGCAGTGGAACTGGCCGATCAGGACATTGATGCCGCTTACTTGAATGGCCTGACCGCCTTGACCGTGGAAGCCCGCCGTCGCATCGCCGAGGCTGCTGGCAATGGGGATGCTTCCGAAGCGGCCACCGCTGAAGCGCGCGAGGCGGAGAAGGCACTCGTACAAGGTCTCCAGCGCATCCAGAGCGCGGCGAAGCAGAAGCACAAGATGCTGGCCGAAGACGATGATCCTGAGACGAACTTTCCGCTGGATGGCTACCTCATCGGCCTGCGCTTGAACCCCAGCCGCACCCTCCTGCTGCAAAACGCCGAAACCATCATCGGCCAGGGCAAGGCCACAGAAGACAAGGGACTCAGCCGCGTAGGCCGTGACGCCCTGGCACAAAAGATCAACACCCGCCGCAGCGCCCTCCAGCACGCCGCTGACGTGATCTGGCCCTACACCCAGGACCCCAACCGCCCCATCCGCAAGACCTTCGAACTGCCACTGGGCAGGCCGATGGGGGGATAAGTCCATCGAGCGAAGAATAAATGCCCACTCAGAATAGAACCTCGAAGAACCAAGCAACGCTTATGAACAACAGCACTAAAGCAGATTCAAAAATCCTCACGTTCCTTATTCGAACAATATGCGGACTGAGTCTTATGGTCTCAATGTCGTCGTGCCAATTTAATGCGCCATATGACGATAAAACAGACAAGGGCATCACTGATCTAACGGAAGCCACTGAAAAATTTGTGGCCAAATGCGACATGGAAAGGGTGCCATACAGCAAAGTCGGAGATTTCTACACGGACGCAATCGGCAGCGTCAGAGCCATTAAAGACCGATCAGATGTTTACTTGAAAAACGAGCAGGAAATCAAAGTCCTGAACCGCTTGGAAACCAAGTTTGAACGTCTTAGGCAAAGTCATCAGGAAGGGCCTATCACCTCCTCGCTGGCCGAGCCAGTTCGTATCTCACTTCGCAGTCTTCAGCAAATGCAGATCGCCAAAAAACGTAGCTTAGCTGTTAGCAAGTCGCTCAAAGAAGAATAAGCCAACCTGAACCATCACATACAATATCATGAATTCCCAAGAACTACTCGAAGCCATGTGGAAAGCTGCTCGCACAGCGGCAGGAGCACAAGTTAAAGATCTACGGGGCTACCTGGACAAGGAGATTGCGGCCATCGCAAAAGGAGCGGTAGCGATCGAAGTCGATCTGCTCAGTGGTCGAATCAAACAATCTCAGGCGAAACGTGCATGGGACGATCTCGCGGATAGTGCAATCGACATTCAGCTTGCGGTGACGGTGACTTTACAAGCGGCCGCACAGGATGCGATCAACGCTGCATTGAGCGTGGCTTCCAAGGCTCTGAGCAAAGCCATCGGCTTCGCGATCATCTGATCAGTCACGATCCATCGAATAGTTTATTCCGGCCCGTGAACGGCTAACCAATGAAAAAAGCAACGGATTCACAAATCTTTACCTCATGGAACTGGCTGACCTCAAGACGTTAATACCACCCGGCCTCCTCGGTATAGGCGGGTTAATACCCATCTTAATCGGACGTAATCCCTTTACTGTGGATGAAAGACACAAGCCTGTCCTGGGATCAATGTTTGTGATACTCGTTTGGATGGCCTATTTGGCGGCCTTCATCGTCTATCGCTGGCTTTTTTTTAGTCAGTGGCTTGCTTTAATTTTCCTGGCGCTGGCGGCAATATGCTTTGGCTTTATGCTGTACATTCCGCTATTCAGTCCAGTAGTAGAAGATAAAATCGAACCCACTACTGCCAGGAAAAATTTTCTTTTCTACTGTGGTGGAATAGCAGCCGTGACAGTCGCAGCATCGACAATGGTTGCCGGGAAAGATTGGACGGTCGTGGATATTACACTTAACCCCGCGCCCTCGGATAACATTACAAGCGTTTCACTACTTCCCGGAGGAGCTAACATGCAGCCTTGGCAGCACCCGGCTTCACAATCATTTTGGTGTGGCAGCGGCTATCGGATCGTGATGCTAAAAAGCGATTATGATAGTAAACAGTGGTCCGATGTGCGAATCACACTGACGACAGCAAAAGCTTATAAGATACCCAAAACGGAACTGCGCCGCATTCTACAACCAGGGGAAGCAGAGCATTATGAAGGCACGGCCGAAATACAGCCATAAAAGTCATTTCCAGTACAGGCTGCCCATTATGAAGACACCCTTTCCAACCAGACTTACTTTCCAAGTATTCGCTTTAATGTTTACTATCTATAAGACGGAAGGAGCAGATGTTGAAATCCACGCCACCAACGATGGAAATGGCCGTTTCGCTGAATTCAGCCATAAACAAATTTATCCAAGGTTTCAATTCCATCTGCTGCCGGTCGCCCAAGGACAGACGGTTGATACTGGTAATCTCAATCCTAACGGCGGACTCACTCTAAAAGATCCGGCTAACCTTGGTGTTAAATTGGAATGGTTTTGGACTGGCCCCACGGACGGCTACTTGCTCATGCCAGCGGCTATAGATCAGCCATTCAATCATCCAGAGGCACGTTTCAAACCCAAAACCAGCGGTGATTTCAAGGTGGAAGTATCGTCAAGGATTTCAGAACGTGTGAGAGGGGGGACAATTAACGGAATCAAAGAAGCCGCCCAGCTTCTTGTGGAAGCTGAAAACATCGTCAACAAAGTTAGTCCCGCCCAGGATGATGAGCCGGGCGAGACAGAACGTGCATTTCTAAGCCTGCTCAAAGACATTGGCGACGCTGCCAGAAACCCGAGTAATGCCGGGCAGCCTTTTGAATACGCAACATTCACCACTGATGCACTTGTCAAAGTTATCCAACGCTCTTCCGACTATGCCACATCTGAATGTTACAAATTTATTGGTGATGCTCTCGGCCTGTGGATGAAAATCCACGATAAATACAGCCTCAAAGGCACCGGGTCAAAGGCGTGGGGCAACAGGGCTATGCAAGATGCAGCAGTTTTTCATACCCCCGTTGCAAATACGCTGTTCAGATCACAATTGATTGGGATGATACAAAATTTGCAGGGCAATTACAATAAAACAGAAAGTACTCTTGACGGCTTAAAGGAGCGGATTAGCCGTAACTTGAAGGCTGCCAAGGTGCCTGATTCAATTAAAGAAGGACTTGGCGTAGCAGAGAGCTTGTTGGCTCTCGATTTGGCAGATGTGGAAGACCAAGCAAAATTGGACGCTATTCCATTAGGCAAAATTGAACTGATGATTGATTCCCTTCAGCACATTGTGTCACCTAAGAGCTTCTAACCTCCACCTTCTTATGCTCGAAAACCTCGACACCCTTATCGCCTTCGTCGTCATCATGAGCGTCGCAAGCTTGTTGGTGACGATAGTGGTGCAGACCCTTTCTGCCGTCTCCAGTTTGCGCGGCAGGCAACTCCTGCGCGGCCTGCAACATGCCGCGGATACCTTGACGTCTGATGGCACGAAAGCTGGCAAGGAGCTGGCCGAAGAACTATTGAAAAAGAATCCCGCAGTGTGTTTTGCCTGGTGGGACCGTCTCAAAGATGCTGTGCGTCCGGAAGAGATTTACGAATCTTTGAAAACGCTGGCTGCTGTTAGCGAGGAGGCACTCACTGAGAAGCAAAAGGAAGTTGATGCGGCGAAAACTACAGCGGAAACGGCGCGCAATGATGCAACCAACACTCCCGATGACGCGGAAAAAGCAAAGAAAGCAAACTCTGCGGAGAAAACTTATGCAAGCCTATTGGCAGAACTCGTCGCGCTGAAAGAGCTTCCGTGCAGGAATCCGGAAGACAAGACAAGCCCGAACCAGCAAGCGGCCAATCTGCTTGCGGCTTTGATACCAGCCGCCAAAGACCCGGCGGCAACCAAGGATGCACTGGGAGGTTTGCTGAAAGTGGTGGGGGATGCCTGCCTGACTGGCGATGACCGCAAAAAACTGGAAGCTGAGATTCAGAAAGCCAGCCAGAGCATGGTGGAAGAGGTGGTCACGCTGAAAAAGTCCGTGGAAAACTGGTTCAATCAGGCCGTGGATCATGCACAGGACTGGTTCCTGACCTGGATTCGTGCGATCACAATCGCGGTCGGTGTGCTCATGGCTTTCGCTTTTCAATGGGATGCGGTGGAGATTTTCAAGCAGGTGTCCGGGCCAAATAATGCGCTGCGCAAGGCACTGGTGGAAAAACGGGCCGTGGTGATCGAAAAAGGCGAGGCAATTTTGAATGTTTCCGAAGTTGGCGGCGGATTGCTGGAAAGACTACAGAAGGTTTGGAATGAGAAACACACACCCAAGCTGGAAACCCTGAACGGCATCAAAAACATCAGCGAAATGGAGGGCAAAATTGTCGGGTTGGTCAAAGATGTTTCGACAGAAGAGGCGAAGCCAGAGGCAGATAAAGAGGCGAAGGCCAAAGATTCCAAAGTTACTGCGGCCACACCTCAACAAGTGGCTGATAAGGCTACGCTAATGAAAGAGGCTAACAAGGCCAAGGCCAAAACTGACTTTAACAATCTTTTGTCAGAGGAAGAAAAAAGCTACCTCAAGAGCCAAAAAGAGACCTTTGACTCTCTAGCAAAAGAAGTTTCGCTCAATGGGTTTGAACTGATTCCCAAGAATGGGTGGAGATGGAAGAAAGAGCAGGTAGAATCACCAAGCCCTGGCATATGGAACTGGATTATAAGTAAATTATTGTGGTTCGGGGGTGTGTTGAAATACTATTTCTGGGACCAATTTGCGCACCTTCCAGGTATGCTCATCTTCGCCGCTCTGCTGGGTCTCGGTGCCCCCTTCTGGTTCAACCTGCTCAAGAACCTTTCCGATCTCCGGCCCGCTCTGGCGAAGCTGCTGGATGCGAGTAGTGACAAGACTGCCTCCAGCCCGGCGAAATAGCACTCCGCAGTGAACCCCTTCTGATTTTTCTGCCATCTTACCAGACCATGCCCACACCACCCCGCATCTACACGACGACCGATTGGAACGCCAAAACGGTTATAACTGATTTCAAACGCAGCGCAGCGAAAGGAATCGTCATTCACAACACCGAGTCGGCGAATCGGGCGGCCCAGACGGGCACAACGGAGGAGGCAACGGCCTGTGCTTTGGCGCGCAAGATTCAGACCCAGCACATGAAGGACAACGGCTGGTCGGACACAGGTCAGCATTTCACCGTGAGCCGTGGCGGTCTGGTCCTGGAAGGACGCACCGGATCGGCAGCCTCTGCACGCAAGGGCGAAGTCGTGAGCGGTGCGCATGCGTCTGGCGTGACCAAGTACAACGAGACTTTCTTCGGCATTGAGGTGGAGGGGGACAACCGTGCCAGCTACGAAGTGACGGCCCCGGAATGGGACGCGCTGGTGGAGCTATGCGCGTGGTTGTGCCGCTGGGGCGGCCTTACGCCAGACCAGAACACCATCATCGGGCATATGGATGTGCTGGCAGGCCATACGGATTGCCCAGGGAAGCTGGAGGACAAGCTGGCCGACTTGCGCAAGGCTGTCGCGACCAAGCTCGCCACGCTAACGGACGCCGGCCCGCTCACCGAAAGCGTGAAGCCGAGCAAAAAACCGGGGCAGATCGCCACGGTGCAGGATTCCTCCGGCAAGACGGTGAAAGTGTATCAAGTGGCCGGCGAAACGGCCTTCTTCTATCTTGCCGCGCTGTCGGTGGATGCGGATGGCTCTCCACGGGCCTATCACCCAGATGATTACCCTGTGGACAAGCACAAGGGCCTGGACAATCCGGCGCACGGCGGCAAACCCGGCAACTGGTGGGCCATTGCCACAGACACGGACAAGCCCTCAGGCACACCATTGGTACAAAAATCCAGTGATCCCGCCCCCGGTTATTGGGTCTCCATGACGGCGCTCAGCAGCGGCAAGTGGAGCGATCCCAAGAGCTATGTGGACGCGGAGGTCATCCCATATTTTGTGATGCCGAGCCAACTTGCCGGAGCCAAAAAGGGTGATTTCGGCATCGTGTACAACACCCAAAACGGCAAATTCACCGGTGCCATTTTTGCGGACACCAATCCAGCAGTGGGTGAAGCGTCGATTGCCTGCGCGGAAGCGTTGGGCATCTCCAAGGATGCTCGCATTGGAGGCATCTCCAGCCAGGTCATTGGGTATCTGGTCTTTCCCAAGAGCGGCAACGGCAAGCCCAGGCCACTGGCTGAGGTGCTCAACGAAGCAGGACACCGTTTTGACGAATGGGGCGGTCAGGACAAGCTGGTGAAGCTGCTCATGCAGATCATGTGAGGGGTCTCGCGATCACACCAAAACACCGCCCAACAATAGAACGCCCGTGAAACATGCCGACATCGAGAAGATGGAGGCGTCACCGATTTCAATGATGCCCGAAGGCCTCACCACTGGCATGAGCGATGCGGACTTGAAGAACTTCTTCGCCTATCTGATGAAGAAGTGATCTGTCTCACGCATACAGCACGCGAAACGGTCGCAGCCAGGTGATGACGACGCCGATGATCAATGCGGCGAGGCCTGCAAAGTCGGCGAAGGGCAGATCGAGATGCGCGAAGATGGCGACGCCTGAATAGACAGCGCCGAAGCCGGAGATGGCGGCGGCGATGTTGTACACATGACGGCCGATATGGTGGTCGTTGGTGAAGGCGGCGGCGTTGGCGACGGATGCAAAGAGACAGGTGAGCGCCACAAAGCCTGCACCGGCTTCACCATAGACATAGCCGAGCAGCAAGGCCGTGAGGGAGAAGAAAATGAGCCAGCCGACGACAACACCCTCCCAGTACTCGCGCGGCTTGAGCGCCTGACGGGCGAAGCGGTCCATGGTGACGAAGAAGGTGCTGAAGCCACGGGCGAGATGCGACCACAAAGCGAAGACGAGCCATGCGCCGATGACGACATTGGCCCAGAAGGGCGCGACGGTCTTGAGGTAGCCGCTGAGAACCTTGTAGCCGATGAAGCCGCCGATCATGATGACGTTTTGCCGGCCTTCGGTGAACTGGTTCATCCAATGGCAGAAGCGGATGTTGGTGCGATAAAACCACGAACGCGCACGGAAGGACTCGATGAGGCCCATGCGAGCGTTTTCGTTCATCGGGTTGAGGCGCAGGGCCTCCAGGAAGTGCTCGTTGGCTTTTTTGTGATCGCCCTCCATCACGGCCTGCCAGCCGGCGCTGGTGTGGGCGCTATCATCGTCGGCGTTGCGTTCGAGCTGGTAGCGGATGAGGTCTTTGTTGTCGCCGTCCTTCTTTTGCAGCAGCAGCGCGGCGGAGAGCACCTCGGCGGCCATGGTGTTCTCCGTGTCGAGCGCCAGCGCGGCACGGGCGGATGCCTCGGCCTTGGGAAAGTCACGCAGGCGCAGATGCAGACGCGCGAGCACGGCGTGGCTGAAGTCGCTGTCGGGATCGAGGCCGACGGCTTCCTCGGCCTGTTTGAGCGCTTCTTTGATCGCGCCAGTTTGGCCGTCCTTGGCGTTGGCGTTCAAAGCGAGCGCCAACACGCTGCGGGCGAAGGCGTTTTCGGGTTCGAGGGCCACGGCGCGTTTTGCGGCGTCCACGGACTTTGGAGCGGTTTCGTCATCGTCCATCCAGCACAGCGCGAGCATGACGAAGCTGGGCGTGTGATGCGCGTCGAGTTCCAGCGCCTGCTTGTAGCACGCGATGGCGTCCTGCATGCGGTGCTGGCTTTGCAACAACCTGCCACGCGCAAACGCGGCTTCGGGCGAGGGATGAAAGTCGTCGGACATGCGCTGGGGATGGGGTTCAGCGCTTCAGGAGGCCGAGATGCTTCAGCACGTCGTCGTAAAAGCCGCTTTGGTTCGAGTACATCGCGTAATTCTTCGCGCTCTCGAACCAAGCCTTCGTGGTAGGCTTGTGACGACCGGCGGCCTTGATGAGATCCTTCGTGGTGAGCGGAATCACTTTGCCGGTCTTCATCGCCGCGTTCAAAACCTCCTCGGTGGCGAGATCGAAGACGGCTTTGAGGTCGGCACCGGAGAATCCGTCGGTTTTCTTCGCCAGCGCACGCGGATCGAGCTCACCGATGGGTTTTTTCTGCGCCATGACCTCAATGATCGCGGCACGTCCGCCTTCATCCGGCGGTGGAACGAAGAGCGTGCGGTCAAAGCGGCCTGGACGACGAAACGCGGGGTCGATGTGCCATGGCGCGTTGGTGGCACCGAGAATGAGCACGCCGTCGTTGTTGGACTCGGCACCGTCCATTTCGGAGAGGAAGGCGTTGATGAGATTGCGGCCGGCGCTTTGACGCAGATCACGGCGGTCAGCAGCGAGGGCATCGACTTCATCGAAGAAGAGGATGCTCGGCGCGTTCTGGCGGGCCAGTTCGAAGACCTCGTGCATGTTTTTCTCCGAGTTGCCGATCCACATGTCGAGAATCTGGTGCAGGCCGAGCGCGATGAAGTTCGCCTTGATCTCGCCGGCGGTGGCCTTGCTGATGAGCGTCTTGCCCACGCCGGGCGGGCCGTAGAGCAGCACACCGCCGCCGATCTTCTTGTCGTAGGCTTTGAAGAGCTCCGCATGCTGCAGCGGGTAGATGATCTTCATGCGGATCTCTTCCTTGAGCGCCTCCATGCCGCCGACGCCAGAGAAATTGAGCTTCGGCTTCTCGAAATCGGCCAAACCGAGATCGAAAGCGGCTCCGCCACGCGGGTGGCCGTCGTCATCGTCTTTGGTTTCGTTCGCGGACTCGATATAGCTGCCGCCGGAGGTGATCGCGGCGCGTTTGCGGCCTGCGTCATCATCGGAGGCCGGTTTGATGCCGTGGAGGTCTTTTTCGATGCCGGGATCAGCCAAAGCGCGGTTCAGCGCGATGCCTTGGTCATACATGGCCTTCGCCTTGGGCAGGTCGCCCTCGGTGATGTGAATGCGGGCGAGCAGGAGGAAGGCGGCGGCACAAGTGGGCGTGTCGGAGAGGATTTGCTCGGCACGGACGGCGGCTTGCGAGGTCTTGCCTTGCAGCAACGCGACTCTCGCGAGACCCAGCCGAGCCTCAGCGTGGGCAGGATCGTTTTTCAGCACGTTTTGAAAGCTCTGTTCCGCGTCCTCGACGAGTCCCTCCTCAAGACAGCCCTCCGCAAAGAGCATGAGCAGCGGGGCGTTGTCGGGCGAATGTTGCAGGGCGAGGCGGAGCGCGTCGAGATTTTGAGCCATGGGAGAGCGACTCCAGCGTGCGCGGGTGGAGGTGGCAAGGAAATTTCACATCGCCCGGCGATATGCCTCCACTTTGGCGATGAAGGCCTGCCACTTTGGGCCGAGACGGCCTCGATCGAGCAGGAAATGCGGGCAGAGCTTGTGGCCGAGGTCGCGGTGGTCGTCATGGCGAATCATGCGCCAGTGCATGTGCGGGACGACGTGGGACGTCGGGATGCCGTGCTCATTGAGCAGCCAGGCGGTGAGCCGGGCGGTCTTGTCGAGGGTGCGGGCGCGGTCGTTGCCGCGATTTTCGCACATTTCGATGCCGATGGAGCTGCGGTTGCCGGGGCCGTCGTAGTCGGCGTGCTCGCCGCGCTCATTGGTGGGCAGGCTTTGATAAATGGAATGGTCGTCCACGGTGAAATGCCAGCCGATGTAACCGATGGCGTTGTGGCGGCCTTTGAGGGTGCCGGTCTTGAGCATCTGGGCATGCGCGTAGGCATTCCCGCCGCGCGAGCGGTTTTCTGTGGCGTGGATGGTGATATAGCGCGGCGTCATCGACCGGTGCTTGATGCGCGAGTAGCGGCCCTTGGGCACCAGATCGACGGTGACGCCGGGGGCAGTCCGCTGTGGAACAATGACCGAACAGGAGCCCAAAAGGCAGGCCAGCAGCCCACAGCCGACGATTTTCTGAATATTCATGGTTTAAAAGAGGGAAGCAGATTGCATGACAAGATCGGGCCGGTGGCCGAAAGAGCAGGCGGGATTTTGGCCTTTTTTCGCTTCCTCATTGGTTTTCAGCGCGATGCGCCGGAACTGAAAAAATTCTCAAATTCGGCCCTCATGGGCGGCATTTTGACGCCTGAACTTTTTTTTCAGCGTGGAACCCTTGAGTTTGCGATGAGAAACGTTTTTCAGCACAATGGCTGGGAAAAAAATCTCGCCAGGGCACAATATCTTGTGCATGATCCACATCGGCACCCGCAATATATAGTATTTATAGTGCGCTTTGGTTGCTCTCCTGTTTTCCCGGTAATTGACTCAATCACTCCTCATTCTGCAACGAAATCGTCATGGACAAGACATTCAAAATTGGCAACCGCGAGTTTGTTCTCGATCAAGACAAGGCTGAAGCCGCCTTCGCGGACAAGAGGGTCATCAATGGCCGCAAGAGCATGTGCTTCAATCTGCTGCCGCTGAAGTTTCAGTGGGCCTATGACCTCTATCGCACGATGAAGGCCAACCACTGGGAGCCGGAGGACATCCAGATGCAGAAGGATGTGGAACAATGGCGCTCCAACGAGATCACCCAGAACGAGCGCTGGATCATCATGATGGGCATCGGCTACTTTTCCGCCGCCGAGGGCATCGTGGGGGACAACATCCAGCACGTCGTGCGCGAGCTGGTGACCGCCCCGGAGCTGAAGCTGGTGCTGGGCCGCCACGCGCATGAGGAGAACATCCACGCCGACTCGCTGCTGTACATGATTTCCTCCCTGGGCATCAATCCGCATGAGTGCGAGGCGATGTTTGAGCAGATCCCGACGATCGTGAAGAAAAACGAGTTCGTCACCCGCATCTCCAACAACATGCGCCGCGATCTGGACCTCACGAAGCTCGAAAACAAGCAGCTCCTGGCGAAGAACATCTTCATGTTCGGCCAGTGCATGGAGGGGACGCAGTTCTACGGCCTCTTCGGCATGATCCTGAGCCTCTACCGCCAGAACAAGTTCCCCGGCATCGGCCAGATGTTCCGCTACACGCTGCGGGATGAGTCGAACCACATCGAGGTCTTCCGCAATCTGTTCATGGATCTCGTGGAGGAGAATCCCGACCTCTGGACGGGCGAGTTTCGCGAGGAACTCGTCAGCATCATGCGCGAGGCCATCCGGCTGGAGAAGGAATTCATCCGCGACTGCCTGCCGGTGAACGCCGTGGGCCTCAGCGCCGACGAGTTTGAGCAGTACATCGACTTCATCGCCGACCGCCGCCTCGCCGGCTGCGGTCTGCCCGCCCTGAGCCCCGGCGTCACCAATCCGCTGCCCTGGCTGGCGGAGATGATGGACGTGCGCAAGGAGCAGAACTTCTTTGAGGGCAAGGTCACGGACTACCAAAAGGCGTCCGCCCTCGTCCACAGCTCCGACGACGACCTGTAAAGTTTCCGGGATCAAACATGTTCGCTGGAGTGATCCGGCGAAGATTTTTTATCCTCTAAAATCCCTCGTGCTCCTTAATCAAACTCAACGCTCCTCCCGCCATGATCGCCAACCTGCTCCAAGAAGACAAAGTCCTGAAAAGGGTCACCCAGACACCCAAAGACCAGAAGCCCCACTTTGAATGGAGCGCCCTGGCTGTGTCTGCCATCGGCGAAACCGTGCCCGCCTCCATCAAGGTGAGCATTGGCGGCAAAGAGCGTGACTTCGATTCCGCCGAGATCGCCGACACCGTGGGCAGCGCCCTGACCGACCTGTTCCTGGCGCGTCAGAAGGAAGGGGACATCTACAATGAGACGAACCGCCAGTTCGTGCGGAACATCTCGAAGGCGGTCACCGAGGAGATCCATCAGCGTACGGCCCAGCTTGCCGAAGGGAGCGGCAGGGCTGCCACGCTGAACGCGAAGGACATCTACCACTGCATCGAGCGTGCCCTGATCCATCACAACGCGCATGACGTGGCGCGTACTTTGGCCGAACGTCGCAAGCGCACCGAGCCGCATGATCCCTTCGCCGATGCCACCCCGCAGCCCCTCATCGTGAACACCAAAGTCATCCGCCGCAGCGGCCAGCTCGTCCCCTGGAACCACAACAAGATCGAGATCGCCGTCCGCAAGGCCTTCCTTTCCCT
>Ga0209573_1003160_pt1 | contig 18860 bp, 16 predicted proteins | sample TNRBio252014_DNA_FD_185870 | JGI IMG/M metagenome (GOLD analysis project Ga0209573, IMG submission 185870) | Wastewater treatment Type I Accumulibacter community from EBPR Bioreactor in Madison, WI, USA - TNR Reactor_6/25/2014_ DNA (SPAdes)... | ecosystem: Engineered > Bioreactor > EBPR >...
CCGGCCGGATTCGTGAATCGCACCGTCGAAGAGGGAGCGAACGTAATCGTTGACCCACTTTTCATAAAACCGGCCTGCCCGCCAAATGTCGCTTCTAGGTGAAAATTCTCAAGCGTGCGAGATCCTTCGATGTCAATGCCTGCTCCTTCGGAGCCATTATAAAACTTACCTCTCGCCGTAGCACCGTCCTTAAGAAATACTCCACCACCTGGGTTATTCTCTAAGTGTCCACCATGCATCACGATCTTGACGGACCCGCCGCTATATCCACCTTTCCAATTACCTTTCACCCTTCCTCCGAGCACGGCAATGTCTCCTACCCGGTTTCCTGGAATCTGATTCAAGTCGAGGGTCTTGTCTATATTGTTAATGGTGCCTCGTAGGACAACCGTTGATTTTGAGGATTGGTTGATGTCGAAGAGCCCGTTCCATTCGTCCTTCACGTCTAGAATGAGCGTGCTGGAGTCTTTAAGTCTATAGCTGCCTTGATTGGACCTGTTTGATTGATAAGGAATCTGTAATAGTGCGGAACCCTCTAGCTCGATGACTCCGATGTTCCTCACGTCAGTCAAGTTCATCCGGCTATAAGTGTTGCTCTTGAATATCGCCACTCCAAGATTCAAGAATCTCGATGCATGCGATGTGAGGCTCTTCCCAACTTCCAGACTCCCTTGATTGATGATCTCTGGCCCATAGAGCTGCACTTCGTGAAACTTGGTCAATCCCTCAAGGCTAAGAGAATGATTTGCCTCCACGCTAACGGTCAACATGTTTGACGCCAGATTTCGAGGCTTATGAAAGAAGTTTGTCCAATGTTGGGCTCCCGCCGCCACAATTGTCCCTTCCGCCTCGAAATAGGCCCCATTTTCAAATGCTAAGCCTGAAGAGAGACGCAACACGGAGTCGTTCAGGCGCAGGGGTCGCTTTGTCCAAAGACGATTTGCAAGAAGATTCGACCGCGGGCTTGCCCAAGCCTCTAAGCTCAGATTTTCTGTCGAACCTGGGGCATAGCCGATGTAGACGTCGTCCAGAAGCGATGGCAGGCGGTTAATGGACCAATTACTCGCAAGAGACATGTCCCCGCCCGCAGGCAAGAAGTAAGCGTCCAGAGCATAAGCAAACTGGCTCATGCCGGCCGCAAGCGCCAACAATAGTAGTGGGCTCCTCATCCCACGTTCATTATACGACGATTATTTGGATTTACCAACCCCGACCGGCGAGGAGTTCGTTTTCTGGCAGGCTGGAGCAGTTGATTCCTACCATGGCTTCGCCCAGGTTGCGGCTGATTTCGGCTAGCTTTTTGGCGTCTTGGTAGAACAGCACCGATTCCACGATCGCGCGCGCCCTTTTAGCTGGGTCGCCTGATTTGAAAATTCCTGAGCCCACGAAGACCGTCTCGGCGCCGAGCTTCATCATGAGGGCGGCGTCGGCGGGGGTGGCGATGCCTCCTGCGCTGAAATTCGGGACGGGAAGCTTGCCCAGGCGGTGAACCTCGCGGACCAGGTCCAGCGGTGCCTGATGCTCTTTGGCGAGAACGTAAAGCTCATCTTCGCGGGCATTTTGCACGGTGCGGATTTCCGACATGATCGTGCGCATGTGGCGAACGGCTTCGACCACGTCGCCCGTGCCCGCTTCGCCCTTGGTTCGGATCATCGCCGCCCCTTCTGCGCATCGCCGAAGGGCCTCGCCCAGGTTCCGCGCGCCACAAACGAATGGCACCTTGAAGGCGTGCTTATCCACGTGGTTGGCGTGATCGGCGGGGGTCAAAACTTCGCTTTCATCGATGAAATCCACTTCCAGCGCTTCCAGAATTTCGGCTTCGACAAAGTGCCCGATTCGGCATTTGGCCATGACGGGAATGCTGACGGTTTCCTTGATCCCAAGGATCATCTCGGGGTCGCTCATGCGGGCCACGCCGCCATCTTTGCGGATATCGGCGGGGACGCGCTCCAGCGCCATGACGGCCACCGCACCCGCGTCTTCGGCGATGCGCGCCTGCTCGGGGTTGACAACGTCCATGATGACGCCGCCCTTGAGCATCTCCGCAAGCCCAACTTTCTCTCGCCAGGTGTTGACCCCGGGTGTGACCACTGCGCTACCGTTACTAGAGTTCATTTTCGTGGTCATGAGTATACCTTATGGGTAGGCCCGAGCCGGTTCAACTCAAGGCACTTTTGAACCCAGATGTCGCCGATTTTCCTGTGGCCATGATCTGAGTTTTTGAGAGGATGAGGGCCGTTTTTCATGCGCATTGGGAGATGCTTTGTTCACCGCATTCCCTGAAGGTCTGGATCAGCGCCAGCACGAGCCTGGCGCACGGTCTTGCTCTCATCAGCGCGTCGTTCGACTCAGGAGGAAGGCTTGAACCCCAAAAAACAAAAGACAGCCCGAATTTTCCGCATTTTTGCGGAAACCGTTGTATCATGAAGGTGTTCAGCATGAACTCCTTGGGAGGGGTTATGAAAAGATTCTTGACATTCACCGCTGCGGTCGCCACGGCTGCTTGGGCACAGGCTGGCGTTTCGTTTGTTTATTCAAGCAGCGATGCCGCTTTCTCACCCATAGCGATTTACGATGATTATTCGGGCTACACGCCCATCAACACGGGCGGGGCCAGCTTCGTCAGCAAGTCGATCACCTATACCGCCATCGCGAACACGGTTGGCGTGTGGCGCGGTGCGGATTTGGGGGATGATCTGGCGACCACCGAAACCCCGGACTACGTCGTCGTGGCCAACGGCGACGAGCATTACCGAATCTCGCCAAGCTTCACGGTGCGAAGGATGGGGTTCGAAACCTTCACGATCAATGAGCCAGGCAACCCGCGGTCATTGCCGGGCGCGCCGAATGTGAAGGTCACGGTCACCACGGTGGCGGGCGACACGGTTCTGAGCCTGGATCCGCCGAAGAACAACCACGGATTCCTCGGGATCATCTCAAGCGATCCGATCTTGTCCGTCGTCTGGTACGGCGAGCAAGGGGGAATCAAAGACACAGGAATCGCCAATCTGCGGGTGGCAGAAACCGTCCCGGAACCAGCAACATTGCTCGCGCTGGCGGGTGGGTTGCTGGCGATGGTTCGGCGTCGGAAGTCGGCGTGACTTTTTAGGGCTTGCTCCCAAAAAGGATTCTCTTCGAGGCCAAGATTGCCACAAGAGAAGCAGAATCGGTTCCCATGAGGGCGAAAATTTAGTTGGCAAAATAAGAAAGTCGTTGTATACTTTATGCAATGGTGAGCCCGGTGGGCTTGCTTTGGGAGTGGAGATATGAAACGATTTTCCTTGCTTGTGTCGCTCGGGTTATTGGCTGGACAAGCCTTCGGCTCTTTTGAACTGCTGATGCAGATCGACCGTGATGTGTCCGGTGCTCCGGCCATTCGCCGATTTGACCCCGTCTCCGGTGCCTATTTGGGGGCCTTTGGTCAAGGCTATTTGGCAAACCCTACGGCCATGGTTTTTCGCAACGGTGTTCTTCACGTCCTGGATAATCGTGGAACGGGCGCGGGTGCTGGTCGGGTGCTTCGGTTCAATCCGTATACCGGTGAGCCGCTCTCGATGGTGGCCCTATCGACCACTTGGGGAAAGGTTGGCATCGCTTCCGGGTTAGATCTAACTCCAAATGGGAACTACCTTGTGTCGGATTCACAAGTTTCGGGCAATTCGACTTATGTGAATGAATATTTAGCGGACGGCAGCTACTTATTCGGTCGAGTCTGGGCGAGTTCTGCAGGCGGCATTACTCGCGGTATCGCACTCAATTCAGCAAGCAACAAAATCTACTCGGCGAGAGGCGCTTTTGTCGATGTCTTTGATTCTACGACTGGGAGTACGTCGGCGGTGCAATCCATAGCCGCGCCAGGCGCTGCGCTGTTCGTGTCGATCATAGGCAACTATCTTTATTACTCAGCAGATGCGCTGACGGAGCAGGTGTACCGGGCGCTCATCAAATCAGACGGGACGTTGGATGCATTTTCGGCGATTGACCCAAGCCCCGTCGCGAGTTCGAATACGCTGGGGGTCGGCCATGGTCACTCCCCGTTTGCTTACGCGACCCAGCGAAATTTCGCCGGAACGTGGTCTTTCTCGCGATTCAATTCCGTGACGGGCGACTCTTTGGGGTCCTTCGGCTCGGGTGTCATGATCAGTCCTTGGGGAAACATCGAAGTCATCGCAGCCCCCGAACCAGGCACCATGCTGGCGCTAGGGGCAGGTTTGGCGGTGCTTTTGAGGAATTCGCGGCGGTCGAAGGGGTAGTTGTGGGCTGAGGCGAACTTCAACGATCCGGGCATGTTGATGCCCGGATCATTTTGTGGATGAGATCAGTCGCGCCGCTCTGGTCGAACTTCGCGTTGAAGATCAAATAATCATAGACCCGACGTACTTCGTTCCATCTTTCAGCCTAAATTTCTCCTGAGCTAGCTCGTGCCGATGATATGCAATCCACTGTGACGATGCAAAGTTGGGACAGAAGGGTCGCAACAAGCGTCTACATATATATGGCTCGAAAAGCAGAACCAACTTTGAACCCTCTCACGAACAGGATCTGTCCTCCACCAATAGGGCGTGATGGCATTAATTACTATGATGATCCCGAAATTGGTGAATTCGCGATTAGCAACGAAGTATTGAATAGAGGGTTTTCTTTTGGAAGTAAGCTCAGAATTCCAGGCGGGCCAGAACTTTCCGAAAGGGAAACTCGACGATTGTTGGCGCTAGCGGCATCCTACGTTTGGGAAGCAAAGCAGCTAGAAGCCGAGTCCGAAGAAGACGAAAACCGTGCACCAAAGTTCATGTTTCAGCATGAAATTCGCGCATTGGCTTCTTCACCAGGCACGGTGTATTCAAAATTCGGTGCGTACGTGCCCACACCGATAGAGTTCCTACTTCGGGAATCACGATCACTGACTCTCGAAGCCAAAGCTCAACGTACACTCTTGAATTTGGCCAACGCCGAGAAATACCCTGGCGAAGGTCTTTGGCTAGACTTTAATCCCCACATATATCCGGGACATCTTGTTGAAACAGAATCAGGTTCTGAACCAACTAGTAAACTGAACCTCATCGGACTCGTTTACGGTGCGGATAAGATGGAAATCCCTATTGTGATGAGCTTCTTATTGGAGAATGGTTTCCTTCGATATATCAGTGCAAGGAGCAAATTCGCTATTACTCCTAATGGGTACAGCTTGATCGAGGTACTTCAAAATAGAGGACTGATTGATGATCCGACTGGATTTGTTATATGCCGCTTCACCAAGGAGATGGATGAGTTTTATACAAAGTGCTATGCGCATCCTGAAAGTCCGCATTCAAAACTAGTTCGGTTACATCGAATCAAGGATATTACGCACAATGATAAGATTGACGACCGCATAATGCAGGAAATCAGAGGCGCAACTATTGTGCTTGTTGACCTGACAGATTACAATTTTAATATCGGGTTTGAGGCCGGATATGCTTTAGCATTGAGGAAGCCAATCGTTTGGACTATGAACAACCAAGGCTCGTCCAAGTTGATTCTTCCCTTTGACATTCAGAGCCACAATGTTCTCGCTTATGACCCAGACCATTTAGGCGACTTCACGGTGAATTTAGCTGCCCGAATCGAGCTTGCCATTCGAGAGGCCGCAGTAGCCCGATAGGACTTCTTCAGTAATCGAATATGGTTCTTCACGAACTATTCTTGATTTCCAGCCGTCTGTTAGCACCTCTTGATTTGGCTCGCCGTATTTGCTCTGGAACGCTCATTTGTCACTCCCCGCTCAGATCAAAGTTCGTATTCAGAATCAGATAGTCATCCGTCCCGACGTATTCATCGCCATTCAAATCCGCGCGGGGGTGGTAGGTGGGGTCGCCTAGGGAGGTATCAAACGCGGCGTTTAGGATCAAATAGTCATCCGTGCCAACATAGTTATCCCCGTTACAATCCCCATTTTTTAGGCTGAAGGCATACTGCACGCGGCCGTTGGCGCCCATCACAGGTTCGGCGACGTCGCTGAGCCAGTGGCTGGTCTTCAGTCGCAAAGGTGACGTTCCGTTTGGAATGAGGAAAGGTGCCGAAACCCCGCCCGAGATATCTATAAACTCGTTCAAAGAAAGCGAAGGATTATCGGCCACGCTAATCGTCACTGGAGTCGCAAAAGAATCCAACAACGAACCTTCCCAATTTTGCAAATCCACCGTCAGTTCGCCTTGCAAACAAACGCTGACATACCCGCGACCTGGACGTTGAAAGTAGCCATTGATCACGCCATCGTCGCCATAAATGGGTTCAAAAATGACGTAGTCGAACGCTTCATCGTAGTTCGGGGTTGGTCCCGAGCGAACGTTGGGTGTGTAAGTAATGTTCAAACCGTTCGTGATGAAGTTCCCTCGTCCACCATTGGGATTCGAGATCACCACAAAGTAGTGGCTCATGTTCACAAATTCCAGAGGCTGATTGAACATGACCGAAACGGGGAACGTGATGGGGGTTCCCACCGTTGTTTGAGCCCGCGCCGCGCTTGCCATCACCCTCGGCTCCGGAAAAGTGGTCCCAAAGTTCGGAAATTGAGGTAGCCGGATCAGGTTGATGAGTTCCCCTCTCGGGCCGTTGGGGGCAAAAGAACCCCCGGCGCCAAATCCGCCAAACCCGCCGTATGACGCGCCTTGCGGATAGTCAAAAAGGGCGTTGGTCGTGGAGATGGTGCCATTGCGCGCCAGAGCCAAGGCGATGCTCGGGCCTCCGGCTCCGCCTGCTCCTCCGCCACCGCGGCCGCCGTTGCTCCCCCAGCCCCCCGCGCCGCCGCGCCCACTGCTGTTAAAAGTTCCAGCGCCTTTGCGACCATTCGTCCCGCCCAGACCGCCTTGGCCGCCCGTCCCGCCATCGCCGCCATCGCCACCAGGCCCACCGGGGTAGGTGACAAAGGTCGCGGAATCGGCATTCATCACGCTCCCGATGTTGTTGGACCAAGCGACGTTTACGGTTCGGCTGCCGCCCTTCCCGCCTTTGCCACCCTTGCCACCGCTGCCGCCCGCGCCACCGCCGCCACCGCCGCCACCGGAGATGATGACGAAAACCGTATCGATGCAAAGGCCGCCGCCACCGCCGCCGCCGCCACCATTGCCGGAGCCCGCATCCTGGCCATCATTGCCGTCCATGGAGTCTAAATTAAAGAATTTGGGGAGGCCATTGGCCCCGTTGACGGCGGGAGCACCCGGACTTCCGTTGGCTCCGTCTGCGCCATTGCCGGATTGAACGCTTGCGCCGCCGCCCGCACCTTCTCCGCCCGCGCCATCGCCTTTGGCACCCGATTTTCCGTTGTAATATTTGTCGTCGATACTGCCGCCGCCTTGGCCGCCATTGCCGCCATTGCGAACGTTGAACCCATTAAATCGGGCTCCAGCACCCCCCGCCCCGCCATCGACGGTTGTGAAAATAGCGCCGCTTTTGGCATCGCCACCCGTGCCTCCGGGAAGCCCAATGGTGCCATTTGCGCCGGCTACCCCATGAGCGCCCCCGGCGGTCCTGCTCGAAGAAACAAATCGACTCCCGGCGAGGCTCACGGTGGACGGGCCCGAGTCGATCATGTACAAAGCAGGTTCGATCGTGAAGGGATCGGTGCTCTGGATGTTGAATCCTTCCAGAGTGAAGCGGCTCCCGACGTCGTCCACCATGATCATCATGCGATTGCTGGAATTCATCAGCGTGGTGGGAGCGGCGGTGCGGGTGTAAAACGTGTTGGCGACCTCAAACGGGTCATACGAACCAAAGAGTTCGGAGTTGGGGAACGGCCTGATGTTTTCAGGATAGGGGCCGGAATTATCAACATAAACCGCGCGGCCACCCAAGGATTTCGCCAAACAGAGCCCGGCGCGGATGGTCTTCAGCGGGCGTTTGGCGTCTCCGACGTTGTTGTCGTTTCCATTCGCGGCGGAAACGAAGACGGGGCCATAACGCATGCCATCGATGCCGTCGGCGTTGGAATCCAGACGATTCAGGTCCGGTCGATCCACCGCGGGTGGGGCAAAGTAGAACTCATGCTGGGCAAAGCTGAGGGACCCCATGACCATCAAAGCACAAAGAAATTGAATTCGACCAACCATTGGCGTTGATTCTACATCAATCTGGTCTGAATTCCAAATCTGGCCCGGCTCCTTCCCTGATCGCCATCCCTGTGAAGAAAAAACTGAAGAAATTGCCGGTTGGTGAAGAATGTTTGATATAATTTTCTTATCACCGAATGCGGTGGACTTTTGCCGGATTCCATTGGCCCTCCAAAAGAGCTGAATGGGCGAGTGCAATGTTTTGAGGACAACGATGAAAAAGTGTTTTGCTTTTTTGGCGGTCGGTGTGGCCTCGGTAGCCACGGCCCAAGATATCAAGTTCTGGCTCGCCCACAGCGACTCGGCTTGGGCCCAGAAGAACGGTGCCAAGGTCGGCGACGAGCTGAAAGCGGTCAACGACGTCACCGGTTTTCAGTCGATCAACGTGACTTCTGAAGGGCGGAAGTACGGGGCAGGCGGCATCATGTTTGCCTTTGATAGCGCGGTGACGGGGGCCAAGAACTACGTGAACCGAACCGCATTTGAAGCGACGCAACTAGATAAGATCAGCAACTTTAAGTCCATTACTTGGAATAGTGGTCCTCCGGGATGCTATGAGGACTGCAATCTGCCCTACCCCGCGCCGCTGGGTCCGCTTGGTTTTTCTGGCGTTGCGGGCGCGGATGAATCGCTTCGACCGATTGGTTTATGGCAGGCGTTTGGGTTCGGAACGGGAATGAACTTGTTCGTCCCCGCGGGCGGGACCGAATACTTGGCCGAAGTTACGATGGACGTCGACACAAACAAACTCTGGCGTCGCCCCGACCAAACCTATGGCGACGACCCAGAAGAAACGGGACTGATGATGTTCGGTCAACCGAATAGCGCCAATTCCAGGCATTGCTATTTAGGCGCGAGTTCGGGAACGGGCCGCTACCCGACCACCAAGTACGCCCTCATGGCCGTGCCAGAACCAGGAACATCGCTCATCCTCGCGTTGGGATTAGGCAGCTTGCTCAAGCGCCGGACCAAAAGGGCCTATTCCGGCCGTTCCACTCCTGAGAGACCGTAGGATGCATTGAAGAGCAGGTAGTCATCGGTGCCGACGTACCCGTTGCCATCCAAGTCCGCCCGGCCATCATATCCGGGTTCGCCGGCGGTCCGGCCAAGGTTAATGAGAATGATCAGGTAGTCATCAAGATTGACCCGGTTGTCATTGTTGCAATCTCCCGTCGCCAGTTCATAGGCTGCCTGGGTGACACCGAAATTCAAAGTCACCTTCTCGGACTTCGCGAGAGACTTGGGTCCCTTCACCCAAACGGTAACCGCACCCCCATGGGGCGCCGCGATTTCGAACGTACCACCCGCGTCGAGCAACATTTCCCTCGTGATGATCTCGTTGTCGGTCTTCATGATGACGGTGACTGGCTGCCCCTCTTCTCTTAATATAGAGCCCAAGAATTTGACAGTGCCAGAGATCGCGCCCACGGGTGCGAGTTCGATATTGTCGACGATCGCGGCAAATTGGGGAGAAGCTGCAAACGATAGCCAGAAAAGACTTGTGTAACCGACTTGAAACGTAATGGACTTTCGCTCAAAAGCCCCCCCGGGGTTTACGGCGAACGATTGAGCCGGGATGTGCACCAGGTTGTTCGACGTGAGAAGTGAGACCTTAACCTCGCCACTCGTTGTCCCGCTCGCAAATGCGGCCTGATACCAGGAAAGTTCATATATTTGTGCAGGTTGCAGGCGTACTCCTTGCCGGATCTCGCCGTCCTTCAAATCGCCGCCAATGTAGGCGAATTGATTCCCAAAAGGTGTGTCGTGCCAATCCACGCCGCCGCCGGCATAGGCATTACTCACAATGTTGACGGCAACCGTTGCGTTGTGGACCTTCCATTCACCATCCACGTATTTTCCGTTCCCAAAGCTTTGAAAATCAGCCTTCGCCGGAAATTCAAAGGAGGGGTTTCTGATCAGGCTTGTCGCTCGGTGATTGCTGGCGACCACAACGTGGTCCAGCCGATAGGAGTCCGGACCAGAATCATATTCGGCGCGGATATAGAGCGCATCCAAATCGGCGAGCACCGATTTGATCTGCTCTTCAGTCGCTTGGGCGCCTCCCAAGACTTTCCAAAAGCCGGGTTGCAATGGAATCCGACCCTGCCGCCAATTTCCTTTGGGCGATGGGTGGTCTGCGACTAGGGTCAGAGAACTGCCCACGAGGAGCACATCAGCTACATCCAAATCAGGGTTGGGGCTCGTGGCGAAATAGCTATATCGCAGGTAGCCCCGGTAGGCTTCTGATTGGTTGCCGAGGAATCTCGGGGGTGCGGACCAGTAAGCAATGCCGGAGTCGACGTCGGTGAATTGAATCCCGTTTCCCGCATCGCCATCCACGGGCCAAGATGGATTGTATGAGCCGAGAACGGTGGGGGGATCCGTGAGCGTGGAACTCAACTTCGCGACCTTCCAGCCGACCGTTCCGGTTTCGAAATCCGTGCTTGCGATAGCAGCCTCTTGGAACCGTTCGCCTCGGAGAACAAGGGGCGTTTTCGCGGTATTGATCGGATTACCTCCCCAAGAAGCCAGCTTAAAGGCTCCGCCCTGGGTACTGGTGTGAGCATTTCCCGGAATGGGTTGCTCTTGGCCAGCCATGACCTGGGGCACAAGATAGTTGTTCACGCCGGTTCCGGACAAAGAGTAGGCGATCCAATATCTTCCGGCGGGGAGGGCCAAGCCGTAAGGCAAACTGACGATCAGTCGGAGGCAGTGCCGCGTCCGATCAGAAAGGTTAGTCGAAGAAACTCGATAACCTACGGGCTCGTAGGATGACGGCTTTCGGCCTAGGAGGCTATACACCAGACGGGCATCGTTTGGGTTATGTCCATGAAAGATGAATAAGTTGACCGAAGTGACCAGAGAAGAGTTATTTCCCTGCAGGAATGCGGCGAGTTCAACTTCGTTAATCACCCAAAAGGGGTCGGTGACCACGAAGTCTTCCGCGACTCGATTCGGATGCGCGGTGGAGACGCTGTAGCCAAAGGTCGTGTTCGGGCTCGTGACGATGCTGAGGCGGGCACCGTTCGGCCCGTTTAAGATGGAGCCATTCTGCATGAGGAGCTCCGCGCCAAAAGTCATTGCCGCAACGAGCCATGCACCCACAACCCACAAGAGCCGCAAAGACCATCGCATAACTTCATTATAAGACACTTTGCCGAAAATGGCAACAATGCACCACGAACTATTCCGGTCGTTCCACTCCTGCTCGGTCGAAGTAGTCGTTAAAAAGTAAGTAATCATCCGTGCCCACGTACCGGTCTCCGGTGAAGTCTGCGCGGTCGTCGTAGCCCGGCTCGCCGTTGGATCGGTCAAAAGAGGCGTTTAGGATCAAGTAATCATCTGTGGTTACGAAGTTGTCATTGTTGCAATCCCCAGGGAGGAGATTGAATTCCAAATTGACCGAGTCTATGCTTATAGGAGATTTTTCACCGTTTGCAAGCCACTTGGCACCCTTCACCCAGACTACTGCCGACGAACACTGATTCGTGACGATCTCAAATTTTCCGCCTACACCCAGAGTCACTTCTTTCTCAAAAGTGCCTTCCGCGGTATCGACGACCACGGTGACCGTTTTGCCCAATTCGTCCGGAACAAGTCCAACGAGGTTCACCGTGCCGTTGACCACCCCGACCGGATAAAGCTCGACGTTGTCGATGATCGCCACTTCTCCGGCGATGGCCGCAAAAGAAATTCGATACTGCCCCGAGCTGGGGACCTGGAAAGTGGTCACTTTTCTTTCGAAAGTATCTTGGGCGTTCACGTGAAACTGTTGGGGCGGCAAGACGACCGCGTTGGCGCTGTTCAAAAGGGACAGCTTCACCTGGCCCGTGGTGCCGCTGGCAAATGAGGCTTGGTGCCAAGCGAGTTTGTAGGTCGTTCCCGCGGTGAGCGAGACCGCTTGGCGAATCTCGCCATCCATCAGGCTGCCGCCAACATAAGCAAACTGGTCGCCGAGGGGGGTGTCGTGCCACGCGACGCCTCCTCCGATATAAGCGTTATCCACCACGCTGACGGCGGCGTCTGCGTTGTGCACGGTCCATCCGCTCCCGACCGTACTTCCGTTGGCGAAGTTTTGGAAAGTCCCGACGTTTGGAGACTCAAATGAGGGGTTGGCCAGCAGATTGTTGGTGGGTGGGTGGCAGGCCATGGCAACGTTGTCCAAGCGATAGTTATCGGCGGTGGTATCGTACTCGGCGCGGATATACAAGGCGTCCAAGTCGGCGAGGACCGATTTGATTTGGGCATCCGTGGCTCGTCCACCGCCCAAGACTCGCCAAAATCCCACTTGGAACGGAACCCGCCCGTTGCGCCAGAATCCGGCCGGGGTTGAGTGATCTGAAATCAGGGTGAGGGATGCTCCCACCATCACGACGTCGATGACCTCTAAGGGCGTGTCCGCACTGGAGCATTCGTAGTTGTATCGCAAATAACCCAGGTAGGCCTCGGACTTGTTGCCGAGGAACCCAATCGGGGCGGACCAATAGGCAATTCCCGTCCCGATATCGGAGAATCTTATGGCGTTGCCCCCTTGGCCTTCAGCGGGCCACGTGGGGTTGTGTGAGGCCAGGACGACCGGAGGATTGGCCAAGATCGCACTCAACTTCACGACTTTCCAGCCTAAAGTTCCGGTTTCAAAATTGGCGTTGACGAGGACCTTCTCGCCACAATTTTCGCCCCAAACATCTTGGGGAAACGTGGACGTATTGCTTGAAACCGTGCCCCAACTCGCCAGCAAGAAGGACCCGCCAAGGTTGCTGACGTGAGCGTTGCCAGGGATCGGTTGAACCTGTCCATCCATCACTTGTGGCACAAATGGGCCGCTGGCCAGGCTTCCCCTGATCGAATAAGTGACCCAGTAGCGCCCGATCGGTAAGACGACGCCAAACGGGAGATCCACCGTGATTCGATAGCACGGTCGATTCGTTAAGGTGAGTGATGTTGAGGCTACTCGATATCCTACGAACCCGCCATTCGTGACAGACATAGCATTGCCACTAAACAAAAGTCTCGCCGCATTGGGCTGGTCACCTTGATAAATGCTGATGTCAGCCGAGTCGAACGTAAAGCTTGTCGAACTTCCTTGGTATGCGATGAAGTCTAGGCGATTCACACCCCATGCGGGACTGGTCACCGTGAAGTCTTCGGCCAAGATATTCAGCGCACCCGGATTCGCGTTGGTTCCAAAGTTCAAATTCGGATTGGTGATGATGCTGGCAGGAAAGCCCCCAGCTGATCCATTGATGATTGTTCCGTTCGTCTGAAGCAGAACGGAGCACCAACCCACGGCACTCAGAAGCCAAAGGCCAGCAATCGACAAGAAGCGCGACGAAACCTGCATGGGTAGCATTATATAGGAAGAATTGTTGATTGCCAAGATTTTTTGTTTGTTTGAACAACATTCAAGATGTTGCACGTACAACATAGCCCCCGGCCGCATGCTCACAGCATCCTGCTGTTCGCCACCCCATGCGGCCCTAGATGGCCGGACGAGGTAGGCCGATTCAGCGGACGCCCCATTCCCAGAGGCCGTAGGCCGTTTTATCTGGCAACGGAGAACCGAACTCTCGCAAGATCAGTTCGGCTTGGGCTCGGTGATGGGTTTCGTGCGAGATCAGGTACCCCAGGTAGGCGGTTCGGTGCGGCTTGAAGCCCTTAATGCGGTCATCGACCGACGCCCTTTCCAGCAACAGGGCGATGGCTTCCGCCGAGGCTTCGAGGGCCTTGATCACCCCTTCTGGCGTCCCCGATTCCAACTTCTCTATGCCCTCGAGCAAGTCGGTGGCGGCCGACTTCAGCCACATCAGCCGCACGTTGTGGATATGGCAAAAATGGCCCTCCACGGTCTTGCCTTTGGCGGGCTTGGTGGTCCAATGCTCCGCTGGCACGGCGCTGATGAAATACGGATTCAGCCGCGCGGCAATCTTCCAAGTTTCGACAATGGCGTCCATGTTGATCGGTAGAGGCTACCCAGACCTCTGTGTTCCCGGGTGACCAATTGTGCGATTATTCTTTGAGTTCAAGGTCACTCGTACCGGTAGTTCCCGTTGTGGCAATCTTCGATGTATTTCGTCAGAAGCGCGACGCTGGCGTCGAGGTCGTCTCGGTGGATGGTTTCGTTGACGGTGTGGACATAACGGCACGGCACGGAAAGCGTGAAGGCGGGGACGCCGCCATGGAGCCGCTGCACGCCGCTAGCGTCGGTTCCACCTGCGGGGAGGATCTCCATTTGGTGCTTGATGTCGTGTTTCTCGGCCAGGGCGCGGAAGTGCGCGACGACCTTTGGATGACAAATCAAGCTGCTGTCCATGATTTTGATGGCGGTGCCTTCGCCCAGAGTGGTGATCCGGTCTTGTTCAGCCGCGCCCGGAACGTCGAGCGCGAGGGTGACGTCGATCGCCACGACAACGTCCGGCTGAACGGACCAGCCGCTGGCCGCCGCGCCTCGGCATCCAATCTCTTCCTGAACGGTCGCGACGCCGTAGACGTCCACGTCGTGGTTCGCGGCCGCCTTCATCGCCATGATCATCACGTAAACGGCCACCCGATTGTCCATCGCTTTGCACGTGCACAGTGGCCCCATGGTTTGATAGGTCCGGTTCATGGTCACCATGTCGCCGAGTTTCACGGTGGCTTTGGCGGTTTCCCCGCTCATGCCGATGTCGACAAAAAATTCGTCCATGGAGGCCGCTTTCCCCGCTTGGTCGGGAGTCAGGAGGTGCTTCGGCTTGGCTTGCATCATCAAGAGGCCGTTGATGGGACCGGTTTCGGTGTGGACAAAGACCCTTTGCGCCGCCATTTGGCGCGGATCCCAGCCTCCCAGCGGGTTCAGCCGCAAGAATCCCTTGTCGTCCACGTGCTTCACGATGAAGCCAATTTCATCCATGTGCGCGGCGAGCATGAGCTTTTTCGCGCCCTTGCCCTTCTTCAGGCAGATGAGATTGCCGAGGTAGTCGGTCTCAAAGGTACAGAGGTCCTTCAGCTCTTCTCGGACAATGGCGCGGATGGCGTCTTCCTGACCCGGAACGCCGTGCGCCTCGGTGAGACGCTGAAGCAAAGCATCATTCATGAAGCTAGTTTAGCTTCTTGGTTCGAAAATCGGTGCTTCGACTCCCGTGAATTTGCTTCGATAAGGCTCCAGGTTTTGGCCGGGGTGGTCTTCAAGGAGCATCTCTTTTGTATACACAAACTGGTCTCGGCGATAGTTTGCGAGTTCAAAATCCTTTCGAAGCACGATGGCGCCGGTTGGGCATGCGTCTTGGCAATAACCGCAGAAAATGCACCGAAGCATGTTGATTTCGTAGCGCGTGGCGTACCGTTCGCCGGGAGAATAGCGCTCTTGGTCCGTGTTTTCCGCCGCTTCCACGTAGATGCACCGCGCCGGGCAGGCCCCTGCGCAGAGCGAACAGCCGATGCAACGCTCCAACCCACTATCGTAGCGGGTGAGATAGTGTCGCCAGCGGGTTCGCGGGTATTGCTCGCGGAGTTCGTCGGGATATTGCACCGTGGCTCGAGTCCCGTTGAACTGCTTCTTGATCCGCTTCATCGTGATGCCAAAACCGGTCAGGATTGGCTTGGCCACGTCTCTCATCAAACTCACGCTCATGCTTTCACCTTCTCTTGGGTCCGCGGATTCACTTCGATGATTCTCAAATCCTTGAGGCTCCGGGCTTTGTTGTTCTTGATCTTTTGCTGAAGCTTCAAGAAACCGTAGATGAGGGCGTCCGGAGATGGCGGGCAACCGGGCACGTAGACGTCCACGGGCACCACTTGGTCCGCGCCTTGGACAATCGCGTAGTTGTTATAAACGCCGCCGGAAGACGCGCATGCGCCCATGCTGATCACCCACTTGGGCTCGGGCATTTGGTCGTAAATTTGCCGGAGCACCGGGGCCATTTTCTTGCTGAGGCGCCCCGCGATGATCATGACATCGGCTTGGCGCGGGGTTGCCCGAAAGGCTTCAGAACCGAACCGTGCGAGGTCAAATCGCGAAGCCACCGTGCTCATCATTTCGATGGCGCAACATGCCAGGCCGAAAGTGAGCGGCCAAAGGGCATTGGCCCGGGCCTGGTTCAACGCTGTGTCGAGCGTGGTCAGAACGACGCTCCCACCTTTTTGGATGTCTCCAAACTGGGGCGTCGAGCTATCGTGCAAAACGATCGTTTCAATCCGCTTCGGCATCGTTCCCTATTCTACATCTTCGGGGTCGAAGTCGTTTTCCTCGATAGGGCCTGGAGCGCCGGATTTATCCGGCATGATCAGGTCCGCAGGCTTTAGCCTGCACTTAAGCGGTGGACTTCTGAGCGGGGCATTGCAACCAACAACCTAGCCAGGGGCGTCTGCGCATTTCAACCCTCACCCCTTTGTCCCATCTCCCTCCGGAGCAAGGAGCACGCAATCCCGCGGGCCGCGCCGGGGCGCCGGCGAGCAATGAATTTTCGAACCGCAGGGCACGGACGGATTCGAGTACATTCGGTAGGCAAAGCAGATGCAAGAATTTCTCGACGACGAAGCGGCAGAACGATGGCTGGCCGCCTTCGCGCCTCTCATGAACTTTGACGAGGCGAGAACCACGGCGGAGATCGAAAAGCGCGTTCGGCTCGCCCAGGACCTGCTTGCCCAGTCGCGCGCCATCACGGTGCAGCCGGGCTCGCCCCAAGCCGCGGTTTATGAACAAGCCCTTCGGCAACTTCCCCTCGTGGAAGACGACTACCGGCGTCGATTGAGCGTCGTCCAACCCGGGCATCCCCTTTCGCTGGCCGACCTGAATTCCCTCCAGGACAAACTCGCCGAGCACGCCGCCCGGGCGGAACTCGGGGTCCAAGATCCGGCCTCTTCCGGCGAATTGAAGCTCAAAACATCGCCTTCAAATTGGGGGGCCGCGCTTGCGGCTGGTGTCTTTGGTTTGGGCATCCTCGGGTTCTCCGGGTTCCACGCTACCCTCATGATCGGTGGGATGATGAAGGCGTTTGGACCCATCGCGCTGGCTCTCTTGCTCTTTTATGCAATCTTCTTCGCGGCGGCATTTGGCATGCTTTACACCGGGTTCCTTTCGGGTTCGGAAGAAACCATCGAATTTGAGGGCTCAAAGCTCGTCGTAAGCCGAAAACTTGGGCTAATCCGCTCCACGAAGACTTATGATATCGACCCGAAGATTCCAGCGACCATCGCCCGAATCGACCGGGCTTCCTCGAATTCGCGCGCGAGCCGGCTCATTCCGGTCGTGCAACTGACGGACGTGGAGGGGCGCTCGGTGAACATTGCCGCGGGTTCCAACGATGGACAGCGGCTCCGAACCCTTCAGGCGATCAACGCGTATCTCGCCGGTCTTCGTCAGACGCTCTAAAGGTCCACGTTGACCCGAATGACGTCGCCTAATTCCACCTTCTCGGCACGCTGGATGGCCACTTTGATCGGGACAAAATAGGTCCCGTTTCGGGGGTAGAGCATGGTCTTTGAGCTACTCTTGCCGACCCTCACCACGGCGGAAAGACAGCCCCAACCGAAGGTGAGCCTTTTGGACGCTTCTTTCAGCTCCGCTGCGTGCTCAGGCGGCATCGCCACGAACAAGAAAGGCGAGGGGCCCCGCCACTCCACGATCTCTGATTCAAATTCAAACGAAAACATTTTTCGGCCACTTTCCGGATTCTGTGTTAAGATATCTTCATGTTTAATTTGAAAGGAAAATTCATCGCAGGTCTGTTCGTCGTCGCTACTGGTGCACAAGCTTCCATTTTTTCGGGCCCGGCCTTCTTCAGCATCGCGCCCTATACTCAAATGGGAACGGCGACCAACCTTCTCAACATCAATTCGATGATCCTCGGATTCAATACCGCTGGGCAATTTATCGTCAATGTCCCCGCGGGGAGCGTGAGCGGCACCCTCTTACGATACCAAGTCAAGCGCCCCCTGAACCTTTCTTTTGGCTCCCAGAATCTGAATATCCTGCAATTTCTCGTCGGCTTTTCACAGCCGGGAGCGGGCACGTACGGCAATTCGAGCGGATACTGCAAGACTTATCTGGATGTGGGCGGACAGAACGTGAACTCCCAGCTCAACCTCACCAACGGAGTCCAGAATTGGAATTGGAACGTTCAAAGCCCCTTCTTCAATTACACATCGGGAACGGACGTTTTTCTCGTTCAGGAGTTTGATCTCGATGGAGTCAAATTTGGCGGCCCTGCAGCTCAGTGGGTGATCGATCTTCCCGTCGATTCCTTAATGGTCCCCGTGCCCGAGCCCGCATCTCTCGTGGCGATGGCGCTCGGAGCGACCGCCCTTCTGAGACGAAAGAAGTCCAAAAATCAAATATCCTAAAATTTCTACTGTGCAGATGCACGCAAGAGATCGTCTACCTTAAAAGTTGTGGCGAATTTACACCCGTTTCTTCCTCTAGGCACGTTTCATCTTTGCTCGGCCACGGGCTCAGGCTTGATGATCCAGGACGAGATCTGGTTTTATGGGGGCTATCCCGAGCAGGACCCGGTGCTCCCGAATGTCAATAACCACGACTACCCGGGCGAACCTCGATGCAAGAGCTTTTTCGGCAGTCCGATTTTCAGCCAGGAAATGCGCGACCGAAAGCTCTGGTCCACCGGCTATGTTTATTCCCCGAGCCTCTATCGGCCGCTTTTCACCCGGTATTGGGTTCCGACCGAAGCCGGCAGCCACATCTACCGCTGGCAAGAGTGCGAATGGATCTTGCCAGAAACGGCGCGGGCCGTTTTGCTCCTCGTCAAAAACAAGACGAAAGTGAACTCAATTGCCACCTTGCCG
>Ga0209573_1003161_pt1 | contig 18852 bp, 13 predicted proteins | sample TNRBio252014_DNA_FD_185870 | JGI IMG/M metagenome (GOLD analysis project Ga0209573, IMG submission 185870) | Wastewater treatment Type I Accumulibacter community from EBPR Bioreactor in Madison, WI, USA - TNR Reactor_6/25/2014_ DNA (SPAdes)... | ecosystem: Engineered > Bioreactor > EBPR >...
AAAAGCATGATCGAAGAAAAGCGCAAATCCGGCATCTCGTTGTCGACCCTCGGCTTTGGCACCGGCAACTACAACGAAGCGATGATGGAGCAGATCGCCGATGTCGGCGACGGCGCTTATTCCTACATCGACAACCTGATGGAAGGCCACAAGGTACTGGTCAATGAGCTGACTTCCACCCTGGCCACCATCGCCCGCGACGTGAAAGTGCAGATCGAATTCAATCCCGCCGTGGTCAAGGAGTATCGCCTGATCGGCTACGAGAACCGCCAGCTGGCGCGCGAGGATTTCAACAACGACCAGGTCGATGCCGGCGACATTGGCGCAGGCCACACCGTCACCGCACTCTACGAGCTGACCCTGGCCGGCAGCAAGGCCAGCGTGGACCCGCTGCGCTATGCCCGGCAAGCCAGTGTCGAAAGCCCCTTGGGCAACGAACTCGGCCACCTCAAGCTGCGCTACAAGCAGCCCGGAAGCAGCACCAGCGAGCTCATCGACTTCCCTCTGCAACGTAGCGCGATCAAAGCGCTCGACGCCGCCAGCAGCGAATTTCGCTTCGCCAGCGCCGTGGCGGCCTACGGGCAGCTGCTGCGGGGAGGCAAATACACCGGCGACTGGCGCTATGCCGACGTCCGCAAGCTGGCGCTGGCCAACACCGGCAGCGACCCCTACGGCTACCGCGGCGAGTTCCTGCGCCTGCTCGATCTGGCGGCAGCCCTGGGGAGCAAGCCCGCGAGCTGATCCGCCGCCCGTTCTCGTTCCCGGCGCCTCGCCGCCGCCTCTCCTGCAGGCGAGAGTGGGGGCAGGTGGCGGCAAACACCCCCGGCAAGGCGGCCAAGTCTATACTGCGCGCCATGAAGACCGCCGCCGAACTTGCCACGCTGCCCGACGAAGACCTGATGCTGCTGGTTGCCAACGGCCTGGTCGAGAAGCCCGCCACCGAGCTCTTCCGCCGCCACAACCGGGCGCTCTTCAACTTCATCGCCTGGCAGTGCCAGGGCAATGTCGCCCAGGCCGAAGACATCACCCAGCGCAGCTGGGAGAAGCTGATGACGCGCTGCGCGGATTACAAACCGCAAGCGGCTTTCCGGACTTTCCTGTTCCAGATTGCCCGCAACCTGTGGCTCGACCTGCGCCGCTCTGCGGCCGAAAGCCAGCGCGCAGAACTCGACGACAGCCGCCCCGAAGCGCCCACCGAGGATCTGGCGCCGGAAGCCGAACTGATACTGCGCCAGAATCTCGACCGGGTGCACCAGGCCTTGCTCGCCCTTCCCGCCAATCAGCGCGAAGTGGTGGTCCTGCGCTTTTTCAGCGAAATGACTCTGGAGGAAATCGCGCACACCGTCGGCGAAGGTTTCGAAACCGTCAAGAGCCGCCTGCGCTACGCTTTCACCCGCCTGCGCCGCGAACTGGAGGCACAGGCATGAACCAGGTGAGCCAGGTGAACCAGATGAGCCGGGCTTTCGAAAAATTCCTTCAGGGCGAGGACCGCCTGGCCCGCCTGCTCTGCGAGCTGCCCGCCTACACCCCGTCGGACGAAGCTGAATTCGAAGCGGCTTTTGCGCGGGCGGCACAGGCCGCACAGGCTGCACAGGCCGCGGCAATTGCCACACCGCCCGAGGCGGCCGCCACGCCAACCACCTCACCCAGCCCTGCGCCAGCAACAGCCGCGCGTCTCGAGACCATTCCTTCGGCTTTCGAACCACCCGCCAGCCTGGAAGCCAACTTCCTGAAGATGGCCGCCAGCATTGAATCTGCGCAAGCTCCCCGCCGCGAGGCCGTCCTGACGGGCATCGCCAAAGGCGATAGCCCACAAGCGATGCTTGGCGCCGCACTTGCGCCGGCCAGCGAAGAATGGCTGCGTGCGCAAGCAGTTGCCGCGCCAGCCACCGAAGCTGCCCCGCCAGCCACCCCGGTCAAGAAACGCGCCTTCCTCGGCTTTCGCTGCTTCGACCTGCGTTTGGCGGCACTGGCTGGCCTGCTGGCAGCAATCGGCACGCAACTCGTGCTCACCCTCACCCCCGACGCGCAGCAAGTCGCGGTGCAAGACGCTTTCCAGACAGCAATGCTGGCCAAGGACGCGGCGAAGAAAGAGGCGCCCGGCCAAAACGCCGAGCCCGCACTTGCCGAAGCGCAAGTCGCGCTGGAGCAGACGCCTGGCGCCATGCGGCAAGGCCCGCAAGACAAGGGCAAACTCGGCGCACGAGAACGCCATGCCGCGCCGGGCAGCGGCATGGCACAAGACGCGCGCGCCGACGCACGCGCCGCGCAGCCTGCACCTCCAGCCGCAGCCCGGATGACGGAACAGACAAGCCGCCCGGGGAAAATGGCGGCAAGCGGCATTACAAACACCCCGAAAGAAGAAGGCCCGGCAACTCTGGCGGCTGCGCCGATGACCCGCCAGAAGAGCGTCGACACCGGCATCAGCGCCACGCTCGCCGACGACCCGGCCGACATCGCTGCCCGGCTGCCGGCCCGCCCGGCAGGCGCGGTATGGACGGTATGGGCGGTCTATAGCCGCCACATCGGCCAGCCTGAACTCGATCGCTGGCTTGAAACCCTGCGCCAGCACATACCGGAAAGCAGCCGCCCGGCGCGTTTCGAGCTGATCAGGGACGACGCTAGCGGCGGCCCAAGCCATCTGCGCATCGTGCCGCCGACCCTGCCCGCGGTCCGATAAGTTTTCGCCAACTGCGAGATTGTTTGTCTGGGACTTTGTCTGGGACTGCAAGGCGACGGTGAATATTGGCGACGCTGCATGCGGGTTTCGGTCTGTGGCTGCGCAACCGACGCCAAAGATGTCGCGCGGGCCATTGCCGCCATCGCCAAAGCACTCTGAGCGCGCTTGGCCAGCAATGATTCTCGGCGTACAGCCCGTCCCTTGCCCCCTGGCGTCAGTCTGCTGTAATGCGCGTAGGCAACAATGCCGGGCCACTCGCCTTCATTGGCCAGGTAAGCTAATATGCATACTCCTTTTTTGACGGAGAAAAACGTGGACAAAACTCAACGCGTGGCCGGGATATTCGCCTGCGTGGTGAGCCTGGCTACCATAAGCGGCGCCGCACTAGCCCAGCAGGTCACCGGCACGCTCGGCTCACCCAGTGCCACCACCACCCTCAGCGGCAAGCAACTTCCACCGCCGGCCCCGAAATTCGGCGGCGTCATCAAGGACGACGCCTTGCAATCCAAACCCTGGTGGCCACCGCGCGTCGTGCCGCCCAAAGGCGCGCCCAACGTCCTGCTGATCATGACCGACGACGCCGGATTCGCCGTGCCGAGCACTTTCGGCGGCGTCATCCCGACACCGACCATGGACCGCATCGCGGCCAGCGGGCTGCGCTACAACAGGATGTTCTCCACCGCGCTGTGCTCGCCGACACGGGCCGCGATGATCACCGGGCGCAACCACCACTCGGTCGGCTTCGGCGTCATTGCCGAGCAGGCCACCGGCTTCCCCGGCTACGATAGCGTCATCGGCGTGGACAACGCTACGATCGGCCGCATCCTGCGCGACAACGGCTATGCGACGAGCTGGTTCGGCAAGGATCACAACACGCCGACCTACCAGGCCAGCCAGGTCGGACCCTTCACCCAGTGGCCGACGGGCATGGGCTTCGACTACTTCTACGGTTTCGTTGGCGGCGACGCCAACCAGTGGGGACCGAACCTCTTCCGCAACACCACGCAGATCTACCCGTGGATTGGCCATGAGGGCACCCTGAAGATGGATCGATCGGATCCAAAAGCGGAGATCTGGCCAGTCACCGGCAAGGAGCCCTCATGGAACCTGATCACCGCAATGGCCGACGACGCCCTTGACTGGATGTATCGGATTCACCAGACCGATCCCAGGCAGCCGATCTTTATCTGGTATGTGCCCGGCGCCTCACACGCGCCACATCACCCGACCCGAGAGTGGGTGGACAAGATCCACGCCATGCATCTCTTCGATGACGGTTACGAGAAGGTGCGCGAGCGCATTTTTGCGAACCAGAAGAAGCTCGGTGTGATTCCGCAGGACGAAGAGTTGACGCCCTGGCCCAACGACCTGCTTACGCCGTGGGACAAGCTCACGCCGGAAGCAAAGAAGCTCTACATCCGGCAGGTTGAGGTGTTCGCCGCCTACGTGGCTTACAACGACCACGAGATCGGCCGGGTGATCAAGGGGTTCGAGGATTTGGGCAAGCTCGACAACACCCTGATCATCTATCAGAACGGCGACAACGGCACCAGCGCCGAGGGCGGGCCGGAAGGCACGTTCAGCGAAGTCGCATTTTTCAACGGCGTTCGTCCGCCCGTGGACGTGCAGATGAAGTTCTACGAAGCATGGGGAACCGAATTCGCCTACAACCACATGTCGGCGGGCTGGTCCTGGGCATTTGACACGCCCTTCGACTGGTTCAAGCAGAACGCCTCCCGGCTCGGCGGCATCAACCAGAACATGGTCATCTCGTGGCCGGCGCGCATCAAGGACAAGGGCGGCCTGCGCGAGCAGTTCATGCACGTCATCGATGTGGTCCCCACGCTGCTGGAAGTCACCGGCATCGCCGCGCCCGAAACCGTGGACGGCATCAAGCAGAAGCCGATCGAGGGCACCAGCTTTGCCTACACTTTCGATGCCGCCAACGCCAAGGAGCCGTCCCGCCACAAGATCCAGTACTTCGAGATGATGGGCCAGTGGGCTCTTTACAGCGAAGGCTGGCTCCTGAGCACCAAGGTCGACCGTGCCCCGTGGGACGCATTCAGTGCTGCCAACGAGGATCCGCTCAACAACCAGGTGTTCCAGCTCTACGATCTGACCAAGAACTTCAACCAGTCCGAAGATATCGCCGCGCAGCATCCGGAGAAGGTCAGCGAGATGCGCAAGCTGTTCGTCGAGGAAGCGAAGAAGTATCAGGTCTTCCCGCTGGATGCGTCGGTGGGCGCCCGGGTCGCGGCTCCGCGTCCGAGCCTCACCGCCGGCCTCAGCGAACTGGTCTATACGCGGCCGATGACCGGCCTGCCGCAGGGCGACGCGCCCTACCTGCTCGACACCTCCTACAGCTTGACGGCGGACATTACCGTGCCGGAAAGCGGCGCGGAGGGCATGATCGCGACTTCCGGCGGACGTTTCGCGGGCTGGGGCTTCTACCTGCTCAAGGGCAAGCCGGTGTTTTGCTGGAATCTGCTCGATCTCGAGCGAATCAAGTGGGAGGCGCCGGAGGCGCTGACGCCCGGCGAGCATACGCTGGTGTTCGACTTCAAGTATGACGGCCTCGGCGTTGGCACCATGGCGTACAACAACTTCTCCGGCATCGGCAAGGGTGGCACCGGTACGCTCAAGGTGGACGGCAAGGTGGTCGCGACGAAGAGGATGGAGAAGACGCTCCCCATCATCCTGCAGTGGGACGAGAGCTTCGACATCGGTTCGGACACCATTACCGGCATCAACGACGCCGACTACAAACCGCCCTTCCCGCTGACCGCCAAGTTCAACAAACTGACGATCAAAATCGACCGGCCGCAATTGTCGCCGGAAGACATCAAGAAGTTGGAAACGGCGATGAAGACCAAGGCCGTCGCCGACTGAGCGCCGTTCGTCGACACGGCGCACGCGCCGTGTCGACTCAATTTGACGAACTGTCTGAAATACGCGGGGTGTTTCCTGATCGAACGCCCCGCGCTTTTTTTGGAACCTCATAAATGAAATGGCACATGCCACATCAAGACAAGACAGCCATGAAAATGATTGACGCCTCCTTGCTTCGCGCAGCGTGCAAGACTGCCGTGCGCCTGCTGCTCTGTTCGAGCCTGGCACTGACCATGCAGCCGGCGCAGGCCGGCTTCGACGAAGCCGCCGCGGCTTTCGCCGCGGGCGATTACGCCAAGGCGCTGCAGGAAACCCGCCCGCTGGCCGAAAGCGGCGATGCGCGTGGCGAATACGCCATGGGCGTACTCTATGAAAACGGCTACGGAGTGACGAAAGACCTGAAACTGGCGGCAGCCTGGTACCTGAAAGCCGCGCAACAGGGCAACGCCGATGCCCAGTACAACCTCGGCGCGATGTACGAGCACGGCGTCGGCATGGCGGTGAACTATCCCGAGGCAGCGCGCTGGTATCGTCCGGCCGCCGAGATGGGTGACATCGATGCGCTGAGCAACCTGGGCGTGCTCTACCAGGGCGGCAAGGGCGTGCCGCAGGACAAGATTCTGGCCATGGCGCTGTACAACGTCTCGGTGGCCTATGCCGGCAAGGGCAAGACCCAGGCGGCGCAGAACCGTCAGGTGCTGGCCAACCAGATGTCGCTGGACGATGTGAAGAAAGCGCTGGCGCTCACCGAGGAGTTGCTCAAGCCGGGCCAGCTGAAACCTGCGCTGGCAGCCTATTTGCAAGAACGGCCGCGCTGATTGTCGGCTGATTGTCGGCTGCCGAGCGCCGTCATCCGGCGGCCAGCAAAGCAATTTCTGTCAATGAACACAGCACCTGTCCAATGACTATCCGGAATCTGGAATTTCTCTTTCGTCCCCAGTCGGTGGCCGTTGTTGCCGAACCCGACGAGCCGAGCCGCTACGCCGAGGTGGTGCTACGCAATCTCGGCGCCGGTGGATTTTCCGGGCCGCTCATTTCGGTCACCGCCAGGAAAGCCTGGCGCTTCGCGATCGGCGCCCATGTGCGTCTTGACGGGCTGGATGTGGTGCCTGATCTGGCGGTCGTCTGCGCAGCGCCGGACCACGTCCCGCAAATCATCAGCCAACTCGGGGCACGCGGCACGCGGGCGGTGATCGTTGGCATGTCGCTGCGCGACAGGATGAACAGCCGCCAGATCGCGGCGGCTCACAAGGCCATTCTCGAGGCGGCGCAACCGTACCTGATACGCGTCCTCGGACCGGGGAGCGGCGGTCTCGTCGTGCCACCGAAGGGTCTCAACGCCAGCGTCGCCCCGATCGTCGCCCGGCCCGGAAAGATCGCCCTGCTCACCCAGTCGGCTTCAATCACCGCCGCCGTTCTTGATCGCGCCGACAGCAAGGGCATCGGCTTCTCATTGGTGTTGCACCTGGGTGCCAGCATCGACATCGATCTCGCCGACGCTCTCGACTGGCTGGCGGCAGATCCGGATACCGGATCGATCCTGGTGCAGTTCGATGCCGTCACCGGCGGACGAAAATTCATGTCCGCAGCGCGCGCGGCGGCGCGCAATAAGCCGGTCGTCTACTTACGCAGCGGACGGATGGCGAGCCGGCAGCCGGCAAGCGAGCCGTTTGCCGCCAGCGCGGTCTACGAAGCCGCCCTGCGCCGCGCCGGCTGGGTGCGCATCGACACTCTGGGAGACTTGTTCGAAGCCGCCGAGGCGATGGCGCGGGTGCGTTCGCTGCGCGTCGAACGGCTGACCATTCTGGCCAACGGTCACGGTCTCGGGCGGATTGCCGCTGACACGCTGCTGGCTTCCGGCGGCCAGCTGGCAACACTTTCAAAGGACACCCTGAAGCGCCTCGGCCAACGCCTGCAGATGCGCCTGACGCCGAGCAATCCGCTCGCCTTGCCGGCGAACATTTCCGCGGAAAACTGGGCGGCGGCGCTGGCTGCAGTACTCGACGACCGGGACACCGACAGCGTGCTCACCGTCTGTTCGCCGTCGCCCTTTGCGCAAAGCACGGCGATCGCCACGGCCCTGTGTAAAGTGATCGAGGACAGCGGGCGCAACGTGTTCACCTGCTGGGTCGGCGGTACGGCAATGCTCGAGGCGCAGCGCATCGCGGCGGCGCACGGGGTCTTGAGCCATGACTCACCGGGCAAGGCGATCGCCGTTTTTCTGGGCATCGTCGATTACCAGCGCAATCGCCGCTTGCTGATGCAGATGCCGCCGTCGCAGACGGATGGCTTCTCCCCCGACATCACTGCCGCCCGTACAGTGGTCGCGGAAGCGATCGCGGCCGGCATGGAGACGCTGACGCCGGTCCAGGCGCGCCGCCTGTTGCACGCCTACGGCATCGACTCTGCCGAGTATCAGCTGGCGCGCAACATCGATGCGGCGATCCGCAGCGCTGACGATATCGGCTATCCGGTCGATCTCGGCCTGGTGCTGGCCAACGCCCTGCCCTTTGCAGCGCTCGCCTCTGGACTGCGTTCGCCGGCCGACATCCATGCCGCCGTTCGCCACCTGCGCCGCATTGCCAAGACTCAGCACCCGGGGCACCGCGTCAGCAACTATCTCTTGCGACCCAGCGCCGCACGCAGTGGCGCCCCTGCCCTGCGTCTCGGCGTTGCCGACGATCCGGTGTTCGGTCCGGTGATTTTCCTCGCTCCCGCCGGCGCAAAGAGATCCGGTGAAGGCGCTTTCGTTGTCGCCCTGCCGCCGCTCAACCCGACCCTGGCCCAGGACCTGCTTGCGCGCAGCCGTTTTGCCGAGGAGCTTGGCGATGACGAGCGTGCCGCGCTGGAAGCAGCGCTGCGCACGGCGCTGCTCCGCTTGTCACAACTGCTCAGCGATATCGACGAGCTGCTTGGCGTCGAACTCGATCCGCTGCATGTCGAGACCTCCGGCGTGCTTGCCTTGAACACCCGCATCCGCATCGCAAAAAGCGGCGGCAAGCGCGGCCTGCGACGCTTTGCGATCCGCCCCTATCCGCAAGAACTGGAACAGCAAGTCGACTGGAACGGTAGGCAGCTCTTGATCCGCCCCATCCGCCCGGAGGACGAGATCGCGCTCGGCGATCTCATTCGCTCGCTCGATGCAGAGGATGCACGCATGCGCTTCTTTGCCGCGATGCGCAATCTGCCCCGCTCCCAACTCGCTCGCTTCACCCAGATTGACTACGATCGCGAGATGGCGCTGGTAGCCATCGAGCGCAGCAGCGACGGTGTCGAGCGTTCGCTCGGAGAGGTCCGTGCCGTGTCCCATCCCGACCACGCCATCGCGGATTTTGCCATCGTGGTCAGTTCGGGATGCAAGGGCAAGGGGCTCGGACGCCTGCTATTGCAGAGCCTCATCAACTACGCGCGCAGCCGCGGCATCGGCGAACTGCGCGGCGAAACCCTGGAGGGCAACCTGCGCATGCAGCACCTGGCCCAGGATCTTGGCTTCAAGCTGACGGCCGGCGCCGACCGCGGCACGGTGGATCTTCGTCTTGTGCTGTGCGCGCCCTGAGGAGCTCGAGAGCATCATCATGGTCATGTTCGTCACCCGTGATCGATTCGCCAGACGGGAGCTTGAGTTTGCATGATATCGTTTTGAGATGCGCAGCAAGGCGAAAGGTGGCATTCGTCTTGACCGTCAAGCAGCGTCCGAGACGCACGGATACGCTCCCATCTTTCCGGCGGTACAACCGTATGGAAGTGTCCGCGAGCCGAATCATTGATGCGCTCTAAGTGTGTTTTGGGGCGACAGTTTTTTGCGTAGCATCGGAGCTTTTTTCCGGGATTGAGCTCGCTCGGAGTGCTGGAAGCCGTGTGGCAGACTTCGCCACTGTCTCTCTGTGGTCCTAACCCGCCCGGCGGCAAATGCTCAGGCTGCCGTCGCCATGTGCATATCGACATGGATGTCACAAAACGGACAGCGCAAGGCGCCGGCCTCGGTGCGCTCGAGCAGCCCCAATGTGACGAGTTCTGCTGCATCCTCGTGCACACGTTTCACGTCACGTCCAAGACGGCGTGCAAGTTCGCGAACCCCGACCGTGCCGCCATCGTGCTGCAAGGCCTGGACGATGGCCCAGCGCCGTTCGGTCAAGCTTCCAAGGAAGGCTGCCGGCGTCTCGAAGTTCAGGGTCTCTCCCTCGTAGGTCGAGGCTGTCGCGGCCTTTCCAGCCTGGCGCAGGGCCGCTCGCCAGTCTGAGCCCAAGGTGATTGTCAGTCTGCGTTTGGTCATCGCGTCCTCCGTTTATCCACTTCCTTGATGAAGTCCTCGATCAGCTGATCGATCGTAGCGAAGCGATAGGGAAACTCCTTGCCGTCAAGATGGCAGTGATCGCCCTTGCCTCTCTCGTTATCAAAGCCGACGACGCGGGCTCCATCGACGACATCTACGAGCCGGTACTTGAAGCCATGCGTCGTTGGCGGCACCGGTACAGGCAGGCGCCAAACAATTCCCCGTGCATTGGGGAAAAGTAAAGACCTGGGCTCGCGAGTTATCGAGTTGTGCTGTCGACGCGCCCCCGAGAGTTTGACTCCAACAAGCCGGCCTCGATGACCGGAATCAGGGCTGCGGCGGCTCTTCGACAATTGATTTCCGGCGTAGAAGGCGGCATCTGCTTCGACATGCCACCATTCTAGCCACAGCTGAGTAAAATATAGGGGATTTAGCCAACACTTCTGGCTTGCCCAGACCATGAAATGAACAAGCTTCTAGCAGCCATCGCCCTCGGGGTGTTTGCCACAACCGCGCATGCCCAATACCGATGTGTAGAGAACGGGCACACGCTCCTCACCGACCGCCCCTGCACGTCTGAAGAGGGCCAAAGCGACCAGCAGCCCCAGGGCAAACCGAACAAGGTCTTTGGTGACGCTGCCAATTCGGCCTACACGACAAGCACTGGAGGTTGGCGAGGCCAAACACAGTATCAAGCAACTGTCTCTGGCGCAGTTTCTCCGGAGGCACATGCCGTCGTTCAGATGACCATCGAAATTGATCCGCAGGGCAAGGTGATTGGGGCAAGCCCCGAAAACGGCTGCAAGTTGAAGGGACTTGCTACGCCGGGGGTGACGGCAGCTATTGCAAACCTTGACGTTACGTTCTCTGAATGTAGTTACAACGGCTTCAATCGCCGTATGTCAGGAAGGCTGGCAGTCTATTCCGCCAAGAAGTATGCGCAGCTCAGCCTCTCTGGTGTTTCCATCGGTGTGGGTAAAATTACAGCATCGTTTGACATTCGCGCAACGATGCGCCGATAGCCGACGATGCTTCATGGACCGTAACGCTGAAAGGACTCAGTGATGGCAAGAAGAAAGAATAGTAGCGCCTTTGAAGACCTTTTTGGAATCGCTGCGATGCTTCCGTGGTGGGTCGGGAGCATCTTGGCTGTCGTCGCCTATGCGATCCTGCACAGGTATGCGTCTGCGGACCTGCCGACCAACGCGCCCCCTGGTCAGATTGGGCAGATAGTCGTCGGTCAGATGACGAAGGCGCTGGCCTACTACGGTCAGTTCATCGTCCCGCTGCTTTTCTTGGCCGGCGCAGCCACATCCTTCTTCGGACGGCGCAAACGTAAAGACCTCGTCCGCGACACTGCCGGCGACAAGTCCGGAGCTACCCTGCGCGCGTTGAATTGGAGCGACTTCGAGCTGCTCGTAGGCGAAGCCTTCCGGATGCGTGGTTTTTCAGTGGTTGAAACCGGCGGCGGTGGTCCCGACGGCGGCATTGATTTGGAATTGAGGAAAGGTAGCGAGGTTTTTCTCGTGCAGTGCAAGCAGTGGCGCGCGTACAAGGTTTCGGTCAATGTTGTGCGTGAATTGTTCGGTGTGATGGCATCGCTGGGAGCAACCGGAGGATTCGTTGTCACCTCGGGCACCTTCAGTGCAGACGCGCGCGCTTTCGTGGATGGGAGGAATATCGAGCTGATTGATGGGTCGGCGCTCAAAACCATGATTGACAGGGTGCGCACCGCCCGACCCGAGATGGCATCGCCCAGAACAATGCCAGCCAGCGCACAGACATCCGCACCAACTCCCACGCCTTCAGCCGAGCCAAGCTGTCCCCGTTGTGGCGGCCCGATGCTAAAGCGGATTGCGAAACAGGGATCGAACGCCGGAAACGCGTTCTGGGGATGTACGGCGTTTCCGAAGTGCCGCGGTATCAAGACAATCGAGTAACGCGTTTCCGGAACCCGCGGATACACATCGCCACAGGAACGCCCAATACCACACAGTGACTTGTGGCCCGACCACTACTATAAAATCATCCCATACACTTATGGGATCACGTCTTTCCCCGTGCCTCGGGCAAAGGTAAAGACCAGACCCCGAAGACCCGATTTGGTTGATTTGCTTGGTTGCTTGGTTGCTTGGTTTTGAACTAGAGTAACAGCCCTCACTACTGACCGGAAGCGCGCCACGAATGCTTCAATGCGTTATTCGGTAGAGTAGAGGTCAGGCTTTCGCCTTCCCTCTACTCTACCCGTGACGCCGTGACCCGGACCAAGTGGCAGACAACGGACAGCGAAGCCGGCTGTTCACTGGCCGGTTGAACGAAGCGTTTAGCGTCAGCTTCACAGGCTACGCAGATGATTGAAATTGAGTGCCTTATTACCGTTCCGAACCGCGGCCAGGAACAACTTGATATCGACGGTGATCAGTGGCGTGCCTGCTGCACAGACTTCGAGTAGAGCGCAATCAGTTAAACCCAATCGCGGTAGCTCGGTTCGGCCTGATGCCGCTCTGCTGTCAACATAGATTTCTCGTGTCTCGGGCAGGTCCACGAGTTCGCGAAGCTTCGAATAGATTCGCGATCTCGCAGGATCCCCTATGTGATCGATTAGGTTTGAAGTCTCAGTCAATGTGTTCGGCGTGACAACAATTTCTGTAGCAACGGTCAGTTGTTCCTGCAGAAGGTCATAGTCGCTCAGCGTGAACTCCTTTAACCGCTTGTGTTTGGAAACGTAATCCTTCTCGGTCATTCCGACCACCAGTAGCAAAAGCAAGTTGCTGTCAATGGCCACCGGGAGTCGAGTCACGCCTTCACGTCCAGTGTCTTAACGGAGATAACATTCGACGTGTCCTCGTCAATCGTGACGACTTTGTAGGTGCGCCGCGAGTACATATTCTGGCCGGCTATGGCCGCGAGTGCGTTTTTTGGTTCGTCCCAAGGTCTCGAAAATCCGATAGTGACTCTCCATACGGCCTGCGCGTCGTCGTAAGCAACCTCCTCGAGCCCAAGATTCCTTATTTCTTCGTCCCCAAAGAGAAGCTGAATCTGATTTTTCGCACGATCAACTGCCGCTTTTACATCCATGGCCATCGCGAACTCTCCTTGTACGTAGACAGGATGATGCTATTCAAACAAGACGCAGATAACAGACTGCTGAGGCCCGACTTTATTATATGGCGACAGCTTCGCTGCACAACATCGGAGTTGGTGCCTGAATCGGCGTCCCCCGGTACGCTGGAAGCCTTTCTGCAGGAACCTTTGCGTCTGATGTGTGCCGATTCTATACAGTATCAAGAAATCGTGGAAAGCGGTATTTTGCAGGCTGGGTCGATAGCCTACACCTTCGTCGCTCCAGTGACTCGTTTGGATAGACCTCTCCAGCGTCCGTTGCTAGCCGAAAGACGCCGCCGGATGATCGTCTTACACAGCGGCCATCGACCAGCAATCGAGCGTGACGGTCGACCGTCCGGCCCGGTCAATTAGGAGTCGTGGGAGCGAGAAGATGGCACTTGGCGTCTTCATTCGCCGTGGCGGTTGGCCAAATGGGGATCGCCCGATTCATCGGGCGATGGCGAGGCGCCGGCGTGGCGATGGCTTTTGTTGAGCCGCCCTAAAGGCGGTCGTGCGGCGCTTGTCCTTGACCCTGGACGATTCCACGAAGTGAAAAAGCACCCTTGCCGGTCGCCGCCTGCTTGGCGGCCGGCCTTCCCGGTGAGTTCGTCAGACGCTCGCCGACCGAGTGCGCGGCTTATTGTCCAGGCACGACGCGGCACTTTGCCGCACTGCACAGGACGCCCGCAGGACTGCGGGCGGCGATTGCCGCCGCGAGCACTACCCCGCAGGAGAAACTCGGGGGCCTGATCGAACTCTTGGTCGATCAGCGGCGCAGCCTGACCAAAATAGGCGACACGTCGGAAGCCTGTTGCCGACAGACGCTGATCGTCCAGGCGCAGAACAGGCAGATCACCCCGCCGGAGCTCGATCTCGCCGAAGCCGAGCGTGATCTCCACAAGCTCGATCTTTTGCGCCCGCAGCTGGCCAACCTGCGGCAGCTCGTGGTCAGGGCCGACGACACCTGTTGACCTGGGTCGAAGCGCAAGCCGATGCCCTCGCGGCGGCCGGCCGCTCCATAGCGCAGCGTGGTCGCTGGCGCTGTCTCGCCTTATTCCTGGCCGGTCTACTGCGGCGTCGAAGAAACGGGGTGTGTGCACACCGCTACCGAGAGACCCTTACTGGTCCTCTCCCGACCGTTCAGACCAGGCAGTACGTAACCAATCTACCAGCGATTCTGGCAACTCGGCGAGTGCCGCCTCATCGAGCACGCCTGTCGCCTTGGCTTCTTCCAGGATGGCGAGAATCTTCGGCATGAACGCCTCGATCGCAGGGTCGTCGGCGGCCGATTCGCCACCACCGAGCGCCCGCGCAACGCGCTCGAGCAGTGCGCGGTCCGGCGCTTGTTGCGCGGCGTCGCTGTATTGCCGCAGATTAGCGCTGATTGCGCGTGCCAGATCCGCAAAGGTCTCGGGATAACGCTCGACAAAGGGCGCGAGAATTGCAAGTGCCTCATGTGCTGCCTGCGCTGCTTCCGTTTGCCGATCAAGCGCCGTCAAAGCGTGCGATGTGACGCCGAGGCTCCTCGCGAGGTCGGGCAGGAAGGCGTCGGGGCGGTCTTGCACCAGGCGCCGATAGAGGTCCACCGCCTCCTGGCTGGCGGCGAGCGCCTTCTTGCGCCGGCCGAGGTCGGAGAGGAGGATGCCGAGGTTATTCAGGCTCCGCGCGAGGTCGGGCAGGAAGGCGTCGGGGCGGTCTTCCGCCAGGCGCCGTCGGATGTCGACCGCCTCCCGGCTAACGGCGAGCGCCTCTTCGCGCCGGCTGAGGTTGGAGAGGTCCCCGCTTAGGTCACTCAGGCTCCTCGCGAGGTCAGGCAGAAAGGCGTCGGGACGGGCTTGCGCCAAGTGCCGACAGAGGCCCACCGCCTCCTGGCTGGCGGCGAGCGCCTCTTCGCGCCGGCCGAGGTCGGAGAGGTGGATGCCGACTCTACTCAGGCTCCGCGCGAGGGCGGGCAGGAACGCGTCGGGGCGGTCTTCCGCCAGGCGCCGTCCGATGTCGACCGCCTCCTGGCTGGCGGCGAGCGCTTCCTCGCGCCGGCCGAGGCTGGAGAGGGGGATGCCGAGGTTATTCAGGCTCCCCGCGAGGTTGGGCAGGAAGGCGTCGGGGCGGGCTTGCGCCAGGCGCCGATAGAGATCCACCGCCTCCTGGCTGGTGGCGAGCGCCTCCTCGCGCCGGCCGAGGTCGGAGAGGCCGGGGCCGAGGTTATTCAGGCTCATCGCGAGGTTGGGCAGGAACGCGTCGGGGCGGGCTTCCGCCAGGCGCCGTTGGATCTCCACCGCCTCCTGGCTGGCGGCGAGCGCTTCCTCGCGCCGGCCGAGGTCGGAGAGGCGGTTGCCGAGGTTATTCAGGCTCATCGCGAGGTTGGGCAGGAAGGCGTCGGGGCGGGCTTGCGCCAGGCGCCGATAGAGATCCACCGCCTCCTGGCTGGCGGCGAGCGCCTCGTCGCGCCGGCCGAGGCTGGAGAGGTGGTTGCCGAGGTTACTCAGGCTCATCGCGAGGTTGGGCAGGAACGCGTCGGGGCGCGCTTGCGCTAGGCGCCGTCGGAGGCCCACCGCCTCCTCACTGGCGGCGAGCGCCTCCTCGCGCCGGCCGAGGTCGGAGAGGTGGATGCCAAGGCAAGTCAGGCTCGTCGCGAGGTTGGGCAGGAACGCGTCGGGGCGCGCTTGCGCTAGGCGCCGTCGGAGGCCCACCGCCTCCTCACTGGCGGCGAGCGCCTCCTCGCGCCGGCCGAGCTCGGAGAGGCCGTTGCCGAGGTTATTCAGGCTCATCGCGAGGTCGGGCAGGAAGGCGTCGGGGCAGGCTTGCGCCAGGCGCCGATAGAGATCCACCGCCTCTTGGCTGGCGGCGAGCGCCTCCTCGCACCGGCCGAGGGCGGAGAGGCCGGGGCCGAGGTTATTCAAGCTTATCGCGAGGTCGGGCAGGAAGGCGTCGGGGTAGGCTTGCGCCAGACGCCGATAGAGATCCACCGCCTCCTGGCTGGCGGCGAGCGCCTCCTCGCGCTGGCCGAGCTCGGAGAGGCGGTTGCCGAGGTTATTCAGGCTCTTAGCGAGGTGGGGCAAGAAGGCGTCGGGGCGATCTTGCGCCCGGCGCCGAAGGAGGTCCACGGCCTCCCGACTGGCGGCGAGCGCCTCCTCGCGCCGGCCGAGGTCGGAGAGGCGGTTGCCGAGGTTACTCAGACTCATCGCGGGGTCGGGCAGGAAGGCGTCGGGGCGGGCTTGCGCCAGGCGCCGTCGGATGTCCACCGCCTCCTGGCTGGCGGCGAGCGCCTCCTCGCGCCGACCGAGGTCGGAGAGGCCTTCACCGAGGTCACTCAGGCTCATCGCGAGGGCGGGCAGGAAGGCGTCGGGGCGGGCTTGCGCCAGGCGCCGTTGGATCTCTACCGCCTCCTGGCTGGCGGCGAGCGCCTCCTCGCGCCGGCCGAGGTTGTGGAAGCGGAGGCCGAGCGTGGCCGCGCTCGCGGCCAGCCGGCGCAGTATCGTTTCGCGCTGATCGGCCGCAGCGTCTTCCAGTGAGTCAACTGCAGCGAGCCGTTCTCGCGCCAAGCCGGCGCGCCGCACAGCCACATGGAGCGACAAGTCCATCAGCGACACCGACTGGATCGGCAACTCGGTATTGATGGCGTCCAGAGACTCTTCATCGAGCGCGTCAATTTGTCGATCGACCCGCTCGGCCAGGGCCCCCTGCGTGTCCATCATGACCGCGACCAGGTCCGCAGCGAGCGCCTTCGCGTGCTTGCCGACAAGATGGTCCAGCAGCTCGACGGCTTGATCATTGGCCCGGGTTCCGTGTTCCGGCTGGGTGGCACGCTGCAGCACCGTGAGGAGACTACGGCGCCGCTTTGCCTGGATCTCCGTCGGCTCTGCCGCGATCCAGCGCAGGCAGCCGTCGATGAGCTCGACGTCGGCGACCGTGGCGACGTGGTGCTCGCCGATCAAGTCGGGCTCCAGCGGACCGACACCGCCGTCAGGCTGGCCATAGACACGGCAAAGCTGGCGCAGCACGGGATCGACGGCGACGCGCGCCGTGCGCTGACCCTGGTAGAAGTCATCGGCCATCAACAGGTCTGCGGTGGACCGCCGCGCGGCGACGCCCTGCACGGCGGTGACCTGCGCGACGCCGCGAGCCATGTCGCGCGTGCGCTCCTCATCCAGCGCGCCTATGAGCTTCTTCCAGTGATTGCGCTCCAGCCCGAGCACGCGGCGCAGGAGTTCATCGACGCCGCTGGCGCCCGCTTCCGGCGTGGCCGCAGCAAGCCAGAGCAGCGCTTCCATCTGGATGGCAAGCGGCCGGGCGTAGCCGGCTCCGGACTCGATGCGCCAACGCCGTTGCTGCGGAAAGTCGCCGCTGGGCAGAACGTAGCCCTGGGCGCTGAGCAGCGGTGCGAACACCGCGCAGCTGGCGTCGAAGAGAGCGAGCCGTTGTTGACCCGTAGAAAGATCCGGGAGGGCGGCGACATTGGCAGCCCCGGCGGTGCCGCGGAACACGCGTTGCAGTTCGGGGCTGTCATCGTGCAGCGTGCTCCACCATTCACCTGCGCTGCGGGCGAGCAGCACCAGGCGGAGCGGTCGCGTGGCGTTCCCGGGTCGGGCGCTCAAGCGCTCGGCGAGGCGCTTCACCTCGTCCTGACGGCCCTCGGCATAGTCCAGGACGATGAGCAGGCCGCGGTCCTCGCCGTGGGCAAGCAGCTGCTCGAGCGCCTGCCAGCGCTGCCTGAGCGTCGCGTCGAATGTTGCATCGAGCGGCTCATGTGGCGGGTCGAGGAAGCCGGCCGTCCAAGCCTGCTGCCGCAGACTCGCCGCGACCTCGATCATCAAGCGCGTCTTGCCAAGCCCGCCCGGGCCGTGGATCAGGCGCCCAGCGGTGGGCCGCTCCTCGCTGCACCAGGCGAGGAGCTGCGCCCGAAGGCCCGTCGCATCGAGATAGCCGAGCACCTCGAATTTGGCCTGCAGCAGCTCGGCGGGAGCGATCTCGCGTGGATCGCGCGCGAGCTGGCGCTGCTTGGGGTCGATCAGGCGCTGGCCATGCTGGCGGAAATAGATTTCGTGCAGTGGCACGCGGGTCGGAATCGGCACACCCGCCATCACCTGGGCGATGGTGGCCAGGATGCCCGCGTGATCCTCGGCGTCGTCGATGTGATGGATGTTGAAAGGCTCGGGGATGTCGCTAAAGCGCATGTCCGCGGGCCGCACATTGACCAGCTTGCCTTGCGCTTGTGCGCGCACTGCCTCGGCATAGACATAATCGGAGATCATCGCGCCCGCCGTCCAGAGCACCACGACGACCCGCGCCTCTTCAAGAGCGGCCCTGATTTGCTCCGAATACGAGGCACGACTCTCCAGCTCCTCGTCCCACCACACCGACCCGGCACCGTACTGCGCCTCGATCACGCCCGCGAGCGCGCGGGTCAGATCACGATGCTGCGAAGAGTAGCTGATGAAAATCGGTTTCATGGCTATCCAGGATTTTCTTGGTTTGCTTTATTTTGAACCCTTGCTGGCGCTGCCGGGAAGGTCAAGGCACAATTGAAGGCCGAGGGGCGGGAACTTGAACCCGGTTTTGCTTCGCACGATGGCGAAGCTCATACTGCCGCAGCTGGCCTCATCCAAAAAAGGCAATCAGGACCTGCAGATGGAAGTTTTCAAGTGGTTGAACGATCAAGTGCTACGCATGGACTGGCTGGCCTGGCTGGTCGGCCGGCTGGTCGAGGACGGCTTCGGCATGGACATGGCCGGCCGCACCGGGGCCAGCGTGCATTTCTTCATCTATGACGTAATCAAGATCTTCATTCTGCTCGCGGTGCTGATCTTCTCCATTTCCTGGGTGCAGAGCCATTTCCCGCCCGAGCGCACGCGGCGTATTCTCGGCGGCATGCAGGGCGTCAGCGCCAAACTTGCCGGCGCACTGC
>Ga0209573_1003162_pt1 | contig 18849 bp, 15 predicted proteins | sample TNRBio252014_DNA_FD_185870 | JGI IMG/M metagenome (GOLD analysis project Ga0209573, IMG submission 185870) | Wastewater treatment Type I Accumulibacter community from EBPR Bioreactor in Madison, WI, USA - TNR Reactor_6/25/2014_ DNA (SPAdes)... | ecosystem: Engineered > Bioreactor > EBPR >...
GCTTGTTGTGAATTGCTATCAGAAAGTATCTTTGAAATCATTGAACACAATATACCAAGCGTGTATGCAAGTTGTGGCAATGGTTTCGGGGAATTGATTAGAAAAGAAAAATTGTGTTCAAGTTAAATCCCGATCGAATTTTTGGTCGGGATTTTTATTTCTGTATGACGCTTGCAAATATTCTCAAACACCTAAAACATTTCCAATTGCAACCCTGCTCCTTCCGGTTCTTGTTTTTTTACTCCATAAAACAACTCCATCATGCCAAATTGCTTATCGGTAATACAGAGTATGCCTATATGTCCATCGGGTGGCAAGTTGTCTTTTATGCGCTTGATGTGCACATCGGCATTTTCGCGGCTGGCACAATGCCGAATGTAGATACTGAATTGAAACATGGTAAATCCATCTTCCAAAATTTTGTCGCGAAACCTGGTGTAGTTTTTGCGGTCTTGTGCGTCTTCGGTCGGCAAGTCGAAAAAAATCATTACCCACATGATTCGGTATGCGTTTAAACGTTCTAAATACACTGTGTATTATTTTAAATATTTTTTATGATTGATGAAGTTGCCTGAACTTTTGATTGACCTTACTTCGCTCCGAAAGCTACGTTCGTAAAAACACGGTAGCGCAGCGAAGGTGAAGCAAACTCAAAAAGTTTAAACAGCATCAATTACTACTTTGTTATTCTACTTCAGGGAATGCAATTTTTTTCTTCGTACCCTCAAAACACTTTGCCAGACTTGCGCTTGTTTTTTGCACTGCTACCATCAGCGGGCTTTTTTCTTCATTCAGCAACACAGTATGTTCGGGTATTTTTAATAGCTGTTGTTTAATAGATAAATTAAGTTCCGCATAATCGCCTTGTTGCATCACATCTATCACCACCCTATCTACAAAAGGGCGATAGGGTTCCATAACATCATCGGCAAGGCAATAAGCATTGTATTTGTTTTTGTGGTGAATGCCGAGCGTAGGCAACAAACCGCTGCCTACCAATGCCCGCGCCACACAAGCACGCAAAATGGCATAGCCGTAATTTAAAAGATTGTTGGGTGGCTTGCCAAACCTATCGCGGCTAAACTTCAACTCGGGCGAAAAAACAGTTTGCCAATACACTGCCGCACCGCGTGCTTCGTGGTTTCCGGCATCGCCACTTTTTATATCGGCTGCAAGGTTTTGCAATAGTTTTACTGCATTGTTTACAGCATCTCTTCTGTCTGTTTTTACTTTCAACAAGTGCTGTTGCAACACGACCGACTGATTGTAGAGCTTTGCCGAAACGGTTTGCGCCCACAACTGCTTTTTTAATGGCTCGCTGGCTGACAACTGCGCACGAAATCTTTCGTTTTGAATAGTGTGTGAATGAAGCGGCATAAACATTCCACTGGGCAAAAAAGTTTCATCGCAGCTTACTACTGCCACATTGTTTTCCATAAACGTATTCAGCAAAGCGTGGGTAAGTGTAATTTGTTTATGCTCTAACACCACCATGCCAATATCTTCTATGGGGCGCGTGATTACCTTATCTAAATCATCAGTTTCTTCGTGTTTATTAAGGCTGATGCACAACTGCTGCCTGCGCATATAAAGGTGTGCAGGATTGCCAAAATAAAGAGTGCGCTTGAGCATAGTCGGATTGCTTTGCTTGCGTTATACTCTTTAAGGTATGGAAATGTTACATGCTCAGAATATCATTTAAACAATTATGTATTTCGTTTAATTCACTTTTCTCAATACTTCCTATTTTTTTACCAAGTCGTTCTTTTGAAATGGAGCGAATGTGGAAGGTTAGAATTTCTGATGTTTGTTTAAGATTGTTCGTTTTGTTAGGCCTCAATACAACATTGCCTTTGTAATTCTTAATTTTTGTAGTAAGCGGGCAGCAAATCAACACATTCAAATAGGTATTCAATAAATTACCACTAATTATAACAACAGGACGAAATCCAGCTTGTTCACTGCCTTTTACCGGATCAAGATTAACTTGCCAAATTTCACCCTGTTTCATTCTTTATCTAATTGTGTGCAATAATCCACCATGCCTTCTTCTGCAATATCCAATAAGTTGGTATCGTCAGCCATTTTTTTATAAGAGCGAATGTATTCCGCACGTTTCAATTGCTCCAAATATACTGCTAAAGCACGTTCAATGAGTTTGTTTTTGGGTACAGATAAACGCTTTGCTTGTTCTGCCAGTTGAGCAAGCAAAGCATCAGGTAAAGTACTGGTAAATGTTGCCATTGCAAATACAGTTTATATTTATAAAATACAAATATAAAGCTCATTTGTGTATTTTCAAATTATTTAGACTTTTGAGATGTTGCCTAAGCGGTCGATATTTAATTTAATGCAATAATTCTTTATAGACTTCCCATCAATGATTTCATAAGCATTTTGAGAGCCATATTCTTTGCCTCTTACAATCGTATCTGCAATATCGTGTTTGATAAAGTAGATTTGCTTACCGCTATACTTGGTTACATAGTGAATATTCTTACTTCTTGCATTCTTATGATTCCAAAAACTATCATAGAACGGGCTTTGTGAATCTGCTATTATTTCTTCTCCGTCAGTAGGCATATATACAGGGTCGCCTTGTTTTAAAGTAAACAGCAATTTCGCTTTGTTCTTTTCTTCAAAATAGTTTTTGAAAACAAGGGTTTTATTGAATGATTTTTTGTCAGTAGTTTTATTAAATTCTTCTTTTAAAAGATTAACAGCATCAAAGAAAGTTATAAGGTCAAAAACCCTGTTGCCATCTTTTTCCATAACGGCAAAAAGGTAATTGTCGCCTGTTTTAACAAGTAGTGTATCGTTAAAGGCTTTTTTCCTGTCAAGTCGTTCCAGTGCCTCATCAGCTTCTTCTTGCCCCTTTTTCTTTTTAATTTTAGTTGGGTCACGGTAAAATACTTTTACAGATGAGATTGGTGTATGAGGAGCAGTTTCACCTTTTTTATTCTTTTTCTCTGCCAACTTCTTGTTCAGGGCTAAAATGCCTTCTGCAGAAAAGGCTTCTTCTTTTTTGTTGTCAAAGTCTTTCAAATGTTCTTTAATAGCTTCTTTCAGATAACTATTTGTAATTTTTTCAATGGCTTTATCAGTCGCAAACTTTTTACCAGCAAATTTTGATAAAGTGATTCGATACGATTCAACCCCTTGACTTTTTCCGTACAAAGTTCCCTCGTGTAATTGCCCTCGAATTTTGATTTGTAATTTTCCACTTTTATCGGGCTGAATTAAAAGCTTGTCTTTAGGTTTTTGCGAAACAATTATTTTTTGAATTTCTTGCTCAGCACTTTCAGGAAATCCACTCCATGGCATATCAATAGCTTTGAATTTCTCTATCTGCTTGAAAATTTTTTCTCTTTCAGTTTCTCCAAGGTTTAGAATTTCATCCAATAATTCACTCGGACTTCCTTCAAAATCGGGTAACAACTCTTTCCTATTGTCGTCAAGCCATTTCTGCAATTCTTTGTTTAAATCATTTAAACGTTTGATGTGTGCGGGTTCTGTACAGGCAATTATCAACGCATCAATAGCGTGATGCCTGTGGTCTATACGTTTGCTCCAACCTTTAATAATTAACTTGTTGTTTTTCTTTCCAATCAAATTATTAATGTAAGCTTCAATATATACATCTTTATTGCCAACCACATCTTTTCTTTTTTCGTACTCAGCTTCCGCAATTTTATCTTTTATTCGTTCATACCGTTCTCTAAGGATGTGTTTAAACTTATCTGTCAAGCCCCATTGGTTTCTTAAATAATCGGTAACTCCACCTGTTGTGGTTTTTACATTTTCATTGCCAACAATTTTATTCAGTTCTTCTTTTACTCTGACAGAAATGTATTGTGTCTCTTTCATCTGTCTTGCCACAGGGTCTTCTGGCATTTTTGTAGCCAATAGATTTTTTCTTTTTTGCCCTTCAAACCTTTGGTTTACGTGGTCAATAAAATTTTCTTTACTAAACACAGATGGAATAGAAGACCCGACTTCAAAATATTCCATTGCAGTACGGTTACTTTTTTCTTTATTAATTGCTTTTTCACAGATGACTTTATTAGTAAACGAATCATCAAAATAGCGTGATTGTGGTATGATATGGTCAATATCATAACGCTCCCGATTAAACAAATCCGAAAGCGGAATCGGCTGTCCTGTATATGGTGAAACGTGTCCTTGTTCTCGCCACAATTTCATCTTTTCGATTTCTGACTTTGAAGGGTCTTTGTACTGTTTTACATATTCATCAGCAAGATTTTCTTGTGAAAGCCACAATTTATATTTTTCAATGTTGGCAAGTGTTATTTCCTGTTTGAGTTCAATCAGTAAATTTTTGACTTCATCATTTGCTTTCTGATTGGCCTTATTTGACTTGTAAATATTTGCTCTTCTGTCTGCATTATTTTTCAGTTCACGAGCTAATTCTAAGCGTATTTCATTAGGCTTTCCATACGCTTTCCAAATATCTTTTACAATCATCAACGCTTCGCTAATCAGTTGTTCCACTAATGGATTTCTTAGCTCTCCAGGCGTTAATCTTTGGATTTTTTGATAGCTGTCAATTCGTTCATTTACGCCATACTCTTTTGCAGTATGTTTATCATAAACCAATATGGTTGCATAGGCATTCATGACTCCACCGTCTACTAAAACCTCAACATTGTTTTCCAAATATTCCTGTGCTGCTTTTTCAAATGGGTCGCTTACATTTTCGTTCAGCAACTTGATGATTTTCTCTTTAAGCGTATCTGAAAAATCATTATCAATGTACCTTCCGCTTCTTACAAGTGGCAATATTTTTTCGATTGCTTTAAGGCTCAAAGAAGCATAGCTTCGGCTGAATTTAATTTTGCTTATCTGAATAGCTACTTGCTCACTGTTTTCAATATCCTCTGCGTACTTTTTAATAAATGTCAGCCCTTTTGAAGTACGTTCACTTTCCAAGTCATACTCGTTGCCTTTTGCATTATATAAAATATCCCACAGTTCTATTTGCCTCTCCTTGTTAGCTAAACCAAGAGCACTCCAAAGTTGTTCGCCCAATACTTTTTTGAGTAGCTGTTTGGTTTCATCGCCACGTAGCTTTGCTTTAGGATTCATTCCATTCAGAAAATCAATTCCGTCACGCAAGCCGTGTTCTTTCTTCAATTTGTTGAGTAGGGTGCTAAACCCAATTTCTTTCTTCTCTTGTAATTCATCAAAGAGCCATTCTTTAAGAACAGACGGAATAGGTCTGTCCACGTACTTATATCTTGTTTCTCCCTTTCGGTTTTTGCCATCTTCGGCTTTGGTGTTTATCGTCAGCTTATTGATTTGCTCCCAAATTTTGAACTCCTGAAATACAGGATGGCTTTTCGCAACTGCTTTTTCTCCTTTCTCAAAACGGCAATCTGAAATAAGACTGCTCTGGTCTTTTAATTCTCTTTGATAGTAAATGATTTGATTTCTGATTATATGGGAAAGACCTTTTTCAATACCTTCTTGCCGATATTTCTCTTGTGTTTCTTTTGTGCCCGGAAAAATGAATTGAAGTATCTGCGATATTTTTTCTTTTGAAAGTGTTTGCAACACCTTGTATAATTCGCCTTGAGTATTTTCACTTTGAGTCTTCCAAATTTTATCAAACTCGGATTGATAACGGGAACGCAGAACAACATTGTTCCTGATTTTCGCCCACTTGTTTTCTTTCAAAATAGAAAGAAAGTATTCAGATAAATAAACTTCCTTCCCTTTCTCTTTTTTCAATTCAGTCAGTTCCTTTTCTAAATTCTCCATTTTCTTACGCCAGCTGGTCTTGTTCGGCAGTTTGAAAACTATTGTTTCTCCGTGTTTCTTTGAAACAGTTATATCCACAAGCAATTCAAAGGATTCTTCTACTTTCAGAATATCTAAATAGGTATCTCCTTCTAATAATCCATCTTCGGTTTCAACAGATACTTTATACTTATTAAGCTCTTTATTTTTGATTGTAACTTTTTCTGGATCTGAGATTGACTGAATTTTCCCGAACGTTACATAACTTCCTTTTCCTTTTTTCTCATCATTTTCAGTCTCATTACCATCTTCTTTTTCAGGTTCATTACCTCCGCTAGCATAACCTCTTAGCTGATTAAACAAATAAATAATTTTGCCTAATTCTTGCAATGTGATCGGTTCATTTAGTGCCTTTACACGCAGCTCTAATAAATCCAATGCAGAATATTGTTTTTGATTTTTATCAATGGGAAGAATCGAAATCCTATCCAATTTCAGCGGATTTCCAAAAGGTTCTTTTAATTTGATTTGGCCAGGCAACATTCCTAATTGCTGCAAAACATAGATGAGCTTATTACGTCTTTGCTTATACCGTTTATTTAATTTTCGTATTCCACGAGCAATACGCCTGTTTGCATTTTTTGTTTGAGCCTGTCCTTGCTCAAACTTGCTTAATTCTTGCCCCATCGGAATTATCCGACTTCCCATTCCAAGGATTTCTCCTTGTCTGTTTTCAAAATCTTGCTGAATTAAAGCCCACCCAATTGAGTTCGTCCCCAAGTCTAAACCGAGGATAGTTTTTGTGGTCATGAATTTTGTATTTAAAGTTGAAAAGCTATTTTAGCAAAACTTTTTGATAACAATTCACAATAAGGATTATTCCGTTGTGAAAACATTTAAGGCGGGGCAACTCGCCTTTTCTATTTACAATTTGCAAATGCTAAAAGCCACCGATATAGAAAAAAGCTACGGCAACTTACAAGTGCTGAAAAGAGTTTCGCTCACGGTAAACGAGGGCGAAATTGTTTCGTTGGTTGGCGCATCGGGTGCAGGCAAAAGCACACTACTGCATATTCTTGGCACTTTAGACAAACCCGACAAAGGCAATGTTCAGCTTCATGCTAAAGACATTTTTAAACAAACCGATAATCAGCTTGCAGCTTTCAGAAATCAATCGTTGGGTTTTATTTTTCAGTTTCACCATTTGCTGCCCGAGTTTACCGCACTAGAAAATGTTTGCATACCGGCATTCATAGCCGGCAAAACAAAACACGAAGCCGAGCAGCGCGCTAAAGAATTGTTAGACACTTTAAAGGTTTCGCATCGTATTCACCACAAGCCCTCGGAGCTTTCGGGTGGCGAGCAACAACGCGTGGCAGTGGCGCGTGCTTTGATGAACAAACCTGCTGTAATATTAGCCGATGAGCCTTCGGGCAATTTAGATACTGCCAATGCTCGCAGCCTGCATGAATTGTTTTTTGAATTGCGCGACCAATTGAAGCAGACTTTTATAATTGTAACCCACAACGAAGAATTGGCCGATATGGCCGACAGAAAGGTGTTTATGAAAGATGGTATGATTGTAAACAACTAACAACAGCAATCGTATTTACTGCTTTGGCTTTGGCTTTTTTGTGTTCAAGATAATTTCGGGTTGGGCGGTAAAAAGCCTTTGGCTCACATTGATAAAGCTATCGAGTTTTGCTCTATAAATTGAGTTGCCTTTTTTTATTCCAACCAATTGTTTTTCTATTTTACTTACATCTTGGTTTTCGGCAATTTTTTGCTTTCTCATTTCATACAGTTGCGATGCCGAATCTGCTAACCTATGCAACCTAACTTCATACAGCACGATAGAGTCGTCTAAGCTGCGTGTGTTAATGCCTACGCGCTTTTTGGCCAACACTTGCAACGAATCCTCCGCAGCCACACTATTGTATGAAGGCAACAACAGCAAGAAAATAAACAAAAGAATTAGCATCTTGTAAACTCAAACATTTTTATCGGTTTGCTCCACAAAATTCACCAAAGCATTCTTTACATTTTGCAGCGATTGTGGCTCTATCATATCTAAAGTATCTAAGCGAGTATGATAAGTTGGGTCGAGCGATTTAGTATCTAAACCAATTACCGAAACTGCCGGTATGCCCGCCATAGAAAACGGCACAGCATCGGTGCCGCCCATTGGCAAAGAACTAACCTTTACAGGCAATTGAAGCCCTTCAAAACTCGAACGCACCTCGCTTGCCAATTGCTCGTTATGGTTCACACCAATCATAGTTTCTTTATCAATGATGCACACATCTTTTACCAAGCGAATTGTGTCAATGTTTACAACAAAAGAATTTTCGGCCTTTAGCTGTGCAATATTTTGCTGCACATAAGCCTTTGAGCCGCGCAAGCCTTTTTCTTCGGCACCAAAACTGATAAACCGCACGCGGGTGTGTGCAAGCGGATTTGCTTTAAAATGTTGCAACAGAAAAAATGAAATTGCAGTGCCACTCAAATTATCGACCGCGCCATCTACCACCTTCTTCGAGTGAAAAGAAAAGTACACCAATTGAACCGGACTTAACGCAACAAAAAACCAATTTAAAGAAGTAAAAACAGCCTGATTAAAAATCACTCTTGCACTCACCTCGAAAAAACAAAAAGCAGCATACGCAATAATTAAAATGCCACATGCAAATGTTAAGTACCCACCCCATTGTTTCAACCAATACCACCACTGACATTCTTCTGTAGAGTCAATATGCCCCGAAAAAACAATAGTTTTTTTGGCTTCGCCACGCGGCTCTACCACCGCAGTAACATTGCACGATTGCAATTTTGGGTACAAAAAATCTAACCACGTGCCATTGCGCATCAAATCGTTTACGGTAATTGCGGCATTTACTATGGCAATAAAAAAAGCGGCAAACGGATTAAAGAAAAACACCGCCACACTCAGCCAATACAACACGGCATAAATTTTCATTTTGCGAAACTTCGCAGTAAGAGCAGCTTCAAAATTCTGCAGCTCGGCCTTTGCAGCAAACTTTTCCAACTCGGCTTTCAAAAAAAGTTGTGCATTGCGTTCGGCTGCCCCGCCTGCCAGCCGCGGACCAAACCGCTCTATAATTTCACCAATAAAATGTATCATTCTTGAAAGCGTTGAAGTGTGTTGTAAATCAATTCTAATACTATACCAAACAGCATCCAAAGTGGCGTGTAAGCTAAATTTATGTATCCATGAATGGCATAAGGGCTATGATACTCCCACGGGCATCTTCCAGTGGCAAGTTCCAGCAACCAACCGGTAATGTATTCTACAACAAAAATTCCCACCGGGTAAAGTGGCAAGCGAAAAACAAACTTCAACTTGCTTAAATGCGGCATCAGCAAATCAAGAATAATAGATGCACTGCCGTATATCGGAAACATCCAGATGTAAGACTTGCCCGCCAAGCTCCAATCAGGCACTGTGCCGTTGGCGTATGCTTGAAACAAATTTTGCGAGGCAGTAAAAAAAATTTCGGTGCAAATGCCCGCTGCTCCAAAAAGGAAAAACCCGAAAACCTTCTTCGGCAAATAAAAATTGTTCATGCCTATTGTTTAATACTTGTTACCTGCAATTATTCTTTAAATCGCAGCCCGCCTTTATCGGGCTTAACCTTGTTTTTATTAAACAAATAGTTTACGCCCACATTTATTCCGGTATAAAAATTGCGCGACTGTTGATACTCAATATCGTTTTTACTATAATAATCTACCTCGCGCATCTTCTTACCGTTTATATCGAGAATGCTGCAAAAACTGTGCAAGCCAATGTTGACATACCACGCTTGCTGAAACCAAATTTCAACGCCAAAATTCAATGCAGCACCAAAATCAATAGACCTGAATTTTTCATTCGTAGTGAATTTTATGGAATCGGGCAGATAGTCGTAACTGGCAATATTTACATTCTCTTTGGCCGATAATCTTGTGCCTATTACAGGCCCTGCCGATACATAAAACTTGGTGAGTTTATCGCCTACCGAATACTTTACAAGCAATGGAATTTGCAAATATTGAAAATCTACAGCGCGTTTCACTTTCACCCGCTTGTTGCCAGTGGTGCCAAATTTGCCTTGCGGCAAAACAGCGGGCCCATACATATCATCTTCGTAATGCTGCCCGGCTTTGTTATACAAAAAATGAACTTCTACACCCCAGTCGCGCTTAAAATTATAACCCAAGTGCGCTCCGGCTGTGCCACCCGGTGTAAAAACATAAGCCAACTCAGATTGCCTTACTACCAACAAACTGAATGGCGCAAGTGTGCCATAGTTATTTTGGTTTAAAATAAATGAAGCATTAAATGCACCGTTTACACCAAGATGAAAACCCTCTTGCGCACGAACACTTGAAACAAAAAATAGAATAGCAATTAAAAAACGTAGCATGATTTAAGTTGTAATAGCAGAATAAACTACGTTTGCGAAAGTAATAAACAGATGGAACTTAGCCACCGAACTTATCATTTGCTGCAATATCTTATTAAAGCAAAAACAAAATATTACCTGCATTCGCCTTTCATCTACCAGTTTTACCTAAACGTACTGGAAGGAAAAACAGACACCAAAGCCATAGAATTATTAAGAGCAAAGCTACTTGCCGATGCGGCTACAATTTCATTTACCGACTTAGGCGACAACAACAAAACAAAAACAAAAAGCATACAGCAAATTGCCGACAAAAGCAGCATTACCAAACGCTACGGCAACGTACTTTACCGTGCAGCAAAATATTTTCAACCTAATTACACTTTAGAACTTGGCACCAACTTGGGCTTGGGCACTGCCTACCTTGCATCGGGCAATAACAACAGCACTGTTATTACCATAGAAGGCAGTGCGGCAATTCAGCAACTGGCAATACAAAACCTACAAGTTGCAAACATCAATAATGTTTCATTTCGCACTGGCAATTTCGACAGCGTACTGCCCGAAGTGTTCACGCACATTCCATCTTTCGACTTGATTTTTATTGACGGCAACCACCGTTACCAACCAACCATAAATTACTTTGAAAGTTGCCTTTCAAAAACCTCCGAAAACTCTGTAATTATTATTGACGACATTTACTGGAGCAGCGAAATGACAGCCGCATGGAACTACATAAAAGCGCATCCCTCCGTTACACTTACCATAGATATTTACAGAATGGGCTTTGTGTTTTTTCGTTCGCAGCAGTTGGCAAAAGAACACTTTCGTTTACTTCTTTTTTGAAGCAAACCGCCAACCCAAACTCAGCATAATGTTATTGTAAACAGTGCGTGTTTTTACGGCTGGCTCATTGCCATCATTCGATACATATTGCTGATAATAGCTATTGGAACGCATTTGTATAAATGCCACATCAGCAAAAAAACTTTTGCCGCGATAGCCAACACCCGCACTAAATGTATGCCGCTGTTCATCGCTGCCCTTTACCGCAAAATTTGTTTTAAAAGGCGAACTCTGCCACGCATAGCCTCCCCGAATTCTGAACCATTTTATTGCCCCCTCGGCCCCTACCCTCACCGAGTGCCCGAAACCATACTTAGCCTTAGTAGTTTGGTTAATTGCACTTGCTTCATCAGGATAATCTCTGAAACGATATTTATTGGCACCAAAATTTTGAAACTCATAATCAACCGATAAAAAGCCATACTGCTTAAAGTAAAAACTGTTACTAAAAATCCCCTTCATTGATGTATGCAAATTATACCGAAATGGAGCAGCATCCACATCCTGTGTGTATTGCGAACCGCCATACGATTCATCTAAAAATGCATAGTAATTTTCATCTAAGCGATACCAAGTGGGCGAATGAAACGCAATGCCCGCGCGGTACCAAGCCACTGGTCTATAAATCAAACCCAACTTCAAATTAAAACCAACTCCATTGGTACGGTATTCTTGCACGTAGCGATAGCTATCAAAAAAAGCCGATGAATCGTTCGTGTTAGTTTCGGCAAATTCATTAACCGCAGAATAATTGAGAAACGGAATGCCTGCATCGAATGCAAAAAAAACTTTATCGCTTACATTAAATCCCAAGTTGATATTTACTTCATCTACCGAACCAGATTCTCTTACTCTTCCATTCTGAAAAATAGGTGTATCAATATAAGTTTGATAAACCCTTGCAATGGTATCGAAAAGCACAGTTTGGTTTTGAAAACCCAACACCGATGCAACGCTTGCATTTTCAAAACCCGGCATTGCCCCACCCAAGGCATTCAACTCGTTTACCCACGAACCCGCATAAGAGTTGCCTGCATTCAAGCCACTATAAAGCCATGTGCGATTGAAATTGCTAATCTTGTTATAGGTAATGGCAAAGTTCACATACTCTAAATTTTTTGACGAAAAAGAGATTGAATTCCTCTTTTTATTGATGGCTCCTGCATAAACAAAGCCACCATAATTAAATGTAAAGCGGGTGTTGTTATCGCTTCGCTCTTGATTTAAAAACTTACTGTTGGTAGCGGTAGGGTGGATGCCAATACCCAAAGAAACTTCGGAAGATCGATAAAACGCTATACCTGCCGGATTAGAAAGGTTTGAAGACAAATCGGCACCAACAGAACCAAAAGCCCCTACAATTCCCATGCTGCGTGCAGTACCGGCTGTTTGCAAGTTTGCAAATTTCAATGCATCTACATCATACACCTGCGCAGCAATGTAGGTTGGCACAAAAAAAGAAAGAAGGAAAAGGGCTTGCTTCATAAATACTACTTTGTTTTAAGCCGCAACAAAAAACATTATTTTCTGTTGCGGCTTAAAAATCATTACGGCCTTCTGCCGGGCATAGCTTGTTTAGATGGTTGTTGAAGCGAATTCATTCTATCCATTCGCGGTGCTTCGCGTGGAGCTTGCTGATTAAATTGCCTTTGCGGTTGTTGCATCTGCTGCATTTCGCGCTGTGGCATTTGGCGCTCAATTCTTTGCGGCTCGCTACGCTGAATTTCGCGTTGCGGAGTTTGATAATTACGCTGCTCCGGCTGCATCCTCATCTCTTCGCGTGGTGCCACTCTTTGCGGTTGCTCAATTGCGCGATTGGGTCTTTCCACAGGTTGCATTTCTCTATTAAAATCTTCGCGCATTCTATCTATTCTGCTACCACTCGGTCTTTCGGCTGGTGTTACATTATCGTATCTGCGCGGTTGCTCGGCAGGTATCAACTCATCATTTCTACGCGGTCTTTCTACCGGTGTGTTATCCCAATTTCTATTTTGCTTATCTACTGGCGCTTGCTCGCTTGGCACAGTGCTTTGATTCCATCTATCGGTAGGCGTAGCCTTTTCAATTACGCGGCTCGGCACTCTATTTTCTTCAATCGGATTTGCAGGGGCCGCTTTCCAACCATCGGCAGGGGCTTTTTTATCAGAATATTTTTCGGCAGGCGTAACTGTTTCAACCTTGCCGGGGCGCTCTTTTACCCCTCCAGCCGGGGCGGCTGCATCGCGCGGTGGAATGTAAGTATCGGGCGAATTTCTTGGCTTCACTATGCCCTCGCGTGGCACATTTGTTTCATCGGTTTTGCCACTTTTGCCCGGCAATGAATTGCTGCCCGAATTATTGTTATTTGCTGATTGCTGAAAACGTGGCCCGCTCATACCATAGCTTCTGCCTCCGTAGCCTCCGCCATTGTTCCAAGCGCCATCGTAGTAGCCATTATTGTAGCCGTTCCAATAACCATTGTTATATGCCCAATAGTTTCCACCACCGTAGTAATTTCCTCCATAGTAATTGTTCCATCCGTAACTAAAATTATTGCCCCACGAATTCCACCCACAATTGTTCCATCCATTACCGTACCAAGGCGAGTTCCATGCGTTCCAATTATTAAAGCCGCCACCCCACGAACCCCAAGGATTGTAAACAACCACAGTGCGCGGTCGCCACCAGTTCCAACTTGGAATTACACTTACATAAATGCTATTACCCCACATCCACGGGTCGCGGGTGTAATAAAAAGCATCGGTGTACCACGGGTCCCAAAAGTTTACACCATAAGATGGCGTGTAGTATCTTCTTAACCGCGATGTGTAATAGAAATCGTTATCGTCATAGTAATAATTATTGTTGGTTACATAGGTATTTCCATAGCCATCGGTATTATCCGAAGTGCTTGCCGAGCGGCTGGCATCATCATACTTGTATGCATCGGTTGAAGTGGCACTGTTAGAGTTTCCACTAGATGAAGAATTGCTTGCAGGCTGCTTGTTGAATTGCTCTTCGTAATTTGCATCGCTGCTACCCGACCTACCCTTATCGCTTTTAGGATTGTAGTAAACATCATCTTGTGCAAACGAAGAAGATGCAGCAGCAGATAATATAGATAAAAACAATACACGAATGAAACTTCTCATAACCCTAAATTTTCGTTCTTGACAAATCTACACTAATAGGGTTTAAGGGAAATTCATTTTTATACTTTCGCAACCTTCTTTAACAGATAATGAGGAATCTTCTAAACAAATCGTGCAGCACAATAGCGATTGAATACAAACAATCACCATCAATGAGTTTCGATATAAAAGCAACAGATACAGGCAGCAATGCACGAGCAGGCGTTTTGCAAACAGCACACGGTGAAATTGAAACCCCCATTTTTATGCCGGTGGGCACTTTGGGCGGTGTAAAAGCAGTACACTTTACCGAGCTTGAAAAAGAAATTAACGCCCAGATAATTCTCGGCAACACCTACCATCTTTATCTGCGCCCGGGCACCGATGTGTTGTATAAAGCTGGAGGGCTTCATAAGTTCAACGGGTGGAACAAACCTATTCTTACCGATAGTGGCGGCTATCAGGTTTACTCGCTTGCGGCTATTCGTAAAATTAAAGAAGAAGGTGCTTCGTTTCGCTCGCACATTGATGGTTCAAAACATTTGTTTACTCCCGAAAACGTGATGGATGTGCAGCGCATTATCGGTGCCGACATCATTATGGCATTTGACGAATGCACACCTTACCCTTGCGAATACAAATACGCAAAAAAATCAATGGAAATGACCCACCGCTGGCTTACCCGATGCGTGCAGCGATTCAATAACACCGAGCCTCATTACGGCTACGAGCAAATGCTTTTTCCAATTGTACAGGGTAGTGTGTTTAACGATTTGCGCAAGCAATCGGCCGAGTTCGTTGCAGCACAAAACTTAGTGGGTAACGCCATTGGCGGCTTAAGTGTAGGCGAGCCTGCCGAAGAAATGTACGCCATGACCGAAACCGTTTGCGCCATACTGCCAAAAGAAAAACCCCGCTATTTAATGGGCGTAGGCACGCCTGCAAACATTCTCGAATCTATTACTTTAGGCATTGATATGTTCGACTGTGTAATGCCCACCCGCAATGCACGAAACGGAATGCTCTTTACCACAAACGGCATCATCAACATTAAAAACGAAAAATGGAAAGATGATTTTTCAAGCATTGACGCCAATAGCCAAAGCGAACTGGTGCGCAACACTTCAAAAGCCTTCCTTCGCCATTTAGTACACACAGGCGAAATACTTGGCGCAATGATTGCCTCGGTAAACAACCTCAGCATGTATTTATGGCTGGTAAAAGAAGCGCGCAAACAAATCATTGCGGGCAATTATGCCACATGGAAAACCACCATGGTAAAGCAAGTAATGCAACGACTATAACCTGTTTTACTTTGCCCATTGTTCAACAATGGTTTCCATCAAATCGTCATACATCGCTATTGCATTTTTCCAATCATACTTTTCTACCCATTGCTGCGTATTCATTGCCCGCAGATACTTTACATCCATAATACGCTTCTGCAATTTTGCTGCAAAATCTGCTTCATCATAAAAAAACGTAGCGCTATACATTTCTGGAATATGCTCCATATAAGCCAACCTTTTGGGCAAAAAAGGTACCACATTGCAATACATAGCCTCCACCACACTTGCACCAAAAAAATCTTGCTTTGAAGTTACCGGCAACAAGTCTGCCTTCCACAACCATTCGGCATAATCTTTTTCGCTTTCCACATAACCCCAATGAACAATCTTTTCGACCAAAACCTCCTTCGCTTTTTCAAAAATTGGTGGCACATTACTAAAAGATTCGCCCAACACCGCCAACCGAAAATCTATGCCATGCTCGTGAAGCTTGAACAACGTTTCAAAAAACTGCTCTGCATTTTTATCATACTCCCACCTATGATTCCAAAGAATCAAACAGCGAGGATACTTTTCTATTGTGGCAGGTTTCAATTCATTCAACCGTTGCAGTTTAAGACCCAAAGCAAGCACTTTGCTTTTTGCAGCAATTGCTTCCACCGTTTCAAAATTCTCAAAGTCCGGAAACTGCCTTAAAAACTCTGGCAATGCCTCCACAAACGACCTTTGATGATACACAGAATTAAATAACACCACATCGGCAGCAAGAGCCGATGAATAATTGATAAATGCATAGTGATTATCGCGCTTCAACATCACATCCACATCGCTTGCCCTCCACGGATATGTAAGTTGATTTTCGTGAAAGTAAACCACAATTGGAATATGCGCAGTATGCCTTACCGTAAGCGACCTAAACAAAGCCACATCCAACATATCAGTTGCTACAATCACATCAAAATCTTTACTGCTTAAATCATTAAAGCGGCTCGCCAAAGTAACCGCCCCACCATGCATCCGCCACTTCCAATGGTAACCCGCCAAAGTCAGCAACGTTATGTCGTGTCGGCTGCTTTGCTGCCAACCCGTTGCCCACTGCCGATGCGAACCCGAAAAAAAAGGCTCCACTAATAAAATTTTCATCTCCACATTTTTACTGCAACCATTCTACACAAAAATCAGCTTTCTTTCAATGATGCCGGTTAAACAATTGAACTTACTTTGCCTTTGCTGTGCCGCAATTTGCAATAACAACAGATTACTATGCAACACAACCGCTTTGCTACGAGCATAGCTTGCAGAGCCTAATAATCTCAAATAAAAGCTTACACAACTTCAATCATAAATATAACACCCCAACCCAAAACTACCCAACATCCTCACATGCCAACTCCAAATACCAGCAAAAATTCAACCGTCAAACCGTCCGCAATAACACATCAATAGGCAACAATGGCAGGTCTAAGCATCACATCGCCAATTAAAAGCACCACAATGCCAAATAAAAGCACCGCAACGCCAAATGAAAGCACCGCAACGCCAATTAAAAGCATCACAATGCCACATAAAAGCATCACAACGCCAATTAAAAGCATCACAATGCCAAATGAAAGCACCGCAACGCCAAATGAAAGCATCACAATCACGGTAAAATACAATACTGCGCCATATAAAAGGCACACACCTCACAGCCGCAGCCTAAGCAAGCCGCTTTATCCAATGGTTAGTAGCAGCCAACTTCCACACCATGCCCGCCTTAGAAAAATCACCCCCTTTATATTGCTCAACAAGCCGTTTAGCCTCCCCAATATTCATAAAATCAAGCCCGCCAAAATCATCCTCAAGCAAAAACCTCAGCGGCCCATTCAACCATTCCACCTCCCCGGGCGTCACAAAACCCTTCTTATCTTTTCGCTCATACACAGCCTTCGGCAACACACCCTTCAAACCCTCCCTAAGGATATACTTTGTCTCCGCTTTATTGCTGATTCTATCCTCTGTAAGCAACGAAAACGCAAACTCCACCAACCGATGATCCAAAAAAGGCACCCGGCTCTCAATCGAAAAAGCCATAGAGTTCCTATCCTCATGATGCAGCAAAGTCTGCAAAGTAGTTTCCATCAAAATTTGATACAAAAAGTCATCAAACTTATCATCCGTCCGCTTAGTCAAATCAAAGAAAAACGACCCCGTAAGCGACTCATACTTTTTGGCCTCCAAGCCATACATTTCCTTTTCATCGCTTAAACAAGACACCAACGATTTAAGCAAAAAAACACCCTTCCTTTGCAATCCAAAACCCTCGCGCTCGCCAAGTCTGTTCAGCAAACCCAAAGCCCCGCCCACCTCAAAATTCTTTAACTTGCTCCCTATTGTTCTGTAAAAAGAATGAAGATACCCCCCCAAATACTCATCGCTACCCTGCCCGTCCAGCACCACCTTCACCCCCTTGCTTGCAGCAAGCTGCATCAAAAAATACTGACTGATATACGATGAACCCAACAACGGAACATCTGCCGCATAAGCCGCACGCACAAAAGCTCCTGCAATATCATCATCCTTAGGCGAAAAATAGTGCGGCTGCACAGTAGGATACTTTTCTACCACCGAGCGCACAAAAGGACGCTCATCCACCTTACCCTTCCCCTCATAATAAATAGAAAAAGACTGTATCGGCACATCACTAAACAACTTAGAATAAACCGAAGCAATTGCCGAGCTGTCAAGCCCACCACTCAGGCATATCCCATTGCGCACATCACTGCGCGCATGCAGCCTTATCGAATCAAAAAACAAAGCCTCAAACTGCGCACACTTCTCCTCAAACGATAGCGAAACCTTCTTTCCAAACGAAATATCCCAATACCGATCCACCTCCACACCTCCATCATTTACAACAAGGCTGTGTGCCGGCTCCAACTGCACCAAATCCTTATAATACGTCTGGTTTCCACAACTAACAAAGTTCAGCGCAATACCCAGCTTTAACTGGTCATAATTCAATTCATTATCAAAACATTCTAAAACCTTTAAAGCCTTATACTCCGATGCAAAATAAAAACCCGTATCAGTCGTAAAAAAGTAAAAAGGCTTTATCCCAAACCTGTCACGCGAACAAAACAACTCCTGCCTACTTTTATCCCAAAGCGCAAAAGCCCACATCCCCACAAACTGCTCCACACACCGCGTCCCCCAAGCCTTATACGCAGCACAAATCACCTCCGTGTCACCCTGCGTTTCAAACTTAAAGCCCCTCACTTCCAGTTGCTGCCTTATCTCTATGTAATTGTAAATCTCCCCATTAAAAACAATCACCACATCATCATACTCAAAAGGCTGATTTGCCGCCTCCGACAAGTCAATAATCGAAAGACGATTATGCCCAAGCGTCACCGCATCCTGCTGCCACACCTCCGAGTTGTCCGGGCCCCTGTGCTT
>Ga0209573_1003163_pt1 | contig 18845 bp, 18 predicted proteins | sample TNRBio252014_DNA_FD_185870 | JGI IMG/M metagenome (GOLD analysis project Ga0209573, IMG submission 185870) | Wastewater treatment Type I Accumulibacter community from EBPR Bioreactor in Madison, WI, USA - TNR Reactor_6/25/2014_ DNA (SPAdes)... | ecosystem: Engineered > Bioreactor > EBPR >...
ACAAGGATCATTTGGTATCTGTGGAAATGGAATTAAGGAATGATTGGAACAATGTGACATCACCAATAGTTCGTATGCTAACGGTATCACAAATAACGGTAGATATATCATTAGTAATTGGCTTGATAATGGATTTAATAGTACCAATAATTATCAAGGTTCGTACTGTGAATATTGTGCTATCAAAAACCAACAAAACCCATCAGTATATACACCTCCAGCTTGTTTCTACGTCGATACAACTATAAGTATTCAAAGAGATGAAATACTTCCTTTTTGGCGAAGTCTCCAACAAGATGGCACGAATATAACGCAAGGAAACACCTGTACACAACCAAACTCTATCCCAAGAGGCACAATGCAATGTACCTTCTCTTTCTATGCACCAAATCAATTAAATCCAGGAAGTGAACTAGATACATTTACAACGCCATGTTTTGGAAATAGCTGGGGAAATAATGTGTACTTCGATTATTTCAACTCTACTTTTGCTGATTCGCTTTCACAGGCAATGGGAAGATACTACCGACAGTTGCCGGCAAATATCAATCGCTTTGGAGAACACAAAGTCGTACTAGAGAAAGTAGAATACAAGTACTGTGATGCGAATAGAAACTTTATACCAAACCCACAGAGAGTTGATAGAGTATGTGAAGTAAACTTTGCCGTTACTAGACCATATCTGGTCCAAAAGAGTGCATTTAGTAACACACCACAGACAACAACGATCAATCTGAATAACTTCTATGCAATGAATGGTTCACCAATATCTTCATTGACGGATCTAGCAAGTATTATGGTATTGAATGAATCACAATATACTATCAATGCAAACACAAATGTCCTTATGCACAACTTTGTCAGTAAATACAAACAACTTGCTGTAGTTGTCAACGATCCAGCCATCAACGCATTGTTTAGCAACGCAGGTCAGATCAAAGTCAGTAAAGTACCTGGACAACAAATCTATATCTTTGAAAGCCAATGAGCAACAAGAATTACATTGAAAGAAATGGCTAGCTTCACCAGACCATTTACGATGATTGTCGATGGGATGGACTTGGTTGTTGAATGATCTATGACAAGTACCAATGGTATGTTCTTGGTCAAATGAGGAAAAGTCAGCTTCAAGGAACCAGCGAACAATGCATGTCAAACAAGGCAAGTAGTCAATGGTGTCTTCATAACCGACCAATGATTTGGCGTACCGGACCCCAACTTAATTATCAACAATACATTTGGTAAGCCTCGATGTAATGAAGGGTGATTGACTATCAAATGAGTACTTATAGGTAAAGACCTTGACAAACTCGTTGCACAAAGGAGATCGCATCTGAATACATGGTTCTGGATAACCTCTACAAGTGATGCAGGTAAGAGAGCAGAAAGAAGGAATAAGATATTTGATGGTGCAGCAGTACTCATTGAGTACAATCCTGCACTCCGACAAAGCCTCCCACCCGGGATGAATGAGTTTACACAAGTATTGGATGTATATAAGAAATAATAAAAAGGGAGCATATATGCTCCCTTTTTATTGCTGCAAAAAGATCTTCATGTTGCAATGATACATTGCTATAGATACAATTCTATTGTAAAAAATGTCAAACTTTTTCTTGATTTTGATTCTGGTTTCATTATAGTGGACAGGTAAACACATATTTTTGTGTATTTAACAATTGTTGATAGTATCGATCATGCCTACAATTAATCAATTAATTAAACACGGAAGAAAAAGAAAAACTTTCAAGTCAAAAGCGCCTGCTTTGCAATTTGGTATAAACAAATTGGATAACAATAAAAAAGTCGCTATCCCTGCTCCATTCAAAAGATGAGTGTGTCTGAAAGTTTCCGTTATGACTCCGAAGAAACCTAACTCTGCGCAAAGAAAATTTGCTAAAGTCAGATTATCTAATGGTACTGAAGTATTGGCATATATTCCTGGTGAATCTCATACATTACAAGAGCACAGTGTGGTCTTGGTAAGATGAGGAAGAGTAAAGGATCTTCCATGAGTGAAATATCATATTGTCAGAGGTAAGTACGATGCAAATGCAGTACCTAATAGAAGACAAGGAAGATCATTGTATGGTGCAAAAAGACCAAAAGCGTAGTTTAGGGTAAAAAGGTAAAGGGGTAAAATGGCGAAAAGCTTTTGAACTTTTAAACCTTTGAACTCTTGAACTTCTATTATTGATGCTGTGCTATAGTATGGTGTTCATCTCGCTGTTGAATGCTATAACTATAGATTATATATAATTCTTTATATTTATTGTGTATTGTTTGATGGGAAAATTCCAAAAAGACGCTGTTGCAATCTCACCAAAAACAACAGAAAAAGAAGAGAGATTGATTAACTACATCATGAAACATGGTAAAAAAAGCGTTGCAAAAAAAGTATACGCAGATGTTTTGGCTGAAATCAAACTCAGCGGACACATGAATCCTACTATCGTAGTAGAAACTGCTATTGAAAATGCATCTCCTACGATGATGATTAAGTCAAAAAGAGTTGGATGATCTGTCTATCAAGTTCCTGTTGAAGTAAAACCAGCAAAGAGATTTTTCTTTGCGGTAAGATGGATTCTTGAAGCAGCTAGAGGTAAGAAAGGTGCTCCTATTCATAAGAAACTCGCAGAAGAATTGTTGGCTGCATACTCTGGTCAAGGATCTGCTGTGAAAAAGAAAGATGAAGCACATAAGATGGCTGATGCAAACAAAGCATTTGCTTATATGGCTAAATATATTAACTAATAGCTGCGCTAAGCTCAACGCTTAGGTAAGCATTTTACACTGTTATGTTATTATTATGGGAGATACCAATGGAGGAAAATTTGAGCGCGTATTATATAACCTCAATAAGGTTCGTTCAAAGTCCTGAGATAAATACAAGAAAGTAAAAGAAACGTATCTAGCAGTTCTGAAAAAAGAAGCAAAAGGTGGAGAAACCAAATGGACCATCGATGCAAAGAAAAAAGCTGCTTTGAGATTGAAAAAATATGGTATCACTTTTGCTGTACTCAAAGCATATGCTGAGAAAAAGTGATTGACTGATTTAGCATCTAAAATACCTGCATAATGGCAAGATTGAAAACTAAGGCAAGAAAAAAAATGAGACAAGCTCTTACAAGAGTTGAAAAAGTCGTTATCATGGATATCAGAAGAATGCTCGAACAACAAAAGAAATGGAAAGCTAAAGTATTGAATAGTAGAAGCAAATAATTTTACTTATATTACCGGTTTGGGTTATGCACGTTGGAAGATTACAGCACCTCTATACTAAAAATAAATATCCTGTACTTGCGATAAAGTCTGGTATGTTTTTGGAACTACATGAAGATGTAGGAGAAGGTGATGTGAAAAGAATTCAGAAATTTAAATGACTTGTTATCCAAGTCAAAAAACCTAATCACCCAGATGGAACCTTCACTATCAGAGGAACTATTGCTGGAGTTGTGGTTGAAAAAATATTTCCACTTTCTTTTCCTAAATTTGAAAAAGTGATCTTATTGGATCAATTTGAAACGAGAAGAGCAAGAATCAACTATATCAGAGATAAGGTTGGTAAATGAGCGAAGATGAAGAGTATTATCACTGTTGATATAAAAGAAAGTGACTTATTGGAGCAGGTTCGTGCTCAGTTTGCTGAACAAGCTACTGATACTGTAGAACAGGCTGACGTTGCACAGGTAACTGAAACACCTGCTGCACAAGTAGAAGAATCTAACACACAGGAAGATGTTGCTACTGAAGAAACAGTACAGACTACTGATGAAACAACTACAGAAGAAGTTAAATAATTATAATTTTATTATCATGTATCTTCAATTATGGAACTTATAATCACACCCCGCGATGTGACTGGTAAAAAGGTGAAAGCATTGAGAAAAGCAAGCATCATCCCAGCTATCGTTTATGGAAGACACCTTGAAAAGCCAATCATGATAAGTTGCGACAAAAACGCATTTATCAAGATATATAAGGCATGAGGTAGTTCAACTGCTATCACTCTTAAAGGAGAAAATATGAAAGAACTTGCTCTTGTTCAAGATATCCAATTGGATCCAATCAATGACTATGTTCTTCACGTTGATTTTCACGCAGTAAAAGCTGATGAAAAGGTAACAGTAGAAGTTCCTGTTATATTGACTGGACTTGCTCCTATTGAAAAACTTGGAGAAGGAAGAGTACAATTGGTTAAGGATACTATCGAGGTGGAAGCATTCCCTCAAGATCTTCCTCATGATATCACTATTGATATCTCATCTATAGCAACACTCAATGATGTTATATTTGTTAGTGACTTGTCTGTTAGTAACAAAGTTCAAATACTTACCGATGGAGAACAAGCTGTAGTAACTGTTGTATCTCTTACTGATGAAGTAGAAGAAGAGGATACAGGTAGTGATGATCCAGCAGCAACAGCAGTTGCAGCACAAAAAGAAGAAGAAAAGAAAGCTGAATAATAGTTTTATTCTATTGCCTACTGACTATGCCAAGAATATGTTATGCTACTGGGACTGGAACAAAATCTGGTAACAAAAGGTCTCACTCAATGAGAGCTACAAAAAGAACATTCAAACCAAACCTTATTACATCTAAAATGGTATTGGAAGATGGTTCTGTTGTAAAAGTAAAATTAAAAGCAAAGATACATAAAAGAATGCGTGGGTTTATCGCTTAGTCGATATCCCCCTCCTCTTTGGGTTTGTAGCTCAGGGGTAGAGCAATGGCCTTTTAAGCCACTGGCCGTGGGTTCGATTCCCACCAAACCCATAAAAAACATAGTCGCTAGATTATGTTTTTTTGTTTAGTAAATATTTTTTGTTTGCTACTAGGAAAAATACTCGTATAGTAATTATATTTATCCTACTTATTGTGATGAAAAGACACTTTACTATTCTTATAGTACTGCTTCTGTATATAGGGAGTAGTCGGTGATTTTTTTCTGATGTTATGGATCACCAATATGCTGAAAGTATTTTAACTTTACATGATCGTGGTATTATCAAGTGATATCCAGATGGCATGTTTAGACCTGATCAAACGATCACTCGTGCTGAGATACTTAAAATAATATTGGAAGCAAAAATACCTGCTGATTGGCAATCTATTAATTATGTCTTTGACTGTTTTCCTGATGCAACCGACCAATGGTATGCTATCTATGTATGTTATGCAAAACAAAACAATATAGTAAAATGATATCCTGATGGTAAATTTAAGCCGGACAATGCTGTAACTATTGCTGAATGATTCAAGATGGCACTAGAGTCATTTGAAGTTCCTGTAGAGGAAGAATCTACAGCTCGTTGGTATAATCAATACATCGATTTTGTTCATAATAACAATATTTTCTCTAAATATGCACTCAATCCTGATAGACCGATAACTCGCGGAGAAGTGACACATCTTATTCATCAACTCCTACGTGAACAGCAATGAGATATCACATTTGATAATAAACGCAGTAATCTTTCTGCTGGATGTTTGAGGCCAAGTCAACCCAGTACTATCCCCTACACTTCTATGGTTAATGGTATCCAACGCGAATATATTACCACCGTTTGATCAAGATATAACCATAATACACCTAGCAAACTTATCTTTGCATTTCATGGACGTACCAATTCCAATCAAGATGTACAATGATACTATAATATAGATAGAGTCTGGGATAAAGATGGTATTATCGTGTATCCTGCTGGATTGCCTGCGGGTGGTGGTCGTGGACGAAGTGATGGATGAGATCGTAGTAGTGAACTAAGAGATTTTGCGTTATTTGATCAACTTGTCCAGGAATTTGGGGATAATTATTGTATCGATCTGGATGAAATATATGTCGTAGGACATTCGTTGGGTGCGTGGTTTACCAATACGCTCGCTTGTGCTCGTGGTGATGTCATCCGTGCAATAGGAAGTGTGGGAGGAAGTATTACAAAAAATAATTGTAGTGGACCAGTCGCTGCTATGATTATGCATAACCCAAAGGATAATTTAGCATCATTTGGGGGCTGAGAATATGCTCGTGATGTACTCTTAGAACAAAATGGCTGTTATCCAGACCAACATAGGCCTGTAGGTCCAGTTGATGGAAATTGTATCGAATATACTAATTGTTTTAATGGTGCTACTGTCGTTTGGTGTCCACATACGCAAGACTACGGATGGGGATCATATTATCCGCATAATCGACCGGAGTTTGCAGCAGACGAAATATGGAGTTTTTTTCAGAAACAATAAATAATGCCAACATAATATATTTCTCAAGTATACGTCATTATTATTAATTATTCCTCTATACTATTTAACAGCCAAACTCATTATTAATAGGACAAGCACTTCCTGTTGATGGTAGGATACTATCTCCTGATGCACGATATGCCGCAGGATCTGTTTGCGTTCGTTCGTGTTCATGATTTCGTCCATTCCAATCATATTTTCGTTCATTCCAACCAATACCTAGATGTTTGACATAGATGTTATTTTTCGCAAGGAAATGACCGATTTTTCTGCCGGTCATACACGGGCCACTATAACAATAGACGATAATATCCCTTTGTGGATATAAGGCCTTGAGCTCTTGAAATCATGCAAGTATTCTTTCCTTATCATCATAGGCAGATGTATCTGGATCTTTGTAAGCTGGGATAGATACAGCTCATCTGATATGATCCTCTTCATATTCTTGCTGACTTCTGAGATCGACAAGAATAAATGACTGATCTTTTTTGTCCATTTGTTTTCTGAGTCCATGGGGACTGACATATACTGCATTTTCAGTAGCATAAAAGTCCTTAATAAGATTGTTGTCATGTATTGATCAATAATACACAACTAATCATCAGCTTATTCCTGCCAATAAAGCAATAAGTATATACGATAGTATTTTCATGTTTTTTATATACGAAGTAAAGTTTTTTGTACGTATGGAGCGACAATTTCTTCTAATCTTTGCATATCTTCTTTGGCATAAGACAATCAATCAAATGCAGGGTTTAGGGTTTTTCCAGGTATGTAATTTTGTAAGGCATACAACTTTGCTCATTGGATACTATGGCCAATGCGATGCATAACTTCTGGCGTATGGTAGCGACCAATAATTGTTGTTCTAAACTCATATTCTATAGAAGAGTTGCGTAATATATCGATACTTTCTTGATATTTTGCTACGTTTTCCTTCACCCCAGTCAAAACATCCAAATTATCTAATGGATATTTGACGTCCATTGCGATGTAATCTACCAATCTATCAGCAATTAATTTTTCTAGAACAATAGGATCTCTGCCATTGGTATCTAATTTTACGAGAAACCCTTTTTCTTTGATCCTGCAAATAAAATCATACAAATCCGTCTGTAAGGTCGGCTCTCCTCCACATATAACTACTGCATCTAGTTTTCAGATCCTTGTATCTAGAAAGTTACAGAACGCCTGTTCATCAATAAGGTGATCAAATGTTTCTTTGAGTTTTTCTGGAAGCACAAATTGTGCATTGTAACAAAAATGACACCTCATATTGCAACCCGGAGTAAATATCAGTGCAGCTACCTTATTTGGATAATCTAGGAGTGTCGTTTTCTGTACGCCCGCAATATGCATAATCTATTGATGGTGAATTAAATTTGGTGTTGAATACGTTGTTGCTGTGTTGTGGTTGTGTGAAATACTCTCTGGAGTAAAACTCTGATTTTTTACCGATATTAAAATGTGATACGGGTCTATAATAGCCCATTACACGAGTGTAAATTTCACATTTGGTTCTTTGTGCTGTTGTCATGAGTATATGATAATACAAATAAAACTAATGAATGTGTTTTTGGGTTATTTTTTCCATTTTGTCTGTGGTGGTATACGTCTTTCTGGTATCGATATCAAACTTCTTCCCTCTATATCCAATCTCCGCATCACAGCGAGGACAATAATCATGTTCTCCTACAATATAACCGTGTTTTGGACAGATAGAGAATGTCGGCGTCACGGTAATATAGGGGAGTTGGTAGTTTGATAAAACATTTTTCACCAACGTCTTGCATGCCTGTGCATCGGACAATCTTTCTCCCATATACAAATGCAAGACCGTCCCTCCTGTGTATTTACATTGGAGTTCGTTTTGTAGATCGAGCGCTTCAAATACATCATCGGTTTGCTCGACAGGAATTTGCGTAGAATTGGTGTAATAAGGAGCATCCTGCGTTCCTGCTTGAATAATATTGGGGAGTTGTTTTTTATCCTCTCTGGCAAATCTATAGGTAGTCCCTTCTGCTGGGGTTGCCTCGAGATTGTATAAATTACCTGTTTCTTCTTGATATTCTTTCAGTACCTCTCTCATATATTCGATCATTTCTGTCGCAAATGTAATACCGGTATCAGTTGTAATATCATAGGCATCTTCGCTAAAGTTACGGATCGCTTCATTCATCCCATTGAGTCAAATGGTAGAAAAATGGTTTCTGAATGAATGGAGATATCTCTTGGTATAGGGATATAATCCCCCATCCAATCGTTTGTGGAGCTCTTTTCTTTTGATCTCCAATGATGTCTTTGCCATATCCATAAGATAGCGAACTCTGGTAAGAAATGCTGTTTTGTCGCCTTTACACTGATAGCCAATACGTGCCATATTGATTGTTACAACACCTATGGATCATGTCATTTCTGCAGAGCCAAATAATCCGTTTCCTCTCTTGGTTAATTGGGTCAAATCCAATTGCAATCTACAACACATACTTCTCACTGCTCCTGGTGTATAGGCATCAGGGTTTCTTTCTTGTATTCTATTCCCCTGTTCATCTGTCTTCCGCCTAAATTGTGATCCGATAAAATTTTGAAAATACGGAATCCCGTATTTTGCCGTCATTGCAAAGAGCAAATCAATATCCGGATCCTCTCGTGGAAAATCTTCAGTGATATTATAGGTAGGAATTGGGAATGTAAATACTCTTCCTTTGAGATCTCCTTTGGTATAGACTTCGATAAGTGCTTTGTTGATAATTTTCATTTCTTTTTCAAGTTCCCCGTATGTTTTTTGATAGGGTCAGACAGCAATGCCACCAAGCAACAATGCCTTATCTTTGAGATCCTCAGGACAGGTCCAATCAAGTGTAATATTGGTAAATGGGGTCTGTGTTCATCGTCTTGATGGTACATTCAAACCAAAAATAAAATTTTGCATCTGCTGGAGGACATAACTATAGGTTTTACCATCTATATATTTTTGGCGGTCTGCATCGCTGGGAAATGTAACATCTAACTCAGTTATTTCTCTTTCTATAGACTGGGCATATTTATGGACAAAAGGTGCTAGATATGTGTCAAATGATGAAAATGCTTGTGCGCCGGCTCGCTCGTTTTGGAGTGTGCCAAGAAAATTGATCATTTGATTGACTGCTGCTTGAAGGTTTTTGGCAGGAGCTGACTCGATTTTATTGGGAAGCCCGTTGAATCATTCTTCTAAGAGCTGTCTTAGGCTCCATCCTGCACAATATCCACTAAACATATCCAGATCGTGAATATGAAAATCAGCATTTCTATGTAAATTTCCTATTTCTGCAGGATAAATATGAGATAACCAATAATTGGCTGTTACTTTACCCGATACATTGAGAATCAGTCACCCTAGTGAATACGAAGAGTTCGCGTTTGCATTGATTCTTCGATCACTTCTGTCCAAGTATTCTTCCATCGTTTGTCCCACTTCAACGACAACATTTTTCGTTGCTCTTGCCTCAGCTCTTTTTTGACGATACAGAATATATGCTTTGGCGACAGCATCATAACCATTGTGCATCAATACTGCTTCCACTGTATCTTGCACAAGTTCTACATCAGGCAGATCTGTTTGTTTTGCATTTAGTTGTGCCATAACTTGTTCGACTAGTATATCGACCTGTATGTCATCATGTTGACCTGTAGCGGCAAATGCTTTTTGAATCGCATAGTAGATCTTTTGTTTGTCGAATGTTTGAATAGCTCCATTTCTTTTGCGAATCTTAAAAAACGTCATCTTGCTAGGTAAGAACTAAAAAAATGATTCTTTTAAAAAGTAATCAGCGCACTTGCATCTGTAATTATTATGAGTACAATGTGTAGTACCTACTTTTTTGTCAGTAGCCCAAAAATGAAAAAACAATGTACAATATGTCCAATAACTAATTGCTCGTTGGAGGAGGATGACTCTGTCATCAACTGTCCTATCAATAAATTTTTGCGTGTCGCTGGAGGTAAATGGGCGATGATTGTTCTACTGGTTTTGACAAAGCCTCATAGGTTTGGAGAGCTCAAAAGATCCATTCCTGATATTACCGAAAAAGTTTTAATTTCCACACTACGCGAGCTTGAAAAATTTGGTATGATCTCGAGGGAAGCAACGCTCGGAAAGAACCTAAAAACAATCTATTCACTCACTGACCTTTGAAAAAAAGTACAAAAAATTAGTCATGATATGGCAGATATTGGGAAATGACTATAAAAATAAGCCCCTTGCTATAGACTATGGCAAGGGTACAGTATAGGTGTGACACATCGTCATACTTTATCTTTTTCTACACCATGGGAAATATCTTGTATATTGTTGCGGTTATTTTGGTTATCTGATGGGCTATTGGCTTTCTAGGCTACAATAGCGGAGGAATTATTCATATCCTCTTGGTGATCGCTATCATTGCTGTGTTGTTTAGAATTATCCGTGGAGGAAAACCTTTCTAAGCAGCATTATACAATACGTATGGTTCCTAGATTTTTTTGGGAGAATTTATAGTATTTTTACATATCATTAGATCCTTCAACAACATATAATTTGCTCGTAGCAACAATACAATTGCTAATACTTTCAATTCCAATCATTCAAAAGGCAACAATGCTATCAATCATGACAGCCCGACAAATGAGGCTATCGTAATACTACAGGCAGGACAACCTACGGTAACAATACCTATGATTCATCCGAGTAATCATCCCGTTGTTTTCTTTTTCTGTCATCGACCAAAACATCTAATTTTGTAGGTTTGTGCCATGACAAATAGTGCAAACAATACTGTAGTAACTACATACAATATAATTTCCGCCCACGCAAAAGCCAATCATAAATTTCATACAACAAGCTGAAAATCGAATTGTCGATATTGCAACAGGCTCATACATAGCACGACAAAAGATCATCGTATAAGCGATATCGGGTCTTGTATAATTCTCATTATATTGCTTCGCATATAGTCTGACAACAATAAAATCTCTAATAGATACAGATATCAAATATGATATATGTTACTCACCTGGACATGGAGCAAACTCACAATTTGGACCTACTCTACCGACATATGATCCATCTGGACACTGTTTGGCATCCATAGTACAAAATACTGCCTCTTCTTCGTCCGATGCTTCCTGTATAGGAGCAATTTCTTCGACGAATGTTTGTTCTCCATCACTGCATTGTCTTGGATAGGATTCCATGATAGGATATCCGGCATCCATACATTCCTGAAATGAACTAATGACTGGTGCTTTTTCTTTGCTAAGCAATGGATATACAAGCATTGCAACTAAAATAAGTAATGCGACAATCCAAATAATTTGTGCACGAGAAACTTTTGTCATGAGGATATATAATAAATAAAGTGGTACCAATATAATCCTTTGGGAGACAAAAACAATATACAAATAAACCACGCCAATTGGCGTGGTTTATAGTATCACATATCTTTTGCACTAGTACATTCCTCACATACCACCCATTCAGCCCATTCCTCACATTCAGCCCATATCTGGTGCCACATCAGCGTCTTTTTTGGGTGCGTCGACGATGACAGCGTCAGTCGTCAAGAACATCGCTGCTGCTGAGACTGCGTTTTCTAATGCAACACGCAATACCTTGGATGGATCGATGATACCATCTTTAAATAAGTCGGTAAACTCTCCTGTCTTGGCATCAAATCCATGATTGAAGTCTTTATGTTCTTTGACTTTCTCCACGACTCGGTCACCTTTGTATCCGGCGTTGTTTGCGATTTGGATGACAGGGTATACGATGGCGTTCTTGATAATCTCTACCCCAATCTGTTCGTCCGCGTCATCAAGCGTAAATCCGTCGAGTTTTTTCGCGAGTTTGACCAGTGCTGTTCATCATCCAACAACAATCCCCTCTTCTACTGCAGCACGAGTGGCATTGAGTGCGTCTTCGATTTTGTACTTCTTGTTTTTCATTTCCATCTCGGTCGCAGCTCATACTTTGATGATAGCTACTCCTCCGACCAATCTTGCCAATCTTTCTGCAAGCTTTTCTTTGTCGTAGTCTGATGTACTATTACCGATCTGTGCTCTGAGTTGGTTTGCTCTTTCATCAATGACGTCTTGCTTTCCTTTACCACCAACGATAATTGTCTTATCCTTAGATGCGATGATCTTATCTGCTGATCCAAGCATGCTGACATTTGCGTCATCAAGCTTAAGCCCAAGTTCTTCAGTGATGACTGTTGCTCCTGTGACAGCTGCGATATCTGCAAGCATTTCTTTCTTTCTATCACCAAATCATGGTGCTTTGATAGCTAATACATTGAGCATTCCTCTCATTTTATTCAACACCAATGATGCCAATGCTTCTCATTCTACATCATCAGCGATAATAACGACATCTTTTTTTCCTGATGCCGCAAGTTCTTCAAGTACTTTGAGAATATCTTTGATAGAACTGATTTTTTTGTCAGTAATAAGGATAGCTGGTTTTTCGATGACTGCTTCCATTCTTTGGCTATCAGAAACGAAGTATGGTGATGCATATCCTTGGTCAAACTGCATCCCTTTAGTAAGCTCTTTAGTCAAACCAAGGGATTTTCCTTCTTCGACGGTAATCACTCCATCTTGTCCGACTTCATCCATCACATCTGCGATCAATGATCCGACTTCTTCGTCTTGCGCAGAGATGGTTGCGACTTGTTGGATTTCGTCTTTTGATTTGAGTTGTTTAGTCTCAGACTGGAGTTCTTGGATGAGTTTTGCGACTGCTTTGTGTAATCCCCTCCCTAAGGCAAATGGATTGACACCACTTCTAATATATCTGAGTCCTTCCTGTGCCATCGCATAGGTCAAGACAGTTGTAGTTGTTGTTCCATCTCCTGCTTGTTTGTTGGTTTTTTCAGCAGCTTCTTTGACGATAGATGCACCGATATTGTGGAGTTTGTTTTCCAGTTCGATGTCTTTGGCTACGGTGACACCGTCATTGGTAACGGTAGGTCATCCGTATCCTTTATCAAGAATAACATTGCGTCCCTTAGGACCCATCGTAACTTTGACAGCATTTGCGACCATTTCTATCCCTGCAAATACGTCTTTGCGCGCTTCGTCGCCGTAGTGAATGTGTTTTGGCATAAGTTGAATAGTTATAAATTAAATAAGTGAGATGATTTGTCATTTATCTATAGGATATGTTTCTTTCACTCTATCGGGTAGACTTATATAATAGATACTTTTGAATCTGCTATTTTTACATACTTCCTCAGTTTTTTCTATTAAATAATCGTGGTTAAATGGGAATCCTGAATCACTTCGCACTAATAATACGACATTTTCTTTTAGATTAGTAGGATACTGATTCGATTTTTTTCTAATTGAATCAGCTATATCATCTTCCCATTTATTATACATAGGTATAATTGTTCTAGGTTTTTTTATAGTTTCCAATGTATTTTCAATCAGGTTTGTATCTGTTGTGGTAACTTGAATATTCATATCATCCAACACTTTTGATGTAGAGGATGCAACACAATCTATTTCATGGTCCTTTTCGTCTAAATTCACAATATAATCTGTCCCAAATCTTATATTATGTCGATTTATAAAAACCCTAGCCACTTCTAATTCTTTTGCTCTTTTTTCATATAAACTCATGATGACGTTACCCCTGTTTCGCTAAAAGAGAGCTTTGTTTGATGACGAGGTACTTGTTGCCATCGACGTCGATTTCATCTGGAGCGTATTTGGTGAAGTAGACGATGTCGCCCACTGCTACATCGATAGGTGCTCTGCTGCCGTTGTCCAGGATCTTTCCTGCACCGACTGCGATGACTTTTCCTTTGGATGGTTTTTCTTTGTTGTCTGATGGGAGGATAATCCCGCTCTTGGTAGTCGTTTCTTCTTCTACCGCTTCCACGATCACGTGGTCTTCTAATGGCATAAGTGTACTCATGGTTCGTGTAATGATTATGAAGTAAAGAAGTTGTCATTTCGAGCGAAGTCGAGAAATCTCATTGATAAGATCCCTCCACTACGGTCGGGATGACTTATTGGTCGCGACTTGGGATGAAAGATATACTGAACCGCTTTGGAAAACATAAACTTCTTCACTCTGTTCAAAGTTTATGTTTCCGCAGACGGAGCAGCTATACACCTCTCGCATCCATAGATTTTGGATGCAAAATCTATGGCGGTCGAGTATAATATCACTTTATCCCTACACGTGCTATAATAGCCAAAAAAAAATATTTTGCAAGAGAAAATAGTCTATTGTTTTGTCTTGTATCTATCCAGTAAAACTATATATCACACAATACATCTCTTTATATTGTACTCAACATATGTCGACAACACTTACAAGAATATGATTATTCTTGTTGCCAATTATCGTATCCTTGGGATTTGTATTGGCTCAGGATATAGTATATTATGGTTGTTCTACTAATCAAGACTGACCCTATCATATCCAAAATGGCTGTGGAGGTGAAGCTGATTTGATGATCTATATGAATGGTAACGGACCAATTATGCCAGGGTCATTAACACATACATATAGTGTAGAATATGTTAATTACGGTCCATCAACGGCTAGTGATATTGTTATCACACTTGAGTGACTCTTATACAGCACATGATTTCAAATAGCTTCATGATTTAATGGGCCTATCTATAGTGGTATTGTTGAAGGATCATTTATCCAACGAACCGATACTCTTGCTATGAATGAGTCCGGAAATTTTGATTTTCTTATCGTACATCCCCATGATGGTATGTATGTTTATACTGCAAGTATAGCATCCATAGATACAACAGACACACAGACGGGTAATAACAGTTTTACCGTCAATACTACTGTCGATACAGTAACACAAACACCAACGTTTATCTCTCCAAACAATGGATCGATATACGCAAACGACACCGGTATGACTATAAGTTTTATCCTACCAGAGATGCTTACATCCAATAGTCTACAGCTATCCTTTGTCCCTGCTGGGGACCTGTCGGGAAGTACTATTACTATGCAACTAATGGATGCCAATCCAAGTATTACAAACACGTTTAGTATCGTACCCAACAATATATTTGCTAGCATAGAAGTATTGAGTGCCAATGTATCTAGTATCCCGAATGGTACATACGATGTGACACTATCATATCAGGACATCTATGGTAATCCTGCTGCTAATACTACTATTAACAATGTCAGTATTATTAATAACCCAGGACCATATGTCCTAACAGAGGTAAGTCCCATACCATCATATACAACAAATCTATCGGTGTTATATGGCTATAGTGCAATAGGAACATGAAATGCCGAACTTATTGTTGGGAACTGCTGATCCGGCGTCAATGTACTCGCCGAGTCTATCCTAGGCAATTGATCTACAAGATATATACAATTATCAAACTTACAGGCAGGACAAACATATCAGTGCACTATCAATATCAACTCGATAGGAGGTATGTCAAACACACTAATAATGTGACCATTTACGGTAAGAAGTTCTGGTGGTGGTTGAGGATGATTTGTCTCTGCTGACTATTGCCCGTATAGTGATACATCTGGTAGTTATTATGATGGAAACTGTGGACCAGAAAAGAATCTTATCGAGAAGATAGTGGCAACACTTATCAGTAGATGGGCAGGACGATCACCAGAAAGAATCCAAGCTACACTTGCAACACTTAGCTTTTTGAATGACAAAGTACAAATTACACAATCTGTCTCTGAGGATATGAAATCACTCTTTGCAGGTATCGTCACAATGCTCACCACTCACTTTCAACAATAGCAAACGATAACAAACCATATAAAAATCACCTCTGAGAGGTGATTTTTATATACTAGTGAATATATTAGGGAGTAAGTTGTATTCTCTTGGATATATTATCAACTCTCAGCATATATTGTCCCGCTGCTAGTGAAGATAATTGCAGATAAGCCTGCGTCTTTCCTTTGTATAACTGCAAATCATCTTGATATACTATTCTTCCAAGCATATCGTATATGTGTATCTGTGATTCTTGTGTTTTGGTAGATGATATTTCTATAGTAACATTCCCATCAATACTTGGATTAGGGTATACGTGAAGGTTGTTGACCTGTATATCATCGGAACAATTATAGCTAACTTTCTTATTATAGTGCATCTCCTCAGCTCCATCATTGTCTGTTTCGGATAAGTACACATAAATACTCGCGTTATCTGGGCTTGTTTCATAGTATTCAAAGCTATAGTTTTGTGGCTGACTGGAATTTCCAGCAGCAGGAACTGTGCCGATAGCTTGTCGATCAACACCATTATAACTTCTATATACAGTAAAATGACTGCTGTTGGTTTCTGTCGCTGTCGTTCGATTTACTGTTACTCTTCATTCTTCACAGTTGGCAGCTAATTCACTCAGCTGTATAGATAGAGGATCTCATAAGTATCCATATGATAATCTCTGGGTTATGTCAGCAAGCGATATGATGACGATTTCATCATTGAGCGTATCTGATGTGCTTGGTATTTGACCAAATTGTAATGTATTATCTTCTTGAAAAGCGCTAAATACCGATGGATCTGATGGCAGCAAACTCTCACGAGCTGTCACGGTACGTACTATACTCACATTAGCTGGCTGTGTTTGTGGATTTTCTGGAGTGAGTTGATATCGAGCATCTGCCAACACTCAACTTACTGGAGATGTATGCCCACGGACAACTGTCACGTTTCATAAGTTCTCTGTTGTGGTGATTTTTGCTCCAAGATTTCCAGGATTGTGCAGTAAGAGTTCCCTGTCAAGTCACATAACTTTGATTTGATTCTCCTGCGAGCCAGTCGATGTCTATATTATTATTTCCTACATCCAAATTACCATCTTGCATTGCCAAAGTATCGAGTTGCATATCAGGATTGAGTCCGTTGGCAAGGGTCACTCACTGTGCATTGTTAACGGTAAATTTGTGTACTCTCATTCATGCCGTCCCTCATACTGTTTGAGGCACTGATCCATTCATCACAAGATGGAGAGAATCTGTATTGCTCGTCACTGGCGTGTTAGCAGTCCAATCACCATAATTGATGATAGTTCCTTTACCACTAATAGATCAGCTATCTACTGATACTCCTGGTACATGCATCGTTGCATTTTTTTCTATATGTAGTTGTGTATTTTGACCAATAGATACTTGTGCATCTGCTTTTTGTGTTAAGGTATGCATCAATGCAGTGACAACAAGAAACTTGAGATATGTAGCTGGCACTTTGATAGACGATTGAAGCGTATTTAATGTGGACATACGTAGGACAAGAGTAAATAAACAGCAGTTTATTGTGTGTAGTATATGCAAAAGATACGCGATATCAAGTTATTTTTATATGTCAACTCTGCAAAAATATGCCCATACGACCAAGACTTGCAAAGCATCCTAAAATTATTATGGTAGTATATGATATTTTATCTTTTATGGCATAAAATCGTGGCACGTAGAAGAAAATCCTCACAAAGCATTGTACTCAATAAATATAAGCTCTGATCTGGACTTTTGGCGCTATGATGACTGTACTTTTTTACGCTCTTTTTGGCACAAGGATCGCCGACATTTGTGTTTATGCAAAAATATGCACAGATAGCGTTTGGGGAAGTCGGATTGACGATATTTTTTGGCTTGTGTGTGTTGGCTGGGATATTGATTATGTTCAAATGACACCTCATCAAACAGATACTTAGGTCGTTTACTATAGGGTTAGTATTGATTTCATGATTGATTAATTTTCCAATTGTTGATGGGCAAAGTAGTTCATATGAACAGCTCGGTGGATATATCTCCTGGCCATTATTGTGGATATTGGACCAAATGTTTGGACAACCACTAGCAGTCAAGGCGTTTGTGGTGATATTGTTTGTGGCTCTCGTATGATGGTTACTGTATCTGTTCAATTTTTCTCTCCCAAAAATAAACATCAATATAGCACAAGATAAAGCACCTATTCCAAGCAAAGCAAGTGCCAATCGTCATGTATCATATGCACCAAGTTCATCCAAAGCAAGAGAAGAAACCCCACATGAGATGTGACAACCTCTTTCTCCTGCTGTACTCAAGCAAATCATCAAACAAAAAGTTGAGGAAAAGATCAATGAAAAAGAACCGAATAAGGTAAGACAAACGATTAGTTTTTCTAAAGACAAGCCAACATTTGATACGAGCATCATGCATAGTGGCGTAGGAGAATCTACCACAATCGATGAAAAATTTTTGATGGAAAAAGCTAAGGCACTCCAAGATAAATTGATGGAATTTAATGTGCCTATTAGAATAGAGGGATTTGATATCTGACCATCGATTGTGCAGATCAGAATCAAGCCAGATGCAGGAATTAAGATCTCCACTATTGAATGATTGAAGAATGATATCGCATCGTCCCTGAGAGTAAAATCGATGAGAATTATTGCTCCGATCCCTGGAACTGATGCGGTTGGTATCCAAATACCTAACCCTAAGCCAACCATCGTTAGACTTGGCGATATTCTCAGCTCATCTGAGTTTGCAGATAGTATGAAGAAAAATGAAACTAACCTCTCACTGGGGAAAGCAATTGATGGATCGATTGTTATCAAGTCAT
>Ga0209573_1003164_pt1 | contig 18834 bp, 7 predicted proteins | sample TNRBio252014_DNA_FD_185870 | JGI IMG/M metagenome (GOLD analysis project Ga0209573, IMG submission 185870) | Wastewater treatment Type I Accumulibacter community from EBPR Bioreactor in Madison, WI, USA - TNR Reactor_6/25/2014_ DNA (SPAdes)... | ecosystem: Engineered > Bioreactor > EBPR >...
TTGATCGAGCGACTCCCGAGTGACAAATCCGCTGAGCACGATGTAAACGCGGTGATTGCCTCCAGCCAGATCATGGATCGCTCGCACTCGGCCTCGACCATCGGCCGTGTTCAGGAATGCAACCAGATCCTCCTGGCCTTTGGCTGTGGCAATCTTCAGCAGCAACCGATGAGCATCCGGCAGCGACAATGGCCGGAGCGGTATCTGCTGAAAGAACCCATAGAACGGCTCGCTGCGATCGGTCACGGCTTTGAACAGTTGCTGACTGCTGGCGATTAAACAGGCAAACGGCTGTTCCTGCAACAGAGTCCGCAGGTGATGTTGTCCTTCGGAACCGAGACTTTCGAACAGCAGGTTCAGGTTCTCGACCAGAATCACCAGACGACGTTTTTCGAACCGTGCCGCCAGCCGGCGAGTCAGCATGTCGGCCACTTCGTGCGGGGGCTGATTCAGCAGTTCGTCCAGCCAGTCGAGTGAAAACTCATCCGGATAAGCCTTGCCAAGCGCACGATAAATCCGCACCAAAAACTGGACTACGGACGTGGTGGTCTCGTCTTCGTTCAAACGCGCGATGCGGATGGTGTCACGGAGTTTTTCGTCACTGTTCAACCGATGAAGCAGCAGCGACAAAAAGTGCGATTTGCCAATCCCCCGGGGGCCCCACAGCAACACATGATGCGTCGCGCCGCTGGTGGCGCTGTCGGTAATTTTTTCCAGGACGTTCTGCAGCAGCGATTCGCGACCAACGAAAATGGCTTCCAGCAATTCCGGATCAGTTTGATTGGGAGAGAACCGCCAGATGAACCGTTCATCGGTAAATCGCAGTTGCTTTTTCGCCGCCTGGATCACTACGTCCGACGGTGGACTCATCAGGTGGGATGGTGAAGTGCTCATAACCCACGATCCAGTTTCCACCAGCGGCGAACCAATGGAAATCGAAAGCGATAATGGCCATCCGTGCCGCGAGAAAGATAGTGGTCGGCATCCATCAATCGCAGCAGTCGCAGCAAATCGTTTCGATCTACGATGGGAGCCCCGCGCTCGCTGACTGAGTGGAGAATCTCATCCACGGATAACGAATCGCATGGACCGTTGGTGAGGGCCAGTACATCCAGGATCACGGCTACGCTGTCCGCGTCTTTGTTGTCGGGATAGTACGTGGTCAGTCGAGTTCGGTAATGAGCCAGCTGCCACGGATCTGAGGCATCCACAAGCTGCCGGGAAACGAAGTCCCTGATGCTGGTCTCCGTGGCCGGCAGCTGTTCGACTCGCAGACCGGCAACAACGTGGTGAATGTAGTACGGGAAATAGTCGACCTCTTCGGCAAGCGTTAAAGCCGCCTTCGGAGGATCATCAGTGGCGAGTCCTTCCCCTCGGAGCAAGTCACCCGAAAGTCGTTCTGCGTCGGCCGGGGCCAGCGGTGTGACAGTGACCTGGAACATGTCGTTTTTGGCGGAGGTTGGAATTCCTGCCGCGGACAGTCTGTTCAGGACATGGTGTAGGCCAATGGAGCCCGTGAAGATGACTCGGAATGCTGCATGTTCCATACGCAGACTGCGGACGGTATCCAGCACCTCGGCCGCCAGACCGGGACCGTCGTTCTTTCGAATGCTCTCCAGCATGTAGGGCACTTCGTCCCAGAAGAAGACCAGCCGACGCTGTTGGTCCGTCTTCATAAGGGCTTCAACGGCCGATGTCAGCAGTTGCTTCCACGTGCGGCCTTTCAGATTCACATAGTCGGTTTCACTTTCCTCGAGTAACCGACGGACAAAATTCTTGGCCTTCTCCGCCCTGCCGAGAAACTGCTGAACGTCGTCGTAAACGAGTTCGGCGAACTCCTGGGCCGAGTGGATCTTCTCCAGGTCTCGAAACACAGGTTTCCATGGAGAACGCGGCTCGAGCAGCATTTTTCGAAGGATCTGCGTCTTGCCAATTCGTCGCTCAGCGTTGATGAGGATGCTTTGCGAATCCAATCTGTCCCAAAGGATCTCGATCAGGTCATCTCGACCGTAAACCTGTGTAGGGTCAAGATTTCCTCCAGGATTTGCCTTCATGCTCCGCCTCTCCTTTGTTCACGGAACTCGATCAGGGAAATAATACGTCAATAGCGACGTACGTCAATACCGACGTACGTTATTTATTTCAGTTTTTGATTCAGAAGTATCGGCAGAAACCCAGAATCTCAGGACACTGAACGAAATAGCGAAAACGCCCAACAACACAATTCTCAGGCACAAGCGGCTGTAGCACTGGCTCAGGGGCAGCGGCCCATGGCAAGGAAGCCACGTCCTCTATGCTTCAACCTTTTCTGCGTCGTTCAATTGTTGGGTCACAGGCAATTCAGGAGTGCTGTTAGCGGACCTGACGCAGTCTGCAGCTGGTCGATTCTGGTGAAGCGAATACGGACTCGATCGAATCCATCCTTGTGCGGCTCGATCTCCTGGGATTCGCCGAGCTGCGCGATGGAGCCGATTGTGGTGGATGCGGCGGGAACGGTCAGCACCAGGTCGACCCCGTCAGATCGCTTCGTATGCAGTTCCGCCACAACTCGGCCGTCTGGATTGGCCCAGTTGATCTTGCTGCGAATTCCGTAATCCGCTTCCAGACCACTCAGAGCTCTTTCCACCGTTGGCAGCACATGTTCAAGGACTCCAAACTCCCACGGAACTCGACCATTCCCCGGCAGGCCCTTTCGCATCAAATGCCACTTGCGCCCGAGCTTTTTCCAGGGCATCAGATCTTCGGGATTCGCTGATTCCGCCCTGGCCTGGCTCAGATAACTTTTCAGAGCCTGAGTCAGAAACTTTCGAAATGCCCCGGTATCGATTTCACTCTTCTTCCAGACCTTGAGTGTGACTTCCTGCCATGCCGACTGCAGATCCCGCGCTTTGACTCGCGGCTCACGACCATAGACCGGAATCTCTTCCATGTCGTCCAGAGGAATCAGGCCCAGCCTCTCATCCAGTTCTTCAGTGGTGAACTCCCCTTTCTTCACTCGAAAGCACAGTGTCAGTAGCCATTCGCCGCCGGTCCGAGCGTGCAGGAACCATCCCAGTCCCTTTTCGGCTCGCAGTTCTACCGTTGAACGATCATTCCAGTTCACGGGGGCCAGTTCATCGGCAGACTCCAGCAGATCAACGACGAACTGCAGAGCCTGACCGTCCCACCGACATGGCTGACCAGAATGAGCGATGCGATCCTGAACGTGCCATTTGCGTCCATCAACTTCCCAGGGCAGTTTGGCCGTGCGCCCCAGTTCATCGATGCTGACATCGCCTTTTTGCTTTGCCGCAGCGGCCACCGCGTCAAACGTCTCGATATGGCCTCGCTGAGACGCATTCAAAATAGGTGCCAGCAGCTCGCCCGTCCAACTGCGAGGCTTTGATGATACGGCGTTCGATATCGTCGATCTCGCCGTCACAGTGGACAGCCTGCGTCGTTTCGTTTCCGACGACGTGACAGGCTCTGTGCCAACTTCACTCTGCAGGATCTCGGCATATCTCACAACATCTTCAGGGTTGCCCTCTGTGACAATGAGTCCGCCACCGGAACCGGCTTCCGGACCCAGATCAATGATCCAGTCAGCCGTCTTGATGACATCCAGATTGTGTTCAATCACCACCACGGTGTTGCCCTGTTCGACCAGGCTGTTCAGGACACTTAGCAGCTTCAGGATATCGTCAAAATGCAAACCCGTCGTGGGTTCATCCAGCAGATAAAGCGTACGCCCACGATTGGGTTTACAGAGTTCGGCCGCCAGTTTGATTCGCTGGGCTTCACCTCCGCTGAGTGTTGGAGCGGACTGCCCCAGCGTTAGATATCCCAGACCAATGGCATCCAGTGTCGCCAGGGGCGCACGGATTTTCGGCACGTTCGCAAACAGCTCCAGAGCTTTGCTGATGGGCATGTCCAGCACATCGGCAATGCTGCAGTCATTGAATTTCACGGTCAACGTCTCCGCATTGAACCGGCGTCCACGACAGGTTGGACATTCCACCCAGACATCCGGAAGGAAGTGCATTTCAATCTTCTGCTGCCCCATCCCTTCGCAGTCTTCGCAGCGACCGCCGGAGCGATTGAAACTGAATCGGCCGGGTCGATAACCTCGCACTTTGGCATCCGGCATCCGGCAGAACAGTTCTCGAATCTCATCAAACACCCCGGTGTATGTCGCCGGGTTGGACGCCGGAGTTGTGCCGATGGGATTCTGGTCTACCAGCACGATTTTGCTCAGATGTTCCACTCCGCGCAATTCGCGAAATGTTCCGGGCGATTCAGCGGCAATGTTCAGACGTCGAGACACAGCCGGCGCCAGAGTATTCATGATCAGCGAACTCTTCCCGGATCCACTGACGCCAGTAATACACGTAAAGGTTCGCAGAGGGATTCGCAGATCCACCTGTCTCAGGTTGTTCTGAGATGCTCCCAGAAGTTCCAGCCATTCGACCGGTTGTCCATTCGCCGGATAGACGCATCGAACGCTGTGATCACCTACCCGATCATTTGCGTCGCGGGTGGTCGTCGCAGGAATCGGTTCAGGACTTTTTGACTTCGCTGCCTTGCGGCTTGAACTCGGTTTGGCAGCCGAGTTTTCCGGTGAAGGCTCGTTCGATAGGTTCTGGACTCGTCGCTGATGGGGAACCGGAATCTCGCGACTTCCTTCCAGATAGGCTCCAGTCAGCGACGCACGGTTCTTCCTGAGTTCCTTCGGAGTTCCTTCAGCGACAACCATGCCACCCAGCCGACCAGCTCCGGGACCGAAGTCATACAGGCGATCGGCCGCGTCCAGAACTTCCCGATCATGCTCGACCAGCAGAACCGTATTGCCAAGATCTCGCAGACGTTTCAATGCGGCCAGCAGACGCCCGTTGTCTCTTGGATGCAGCCCAATTGTGGGTTCATCCAGCACATACAAAACGCCCGTCAGCGATCGGCCTGCCTGTCCCGCAAGTCGAATGCGTTGTGATTCGCCGCCTGACAGAGTTGGCATCGCACGATCCAGCGTCAGATAATCGAGTCCCACGTCGACCAGAAAGTTCAGTCGGTGAGTCGCTTCATTCAGCAGATCGCCGGCAATCCGTTTTTCCTCCTTCGACAGCTTCAGGCCTCGAAGAAACGCCAGTGATTCGAACAGGGGCATGCGACACAATTGGGGCAGAGTCAAATGACGCAGCTGCACGGCCGACGCTTCTGCTTCCAGTCGGCTGCCGCTGCACATCGAACAGTCCTTTTCCCCCGCCATTTCAATCAGGGAACGACGATGTGAAAACGACAACCGTGACGCTTCTTCAATTGCCGGATACAGCCCCTTGTACTTGAAACGGAATCCCGAATGCGGCACTTCAGAACCATGGCCTTCTGTATCGTTTCGATGGGCCGCTTCCGATCGTCCGCCTGCAGTACTGACCTGGATCCACGTGTCCGTGTCGCCGTAAAGGACGATTCGTTGCTGCTGAGGCGTCAGCAGATACCACGGTCGGTCCAGCGGAAGATCCAGTGCGCTGGACATCGCTTCGAGCATCTGGCGGAATGTGGCATTGGTGTTCGGATCTGGCCAGGGCCCAATCGCTCCGTCACGCAACGAACGTTCCGGGCTGGTGACCAGCAGGGCCTGATTGGCTCCGAACTCGGTGCCCAGTCCTTCGCACGCCTTGCACCATCCCAGCGGACTGTTGAAGGAAAACTTCTGCGGAGACTGTCGCTCAAACGATTGCTGACAGGTGGGACATGACAGATGCAGACTGAAGCGATGCAACGGCCAGCTGGGTTCGGACTTCTTTGTATCGGCAACCACGACCTGGATTACACCCTTTCCCACATCCAGTGCAGCTTCGATGGAATCCGCGATGCGTGATCGTTGTTTGATGTCGACCGTGATGCGATCAACCACAATCGCCACCTGATGACTTCTGCGATGGTCAATCTCCGGGACTTCGTCGATGCCGCAGGTGGTTCCATCGATGCGAACGCGAGCAAACCCCTGAGACCGCAATCGCTCCCAAAGCTTCGTATACGGGACCGTCCGATCGACAGTCAGCGGCGCCAGCAGCATCAGCTTTGATCCGGCGGCAAATCCCAGCACACTGTCGACGATTTGATCGGTCGTCTGTTGGACAGCCCGTACATGGCATTTCGGACAGTGCATCTGCCCCAGCCGCGCGTACAGGACTCGCAGATAGTCATACACTTCGGTGACTGTGCCCACGGTCGATCGCGGAGTGGATCCGACGGTCTTCTGTTCGATGGCAATCGCCGGACTCAGTCCCTGAATACTTTCGACTCGGGGTTTGGGCATCTGTCCCAGGAACTGACGCGCGTAGGCCGAAAGACTTTCGACGTACCGCCGCTGGCCTTCAGCGTACAACGTGTCCATGGCCAGCGACGTTTTGCCGCTCCCGCTGGGTCCACAGAACACACTCATCTGTTCCCGCGGTACTTCCAGATTGATGCTCTGGAGATTGTGCTGACTGGCACCGGAAATCCGGATGCGTTCACTCATCACAAACGGATCCGCCTTTGTCGCTCGTCGCGCAGCAGCGGCCGATGATTTTCGGCGAAAACCCGGCAACACAGTTCTTAAGGCCTGACCGGTATGCGAAGCCGCGCACTTTGCAACGTCTTCCGGCGTGCCTTCCGCCACAATCTGACCGCCGCCTGCACCGCCTTCCGGACCGATATCAATGATCCAGTCCGACGTCTTGATGACGTCCAGATTGTGTTCAATGACAATGACGGTGTTGCCAGCCTCCACAAAGCCCTGCAGCACTTCAATCAGCTTTTTCACGTCGGCAAAGTGCAGTCCCGTGGTGGGTTCATCCAGAAGATACAGCGTGCGACCGGTCGACCGTTTGCCCAGTTCCTTCGCGAGTTTGATGCGTTGAGCTTCCCCGCCGGACAGAGTCGGCGAAGCCTGCCCCAACTGCATGTATTCCAGACCGACGTCGCACAGCGTCTGCAGCATTGCTCGGATCTTCGGAAAACTCTCGAACAGCTTCAGCGCGTCGCGGATTTCCAGATTCAGAACATCGGCGATGCTGTGATCACGGAACTTCACTTCCAGTGTTTCATGATTGAACCGCCGCCCTTCGCAAACGGTGCATGGAATCCAGATGTCCGCCAGAAAGTCCATCTCCAGCTTTGTCGCGCCGTGACCTTCGCACGCTTCGCAACGACCATCCGCCACATTGAAGCTGAAACGCCCTTCCTTGTATCCGCGAAGTTTGGCCTGGGGCATTTGAGTGAACAGCTTGCGGATTTCGTCGAACACTTTCACATAAGTGGCCGGATTGGATCGTGGAGTTCGTCCAATCGGCGACTGATCGATGTCAATTGCTTTATCGATCAGTGACAGGCCCTCAATCCGATCATGCAGTCCCGGATCACCGAGGCCCTTGTTGACGTCACGATTGACAACCTGCCACAGGATGTCATTGACGATCGAACTTTTCCCGGATCCGCTGACGCCCGATACACTGATCAGCCGACCCAGCGGAAACCGCACCGTCACATTCTTCAGGTTGTTGTGTCGCGCGTTGTGGATCACGATCTCACCACGATCTGGTGCGCGGCGCGATTTTGGGATCTCGATGGATTGTCGACCAGACAGAAACGCTCCGGTGACACTGCGTTCGCTCTTCAACACATCGTCGACAGAGCCTTCGACGACGATTTCCCCGCCCAGAACTCCAGGACCCGGGCCAAAGTCCACCACGTGATCGGCGGCTCGCATGGTTTCTTCGTCGTGCTCAACGACAATCACCGTATTGCCCTGATCACGCAGCCGCTGCAGGCTTTCCAGCAGCATCGTGTTATCGCGCGGATGAAGCCCGATGCTGGGTTCATCAAGAATATAGACGACGCCCACAAGTCCGCAGCCAATCTGACCAGCCAGCCGAATACGCTGCGACTCGCCGCCGGAAAGTGTCGGAGCGGATCGGTCCAGCGACAGATAATTCAGGCCGCACTGCAGCAGGAATCCCAGCCGCCCTCGGATTTCCTTCAGGGCTTCTTCCGCGATGATCTTTTGAGTCGGATCCAGACTGAGTGATTCGAAGAAGTCGTACGCTTCTTCGATCGACAAGGCACACACCTGAGGCAGACTCAATTCCGCCGATCGATTACCGACCGACGCGTTCCCATTCATCTGTGTTTTCGGCGCAGACTTCAGTCGCTGCAGAAATCTTGGACCGGTGCTTGTCAGCCGAACGTTTCGAGCCTGGCGATTCAATCGTTCGCCGTTGCATGACGTGCACGTGACGACTTCCATGAACTTTTCCAGTTGTCGTCGCCGCATCGGATTCTTTGCGGTTCGAAAGCTCTCCAGCAGTCGATTAACCCAGCCTTCCCATTTGCCTCCATGCTTCCATGCTCCGCCGCGACTGCGCCATGTGAAAGTGATGTGGCGTTCACCGGTTCCATAAAGCCAGAGGTGCCTGGCAGCCTCCGGAATATCTTTCCACTTCATCTTCAACAGCGAATCAGTCTTCAGCCCACAGTCCTGCTCAATGGCATTCGCCGCGCCCTGCAGAATATGTCGCGGCCAGCGACCAATCTTTGACCAAGCGGGCAGCAGCAGAGTGGCTCCTTTCTGGATCGATTTCTCTTCATCGACAATCAACTGGTGCATCGGAAAGCCATGCGACATTCCCAGGCCATGACAGTCGGGACACATTCCCAGCGGACTGTTGAAACTGAACAACTGCGGACTGGGCGGCTCATAGCTCATCCCGCTGATCGCGCAGGCGTATCGAGCACTGTAAAGGCGATCGCCGGAGTTCACTCGCGAGGCGGTTTTCATTCCATCGGATTCGCCGCCGTCCGAGTCTTCACTTTCAAACAGAGTTTCATCGTCTTCGATGATTTCGGGAGTGCCCTTCGATTTGCGCCCCACGCGGCGGGCAGCACTCCGCGGCCGCTCCGAAGTATCCGTGTCGCGTCCAGTGGCTTTGCTGCCAGTTGCCGAACCGGATCCCGAGGCCTCTTCAGGCGAACAGATCAGCCGTCCGTCTGCCAACTTCAGTGCGACTTCGACCGCTTCTGCGACTCGAGTCCGCTGAGTTCCTCCGGCCACCAGGCGATCGATCACGACTTCGATGTTGTGCTTATGATGTTTGCGCAGTGTGGGAGCATCGCTGAGGCTGATGATTTCGCCGTCGACTCGGGCTCGCAGAAATCCCTTCTTCAGCAGATCCTCAAACAGATCCCGAAACTCGCCTTTCTGATTCTGCACGATCGGTGCCAGGATCTGATAACGAGTCCCCGCAGGCTGATTCAGCAGACTGTCAACGATCTGATCAGTCGACTGCGCGCGAATCGGCTGGCCTGAAACGTAGCAATAGCCCTGACCGACTCGCGCGAAGAGCACGCGGAGGTAATCGAAGATCTCCGTGATGGTGCCCACGGTGCTGCGAGGATTGCGGCTGGTGGATTTCTGCTGGATCGAAATCGACGGTGCCAGGCCGGAAATGGAATCCACATCAGGCTTAGGCATCTGCCCCAGAAACTGCCGCGCATAGGTCGACAGTGATTCGACATATCGCCGTTGTCCTTCCGCATACAGCGTGTCGAAGGCCAGGGAACTTTTTCCCGAGCCGCTGACGCCGGTCATCACAATCAGCTTATTGCGAGGCAGTGATAGGCTGACGTTTCGAAGGTTATGCTCGCGGGCCCCCCGAATGACAATGTCTGAACTGGCCATGAAGTTTGATCTGGTGCTGCAGCAAAAAAGAGTCAACGTCAGCGAATGCGGAAGCGATCAGGACGGGCACTGTCGCAGTAGCCGAAGTCGTGAGACTTCGGACCGAACTCTCATGACTTCGGCTAATTCCGATCTGTGTGTGACACGGGAATGACGAATCCGGTCATTCCCATCCCGGTCTGCTGGATTGTAGCCGTCCCAGGACAGGTTCCCACGCAGCCTGATTTACGAGACTGGCATCGCTGACCGAAATGTCCCACAGCGTGGACAGGTGCCCACAGAGACAGATCGTCGTGGTGGCCCGTGATTTCGAAGAAGCGGCCAGGCCATCGATCCCGATCGGCAAAAATCGCTGGAACGACCGGTTGCAGAGGCTCAGGGCAACAAGGTTCGGCGAATATCGCCGGTCGTCCTATGAAGAATGGCGGATCCTGCTCAAGTCACGTTGACCCTGATCCTGCGCGCCAAATAGAACTCAGCCGTCCGCCCCCTGCTGGTGGGTGCTCATTGAAGCCTTTGAAAAGTAGACATCACCGTCCCAGTGATGCAATTCGCCCCGGAAGGACGTTGCATTTCGTCACTCAGTTTGTCTTTCGTCACACAGAGAGTGACGCCCACTTTAAGTCGCAGTCCGAATGCAGCATAGGACGCCACCCAAATAACGGCGAATGAAGTACCGTCCAGTGATCGCAACGAGTTCTGGCTGAGCCGGTAAGGCACCAGGGCATCGAGTAAAGGATGATTCGATGTGTGGCATTGTGGGTTATGTCGGGTATCGACCCGTTGCGGAACTGCTGCTGGAAGGACTGCATCGTCTGGAGTATCGCGGCTACGACAGCGCGGGGATTGCCGTGCTGCACGAAGGATCGATCACTTCGAGGAAGAAAGCCGGACGAGTTGCTGAGTTGTCGGGGCTGATCAAGTCTCAGCCCCTGACGGGACATGTCGGCATCGGACACACTCGCTGGGCGACTCACGGAGCAACCACCGATCAGAATTCGCATCCTCATTTTGGTGGCAATGGCGAAGTCGTGCTCGTTCACAATGGCGTCATTGAGAATTACGACGTCCTGCGTAAACAACTGCTGCAACTGGGCTACGTGTTTCGTTCTCAGACCGATACAGAAGTCGTGGCCCATCTGCTGGCACATCATCTGGAAGAACAGATTCGGCTGAACGGATTTCCCGGCGACATCGAGCTGTGTCTGCGCGCCGTCAATGCGACGCTGGATCGTCTGATCGGGACCTACGGACTGGCCATCTTATTCCGCGACTGTCCGGACACTATTGTCGTGGCTCGCTGCGGCAGTCCGCTGGTCATCGGTGTGGGTGAGGAAGAATACTTCCTGGCCAGCGATGCCACTCCTCTGGTGGGCTACACGAAAGATGTCGTGTATCTGTCCGACAATGAAGTGGCCGTGCTGCAGCCTTCCGGGATTCGAATTGACCATCGCAGTAATGGCAGCGTGCAGCCCAGTGTGCAGATTCTGGAACAGGTGTCGGCTGATACGGAATTGGGCGACTTTGATCACTACATGCTGAAGGAAATTTACGAGCAGCCGCAGACGATTGAGAATGCTCTGCGAGGCCGTCTGGATGAAGGCGAAGCCACGGCCGTGATTGGCGGTCTGAATCTGACTCCCAAAGATCTGCGACGAATCGATCGCATTGTGCTGACAGCCTGCGGTACCAGCTGGCACAGCGGACTGGTGGGCGAATATGTTCTGGAAGAGTTTGCTCGCATGCCCACCGAAGTCGAGTATGCCAGCGAGCTTCGTTACCGCAATCCGCCAATGTCCGATCGCACGCTCGTGTTTGCGATCACACAGAGCGGTGAGACGGCCGATACGCTGGCGGCGATGCGAGAATGTAAGCGCAAGGGACATCCGACACTCGCGATCTGCAACGTCGTCGGATCGACAATCGCTCGGGAGGCCGATGGAGGAATCTATCTGCATGCCGGACCGGAAGTCGGAGTGGCCTCAACCAAGGCGTTTACATCTCAGGTAACAGTGCTGACTCTGCTGGCCTTATATCTGGGGCGAATGCGGCACATGTCGTATCCGGCCGGCAAGCGTATCATTCGACAGTTGCGGGAAATGCCCGAAACCATCGCGCGAACTCTGCTGTGCCATGATCAGGTTCGCGAGGTGGCCGAGCGTTACAGTCAGTTCAACAACTTCCTGTACCTGGGACGACTCTACAATTTCCCGGTGGCTCTGGAAGGTGCGCTCAAGCTGAAGGAAATCAGCTACATCCATGCGGAAGGCTATCCAGCCGCTGAAATGAAGCACGGCCCCATCGCGCTGGTGGATGAGCAGACTCCCAGCGTGTTCGTGATTCCTCGCGGCGGCATCTATCCCAAAGTCGTCAGCAACATGGAAGAAATCAAAGCTCGCAAGGGCCCGGTGATTGCGATTGCCTGTGAAGGTGATCGCGACATCGCTCGCATTGCCGACGAAGTGATCTACGTTCCGGATGTGGAAGAATATCTGCAGCCGCTGGTCTGCGCGATTCCCCTGCAGCTGCTGGCCTACCACATCGCACTGCTGCGAGGCTGCAATGTGGACCGCCCCCGAAACCTGGCCAAGAGCGTGACGGTGGAATGAAAGAGAAAACTGCTCGGACGCTGCTCTGTTGAGAACCTGCTCTGCGGATTTCTTCAAGCCAACGCCGGAAGCCGCATATGAGGATTCGGAGTGCTGCTTTCGGCAAATCGGCTGCGCTTTCTGCGAGCGGCCCGGTGTCATCCGGCCGGTACAAACACGCGGCAACATCGAGCCCATATCATCGACCAGTTCATTTGTCCGAACACTGAAAACGTCCAACCGAAAACCTTTGAAATCGCATACCGGGAAGCTGACGCATCCCGCTCGCCAAACCCCATTGCGATTCGATGAAGCACCCAAATGCGATTCGGCGAGCGGCCCGGTGTCAACCGGCCGGTACAAATACACGGCAACATCGAGCCCATATCATCCACCGATTCATTTGTCCGAACACCGAACATCTCAAACCGAAAACCCGAGACTCGCACACCTGACTGTGAGGCAGGGAGAAGATCCCTGGCCCCAGGGGAACCCGCTGGTTCTGTGCGATGACTTTCCAGGCCGCGCTGCAATCGGTGGCCCATTTGGCATCGGAGATAATCGCGATCTTCAGCACCGTTTATTCTGATTGTCCGAATGTCAGTCCTTCCCTCGTTTCCACGCTGTTCGTAGACTGGATGCATGGAACAGAGCATGCTTCTACAGCAGATCAAACGACGCGAAGCGGCACGAGACGACGAGGATTCGTGGCGCGAGTGGTACTGCCTGTCGCCACTTGAGCGATGGCATGAATCCATGAAGCTTTGGGAATTCTTTCTGCGAGTAGGAGGATCACTTGATCCCGAACCCGATCATCAAAGTCCTTTCAACGCTTTCCTGCCACGAGGTTCGGCACCTGCTTATGGGCGGACAGGCCTGCGTGTTCTACGGCGCGGCCGAGTTTAGTCGAGACTGTGATATTGTCATTGTGGCCGATCATGACAACCTGCAACGACTCAGCGGGGCACTTGAAGAACTGCAGGCCGAATGCATCGCCGTCCCTCCCTTCGAACCCGAGTACCTTGAGCGAGGTCACGCTGTTCATTTTCGCTGTCACAGCGAGGATGCGATGGGGATGCGTCTTGACGTCATGACCCGGATGCGAGGTTGTGGGGAATTTCCCGTTCTCTGGGAGCGGCGAATGACGCTTCAGGATGGGGATGGAATGACTTACGAGTTGCTTGGGATCGAAGATCTTGTGACAGCAAAGAAAACTCAGCGCGACAAAGACTGGCCAATGGTTCGTCGGCTGGTCGACGCTCACTACGAGGCGTGTCGCGACAGCCCGAACGAAGATCAGATTCGTTTCTGGCTCAAAGAATCTCGAACACCGGATGTGCTGATCTATCTGGTTTCCGAATACCCAGTTCTCTTTCGCGAGGTACTGGCCCATCGCAAGCTGCTGGGGGCAGCCCTTTCCGGGAGTCGATCCGCCGTGCAACAGGAACTATCCCTTGAGGAATTGGCAGAACGCAAAGCGGACGAAGCGTATTGGCTGCCTTTGAAACGGGAGCTGGAACAGCTTCGTTTGAAACGGAGAAAGAACAAGAGCGACTGAAGGCCATCGGCAGCAGGAGCAACATGTCAGCTCCCAACGCATTCGATTCTCCCAGCTCTCCAGTGCCGACCATCACGTTTCCTTCTCCGTCTCGTGTTTCTCCGAGCCTCAGTGGCTCCGCGAGACCAACTTTCCGGAAAGAAACGTCTTCCTAAACCAGTGTTCGCGAGTGAGTATGCCATGCAAGATCCGGTGATTGGAAAATGAAGGGTGCCAGGTCTGTTTTCTGCGATGCGCAGCAAGCAGAGCTGACCCCCTTACTTTCAGATCGATGTGACGTCCAGCGGTGGATCATGTTCGGGGACTTCGGCCGTCGATTCGCGGGGTTCCCAGAGATCCACAGTCGTGATCTTTGGCAGGCTCGTGGAAGAGCGAGACTCGAGTACGATTTCTTCAGGTTCCTGCCGTTTTTTATCGGGAGCGTTCAGCGGCAGGCGAACGGTGAACAGGCTGCCTTTTCCGAATTCACTTCTGAGTGATACATCGCCGCCCAGCAGCCGAGCCAGCTCGCGAACAATCGAAAGTCCCAGGCCCGTCCCTTCGTACTCGCGCTTGACGTGATCGCGGGTGCCTGGCGCCGTTGAACCCTGTCGGAACTTCTCAAAGATATGTTCCTGCTCCTGCAGCGGAATTCCGATGCCTGTGTCTTCCACGCTGAACTCCACCGTCTGATCGTCGACCTGTTTCGAGGAGACTCGGACACGGCCACCTTCCGGAGTGAACTTGATCGCGTTACTCATCAGATTGGTCAGGATCTGGCTGATCTTGCTGCGATCCTGATGCAGCATGGGCAGAGGAGTGGGGGCCGTTTCTATTCTGAGGTCAATGTTTTTGCGATCAGCCAGCGGCATGATTTGCTGCACCTGCGCATCCAGAATCTCTGAAAGCTGAATGGCATCGGGCTGCAGTTCCATTTTGCCGCTTTCGATCTTGGCCAGATCCAGCAGATCGTTGATCTGCACCATCAGCGACTGACCGGATGTCAGGATATTCTTCACATAGCGGCGCTGACGTTCATCGAGGTTGGGGGCGGTGTTGAGGATATCGCTGAAGCCCAGAATGCTGTTCAGTGGCGTCCGGAGTTCGTGGCTGATGGTTGCCAGGAAATCATCTTTCAGGCGATTGTTGTTGAACAGTTCCATGTTGGCCTGAGCCAGCTGGTCGATCTTGCCATCCAGACTCAGATTCAGAGATCGCAGTTCGTCATTGACGGTCATCATGTGCCGCAGCATGCGGTTGAAGGCATGGCTGAGTTCTTCAAATTCATCGCCCGTGCTGATGTCGGCTCGGAGATTCAGATTTCCCCGAGCGATCTCGTCGCTGACGTCTTTCAGATGCTGAACGGGCTTCACAATGATGTAACGCACAATGGCGTAGGCAGCGAGCATCGCCAGAAACGCGGTGACGATTCCCGTCGCCAGCAGGATCGCTCGATTGCGATTCAATTGTGCGTCGACGGTTTCCAGGGAAATCTCCACCCGGGCAATACTCATCAGTGGCGCTTTGGGAATGATCTCCGGAACTGTCGCAGCGGTCTGTGAGACAGAATCCGGAGCGGCACCGGGAGTGACCGAGCTCTCGCTCGGGAGCACGCCAGAACCTGAGACTGAGTCTGAGCCAGCGGACGAAGGGCCTGACGTCGGTACTGGACCGTCGACGGCCGAAGCGGCAACGGCGGCAGTGTCGGGACTACTCGGTGGTCCGCGAGCAGTCACGGCGTCATTGTCGTCGTGACATTTGCGGCAACCGGTAGTCAGTCGAATGGCTCCAAAGAAGATCAGTTTGCGTGGCTGATCCTCGTCTTCACGGATGATCCAGTGCTCGTCCTGCGGATTTTCTTCGTCCAGAAACATGCGTCGGGCTTCGAAACCCTGATCGCTTTCCGGAACGTCATTCGCAGCCGATATCAGACTCCACACCGTCAGCTCCGACGAAGGCAGCTGCGTTTCCAGGATTCGTGAAAACTCGGTCATCCGATCCGACACTTTTGTCGGCTCGACCTCGGGTCCGTAAGTGTCGGGATTGGCCGGAGGCTGAGCCATCGGAGCTCCGGGGCCTTCCGGGTACGCAAACTTCGAATAGTGCTTCAGCTGCAGCAGTCGCGGGACCAGCATACGAGCCGCAAGCAGTTGCTGGTATTCGATCAATCGGCGCGTGCGGGAGGCGTAGAGCCAGAAACTGGCTGTAATCAGCAGCAGCAGTGCGATGCCGAACAGGAATCGGCACTTCCGTTCCAGGCTGCTTTCACCGATCAGCTTTTTTAAAGCGCGGTAGGAGATCACTCACGAAGTCCTTTTCCCGTTGAAGTCCGGACATCATCCCAGAATGACGGGCCAGTTCAATCTGAATCGATGGAGTTACCATCGCCTGGACCTGGCAAACACAGGTCCGGGTTCAGTGCAGACCCTCATCCGTCCTGCGGACACCTTCTCCCTGCGAGGGAGAAGGGACAACACAGGGCTCCCTGCGAGGGAGAAGGGACAACACAGGGCTCCCTGCAGGGAGAAGGGACAACACAGGGCGCCCTGCGAGGGAGAAGAGATATCGCAGAGCTCTCTGCGACGGAGAAGGGAGATTGCGGCAGGATGGTTCCCTTGTTGCTGTGCAACTGCTGCGATCAGCTTTGTCCTGACTTGAGTCTTTCCGCGAAAACGTCGAAAGTGCACATGGGCAGTGGCATACGGGGCAGACGAGGCGACGGATGAGCGAATCACTGGATGCGTTGTATCAGCGCGAGCTGGACTATTTTCGGAACACGGCGGCTCAGTTTGCCGAACGTTTTCCGAAGATCGCCAACCGATTGAGCCTCAGCACCACCGGCATCAAGGATCCGCATGTCGAACGGCTGATTCAGGCGTTCGCCTACATGAATGCCCGCACGCGGCACAAGATGGAAGACAGTTTTCCGGAACTGGTCGACGCGATGCTGGGGATTCTGTACCCGCATATGCTGGCTCCGGTGCCTTCGATGTCGGTGCTGGGTTTTAAGCTCAGCCCTTCTCAGAAGGATCAGACCGCCGGGCATCTGATCAATGCCGGATCGCTGGTGGAATCGGAACGAATTCAGGGATGCAGCTGTACGTTTCGCACGGCCTATCCGATCCGCCTTTACCCTCTGGATCTGCAATCGGTCCGATTGCTGCCACGTCCATTTTCCGGGCCGCCGTCCCCCGGTCGCAATGACGCGCAGTCGGTGCTGCGTTTTGAGTTCCGTCCATTCGATACAAAAAAAACGTTGACAGAGTACTCGCTGGATCGGCTGCGATTCTTTATCAGCATCCCAAACTTTGAACGAGCCGGACGACTGCTGGAACTGGTCACGGCGCAGGCACTGGAAGTGGTGATCACCGGTGCGGATCCGTCGGTTGCCGCGGCCGTATTGCCAGCGACATGTGTGACTCCGGTAGGCTTCGCTCCGGAAGATGCGGTCCTGCTGCAGACACCCCGGTCTTTTCCCGGGTATCGGCTGCTGACCGAATACTTTGTGATGCCGCAGAAGTTCTTGTTCTTTGATATCTCCGGACTGACTCCCGACATCCTTGCTCGATTGGGCAACCGCCTGGAGATTTCGATTCTGCTCCGTGAATCTGCTCCTGAACTGGAATCGCTGGTCAGTAACGAAACGGTTCGCACCGGGTGCACTCCGATCGTCAACCTCTTCCACCGCACGGCCGATGCCGCTCCACTGAACTATCGTCGCACGGAATATCGAGTGATCCCGGATGCCCGGGCGGAAGCATCGATGGAGATCTTTTCGATCGATTCGATCAGCATCGATGATCAGGACGGGAACTTCCGCGAGTTCCAGCCGTTCTATTCGGTGTCGCATGCTTCGTCCGCCGATGAAACCGGTTACTGGCATGCCGTTCGTCGACCGGGGCCTGTGCAAGGCGATTCCGGCGCGCTGCGATTTGGCACGGAGATGTATGTTTCCCTGGTCGATTCGCAGTTCTCACCGCTGCGCCCCGGCAAGGGCCTGATGTACGCCAGGCTGACGTGTTTCAATCGGGATTTGCCGGAAGAGCTGGCTCGGCAGAAGGATGCCAGTCGCATTGAGTTTCAGATTGTCGGTGGACGCGGGCCGGTGTCCGAGATTCGCTGTCTGGTGGCACCCACGGCAACACTCCGTCGCCATCTGGGCCGACGCAATCTGTGGCCCCTGGTGTCGCAACTGTCGCTCAATCATCTGTCAATCACTGATTCCGACGATGCCGTCCTGGCAATTCGTGAGATCCTGACGCTGAACGATCCAAAGGAATCCGTGCAGACTCGAAATCTGATTGACGGACTGAAACAGATCACCAGCAGCAAATGTGTGCAACGGCTGGACGGAGCATTTCTGCGAGGCACTCAGATTGATCTGCTGTTTGATGCAGAGAACTTCGCCGGCGACAGCGCGTATCTGTTTGCCAGCCTGCTGAATCATTTTTTCTCAATGTACACCACTCTGAATTCCTTCACGCGAGTCACCGCCAATACGGCGGAACGCAAGGCGCGAGGTGTAGAAAACTGGAAATGGCCGGCACGCACGGGGAACCGAAAACTGATCTGATTCAGCAGCTCCTGCAGACTCCGGAAGAATTCGAATTCTTTCAGGCGGTCCGGCTGATTGAACGCGCGGCGATTGAGCGAGCCGGCCGACACGAAGTAAATCGAGTCGGGGGCAACGAGGGGCCGGATCACGAGGCCATTCGGTTTCGTTCACTGCAATCGTTGTCGTTTCCACCGGGGCAGATCTCCGGCATCACGGAACAGAAACCTGTGGCCCGCGGCGCACCGCGCGATTCCAGATCGGGCAAGTCGCCGTCCGGTGTGATGGACATGACAGTATCGTTCATGGGGCTGACCGGTCCCGCCGGAGTTCTGCCGGAGCACTACACGACGCTGGTGATTGAACGGTCGCATCTGCGAACCAAAGACTACGCTCTTCGCGATTTTCTGGATCTGTTCAACCATCGATTCATTTCATTGTTTTTCCGTGCGTGGGAGAA
>Ga0209573_1003166_pt1 | contig 18819 bp, 14 predicted proteins | sample TNRBio252014_DNA_FD_185870 | JGI IMG/M metagenome (GOLD analysis project Ga0209573, IMG submission 185870) | Wastewater treatment Type I Accumulibacter community from EBPR Bioreactor in Madison, WI, USA - TNR Reactor_6/25/2014_ DNA (SPAdes)... | ecosystem: Engineered > Bioreactor > EBPR >...
GGCGGTGAGGCCCCAGATCTTGTAGTACTCCTGCGGCGTGGGCAGCAGCGCGCCGTTCATGCGCTCGTTCTGCAGGCGCAGCATCATCACCACGTCCACCCCTTTCAGCCCCTCGCGCATGTCGTGGAACACGCGCACGCCAAGCTTCTCGACCTCGGTGGGCAGCAGGGTCCGGGGGCCGATCACGCGTACTTCGGGCACGCCGAGCGTGGTCAGCGCGGCGATCTGGCTGCGCGCCACACGCGAGTGCAGCACGTCGCCGACGATCGCCACGGTCAGGTTGGTGAAGTCCTTCTTGAAGTGGCGGATGGTGTACATGTCGAGCAGGCCCTGCGTCGGGTGCGCATGGCGGCCGTCGCCGGCGTTGACCACGTGGATGTGGTCGCGCCCGGTGTTCTGCAGGTGCTGGGCGATCAGCATCGGCGCACCGCTGGCGGCGTGGCGCACGACGAACATGTCGGCCTGCATCGCGCACAGGTTGTCGACGGTGTCGAGCAGGCTCTCGCCCTTGGCGGCCGAGCTGGTGTTGATGTTGAGGTTCACCACGTCGGCCGACAGGCGCTTGGCGGCGATCTCGAAGGTGGTGCGGGTGCGCGTGGAGTTCTCGAAGAACAGGTTGAACACGCTCTTGCCGCGCAGCAGCGGCAGCTTCTTGACCTCGCGCTCGGCCACTTCGGTGAAGGGCGCGGCGGTGTCGAGGATGGCGGTGAGGATGTCGCGCGGCAGACCGTCGAGCGTGAGCAGGTGCTGCAGTTCGCCGTGCTTGTTGAGCTGGGGATGGCGCATCGGGCGTGCCTCGGTGTCAGCGTGCGGCCGCTTCGGCCTGGGTGAGCTTGAAGGTGAAGTGGCCGTCCTCGTCGCGCTGCAGTTCGAGGTTCTGCGTGCGCGGCAGGGATTCGGCGAGGGTGTGGGCGCAGTAGCGCGCCGCAACCGGCAGCTCGCGTCCGCCGCGGTCGACCAGCACCGCGAGCTCGACCACGCCGGGGCGGCCGAAGTCGAACAGCTCGTTGAGCGCGGCGCGGGTCGTGCGGCCGGTAAACAGCACATCGTCCACCAGGATCACATGCGCACCGTCCACGTCGAACGGGATCTCGGTGCGCTGCGGCTTGGCGTGCAGGCCCTTGCTGCCATAGTCGTCGCGGTAGAAGGAGACGTCGATCGCGCCCAGCGGCTGGGTGATGCCGAGCTCGGCGTGCAGGCGCTCGGCCAGCCACAGGCCGCCGGTGTAGATGCCCACCAGCGCGGTGGCGGGGGTGACGTGGGGGCGGATCTGCCCGGCGAGCTGCCGGCACAGGGCTTCGGCATCAAGGTCTTTCATGGCGTGGTGTGTCCAGGAAGGTTTGCAGGATGATGCGGGCGGCTTCGGCGTCGACCATTGCCTTGCGCTCGCGCCAGTCCTTGAGGCCGGCGCTGGCGAGCCCGGCGTCGGCGGCGACCGAGGACAGGCGCTCGTCGGCGGTGAACACCGGCAGGCCGAAGCGGCCGTGGAGCTGGTTGGCGAAGCGACGGCAGCGCGCGGTGAGTTGGTGCCCGGTGCCGTCGAGGTGGGTGGGCAGGCCGACCACCAGGGCAAGCGGGCGCCATTCGGCGATCAGCGCGGCGATGGCCTTGAAGCGGGCGTCGTTCGATTCGTCGTGCAGCGTGGTGAGGACGCTGGTCTGGCCGGTTTCGAGTTCGCCAGTGGCGATGCCGATGCGGGCGAGGCCGAAGTCGAAGCCGAGCAGGGTGCCGCGGGCGGGCAGGGCAGGGGGGGAGGTCGTGGCAGACGATGCGGCCGAGGCGCTTGCGATGGCTTCCGCCGCATGTCGCCGGCTGGCCGCATGGTCCGCAGGGGCGTGGTCTGCAGGCTGGGCGGCGGGCGCCGCGTCAGGCATGCCCGGCGACCTCGCTGAGGTTGGTGAAATCCACACCGAGCTTCTGCATGGCGGCCACCAGACGTTCTTCGGGTGGCAGCTCGAAGATGATCGCCATGTCGGCGGGTACCGTCAGCCAAGCGTTGTCGAGCAGTTCCTGCTCGAGCTGGCCGGCGGCCCAGCCGGCGTAGCCCAGCGTCACCAGTACCTCGCGGGGCTCGCCGCTGGCACCGATGGCCTGCAGTACGTCCCGGCTGCTGGTGAGGCCGATGTCGTCGCTGACCTTGAGCGTGGAGTGCCAGTCTCCGAGCGGGCGGTGGAGCACGAAGCCGCGATCGGTCTGCACCGGGCCGCCGAAATAGACTGGCTGGGCAGCGAAGCCTTCGACCTCGAGCGGCACTTCGATGCGCTCGAACAACGTCGCCAGGCTCATGTCGATCGGCCGGTTAACGATGACGCCGAGCGCACCCTGCTCGTTGTGCTCGGCGATATAGGTCAACGTGCGCGCGAAATGAGGATCGACCATGTTGGGCATGGCGATCAGGAAGTGATGCGTGAAGTTGGCCGTGGGCGTTTCCATGCGCGGCATTTTACGCCGATCGACCGGGTTCTTGGCGTGGCGCGTGTGCTGCGTGTGCGTGGTGGTGCGGGCGCGGCTTCGATCGGCCGCGGGGCCGGGGTGGCGGGCGCCGCCTGCATTCGCGGCCTTCGGCTGCCCTTGGCGGAGGACGCCGCGGGGGCGGCGACGCAAACTCGGCGCTGCGCGCCTCAGACATGCGTCGCCTTGTTTCCCCCGCGACGCCCTCCGCCTCGGCGCTCATGAAGTTGGCGACCGTCACCCCGGCCCCGCGGCCTGGCGCTGGCGAGGGCTGGCTTGCCCTAACGGTGTTTGGGGTTGCGTCGCTCCTACGAAAACCGACTGGGACACCATGACACGGCGAGTGTTTGTGTGCGGCGCACGAGGTGTGCAAGGCGGAGAGGACGGTAGCGCGCGGATGCTTCATAATTCGGCATCTTTGTCCTGGACAAAATAATGCCTTCCGCCCTCGTCTGGTTCCGCCGCGACCTGCGCAATTTCGACCACGCCGCGCTCCACCATGCGCTGCGCTTCGCCGATCGCGTGCACTGCGCCTTCGTCTTCGACACCGCCATCCTCGACGCCCTGCCGTCGCGCCGCGATCGCCGGGTCGAGTTCATCCACGTGAGCGTCACCGAGCTGGACGCAGCGCTCGACGCCATGGCGCACGCTGCGGGCGTGGCCGGCGGCGGGCTGATCGTGCGCCACGGCCGCGCCGAGGACGAGATCCCGCGTCTGGCGCGCGAACTCGGTGTGGACAAGGTCTTCGCCAACCGCGATTACGAGCCCGATGCCATCGTGCGCGACAGCCGGGTGGGGCAGGCGCTCGCGGAAGCCGGCATCGGCTACGAGGATTTCAAGGACCAGGTGATCTTCGAGCGCGACGAGGTGATGACCCAGACCGGCAAGCCCTACAGCGTGTTCACCCCGTACAAGAACGCCTGGCTGAAGGCCGTGGACGACTTCCAGCTCAAGTCATATCCGGTGGAAAAATACGCCGCGCATCTCGCCGCGAAGCCCGCCGGCGAGACCGTGCCCTCGCTCGCCGACATCGGCTTCGAGCCCACCAACCTGGCCGAACTGCAGATGCCGCTCGGCATGAGCGGCGGCAGGAAGCTGTTCGCGGACTTCGCCGCGCGCATCGACCGCTACAAGCGCGCGCGCGACTTCCCGGCGGTGAAGGGCGTCAGCTACCTGTCCACCCACCTGCGCTTCGGCACAGTGTCGATCCGCCAGCTCGCCGCCCACGCCCGCGCACACGGCGGCGAGGGCGCCGAGACCTGGCTGTCGGAGCTGATCTGGCGCGACTTCTACCACCAGATCCTGTGGCATCACCCACGGGTGGTCGAGCGCGCCTTCCGTCCCGAGTACGACGCCGTGAAGTGGGACGACGCGCCCGAACTCTTCGCCGCCTGGTGCGAGGCACGCACCGGCTACCCGATCGTGGATGCCGCGATGCGCCAGCTCAACCAGACCGGCTGGATGCACAACCGCCTGCGCATGATCGTCGCCTCCTTCCTGACCAAGGACCTCGGCGTCGACTGGCGCCTGGGCGAGCGCTACTTCGCCGCGCAGCTCAACGACTACGACCTCGCCGCCAACAACGGCGGCTGGCAGTGGGCAGCCTCGACCGGCTGCGATGCGCAGCCGTATTTCCGCATCTTCAACCCGGTCACCCAGTCGGAAAGATTCGACCCCGAAGGCCGCTTCATCCGCCGCTACCTGCCCGAACTCGCGCGCGTGCCGGACAAGTTCATCCACGCCCCCTGGACCATGGGCGGCATCGACCAGACCGCATGCAGGACGAAGATCGGTGTCGATTACCCGGGCCCGATCGTGGATCACGCTGCCGCGCGCGAACGTACGTTGAAGCGCTTCGGCGTGGTGAAGGGCGACGCGCAAGGCGCATAGGCGCAAGCCAGGGCAGGCGGGCAGTACGCTCAAGGGAATGGGCCGTTCCGTGGCAACTGGCAGACCCAAACCACACACGAGCCACCCGGCCCCCACCCTCAGCCTTCCAGCCATTCCCCCAAGCAAGGCCGCGGGACCGGGGTGGCGGACGCCAACTTCATGAGCGCCGAGGTGGAGGGCGTCGCGGGGGAAACAAGGCGAGGCATGTCTGAGGCGCGCAGCGCCGAGTTTGCATCGCCGCCCCCGCGACGCCCGCCGCCGAGGGCAGCCCGCAGCGAAGCGAAGGGCCGCGAGTGCAGGCGGCGCCCGCCACCCCGGTCTCGCGGCCGGGTCGGAGCCGCAGCGCCCATCCGCGCGCCTTTCCATTCTGCCGCCCACGTCGATGGTCGCCGAGGCCTGAGCTCTGCCGCCGTGAGCTCATCTCTTCCCGCGGGGACGGGGGCGGGTGTTCGCGGCTGCCGCCGCTCCTACAGGAGGGGGCGGGCATCGGGTGGGTCTGTGCAAGGCTGCGGCAGCGACGCCGGATGCGGGACAATGACGCCCCGCCACCGCTCACCGGACGCCCTGCCATGACCGACGCCGCCTTCGACTTCGACCGCCTCATCGACCGCCGCCGCGTGCCGAGCGAAAAGTGGGGCCGCTACGCCGGCCGTGACGTGCTGCCGCTGTGGGTGGCCGACATGGACTTCGCCGCGCCGCCCGCGGTGCTCGATGCCCTGCACCAGCGCATCGACCACGGTGTGTTCGGCTATACCGACGCCTGGCCTTCACTGATCGAGGCCGTGGTCGAGGGCCTGCAGCGCGATCACGGCTGGGCGATCGACCCCGACTGGCTGGTGTGGCTGCCGGGCGTGGTCGCCGGCTTCAACCTCGCGTGTGCGATCGCCGGCGAGGCGGGCGATGGCGTGCTCACTGCGACCCCGGTGTACCCGCCCTTCCTCTCCGCGCCCGCCAACACCGGCCGTGTGCTGCAGCGCGTCGAGCTGGTGCTGCGCGACGGCCGCTGGCAGTGGGACTGGGAGGCGCTGGAGGCGGCGTGCACGCCGTCGACCCGACTGCTGCTGTTATGCAGCCCGCACAACCCGGTCGGCCGGGTATTCGCCGAAGCCGAGTTGCGCCGGCTCGCCGACTTCGCCGTGCGCCACGACCTGATCGTGTGTTCAGACGAGATCCACTGCGGACTGGTGCTCGACGCGGACCGCCCGCACCGCCCGCTCGCCGCGCTCGACGAGGCCGGCGCGCGGCGCACGATCACGCTGATGGCGCCGTCCAAGACGTGGAACATCCCGGCGCTGTACTGCGCCTTCGCGGTGATCCCCGACGCCGCGCTGCGGCGGCGCTACCGCCACGCCATGCGCGGCATCGTGCCGCATGTGAACGTGCTCGGCATGGTCGCCGCGGAGGCCGCCTACCGCGACGGCGCCCCCTGGCGGCAGGCGCTGCTGGCCTACCTGCGTGGCAACCGCGATCGCGTGCTTCAGGCCGTGGCGGCGATGCCGGGCCTGTCGATGGCGGTGCCCGAAGCCACCTATCTGGCGTGGATCGATTGCCGCGGGATGATGGCCGCGCGTGGTGCTGCCGATCCGGCGGCGCTCTTCGAGGCTGCCGGCGTCGGCTTGTCGGATGGCGTGGCCTTCGGTGCGCCGGGCTTTCTGCGCCTGAATTTCGGCTGTCCGCGCGCCACCCTGGAGGATGCGCTCGGGCGCATGGCAGGTGCGCTGGCAGGGTGAGCCGGCGAACACGATTCGAACGTGTTCGAGGAGGTGCGGCCGTTGTGGACTTTGTGAACTCAAAGGCGCGCGGCGCGCGGCGCGCCCTCAGGAGCCCGCCGATAGTGGCTTCGCCCAAGGCGACGCGCGAACCATGCTCACGCGCCCGCCCTGGTGTAGCGGTCGACCAGCGCCAGCAACGCTTCTTCCTGGTAAGGCTTGCCCAGATAGTGGTTGGCGCCGACCTCTTCGGCGTAGCGGCGGTGCTTGTCCGCCAGGCGCGAGGTGATCACCACCACCGGCAGGTCGTGCAGACGCGCGTCGGCGCGGATGTTGCGCAAGAGATCGAAGCCGTCCATGCGCGGCATTTCGAGGTCGGTCAGCACCACGTCGGGCCTCAGCTCGATCAACTGCTCGAGCGCATCGACCCCGTTCTTGGCGGTGACTACGCGGTAGCCCTCGCGTTCGAGCAGGCGGCCGGTGATCTTGCGCACGGTCAGTGAATCATCGACCACCATCACCGTCGGCAGGTGCAGCGGCGGTGGCGCCTCGGCGACCGGGCCGAAGGCGCCGTTGCCCGCCTCGTCGTGTGCCATCGTGCGCGCGGCGAGCGCCACCGGGTTCAGGATGAGCACGATCTCGCCGTCGCCGAGCACGGTCGCGCCGCTCATGCCGACGATGCGGGTGAGCTGCGGGCCGGCGTTTTTGACGATGATTTCCTGGTTGCCGCGCACCCCGTCCACATGCAGCGCCAGCGTCTGCGCGCCTGCGCGCAGCAGCAGCACCCAGGCATAGCGCGCCTCTGCCGGGCGCGATTCGCGATCGCCGAGCAGGCGGGGCAGGTAGCGGTAGGGATAGTGCTCGCCCTGCCATTCGATACCGTGCGCGTCCTGCATCGCGTGCAGCGCGGCGCTCTTGATCTCCATCGCCTGCACGATCATGTTCGACGGCACCGCCCAGCTGCGACCGCCGGCCTGCACCAGCAGCGCCTGCGTGACCGCCAGCGTCAGTGGCAGGCGCAGCGCGAAGCAGGTGCCTTCGCCACGCCGGCTGGTGACCTCGATGCGGCCCCCGGCGGCCGCGGTCTGCGCCTTCACCACGTCCATGCCGACGCCGCGCCCCGAGACGGCCGACACCTCGCGCGCGGTACTGAACCCGGACACGAAGATCATGTTGGTCAGGCGGCGTTCGTCTGCGGATTCGTCGGTGCCGAGCAGGCCGCGTGCGCGCGCCTGCGTCGCGATGCGGTCGAGGTCGAGCCCGGCGCCGTCGTCGGCGATCGTGAGCGCGATCTCGTTGCCTTCCTGGTTCACGGTCAACACGATGCTGCCGGTTTCCGCCTTGCCGGTGGCGCTGCGCTCGGCCGGAAGCTCGATGCCATGGGCGACGGCGTTGCGCAGCAGGTGTTCGAGCGGGGCGGCCATCTGCTCGAGCACGCTGCGATCGACCTCGATTCGACCGCCGCGCAAGTCGAGTGTGGCGCGCTTGCCGAGTTCGCGTGCGCTTTGCCGCACCACCCGGTAGAGGCGGCTGGCGAGGCTGTCGAAGGGCAGCATGCGCACCTGCATCAGGCCCTGCTGCAGCTCGCGCGCCATGCGCGCCTGACTGCCGAGGGCGAGTTCCGCCGTGTCCAGGTTGTGCAGCAGGCCCTGCTGCACAGTGGTCACGTCGTTGACGCTCTCCGCCATCATCCGCGTGAGCTCCTGCAGGCGGGTGTAGCGGTCGAGTTCGAGCGGATCGAAATCGGCGTGCGCGGTGCCGGACTGGGCGATGCGCGACTGCATCTGCACCTCGGCCTGGAGCTCGACCTCGCGCAACTGGTTGCGCAGGCGGATGACGTTCTCGGTGAGATCGAGCAGCGCGCGGCGCAGGGCGCGCAGTTCGCCGTCGGCCCGGCTGCGGGCGACGCCGATCTCGCCGGCCTGGTTGACGAAGCGATCGACGCGCTCGGCGCGCACGCGCAACGTCGGCGTTGCGAGCGGCTCGGCGTCGACCGCCGGGCGCGGGCCGTCCTCGCTCGCGCTTGCGGCGGCGGCCGTCGCGGCTTCTTCGTCGCCGAGTGCGAGGCGGTCGATGAGCAACTCGCAGCGGTCGATGCCGAGCGCGAGTTCGTCGACCAGCGCGGCGGCCGGCTCCTTGCCGGCCACGCCGTCCTCGAGGCGCGACTCGAGCAGGTGCAGGCGGGCCCCCAGGCGCATCGCGCCCGCCATGCGCGCGCTTCCCTTGAGCGAATGGAGCAGGCGCGCGAGCGCGCGCGGCGGTTCGCCGGCGTCCGGCTCTGCTCGCCAGCCGCGCAGGATCGCGTGCAGCGCGCTGACCGTCTCGGCGGCCTCTTCGAGGAAGATCGGCAGCAACTGGGTGTCGATGTCGTCCCGTACTTCGGCTTCGGCGGCCGCCTCGGCGGCGGCTTCGGACGGCGCGCCCGGAAGCCCGGGCGCTTCGTGAAGGGTGGCCGCTGGCGCCACCGCGACGGCGCCGTCCGCATCGAGGGCCTCGGCGCATGCGGCGGCCCGGGTGGGTTCGGCGCCCGCCGCGAAGGTGCTGGCCGCCTCCGCTTGGAGCAGCGCGCAGAGCGCGTCGGCGGCGTCGGGAGTGTGCGCCGCCACGATCCCGGCGCGCATCCGGTGCAGGGTGGCGATCGCATCGGCGAGCATGCCCAGGCCGCGGTCGGTTGGCGCGCGCGCGGCGTCGGACAGGCGCGCGAGCAGGTGCTCGAGGGCGCGTCCGAGGTGGTGCGGGGCCTCCGCGCGCACTGTGCCGGAGATGCCGGCGAGGGTGTGGGCGGCGCGCACCGCGAGCGTGGACGGCGGCCGGGTGCTGGCCTGCATCGAGCGCAGCTCGTCGTCCAGCGTCTGCAGGTGCTGCGCGGACTCGGCACAGTAGAGTTCGTGCAGCGCACGGGAAATCTCGCCGTCGCCGATGCGCACCGCGTCCGGTGCGTCGGGCGTGGGCTCGGAGGGCGCCTCGATCGCGATCGCGGGCGCAGTGTCAGGTGTGCCCTCGCGGAGGGGCGTGGGCCTCGCTTCGAGGTCCAGGGGCTGCTCGAGCACCTCGTACACCTCGTCCGCCGCGGCCTCAGGGAGGACGCCCATCGCGTCGGATGCGTGCGGGATGTCGGCGTCGAGGGTGTCGAGCGCCAAGGGCTCGCCCTCCTCGAGCGGCTCGATGAACTCGATCAGTTCCTCTTCGCCCCCGGCATCGAGGTGCGCATGGACCTCGGCGATGACTTCCGCCTCTGCGATTGCGTCGACAAGGACGTCCGGGTTTGGGGACGGCAGGGCGGCGGGCAGCCCGATCTCGCCCTCGAGCAGGAAATCCGCGCTGTCGATCTGCAGCGACGCCGGTGCCGCTGCGGCGGAGGTGGGCGCCGCGGACTGCGCCGGCTCGGGGATCTGCGGCAGCTGTTCATCGGCGCCGGTGAGGCCGGGCTCGTGCACCGCTTCGGCAGCCTCGTGCAGGCGACGGGCTTCGGCGACCAGGGCGCCGGCGTTGCTGCCGCCCGGCTGGCCGTGTTGCAGTTGCGCCACCCAGGCGGAGAACACGCGCCGACCTTCGGCGATCAGCGCGAGCAGGGCCGGCGTGACCGGCCAGTCGAGCTGCAGCCAGCGGTTCAGCGCCTGCTCCACCGCCCATGCGGTGTCGCCGAGTTCGCCGAGGCCGACCATGCGGCCGCTGCCCTTGAGGGTGTGGAAGCCGCGGCGGATGGTGACCAGATTCGCCTGCGTGCCAGCGCCGTCGCGCAGGGCCTCAAGATCGTTCGCGATGCCGCCCAGGACTTCGTGTGCCTCCTCGATGAAGATCGCCAGCAGTTCGGCATCGATCCCGGCCTCTGCCGGGCTGGGGGCTGCGCCCGGCTCCAGTGCGCGTGCAGGCAGGGCTGCGTCCGGGGTGTGCGCCTCGGCGCCCTCAGCGGCGAGCGAGTCCGCGCTGAGCGGTATCGCCTCGGTGGTGGACGCTTCCGGGGGCGCGGCGAACGCCTCGGCGGCGAAGGGCGCGAGCAACTCGGGTGCCGGCTCCTCCGCTGCCGGCGCTTCCCTGGCCGCGGGCGCCGGGGCTGTCGGTGGTGGCGCGGCATCGAGCTCGAGGTCGAAGTCGAGCGCCGGAAAGTCGAGCGTGAGCGCGCCCGGTGCACGGGCTGCGGCGGCCGGCGCCGCGAGTTCGGGCGGCTGCGATCCGGCGGGCGCTGCGGGCCGTGGCGGCGGGCTGTCCGCAGGCGCCGAAAGCGTCGGTGCGGGCACGTCGGGTACGGGCACGTCGGGTACGGGCACGTCGGGTACGGGCGGCGGTGCACGCAGGATGGGCGCTGTCGCGGGTGTCCTGCGGCGGGGCTCGAGCAGCTCCTCGAGCCCTGCACCGCCACGCGGCAGGGACTCGATGTAATAGCCGAGGGCGGAGAGCTCGCGCGCCAGGCGCTCGAACTCGGCCTGGCCGGCGTGGCTGTCTTCGCGTGCCAGGCTGGCGATGCTCGCTGCGGCGTTGCGTACCAGCCCGAGCGCATCCGTCTCGCCGAGCATGCTCAGCGCACCGATGATCTGCTGCAGCGGGCGATGGAGGCCGAGCAGCGGCTCGCGCTTGGCCTGGTTGCGGAAGAAATCGTCCAGCACCTGCTCGACGTGGGCGAGACTGGCGAGCATCTCCCGCGAGACCTGTTCGAGCGCGGCGCGCTCCTGCGCCTGGCGTGCGTCATCAAGGGCGGGCGCGCTCGCGGCGGAAGGTGTTTCGCCGCGCTGCAGGGCTTCGAGACGGGCCGCGGCCACGCTCGCGCGTGCGCCGAAGCCGGGCGCGGGCGGGCGGCGTTCGATCGCGCCCTCGAGGATCAGGAGCGCGGCCGCCACCTCCATCGCGGCCGCGTCGGCGAACTGCAGCGGGTCGCGCCGGAGCCAGCGCGCGAAGCCGAGGAGGGCGGCGCACAGCGTACCGACGCCGGGGCGCGCGAGGGCGTCGGCGGGGCCGCCCATTGCGGCGACCACCGCCTCGAAACGCGGGAGTGCCACCGCGGCACCGGCGCAGAAGGCGTCCCAGTGTTCGCGCCCTTCGGCGAGGCGGCTGGCGAGGGTGTCGAGCAAGGGCGCGATCGGGGTGTCGCTGACGCCAGCGCCGGGCTCGGGGAACTGCATGTCGAGCTGCCAGCATTCGCGCACCGCACGCTGCTGATCGGTGTGCACCGGCGCGCGCGCGACCTGGTAGAGCAGCTCGCGCAATAGGCGGTCGGGGACCGACGGCGTGCCGTTGAGCAGGCGGCGGAACTGGGCGTCGAGCTGGGTGCACAGGCGCTTGACCGCGGGGTCGGGGTGCAGGCCGTCGTGGATCAGCGCGTCGTAGAAGGCCAGGCTTGCCCACCACAGGCTGCGCGCTGCGGGGCTGTGCTGCAAGGCCTCGACCTCGGCGATGGCCTCGCGCATGACGCGTGCGCCCTCGCCTGCGGTGCCCTTGCGCAGCCATTCGAGCAGGCCGCGTTCGAAACGGCTGCGTGCGCCGCGCAGCGCCGGGGCGGCCGCCTCCGGCGTCGGCGCGGCCGTGGCTCTGTCGCGTGGCGGCGGGCGCCGCGACAGATCGGGATGGAAGAGGTCGGCAGCGGCCGCCTCGGTGTGGCCGCGCGCCGCTGCCAGCTCGCGGTAGGTGTCGGCGAGGCGAAGGGGCTGGTCGGCGGCGCCGTTGGCGAGTTCCTCCAGGTAGTTGCCGATCATCGCCAGCGCGCGCAGCGCGAGCGTGCGGCGCGCGGCGTCCGCAGGTACTTCGGCGCGCGCCATCGCGCCGAGGAGTTGCTCCAGCGTGTCGGTGAACAGGGTCAGGCCGTCGAGACCGACGATGTCCAGCGCGCCGCGCACCTGGTGCAGGTGCGACTGCGCGAACTGCAGGCCGGCGGCCTCGCTGCCGGCGCAGCCACGCTCGAGGACCTCGCGCGCACGCCCCAGCGCGGCATCGATCTCGCCCTTGACCCAGATCAGCGGCCCCAGATCCGGCTCGGTGGCATGTGTCATGCTGGTTCGTCCCCGGGCTGCCGGCTCAGACCTTGAAGCCCGAGACCGAGCCCTTGAGCTCGGTCGCCAGTTCGGCGAGCTGGTCGATCGATACTGCGGTCTGGCGGGTGCCGAGCGAGGTCTGCTCGGTGACCGCGAGGATGTCCTTCATCGCTGCCGCCACGCGGCCGGCGGTGCCGGCCTGCTGCTGCACCTCGGCCGAGATCCTTTCGATCAGGCGGGCGGTCTCCATCGACACCTCGCCGATCTCGGCCAGGGCCTGGCCGGCGGCGTCGGACAGTTGCGCGCCTTCGACCACGTTGCGGGTGGCGTTTTCCATCGCGCCCACCGCGTCCTGGGTGTCGGTCTGGATGGTCTTGACGATCGCGGCGATCTGCTTGGTCGCCTCCGCAGAGCGTTCGGCCAGGCGCTGCACTTCTTCCGCGACCACGGTGAAACCGCGCCCCGCCTCGCCAGCCGTGGCGGCCTGGATCGCGGCGTTGAGCGCGAGCACGTTGGTCTGCTCGGTGATGTCAGAGATCAGCTCGACGATCTCGCCGATCTCCTGCGAGGACTCGCCGAGGCGCTTGATGCGCTTGGCGGTTTCCTGGATCTGGCTGCGGATGTCGTTCATGCCACGAATGGTGTTCTCCACCGCATTGGCGCCCTTGCGCGCGGACTCCAGCGAGCGGCGCGCGACCTGGGCGGACTGCAGCGCGCGTTCCGACGAGTCGGTCATCGATTGCGCCATGCGTTCGGCGGTCGCGCCGGCCTCCTCGATCTCCTGCGACTGGCGGTCGGTGGCGGCGAGCAGCTCGGTGGAGGTGCGGCGCGCCGATTCGGTCGCCGAGGTCACCCGCGATGCGGCGTCGTTGATGCGGCGCACCAGCACCGAGAGTTCCTCGATGGTGTAGTTGACCGAGTCGGCGATCGCGCCGGTGATGTCCTCGGTGACCGTGGCGCGCACGGTGAGGTCGCCGTCGGCGAGGTCGCCCATCTCGTTCATCAGGCGCAGGATCGCCTGCTGGGTGAGGTTGCGCTCGTCCTCGGCGCGCTGGCGCTGCTCTTCGGTCTCGAGGCGGCGCGCGGCGAGGTCGGCGCCATGGCGGCGCGCGATCAGCAGCAGGCACAGCAGAGCGAGCAGGGCAGCCACTGCAGCGCCGAGGTGGAGCGCTCCGAAGCCCCCGGTGTGGCGGGTCAGCGCCTCGCTGACGGCGGCGCTGCGTGCCAGCAGCGGCACCGCGTCGCGGGCGATCGCGCTCGCCGCCTGCTTGGCCTGCATCAGGGGCTCGGTGGAGGAGACGATGCTGTTGACCGCGAGCAGGGTGGCGCCGGCGCCGGCGTCGAGTTCGCGGACCAGCTCGTGGTGGCGGCTGCCCGCCGTGCCCTGCTGCAGGGCGGCGAGCAGGCTGCGGATGCGGTCGGCTTCGGCGCTGAGTGCGGCGGCGACTTCGGGGTTTGCCTCGCCGCCCAGCAGCAGCGCGTTGGCGTGGCTGCCGGCGCGCTGGGCGTGGGCGATGACGCCGTAGGCGGCACTGACCGTGTCGAGATCGGTGCCGCTGGCCAGCAGGCTGCGTACCAGCCTGTCGCTGCTTGCGAACAGTGGCGCGCTCTCGGTGTTGATCGTGGTCACCGCGGCAGCGAGCGCGACGAAGGTCTTGCCCTGGTCGACCAGCGTCCCGGTGCTGCGGGTGCTTGCCTGCCAGGTCTCGCCGAGGGCCTGCAGCGCGGGCTGCACGCTGGCGGGCACGGGCGGCAGCGTGCTGCCGGCAAACGGGCCGCCGGCTTGCAGCGTCTGCAACAGCTCGCCGAAGCGTGCGCGCGTCTGCTGCAGCTCGGTCACCGCCCCGGCGTCGCCGCTGCGGGTGAGCTGGGCGGACTTGGCGATCTGCTGTGACAGCGCCTGCAGTTCGCTCGCCGCGCCCACCTGCAGTGCAGAAAAGCCGGCCTCGCGCGCCTGGAACACCAGCAGGCCCGCGCTGACCGCGGCGAACACCACGAACAGCGCGCCCAGTCCGCGCAGCCCGCGCCCGGACGGCGCCGCGACCGGCACACCGGCCGGCGTGGGCTGCGGCTGCGGCTGCGCGCTTTCGATGATGGTGCTCGACTCGGTGCCGGCGTCGGGGGTCTTCGCTTTGGTGCCGAACAGTTTCAGTGCCATGGTCGGTGCTCAGTCTCGGTCAGTGTTGTTGCGGGCGGCTGACGCGCTGCATCAGTCGAGCCCGGCGTCGAGGAATGCGGGTTGCGCGAGCAGGCGGGCGGCGTCGAGCTGCAGCCATTCGCGGCCCTGCATGTCGCGCAGGCGGCGGGCCACCCAGGGCGGCGCCGCCCCGGCCGTGGCCGGCTCGAAGTCGTCGTGGCTGCGCAGGCCGGTCGACGCGGACACCAGGAGCGCGCTGTGGATGCCGTGGCGGGCGCCGATCAGCAGCAGGCGCGCGCGTCCGCCGGGCACGATCGCCGGCTGACCATTGAAGCTGGCGAAGTCGACCACGCCGTAGAGTGTGCCGCGCACGTTGGCCAGGCCGCGGAACCAGGGCCGGGTCAACGGCACGGCGGAGAGCGCCGGCGGCGGCAGGATCTCGCCAGCCTCGGCGAGCTCGATCAGCCAGTTGTCGGCGCCACACTGGAAGCCGAGCAGGCCCCGGCGCTCGGCGCTGCCGGCCTCGGCGAGGCGGCGTGCGAGGCGCTCCTGGAATTCGCGCAGACTGCTGCGGGCCATGCCGGCTCAGCCCATCGCCCGGATGCGGGCGAGCAGTTCATCGTGGTCCACCGGTTTGACCAGATAGTCGAGCGCGCCCTGGCGCATGCCCCAGATCTTGTCGGTTTCCTGGCCCTTGCTGGTGCACATGATGATCGGGATGTCGCGTGTTTCGTCGGCGCGTGAAATCGTGCGGGTGGCCTGGTAGCCGTTCATGCCCGGCATCACCACGTCCATCAGGATCAGGTCGGGGTGCTCCGTGCGGCTGCGCGCGATCGCCTGCTCGCCGTTTTCGGCGCTCAGCACCTGGTAACCGTGGCGGCTCAGCACTTCCTGCAGGGCGAGGCGTTCGACGGGCGAGTCGTCGACCACGAGAATCTTGCGGATCGGCATGTTCGAGGTCCTCCGTGGGTCAGTCCGCGCGCGGCGCGTCGCTGCGCCGGCGTGCGTGGCTGGCGACGGCCTTGAGCAGGCTGTCCTTGGTGAAGGGTTTGGTGAGGTATTCGTCGGAGCCGGCCATGCGCCCGCGCGCGCGATCGAAGAGGCCGTCGCGCGAGGACAGCATGATCACCGGCGTGGGCGCCAGGCGTGGATTCTTTTTGATCAGCGCGCAGGTCTGGTAGCCGTCCAGGCGCGGCATCATGATATCCACGAAGATGACGTCGGGCAGATGGTCGGTGATCTTGGCAAGCGCGTCGAAGCCATCCTCGGCGAGCACCACCTCGCAGCCCGCCTGGGCGAGGAAGATCTCGGCGCTGCGCCGGATCGTGTTGCTGTCGTCGATGACCATGACCTTCAGGCGGGTGAGATCCATGCTGTATTCCTGGTGCGTTGTCTCGGGCGGCGCTTCGGCCGCGGGCGCATGGCGTTCGCTGCGGCGTGATCGCGCCGGTTCAGATCTCGACCATCTCGAAGTCTTCCTTGCGCGCGTTGCACTCGGGGCAGGTCCAGTTTGGTGGAACATCCTCCCAGCGCGTGCCCGGTGCGATGCCCTCGTCGGGCAGGCCGGATGCCTCGTCGTAGATGAAGCCGCAGATCAGGCACATGTAGGTCTTCCAGGGAGTATCGGGCATGTTCCAGCGTGAGTTGAGGGTTGCGGGTAAGATCGAGCCCTATCTTAACGCATCCGCCCGGACGTCATCCGTGGTGCATTCCCTGTCCATGTCGCTTGCCATTCCCGATACTCCGCCCTGCGTGATGTGCCTTTCGGCGGGCGACGCCACCGCCGGAGGCGGGCTCGCGGCCGACGTGCTGACCCTGGCGAGCATGGGCTGCCACCCGCTGCCGGTGCAGACCGCCGCCCTGGTACGCGACACGCGTGGCATCGACGAGCTGTGGCCGGCCGAGCCCGAATTGCTAGCGATGCAGGCGCGCGCGGTGCTCGAGGACGTCCCGGTGGCGGCCTTCAAGCTCGGCTTCTGCGGCAGCGTCGAGAACGCGGCGGCGATCGCCGAGATTCTCTCCGATTACCCCGAGGTGCCGCTGGTGGTCGAGCCCGCGCTGCACGTGGCGGGGCTGCTCGGCGAGGACGGCGATGAGATCGTTGCCGCGCTCGCCGACCTGATCCTGCCGCAAACGACGCTGCTGGTGGCCGATCGGCACGAGCTGCTGCGCCTGGCGGGGGTGGCCGGTGACGAGGGCTGGGCTGATGAAGAGGGCGAGGATGAGGGCGGCGATGAGGGCGAGGGCGCTGCTGCTGCCAGCGACGTCGACGTCGACGAGGCGCTCGAGCGCCTGCTCGGAAACGGCACCGAGTTCGTGCTGCTGACCGGCGGCGGCGAGCATGGCCCGCAGCTCATCAACACCTTGTTCGGCAGCGAGGGCATGATCCGCACCGACGCCTGGCCGCGCCCTGCCGCGCCCTGCCTGGGCGCCGGCGCCACCCTGGCGGCGGCGGCCGCGGCGGCGATGGCGCACGGCATGGCCGTGCCCGAGGCGGTGAGCGAGGCGCAGGAATTCACCCGCCAGGCCTTGCTCCACGCCTATCGCGCCGGCATGGGGCGGGCTGTGCCCGACCGCTTCTTCTGGGCGCGCGGCAAGGGCGTCGAGGATGACTGAGCCGGCGACCCGGCGGGCGCCTCGCGGCCTTTACGCGGTGACCCCCGACGAGCCCGACACCGCACGCCTGCTCGCGCTCGCGTCGCGCGTGCTCGCTGGCCGACCGGCGCTGCTGCAGTACCGCAACAAGACCGCGGACCGCGTGCTGCGGCGCGAGCAGGCGCACGCGCTGCGCGTCGAGTGCCGTGCGGCCAACGTACCCTTCATCGTCAATGACGATCTTGCGCTCGCGCTCGAGATCGATGCCGACGGCGCGCATCTCGGTCGCGAGGACGGCCCGGCGGCGGCGGCGCGCGCCGCGCTGGGCGCCGGGCGCATCCTCGGCCTCACCTGCTACGCCGACTGGACGCGCGCGCTCGAAGGCGCCGAGGTCGGCGCCGACTACATCGCGTTCGGTGCGATGTTTCCGTCGGTGACCAAGCCGCACGCTCCGCCGGCGCCGTTCGCGCTGATCGCGCGCGCGAAGCGCGAGCTCGGCCTGCCGGTGGCGGCGATCGGTGGCATCACGCTCGCCAACGCGCCGCAGGTGCTCGCGGCTGGTGCCGACCTGCTCGCGGTGGTCAGCGACGTGTTCGGCGCGGCCGACCCGGCGGCGCGTGCCCGGATGTATCGCGCGCTGTTCTGAACCCCGCACATCCCGACGGGCGATCGTAACGCGGGTGCTGGCGCCATCTCCTGGCCCTGGGCTCGCGTGCGGGGCGATCGCACGAACGGATACTGTCTTGTGCGGGACTCGTTGGAGCGGGCGGTGAGCGCACGCCGCGCCTTCATGCGATTGCGCTGGGCTTGTATGTCGCAATCCCGGTGCTATACCAAGATCATTCCAGGGCTCTGATGGATGTCATGTCGATGGGGCGTGACTCTCCCACCATCGTGAGTCCTCACGATGGTGGGCTGATGGAGTTTTTTCGCCTTGACGGGGAAATCGGAAATTGAAATCGGGTTGATGGAGGTGTCTGTGGTGTGTTGAGAAAGGGAGACGGTCATGAGCGAAGAAAAATGGAAAAACCTGGAGGCTCTGATCACTGGCCTCGACAAGGTCGTCAAGGCTGCAGCAGTCAATACCCGAACGCAATCACTGGCTGATCGTGTTACCGGTTTGCAGACCGAGTTCACCAATGCCAGAACGAACAACGACGAAGCTGTGCTTGGGCGCATCGAGATGACGGTTCAGGAGCTTTGGGAAAATGTCGAGCGCTGGAGCGGTGTAGCACCGAGGAAGAGAGTTTCGGAGTGGTTGGCAGATTTCAGCGTTGCTGGGTTCATCGGATTGATCGTGCTCCTGGCCGTGCTGGTCCTGCTCGTTGTCGGAATCGTGTTGTTCACGTCTGCGGTTGGTTGGGAAAAACTCATGGAAGTGGGTGGCACGCGCCCCATCCTTACACTGGCGGCGATCATTGCGACCCTGGCCTATGGCGGCGGGCTGATTTTTAGCGCTCTGTACTCCAATGAGGGGAAGTTCGAAGATCGTTTCAGGATGGCGCGTGAAATCTTTCTGGTGTTCTCGGGAGTATTTGCAACCATCGTCGGCTTCCATTTTGGAGCAGACAATGGTGCGGATAGAGTCGGATCGGCAGATAGGCAACTCGAGTTGGCGGTCGAGCGAGGAAACAATCCGGGCGAGCTCAAGTTGACGGTGGCGGGCGGGACGCCTCCATACACCGTCACGACCACGGGAACCAACATAAAGAAAGTCTCGCCCGCGAAATACGATACATCGCCCATCGCGATTGGCGTCGCGCGTGAAGACCCGGAAAAATCATGGACGGTTTCGTTCTCCGTCGTTGATAAGGCGGGCACGACGAAGCAAATCGAGCCGAACCGCGAGGTGCTCGACGTGCTTTTCGGCGAGCAGTCGGGCGCAAGTTCCGGGGCAGGCGGAGGTAAATGAGCAAACGAGTCGCCGGGACTCATCTCGCTTTCGTGGAACTTTGGCCATTCATCGGTAAGCGGTAACCGAGCGGCGTTCTTGCCTACTTCGAGCTTGGGAGGAGGTCGGATCGAAGCGGGTTGGCTGCGAAGTGTTGCTTCCACAGCCTGGGGGTGAGTTGCA
>Ga0209573_1003167_pt1 | contig 18815 bp, 18 predicted proteins | sample TNRBio252014_DNA_FD_185870 | JGI IMG/M metagenome (GOLD analysis project Ga0209573, IMG submission 185870) | Wastewater treatment Type I Accumulibacter community from EBPR Bioreactor in Madison, WI, USA - TNR Reactor_6/25/2014_ DNA (SPAdes)... | ecosystem: Engineered > Bioreactor > EBPR >...
TGGACCTCGTGGAACTGATGATCCGCGTCGCTGCCGGTGAGAAGCTGCCGTTTGCCCAGGAGGATCTGAAGATCAATGGCTGGGCCATCGAGTGCCGGATCAATGCCGAGGATCCGTTCCGCGGCTTCCTGCCTTCGGTCGGGCGTCTCGTCAAGTACCGGCCGCCGGAGGTTGCCGAAGGCCAGGTACGGGTCGATACCGGCGTCTTTGAAGGCGGCGAGATCTCGATGTACTACGATTCGATGATCGCCAAGCTGATCTGCCACGGCGGTACTCGCGACCAGGCGGTCATCCGCGTTCGCGACGCGCTCAACGCTTTCGTCATCCGCGGCATCGACTCGAACATCCCGTTCCAGGCGGCGTTGATGCAGAATCAGCGCTTCCTTTCGGGGGTGTTCACCACCTCTTTCATCGCCGAAGAGTTCCCCAATGGCTTCGACGAGTCCTGCGTCGTGCACGAAGACCCTGGTCTGCTCGCCGCGCTCGCCGCTTTTGGTCGTCGTCGCTATATCGATCGTGCCGTTCAGATCAGCGACCAGATGCCCGGGCATCAGCGCAAGGTCGGCAAGGACTGGGTCGTCCAGATGGAAGGCAAGGATTACCCGGTCTCGGTCGTGGCGATCCCGGGTGGCTACTCGGTTACCCATGGTGTCGACAAGTACGACCTCGTCTCCGACTGGATGTTCGGTGAACTCGTCTTCCGTGGCACCTGCAACGGCGCGCCGATCTGTCTGCAGCTCGAGCGCATCGGTCTGCTCTATCGCGTCGTCCATTTCGGCAAGCAGGTCAAGGCGACGGTGATGACCGCCAATGCGGCGCGCATGCTGGCACTGATGCCGAAGAAGGTGCCACCGGACCTGTCGAAGTTCCTGCTGTCGCCAATGCCGGGTCTGCTGCGCGAGGTTTCGGTGGCGGACGGGCAGCAGGTCGCTGCGGGCGAGAAGCTGGCGGTTATCGAAGCGATGAAGATGGAGAACGTTCTCAAGGCCGAGCGCGACTGCAAGGTGAAGAAGGTCGTTGCCGCTCCGGGCGAAAGCCTGTCGGTCGATCAGGTGATCATCGAGTTCGAGTGAGCCGGCGCTGCCGGTAGCCTCACCGGCAGTAAAGCCCGCCACCCGGCGGGCTTTTTTTTTGCCCGTTGCACGCGCTCTTCGGACTGCCTGCAGCTCGATGAAAGTTGTGGACAAGGGGACATCGTGGACTACGTGTCCTGGACAAACCGTAGAAATATCTTGACACCGTCGCGCCGTGATCCTATATTCGACCCATGACGTACTTGTTGTCCACGACATTATGAAATCAACTCTTCGCAAGCTCGCCGCAATCGCACTCCTCGCAGGCGCCTTTCCGGCGTCGGCGGCGGCTGATTGCCCGCGCTTGCTCGATCACAGCTTCCCGTCCCTGCTTGACCAGAAGCCACAGTCGCTCTGTCAGTGGCGCGGCAAGGTCCTGCTGGTGGTGAACACCGCCAGCTACTGCGGCTTCACCTCGCAGTACGACGGGCTCGAGAAACTCTACGCGCGCCTCAAGCCGCGTGGCCTCGTCGTCGTCGGCTTCCCGTCCAACGACTTCGGTGAGCAGGAGCCCGGAAACAATCGCCAGATCGCCGATTTTTGTCGCCTCACCTACGGCATCCAGTTTCCGATGCTCGCCAAGACGACCGTCGTCGGCGAGCAGGCCAATCCCTTCTACCGGCAGCTGGCCGCGATCAGCGGCAGTGCGCCGCAATGGAATTTCCACAAATACCTGATCGACCGCGACGGCCGTCAGGTACTCAGCTTCGGCAGCCGTGTCGCGCCTGACGACAGGGCGCTGCTCGCCAGGATCGAAGAGTTTCTCGGCCGCCAGCCGTAGTATCAGCACACGTCCCCCGTCCCTGGAGAACAGATCATGAATGCACCGGAACGTTTCTTCCTCCCCGACATCCAGGCCAGCACCGACCTGCGCCGGCTCGCCATCGACAAGGTCGGCGTCCGCGGGCTGCGTTACCCGCTGGCACTGCTCGACGCGTCGGGCAAGGTCCAGCATACGGTCGCACAGCTCTCGATGACGGTCGGCCTGCCGTCCGAGCAGAAGGGAACGCACATGTCGCGCTTCCTCGAGATCCTCGAGCAGCGGCGTGCGCCACTGAACATCAACCGCCTGCTGCGTCTCTTCGAGGACATGCTGCTGCGTCTCGATGCCGACAGCGGTGAGATCGAACTGGCTTTCCCCTGCTTCGTCAGCAAGGCAGCGCCGGTGTCGGGCGTCGAGAGCCTGCTCGACTACGACGTGCGGATGGTCGTCGGCAAACGTCCAGGACAGAGCGTCGAGCTGAGCCTGCAGGTGGTCGCTCCGGTCACCAGCCTGTGCCCGTGCTCGCGCGAGATCAGCGACTACGGCGCGCACAACCAGCGCTCGCACATCACGATTGGCGCCCGCCTGCGCTCCGGCATGAGCCCCGAGGAATTGCTGCGAATCGCCGAGGAGGAAGCCTCGTGCGAGGTCTTCGGCCTGCTCAAGCGACCCGACGAGAAGTGGGTCACCGAACGCGCCTACGACAACCCGAAGTTCGTCGAGGACCTCGTTCGCGACATCGCGCTGCGGCTGATGCGCGAGCCACGAATCGCCGAGTGGACCGTCAAGTCGGAGAACTTCGAGTCGATCCACAACCACTCTGCCTACGCCGAGATCAGCGGTCACAACACCGTTGATCGCGTCGGCTGAACTCTCTGGAGCCACCCATGCACGCCGCTCAACGGATCGCCGTCGTCGGTTCGGGAATCTCGGGCCTCGCCAGTGCCTGGCTGCTCTCGCAGCGGCACACGGTGACCCTCTACGAGGCCGGCAACTACCTCGGCGGCCACAGCAATACCGTCGACGTGACGCTCGACGGCTGTAGCCATGCGGTCGATACCGGCTTCCTGGTCTACAACTCTCGCACCTACCCGCACCTGACCGCACTCTTTGCGCACCTCAAGGTGGCGTCGATCGAAAGCGAGATGTCGTTCTCGGTCAGCCTCGAGAGTCCGCAACTCGAATGGGCGGGCAGCAGCCTCGCCACCGTCTTCGGGCAGAAGCGAAACCTGCTGCGCCGGGACTTCTGGCGCATGCTGTCCGACATCCTGCGCTTCAATCGCGAGAGTGTCGCCTGGCTCGAGCAGTATCCGGAGTATGACGGCAGCCTGCGCGGGTTCCTCGCCGCGGGCGGCTATTCGCGACCCTTCGCCGAGTGGTACCTGCTGCCGATGGCGGCCGCCATCTGGTCGTGTCCGGCAGGGCAGATGCTCGACTATCCGCTCACCACCTTCGTCCGCTTCTGCCGCAACCACGGCCTGCTGCAGGTGTTCGACCGACCCCGCTGGCGAACGGTCAAAGGAGGCGCACGCGAGTACGTGCGCAAGCTTGCTGCCGGGCTTGCCGACCTACGGCTGGCAACGCCGGTACGTCGCGTGCAGCGCGACTGGCAAGGCCTGCAGCTCGTCACCGACGCCGCTGTCGAGCGCTATGACCAGGTGGTGCTCGCCTGCCACAGCGACCAGGCGCTGACGATCCTCGGCGACTCGGCAACGGCAGCCGAAGCATCGCTCCTCGGGGCCATCCGCTACGCGCCGAACCGCGCCGTCCTGCATACCGACCGCTCTTTGCTGCCGCGTTCGCCGGCCCTGTGGTCGGCGTGGAACTACCTGTCGAGCAGCCAGGAACTGGATGAGCGCCCAGTCAGCGTCTCCTACCTGATCAATCGCCTGCAGCCGCTGCCCTTCCGGACGCCGCTAATGGTATCGCTGAATCCGCAGCGCGAGCCGCGAGCCGAAAAAGTGATCGCCGAGTTCGACTATCAGCACCCGATTTTCGACCAGGCGGCGATCGCCGCGCAGGCCGTACTGCCGCAGATATCCGGTGCCGGTGGCGTCTGGTTTGCCGGCGCCTGGAACGGCTACGGCTTTCACGAGGATGGCCTGCGGTCGGCCCTGCGCGTCGCCAATGCACTCGGCTGCCGGGCACCGTGGCAGCCGCGGGCGGTGGTGCCGGCGTCATTGCCGGCACCTTCGGCAGCCGGGCTTGCGGCATGAGCGCGGCGGCTGCAAGCCTCGTCGTCGGGCAGGTGATGCACCGACGCCTGCGGCCCGTGTCCAATCGCTTCGTCTATCCGGTGTACTACTGCCTGCTGCCGCTGAGTCGCATTCACGCGGCAGCCAGCCCCTTGTTCTCGCTCAATAGCATCAATCTGTTCAGCTTCCACTTTGCCGATCACGGTGCCCGTGATGGTTCGCACCCACTGCCCTGGATCCGGAAGTTGCTGCAGCGGCAGGGAATCGCCGCCGATGGCGAGATCTGGCTGCAGTGCTTTCCGCGCGTTCTCGGCCATGTATTCAACCCGGTCAGCTTCTGGTTCTGCAACGATCGCAAGGACGAACTGGTCGCCGTTCTCGCCGAGGTCAACAATACGTTCGGCGAACGCCACCTGTACCTCCTGGCGCACGCCGACGGCCGACCAATCCGCGACGGTGAGACGATCGAACGCAGCAAGGTCTTCCATGTCTCGCCGTTCCTGGCGGTCGCCGGCCATTACCGCTTTCGCTTCCACACCCGCGGCGCCCGCCGACTGGCGCGAATCGAGCATGCCGATGCCGGCGGCGACCTCCTGCACACTTCGATTTCCGGTGAGGCGCAGCCGTTGCGCACCGCTCCGCTCCTGCGCGCCTTCGTCCGCATGCCACTGCTGACCATCGGCATCGTTACGCGCATCCATTGGCAGGCCCTGCGGCTCTGGCTCAAGCGCGTGCCCTTCTTTGCCAAACCAAAACCCCCCTTCGAGGAACTCTCGCCATGAGCGCACTGGACAACGCCCTCAGCCTTCCCCTTGCCGCCAGCTTGCCGACACGCCTGCCACGCAGCGCCCGCACCGTTCTCGCGCTGCTCGACACCTTGCAGGTCGGCAGCCTCGAAATCCGCCTCCCGGACGGCTCGCAACTGCACTGCGGGCGACCCGGCAACGCCACGGCAGCACTCGAGGTCTCCTCATGGAGCGTCTTCGACCGCGTCCTGGAGCGTGGCGACGTCGGCTTCGCCGAGGCCTACATCGACGGCGACTGGCACACTCCGGACCTCGTCGGGCTGCTGACGCTGCTGGCGAACAACCGGCAGCACATTGCCGGTGCCGTCTATGGCCGCTGGTGGAGCCTGCTCGCGGCACGCCTGCGGCATCTCTTCAATGCCAACACCCGCTCCGGCTCACGGCGCAACATCATGGCGCACTACGACCTCGGCAACGACTTCTATCGACTGTGGCTCGATCCGACCATGAGCTACTCGAGCGCCCTCTATGCCGATGATGCGCCACTCGCGCTCGCCGATGCACAGCTTGCCAAGTATCGGCGCATCCTGCAGCGCCTGCAGGCACGTCCCGGGCAGCGCGTTCTCGAGATTGGCTGCGGCTGGGGCGGTTTCGCCGAGACCGCGGCGCGGGAAGCCGATCTGCGGGTCGTCGGCCTGACGCTGTCGCCGGCGCAGGCCGACTTCGCCCGCCGCCGCATGCACGCTGCCGGCGTCGCCGACCAAGTCGGCGTCGAATTGCGCGACTACCGCGACCTCGGCGCTCAGCAATTCGATCACGTCGTTTCGATCGAGATGTTCGAGGCCGTTGGCGAACGCTGGTGGCCGACCTACTTCGCCACCCTGAAGCGGCAGCTGGCTGCCGATGGCCGTGCCCTCGTGCAGAGCATCACGATCCGCGACGATCTCTTTGCGCGCTACCGGCGTGGCACCGACTTCATCCAGCAGCACGTCTTTCCCGGCGGCATGTTGCCGAGCCGCTCCGTCTTCAGGGAACGGGCGGCGGCAGCCGGTCTCGTCGTGCATGACGCCTTCGGCTTCGGCAGCGACTACGCGCGCACGCTCGCCGAGTGGTCCGCCCGTTTCGAGCAGCAGTGGACACGCATTGCCGCGCTCGGTTTCGACGAGCGCTTCCGCCAGCTGTGGCGCTTCTATCTTGCCTATTGCCAGGCAGGCTTCAACAGCAAGTGTACCGATGTCGTCCAGTTCGAACTGCGGCACGCGCCATGAAGACGCTGCTGGCGTTCATCATGTTCGTCGCCAGCACCGCTGCGAGCGCGCTGCCGGAAGAGCTGCGCAGCAGCGATCCCGGCTGGCGCCAATGGGGCAGCGGCGAAATGAGCTGGTTCGGTATCGCTCTCTATCGGGCCACCTTCTGGGTACGCGGCGAAGCGGCCGACAACTCGCCGGCGAACTGGCCATCGGCGCTGCAACTCGACTACCGCCGCGACATCGCGCGCGAGCGCCTCGTCGATACCAGCATCGACGAAATGCGCCGCCTTGGCGCCAGTGAAGCCCAGCTCGAACGCTGGCGACCCGAGTTGCAGCGCGTCTTCCCGGACGTTCGCGAGGGCGACAGTATCGTCGGTCTGCACCACCCCGGTCGCGGAGCCAGCTTCTATCATCGCGGCCGCCCGACCGGCGAGGTGGTCGATGCCGATTTCGCGCGCCACTTCTTCGCCATCTGGCTCGATCCGCGCACCCGCAGTCCGGCGCTGCGCGCGGCGCTCCTCAGGCGGCCCGGGACATGAGCCGATCACCAGCCAGCGCCGTCGTGCCGGCCGCTCTGCCGGCCGCCCTGCCGCGGAGCGCCCTGCTGGCCTACGGTGCCCTCGGCCTGCCGCTGGCGATGGCGGCCCTGCCGGTCTACGTCCATGTGCCGCGCCTCTATGCGGAGGCCGCCGGCATGAGCCTCAGTCTGCTGGGCGCGCTGCTGCTGGGCGCGCGTCTCCTCGACGCCGGCATCGACCCGCTCCTCGGCGCTTGGAGCGACCGCTCCCGCCGCCGCCAACGTCTGATCGTGTTCGCCCTGCCTGGCCTCGCCATCGGCATGCTGGCGCTGCTGAATCCGCCGTCGACGGCAGCCCCGCTGTGGCTGCTGGCCTCACTGCTGCTGACCTATTTCGCCTTCTCGCTCGCCAGCGTCGCCTACCAGGCCTGGGGTGCGGAGCTTGGCAGCAACACCGGCGAGAGGACGCGCCTGACCGCGAGCCGCGAGGGCTTCGGCCTGCTCGGTGTCATCGTCGCAGCGGCCCTGCCTGGATTGCTGTCGAGCGATCTGGCGCAGGGGCTCTCGGGCTTTGCCAAGCTCTTCCCGTTGCTGCTGCTGCTGCTGGCGAGCTGGACGCTCCTGGCGACGCCGGCGGCGGCCTGCCGGCCGCCGGTGCGGGGCAGCCTCCTCGTCGACCTCGGCAGCGTTCTCGGCGACCGCCGCTTCCGGCACTTGCTGCAGGTCTTCGTGCTCAACGGCATCGCCGCGGCGTTGCCGGCAACGCTGGTTCTCTTCTTCGTTGCCGATGTCCTGCAGGCGGACGCCTGGAGCGGTGCCTTCCTGGCCCTCTACTTTGCCAGCGCCGTCGCCTTCCTGCCGTTCTGGGTCGGCCTCGCGCGCCGCTTCGGGCGTGTCCGGTCCTGGCTGCTGTCGATGCTCGTCGCCGTCGCCTCCTTCGTCTGGGCTGCCGGCCTCGGCGCCGGTGACCTCTGGCCGTTTGCCCTCGTCTGCCTGCTCTCCGGCGCCGCTCTCGGCGCCGATCTGACGATGCCCCCGGCGCTGCTTGCCGACATTTCTGAACAGCCGTCGGAAGGCCGCGGGGAACGCCCCTGCCGGGCGCAGGCAGGTGCCTACTTCGGCTGGTGGAATCTGGTTGCCAAGCTCAATCTCGCCCTTGCCGCGGGCCTTTCGCTGCCTTTGCTGGACCTCGTCGGCTATCGCCCGGGCACTGCCGGGGACACTGCCGGTCTGGTCGCCGTGTACTGCCTGCTGCCGCTTGCCTTCAAGGGCGGCGCCGCGCTCCTCGCCTGGCGCTGGCGGGACTCGCTGGAGACGGGGCGATGAAGGAGGGGCTGTGGCTCCTCTGTCTCGCGTGTGGCGTCCTTGGCCTTGGCGGTTGTGGCGGCGTGGCGGTGGATCGCTATCGCGGCGAGCAACCGGTGCTCGACCTGGCGCGGTACTTCGACGGCACCGTCGATGGCTGGGGCATTTTCCAGGATCGCTCCGGGCAGGTCGTCAAGCGCTTCCATGTCGTCATCGACGCCAGTTGGGTGACGCGGGATGGTGTCGCCGTCGGCACCCTCGACGAGCACTTCTCCTGGTCGGACGGCAGCACCTCGCGGCGCGTGTGGACGATCACACGCGGCGGCGACGGGCGTTACGTCGGGCGCGCCGACGATGTCGTCGGCGATGCCGAGGGCGAAGTCGCGGGCAACGCGTTGCGCTGGCGCTACGTGCTGGCGCTGCCGGTCGATGGTCGCGTCTGGCACGTCGATTTCGACGACTGGATGTTCCTTGTTGATGAGCAGGTGATGCTCAACCGCGCACGCATGTCGAAGTTCGGCTTCGACCTCGGTGAAGTGACCCTGAGCTTTCGCAAGCGATGAGCAATCCGGCGATCACTGACTGGCGTGACTGCCGCGTCTGGCTTCTGGGAGCCTCGAGTGGCATCGGCGCGGCGCTCGGCAGCGCTTTGCTGCAGCGTGGCGCCCGCGTCGCCTTCTCGGCGCGCAACGCAGAGCGGCTGCATGCGGCCGCCGTCGGCGCCGAACGGGCGCTTGTGCTGCCCTGCGATGCTGCCGACGAGGACAGCCTGCGAGGCGCATGGGCGACCCTGCTGGCCACCTGGGGTGGCGTAGACCTGGCGATCTATGTCGCCGCCGACTATCGGCCGATGCGCGCCTGGAGCCTCGACCTGCCGCAGGCGCGGCGGATGATCGATGTCAATCTGGTTGCCGCCGTTGCCTTCGCCCACTGCGTCGTGCCGCAACTGCTGCGCCAGAAACGGGGCCAGATCGCCTTCGTCGCCAGTGTCGCCGGCTATCGCGGGCTGCCGAAGTCGCTGATCTACGGACCGACCAAGGCGGCGCTGATCAACTTCGCCGAATCCCTCTACCTCGACTTGCAGCCTCTGGGAATCGGCGTGCGCGTGATCAACCCCGGTTTCGTCGCCACTCCGCTGACGGCCGCCAACGACTTCGCCATGCCGGCGCTGCTGACGCCGGAACAGGCGGCGCAGGCGACCATCGCCGGTTTCACCGGCGGGGCATTCGAGATCCATTTCCCGAAGCGCTTCACGCGCGTCATGAAGCTGCTGGCGCATCTGCCCTACCGCCTCTACTTCCCGCTCGTGCGCATGCTGACCGGCGCCGGCGAACGCTCGCCATGAACACGCGCGCCGCCGTCGATGCACTGGTGCGGTTCTTCGAGCACCTCGACCGGGACAACGTGGGCTCGCTTGCCGACCACTATGCGGCGGACGCCTGCTTCAAGGATCCGTTCAACGACGTGCGTGGCGTGCCGGCGATCGAGCGCATCTTCACCCACATGTTCACCCAGATCAGCGAGCCCCGCTTCATCGTCGGCGAGCGCATCGTCGATGGGCAGGCAGCGGTGCTCGTCTGGGAACTGCACTTCCGGTTGGCGACGCACGGTCGCGGGGGTGCCCCGCAGGTCATCCGTGGCGTGTCGCACCTGCGCTTTGCCGGCGATGGCAAGGTGAGCTGGCATCGCGACTATTGGGACGCGGCCGAAGAGCTGTACGCCAAGCTGCCGTTGCTCGGCTGGCTGATGCGTCGCTTGCAGCGCAGGCTGGCTGCCTGAGAGGTTGTGCAGGCATCGTCGCGAGCCGGCTGAGATGCCACGCGCGACGGGGCGGACGACGCGCCATGTCCGTCCGCACAACCTCTCAGCCCGCGGCCGCACGTCCCTTGAGCAGAAAGACGCGCATCGATCCCTTGCCCTTGATCTGGATCTCGCCCCGTTCCTCACAGACGAAGTCCGGCGAGAGCAGAGCGCGGGTTGTTTCGCTGATCTGGATCTCGCCCGAGATCCCTTGTGACTCCATGCGCGAGGCGATATTGACCGTGTCACCCCAGAGGTCGTAAATGAAGCGCTTCTTGCCGATCACGCCGGCGACGACGGCACCCGAGTTGATGCCGATGCGAATCTCGAGCCCCGGGAACTCCCTGATCGCCGTCCGCATCCGCAGCGCCAGGTCGGCGAGCGCTGCGGCGTGGTCGGCACGCGCCTCCGGGATGCCGGCGGCCACCATGTAGGCGTCGCCGATCGTCTTGATCTTCTCGAGCCTGGCTTCCTCGGTGAGGTCGTCGAATCTCGAGAAGATCGCATCGAGCAGGCCGACGACATTGGGCACCGACTCCGAGAGCGAGGTATAGCCGACGATGTCGGCGAAGAGCACGCTGCAGTCACTGAAGGCATCGGCAAAGGTCTGTCCTTCACGACGCAGGCGCCGGCTGATCGACGCCGGCAGCATGTTCTCGAGAAGCTCCTCGAGCCGCCGGTTGGCGCCAGCCAGTTGTCGTTCGGCTTCGGCGAGATCGGCGAGAAAAAGACGGGCGACGTACATCAGCGAGGAAACGCCGGCGAAGAACAGTATCCAGCGACCGGTCTCCTGCGCTTCCAGCGAGTAGGGCAGGCCGACGGCCGGCAACCACAGCAACCCGAGTTCGACGGCAACGAAGATCAGAAGGCAGACGAGTGCGTACAGTTCCCGTGCCCGGCTGCCGTGCTCGAAGAACAGCAGGTAGGCACCGATGGTCAGCGGCAGCAGATGATAGTGGCTCATGCTGCGAAACGGGCTGGCGACTCCTTCCAGTGCAATCAGGCCGGCGACGACGGGAATCACGACCCAGAAGTAGCTGTGGCTGGCGAGCCCGAGCTGTCCTCGCGAGAGGCAGGACCACACCCACGCAGCACCGCAGAACGAAACGCTCTGGAGCAGCAGCGTCGGCAGGTCGTCACGGCTCAGCGCGACGATGCTCCAGGTGGCGGCATAGGCGACGAGGAAGCCGATCCCCGTGCGCAGCAGGCGCTCGGCCCGACGCCGCCGATACTGGCGGAACGCCACATCGGTGAAGACAAAATCGCGCGCGTTGCCTCGATCGCTCAAGATCAGGAAGTCCGGTTGGGCCTTGAAGGCGGCGCGCGGAGTATCCGCCCTCCGGCGACCGCCGTCAAACGGCGGCTGCGGCCAGCACTCTGCGGGCCTGGGACAGGTGAACGCGGGGGTTGTAGAATGGCTCTCGTCCCCGCTCCAGAGAGTCAAGCGCGACGGCCCATTGTCCCCTTCACTCATGGGCCGAGACACACTGAACGAACCGGCCGAGCTGGGTGGCGGCGCCTTGGCGCTGCCCGGCAAGTACCGGTCGCGGGACGCGAATTCGTCTTCGGCAGAGCAGATCAGAGGAGGCACCGTGGAAGGTGGCGAACCGGCAGCAAGGACAGGGCAGTCGCGCCGCTCGCCGCGACCGCGCGGGTTCCGGGCGGCGCTGGCTCGCTGCCTGGTCGTCTGCGGTCTCTTCGCGACGTCGCCGATGCTTGCCGCCGTCGACGCTGGCGACCTGGGAACCCGGGGCGGACCCGAGCCTGCCAACATCGACGAGATCACCGGCGTCCTGCGACAGGATCCCTACGACCTCGAGTTGCTGATCAGCTTCGGCACCTCCCAGGGTGGGTCGGCCGGCCACCTTGCCCTGGCGATCCGCGACGAGAGCCCTGGTGATGACCTGGTCCACTCGGCCAACTTCCATGCCGACCGGAGGCGCCAGCACGTGACCGGCTTCTACACCGAAGATCTGATGCTCGCCATTCCGAAGAAGGAGTACCTGTTCGGGACGACGTCCTCGCTCGCCGACAGCGCTTCGTTCGGTCTCGACTTTGGCGAGATCTACAAGCGATCGGTCATCGGCGTGCGCGTCTTCGATGTGCCGGCGGGCGAACGGACGGCCGTTGCCGCTTACTTCAGACGGATCAATGCCGATTACCATCGTCGTGCCAGGAACACCGAGTACCACGACGGCGAAGTCCGCTATGACTACATGCGCCTAAACTGCGCCAAGGCGATCGGCGCCGCGTTCAGGTTTGGCGCCGGCTACGAGAACCTCGAGGTGACGAGCGCCAAGCTTCTTCGCCGAAGGAGGATCGTCCTCGCGGCAACGGCCAATATTCCCACCGAGATGGCGATCAAGCTCATCAGGGAGTGGGACCAGCGCGGCTACGCGATGGACGTCGTGCTCTACAGGAAGTACGAAGGCTCGAGCCACGTCGACCCGCGAGAGGAAGGGGACGTCGCCTTCAAGGACCTGCCCAACCGCTTCCCTTCGGTGTTGTCCGACGATTTTCACCGCGAACAGGGTCATTACGAGGATTTTGACAACCTCTTCGCCATGCATCTCCTGGCCAACATGAGCCGGTACACGGTGCGGCTGAACGGCGCGACGAAGTTGCTCGAGATCGAGACCAGCAAGCATCCCATGCCGTACACGCAGGCCGCTGAACTCGCCACCCGCAGGGCCCGAGCCGACGTTGCACAGCGCAGTCGTGCTGCGCCCGTCCTGCCGTAGGAGACGGCGGGCGGCACGCCGCGGGACCACGCGCAGCTCGAAGGACTCACCGTCGGCAGCGACGCCCGATGATCTGCACGCCCAACTCGAAGTTGACGCTGGCGAGCGAAACGATCGGGGTCGTTCCCGTGTGCGCGATAGAATGACGGCGGTCAGTCATGGCCTCACGATCCCGCCACTTCTTCCGCCGGATGGGCCGGGAGCAGGCTCCCCCCGATTCGCGGGACTGCAGGCGGGCGCCACTGGAGGAGCGTTCGATGTCATCGTTCAATGAAGTTGCCGAGATCGTCGGCCTGCTGTTTGACGGCCTCGGCGTTCTCGTCATCGTCCTCGGCACCGTGGTCGCCGCGGCGCGGCTGGTCGTCTGCCAGAGAGGAGCAACCGATCGCTACCGGCAGTTCCGCCAGGACATCGGCCGAGGAATCCTGCTTGGCCTGGAGTTCCTTGTGGCCGCTGACATCATCCGCACCGTGGCGGTGACGCCGACGCTCGAGGGCGTCCTCGTCCTCGGCCTGATCGTCCTCATCCGGACGTTCCTGAGCACGGCGTTGCAGGTCGAACTCGAGGGTCGCTGGCCCTGGCAGCGGGCGAGTGAGGGCTCGACTCGACCAGGGGAATCGTGAGCGACGCGCCGGCGGCGTGCTGGCAGGTCCATCGGCGCATCATCCTGAAGCCCTCGTCGATCACGAGCGGGTCGTCAGGGCGCTGATCAACAAAGCGCTGCTCGCCGCCGCCGACACGCCTGCCCACAATTCCTAGCCGCCGCCGTGTCTGATGCTGGCGGAAAAGAGGTTGATGACGGCCACACCCGCGACGATCAGCACGATGCCGATGCGCGCCGGCGCATCCAGCGCCTGACCGAAGAACAGGTAGCCGACCAGCGTGATCAGGGCGACGCCGGCGCCGGCCCAGACCGCATAGGCGATGCCGACTGGCAGCGTCTTCAGGGTGAGTCCCAGGAAGTAGAAGGCGACCACGTAGGTGACGACGACGATCGCCGACGGCAGCAATCTGGTGAAACCCTCCGCGCTCTTGAGGAAGGAGGTGCCGATCACTTCGGCGACGATGGCAATCGCCAGGTAGGTCCAGTGCGACATGCGGGTGCTTCTCCAGGATGACCAGGGCGCGGCAACTGCCGCTCGCTCCCGCGGAACGGGTCCGGCCGCTTGGCCGGTGTCCGGTGATCCGGTGATCCGGCGGCGGCTGGGGCCTGGCGGACCACGGTGCCACGCCCCCGGCACTTGCCGGGATTGTAGGACTGACCGAGGCAAAGTCAATCATTCAGTCGATTGCTTCTTCCGAGTTCGGCGCTTGCGGCTCCGACCGGTCAAGTTCAAGGGCAGCTGCGAGATTCGACTTGACGGTTTGCAGGATCTCGGACAAGTGCTCCTGTTGCTCGGCGGACAGTCCGTGCAGCATTTCCGTTCGACTGCGGAGAATGAGCGTCTCGACCTGAGCCAGCAGTTGCCGCGCTCGGTCGGTCAAGTGGATGCCCCATGCGCGCCGGTCGCCGGCAACCCGACGGCGTTCGATCCAGCCGCTCTTCTCGACCTGATCGATCAGGCGGCCGGCGGTGGATTTTTCGATCTCGAGTCTGGCCGATATGTGCGACTGCGAGAGCCCCTCCTGCTTTGACAGAATTGCCAGTATCGACCATTGCGCACGCGTCAGTCCCAGTGGCTGCAACCGCCGGTCGATCAGCTTGCGCAGCAGTCGTGCGGACTCCGTCAGGAGGAAGCCCGAGCCCCGCTGGGAATCATCGATGATCATGGATGTGGCCTCAGTGACGATCCAGGGATTGGCGCCCCGCTGTCGGGCGCCGGTCATGTTTCCAGCGCGAGTCAGCCGTGGATTATCCCAGTTTCTGCCGCACGCAGCGAGGTGCAGGCGCCCGCCGACAAAGCGGAGCGGTCGCTGGATTGCGCCTGGGAGAGTCATCTGCCTGGCCTTGCGCAGTGCGGCAACATCGTAAGCATGCTTATTATAGGTTGACTTGTCGTAGGCGAGCGCAGTAAGATCCAAGCCAACAGGATTTCCATGCCGTCGCCGGACCCGGTTGTTTGACCAGGCTCAGAGGGGTGTTTGCGACGGCTGCTGCCAACCGACTACGACTGTTGTCGACAAAGGAGAACCATGAGCAACGCAACGAAATCCAGCAGCGTTCCGACAAACCACGCGAAACTGATCACCTGGGTCGAGGAGGTGCGGGCGCTGTGCCAGCCGGAGCAAGTCGTCTGGTGTGATGGCTCGCAAGCCGAATACGACCGCTTGTGCAACCTGATGGTCGAAGGCGGAACCTTCGTCCGTCTCAATCCGGAGAAGCGGCCAAATTCCTACCTCGCACGCTCACACCCCTCCGATGTCGGGAGAGTTGAAGACCGCACCTTCATTTGCTCCATCAACCGGGAGGATGCAGGTCCAACCAACAATTGGGCCCCGCCGGCAGAAATGCGCGCCACTCTGAATGGCCTTTTTGACGGCTGCATGCGTGGACGGACGATGTACGTCATCCCGTTCAGCATGGGCCCGCTGGGCTCGCCAATCGCCAAGATCGGCATCGAGATCACCGACAGCCCCTATGTCGTCGTCAACATGGGAATCATGACCCGCATGGGCCGTGCCGTGCTCGACGTCCTCGGCAGCGACGGATTCTTCATTCCCTGCGTGCACTCCGTCGGCGCTCCGCTCGCGCCAGGGCAAAAGGACGTCCCTTGGCCGTGCGAGGCGGACATCAGCCGCAAGTACATCGTGCATTACCCGGAAACCTATGAGATCTGGTCCTACGGATCGGGCTATGGTGGCAACGCACTCCTGGGCAAGAAGTGTCTGGCTTTGCGCATCGCCTCCGTCATGGCGCGCGATGAGGGTTGGCTCGCCGAGCACATGCTGATCATGGGCCTCGAGTCGCCACAGGGTGAGAAAACCTACGTCGCCGCTGCCTTCCCCAGTGCCTGCGGCAAGACCAACCTGGCGATGCTGGTTCCGCCCAAGGGCTTCGAGGGCTGGAAAGTCACCACGGTGGGCGACGACATTGCCTGGATCAAGAAGGCACCGGACGGAAAGCTGCGGGCGATCAATCCCGAGTCCGGGTTCTTCGGTGTTGCTCCCGGGACCAACATGAGTTCGAATCCCAACGCGATGTTGACCATAAAGAAGAACTGCATCGTCACCAACGCCGCGCTGACCGACGACGGCGACGTCTGGTGGGAAGGCATGGACGGTCCGCCGCCGGCGCATGCCATCGACTGGAAGGGCGACGACTGGACTCCCGACTGCGGCCGCGTCGCGGCGCATGCCAACGCGCGCTTCACGGCGCCGGCCAGTCAGTGTCCGAGCATCGACGCGGACTGGGAAAACCCGGACGGTGTGCCGATCAGCGCATTCATCTTCGGCGGCAGGATGAGCAAGGACATGCCGCTGGTCTTCCAGGCCTTCAACTGGAGCCACGGCGTGTATCTGGCCGCGACCATGGGTTCGGAAGCGACAGCCGCGGCCATTGGCCAAGCGGCGATGCGTCGGGACCCGATGGCGATGCTGCCGTTCTGTGGCTACAACATGGCGGACTACTTCAGTCACTGGCTGAACGTCGGTCGCCAAGTGCCTAACCCGCCGCGCATCTTCCGCGTGAACTGGTTCCGCAAGGGCGAGGACGGCAAGTTCCTCTGGCCGGGCTTCGGTGAAAACATGCGCGTGCTGAAATGGATCGTCGATCGGGTGCATGGCCGCGGCTTTGGCATCGAAAGCCCGATGGGCTGGATGCCACGCCACGAAGACATCGAATGGAGCGGTCTCGACTATCCGAGCGATACCTTCTACGACCTGATGTCGGTCGGCCGCAAGGCGGGTACGTCCGAGGCGCATGCTCACGAACAGCAGTTCGACATGTTCTTTGACCGCCTGCCCAAGGAGTTCATCTTCGAACGTGAACTGCTGCGCTCACGGCTCTGGCGTTCGCCAGAGAAATGGCAACTGGCGCACGAGGCTCACTGATCCGCCGTCGTTGACCGTACGGCTGCACCCGCTGGCAATCTGCTGCCAGCGGCGCAGCTTGGCCATTTCGGGAGCGGGCCGCGTCGAGGGGATCGCTGAACTCGCGCTCTACGGCCAGGGAACGGCGATTCCTGATCACTCGCGAGGTCCGTCGACCGGGGCGTCGCGTTGGGCAGTCCGCACGTCGGTGCCAGCGCGCGCCGCATTCATTGAAAGACTCCAGCATGAAATTCTTGCCTCAACTGTTTGTCGCCAATGCCCGCTGGGCCGAAGACATGCGAGCGGCCGACCCCAAATTTTTTGCCGGACTGGCAGGTCTGCAGGATCCTGACTACTTGTGGATAGGCTGTTCGGACAGCCGGGTGCCGGCAAACCAGATCACCGGCCTCAAGCCGGGTGAAGTGTTCGTCCATCGGAATATCGCCAACGTCGTGGTGCATACGGATCTCAATTGCCTGTCGGTGATGCAGTACGCCATCGATGTGCTCAAGGTCCGCCACGTCATCGTCTGCGGGCACTACGGATGCGGCGGTGTCCGGGCGGCCCTCGAAGGGCCAGCACTCGGATTGATCGACAACTGGTTGCGTCACATTCAGGATGTGCGCGATCGGCACGTCGATTTCCTGGCGGCGCTGCCGGACGACACGAGCCGCTGGCGCGCCCTGTGTGAACTGAACGTCATCGAGCAGGTGCGCAATGTCGCCCGCACCACACTGGTCGGCGACGCCTGGAAGCGACGCCAGCCCCTGATGCTGCATGCCTGGATTTATGGGCTGGAGGACGGTCTTCTGCAAGACCTGCAAGGATCGTGCAGCGAGGCCGGCGAGGTAGACTCGGTCATCGCCGAGGCCGTGGCGACGACCCGATCGCGTTACTTGACGACTTGAAACCCCCGAACTGATGCCGCACATGATCGAGCGAGTTCCTGTCCGATTTCTCGTGAATGCCGGTCGACGCGCCCGTCACTGTCTTGCCGGGTGCGGTGCCCGTTGGACGAAGCCGTCTCTCGGCGACACAACCCGGCCGAATCCATGACCGCCTGCTGTCGCGCCACGCGCAGCGTCTTTGACCGGAAACAGACCCGGCAACAACGAACACTGGGACTCGAATGCCGACCAGAATCTACCTGGTGCGCCACGGCGCCACCGATCTCACTGCCGAAGACCGGTTCGCCGGTTCCTCTGATGTGCCCCTATCGGAAGAAGGCCGCAGACAGGTGGCGTGTCTGGCCGAGCGGTTGAAACGAGCGACGCTGGACGCCGTCTACGCCAGTCCACTGCAACGTACCATGGAAACCGCGCGTACCTTGGCGCTCCCCCACGGTCTGAAGCCGATCGCCGAGCCCGGACTGCGCGAAATCGATTACGGCCACTGGGAGGGACTGCGTCGGTCGGAGATCGAGAGCATGTTTCAGGCCGAGTACGCCCTCTGGCAGGAAGATCCGTTCGCCATCGCTCCCCTGGGCGGAGAATCCGGTGCCAATGTACTCAACCGGGCATTGCCCACAATGCGCACGATCGTCGAGCGGCATGCCCAGCGTACGGTCCTGCTGGTATCCCACAAGGGGACCAACCGATTGCTGATCAGCAGCCTGCTGGGCTTCGACATGCGGGCCTATCGTGACCGCCTCGAGCAAAGTCCAGCAGCGCTGAGCATCCTCGACTTCACGAGCGCCGTACGCGCCCGCTTGCACCTATTCAATGACGTTTCGCACTACGAACAGACAGAGAGACCTTGTGAGCCGGCTGAAGCAGGGTGCTTGTCGCGCTGACGCCGTCGATCAGCCATCGCGCACCCGCTGGCGGCGGCGCTGCCCTATACTGCAGGCGGTTTGCAACTCTACGTCAAGGACACAGCCCGATGCCACCGGTCAAGACCAAGGCCGTCAGCCGCCCGCCGCGTGCCGGCAGCAGCCATGCGGCCAAGACAGCGGTGCAGCAGACGACGGCACGCGTGCGTGAGATGCATCAGGCGATCGCCGCCAAGTCGTTCTCCGTTCTGCGGCGAGTGCCCTTGCTGGCCGGTCCGACGAGACTCGTACAGATGGCTCACGATGGCATCGTCGCCGGCGTCTACCAGGCGATTCACCACACCAGTGGCGTCCTCTTTGACGCCGCAGCGGTGATCGAGGACCGGCGATCGAAGCAGCCACCGGGCGAGGCGCCGGGCCGACTGGCGACGCGTATGCATGGCGCGCTGAACGGCGTCTTCGGGGATCATCTCGCCGCCACCGACAACCGTCTGGCGATCGCCATGACGCTTCGTCACGCGGGCGCCGTGCTCAACCTGGACGGCGATTCGCTGTCCAGTGCCTTGCCGCTTGCTGGCCGGCGAGTGTGCGTCTTCGTGCACGGCCTGGCGTGCGACGAATCTTCCTGGCAGCCGCGCGCTGCGGCATCGAGCACCGTCTCGGCAGTCGATTTCGGTCGCCAACT
>Ga0209573_1003168_pt1 | contig 18814 bp, 12 predicted proteins | sample TNRBio252014_DNA_FD_185870 | JGI IMG/M metagenome (GOLD analysis project Ga0209573, IMG submission 185870) | Wastewater treatment Type I Accumulibacter community from EBPR Bioreactor in Madison, WI, USA - TNR Reactor_6/25/2014_ DNA (SPAdes)... | ecosystem: Engineered > Bioreactor > EBPR >...
AAAGTACGGAACTGCTCAAGCGTATAGCCTGTCATGGCTAAGAAGCGAATCGGATTTTTTAACCATTGATCGTATTTCATAGCTTCGCGCGCGCGTAATTTAAAAATTTAACCTAATATAATCTCTAATAATCAAAAGCTGCCCAAAACCGCTTTTTTATGCAGCCGGGTTTCGGCTACGCTCAACCACCGGCTGCCTAAGTTCCTGCCGAACGGGCTGGTGAGCGTAGTCGAACCAAGTCGAAGGCAAGTCAAAAACTATTGCGACTTATGAAAGGGTACATGTACATATTGAAATGTTCAGACGATAGCTACTACGTTGGGAGTACAAATAATCTTGAGCGTAGGTTAGCAGAACATCAAGCAGGTGAAGGAGCGAACCATACAAAAAAGCGATTGCCTGTGGAGTTGATTTATTATGAAGAATATGATAGAATAGATAAAGCCTTTTACAGGGAAAAACAGGTTCAGGGTTGGAGTAGAAAAAAGAAAGAGGCGTTAATTCAAAATAAACCAGAGGATTTACATTTATTGTCGGTATGTAAAAATGCAAGCCATCATTCCCTTAGACTTCGCTCAGGTAATCGGTGGTTGAGCGTAGTCGAAACCACCGATATTAAAGAAAGCCTTGGCAATACCGACCTTTTAAAGCTGCCCAAAACAGCTTTTTTATGTAGTCGCAAAGTACCTGCATCGGTGGTATTGAAATGCTATGACTGGGCAATAGAACAAAGAGAAAAAGGCAATTGCGTTATAAGTGGTTTTCACAGCCAAATAGAAAAAGATGTGTTGCATTATTTACTCAAAGGCAAACAACCCATCATTTTGGCACTGGCGAGAGGACTGAAAGAAAAATTAGAACCAGAAATTGTAAAACCATTAGAACAAGGCAGACTTTTGATCATCACACCGTTTGACAAATCAGTAAAACGAGTAAGCAGCCAAAACGCACAGACACGCAACCAACTAATGACAGAACTTGCAGACCAAATCACCATCGGTTACGCAAGCACAGGCGGGCAGTTGGAAGAACTTTTAAAAGGAATTGACAAACCACTAAACAAAATTTTATAACTGACATCCCCCGCCCCTCACCCCTGCAAGCGAAGGGATTTGATTAGTAGAAGAACCTCCACGGCAAACCCAAAACGCAGGGGTTAGGCGGCTGCGGCATCCGTGTTTTTTGCCTCGAAGGAGACTTGTACCACCTTGCTCACCCCCATTTCTTGCATGGTGATGCCATACATGCGGTCTGCGGCCTCCATGGTGAGTTTGTTGTGTGTGACTAAAATGAATTGGGTGGTATCTGCAAATTGCCGGATGAGGCGCATAAAGCGCTCGATATTTGCATCGTCTAAGGGCGCATCCACCTCGTCGAGGATACAAAAAGGGGAGGGTTTGACGAGGTAAATCGCAAAGAGCAATGCAATGGCGGTAAGGGTTTTTTCGCCTCCAGAAAGTTGGGAAATGCCGGAGGGCTGTTTTCCGCGTGGTTTAGCGACAATTTTGATCCCGGCTTCTAAGGGGTCGGCATCGTCCAAAAGTAATTTTGCGGTATCGCCCGGATTAAACAGACCTTCAAAGAGTGTTTGGAAGTGTTTATTGATTTCGGCAAAGGTTTCGTTAAAGCGCCGTGTAGCCGTCTGGTTAATTTCTTGGATGGTTTCTAAGAGGTTTTTTTCGGCGTCGGTGAGGTCTTTTTGTTGTTCTTTAATGAAGGTGAGGCGTTCTTTTTCCCGTTCAAAGTCTTCTAAAGCCAATTCATTGACGGCGCCCAAAGTACGGATTTTTTGTCGGAGTTCTGCAGCTTCTTTTCTGGCTGCTTGTTCATCGAAAACCGCTTCCGTTTCGGTGTCGGTGGTCAAGGGGGCTTCGGTCACGGCCATCGTAAGGTCAAGCCCCAGCTCGTCTAAGGTGCGCTGCACAAGGTTTTCGAGCCGTGTGTTTCGTTCGGCCAATTGCACCGCTAGACGGTTTTCTTCGCGCTGAAAATCGTCTCGTTTGCGCCGGATTTCCCGAATTTGGGCTTCATCCGTCGAGATGGAAGCGCGTGAATGTGCAACATTGTTTTCAGCTTGGTGAACGTTCTCGTCTTGGCTTGCTTTTTCTGCATACCCTTTATCAAGTTCGTCTTCCAATTCTTGTTGGAGTTGTGCCGCTTTTTCTCGGTTTTCGAGTGCTAAATTAATTTCAGACTGACGGTTTTGTGCGCGACGTAGTAAAGAAGCCGCCTCGTCTTGTTTTCTTCTTAGTTCATTTTTGAGGTTCTGGACTTGGTTTTCCGCTTGGATGGCTTGGATATTGGCCTCGTTCAGGGCTTGTCCGGCGGCTCTAAGTTGGATTTCGGCTTGTCGGAAAATGGCCTCTGCCGCCGTCCGATTGGTTTCCGCCGCTGCCACAAGTGCTTGTGCGTGCAAAACGCCTTTGTTTTTTTCGGAGAATGCCATTTGGATTTGAGCGGATTCTTGGTTCAACTGCTGGATCCGATTCGTTAGTTCTTGTTCACGCTTCGCCGAGGCCGATTGTTCGTATTGGGCACGTTCGCTTGCTTTTTCTGCCTCAGCGAGTTGCCGTTCTGCCTTTTGGAGTGCCAGCCGTAAATAGGGCAAATTGATACTGGCCAATACATCACGGATTTGCTTAAAGCGGGTGGTTTGGTCGGCCTTTTGTGCTTCAAGGCGCTGCAAATCTTTGCTGACTTGTACTAATCGTTCTCGCCTTCCTAATCGGTTTGCGGTTGCTGGGGCATTTTTTTTGCTCCCGCCATGCAGCGTTCCTTGCGTGTCTGCCCATTCGCCCGTTGGTGCGATAAATTTCAGGAATCGTTCAGCGGATTGATAAGCCGTAGCCAATACTTGGGCGCGTTCAAAAGAGTCAGTTAAATACACATTTCCCAATAAAATATTGGCCAAGGGCGCATAGATTTGATCTGTACGAATGACCGAGACCGCCGGAATTGCCCCATCTATAACCACCTCCGGAGCGTGTATGTCTGGCAAGCGGTTCATCACCAAGAAGTCGGTTCGGCCTTTGCCTTGGGTGCGGAGTAAGGCGATGGCCGCTTGCGCTTCGGTCTCGGAGGCCACGACAAAGCACCCCGAAAAGTCGCGTAAGGCCGCATCTATCCCCACCTGATAAGCGGCATCACACGCCAAGACATCCGAGACGGTAAGAGGTGGGGCTTGGCTCCAGTCCGTTTTTTTGGCCAGAAACTGAACCGCTTGGGAAAACTCTTCGTAACTGGCCACCAGATTTTCCAAGAGTTTAGCCTCTGCACCCAGTGCCGAGGTTTTTTGCTCCGTAATCCGAAGAAGGTTCTGGGCCTCATTTAGGGCAGTGGTTTGCAATTCGTGGTTTTTTTCGGCCTCGGACAAGGTATTTCGAGCCATTTCGACGGATTTTTGTGCTTCTCCGAGCGCATCCGCCACGATTTTGGTTTTCTCGAACAGCGAAATTTGTCCTTCTTGATAGGTTTTACGTTCCCGTTGCAACCGTGCCACTTCGTTTTCAAGAAGTTCAATCTTATTGGCCAATCGTGCGGTTTCTGCTTGTAAAGCTGCGCGGTCTTGGGTTGCTTTCCGTTCTGTTACGCGGAGGACTTCCAGTGTTTGTAGCGCTGCGTCGTATGCCCCTTGTGCGGTTTTTTGGCTTTCGAGCGTTGCGCTACGTGCCGCTGTTTTTTGGATTAAGACCTGTTGTGTCGCTTCTAATTTAGATGCCATTTCTTCCGATTGCTTCGAGAGTTGCTCATGCCGCATATCGGCTTCTACGGCTTCGTGTTTTAACCGCGAAAGGGACTTTTCGGCCTGTGTTTGCCGTTCTTTTTCCACCCGAATATCGGCCTCGGTTTTGCGAATATGGTCTAAATGCACCGCCCGCTTTTGCACTTGGTCGGCAAGATTGGCTTCCAAATGCGTGAGATACAACCGGTGTTGCTCTATTTGTGCTTCTTGGGTTGTTAAATCTGTTTGTAGTACACCAATGGCTGTTTCCACCTCCAAACGTCGGGACGTGAACTGGTCAATCTCGGTTTGTAAGCGCAAAAACTCACGCCTTGCCAACTCGGTCTCTAAAAATGTAAGTTTATCGCGAAAGTCTTTGTATTTACGGGCTTTTCCAGCCTGATTTGCTAAGGAGCGCACTTGCCTTTCCAACTCATCCACCAAGTCTTGAACCCGTGCCAAATCTTGCTGGGTTCCTTCTAATTTTTGTATTGCCTGCTTACGCCGGATTTTATACTTTGTGATTCCAGCCGCTTCTTCAAATAATCTCCGGCGTTCGGTGACATTTTCTGATAAAATCTCCTCAATCATCTTTAGTTCAATCACCGAATACGCCCCTGCGCCCATTCCCGTGTCCATAAATAGATCTGTGATGTCCTTTAATCGGCAAGACACGTTATTCAACAGATATTCCGACTCTCCACTGCGGTAGAGCCGCCGTGTAATCACCACTTCGGTGTATTCTAAAGGTAAAATGCCACGATTGTTCTCGATGTGTAAAGAGACTTCCGCCAACCCTAAAGCCCGCCGTTTTGCCGTTCCATTAAAAATAACATTGTCCATTTTCTCCGAACGCAAAGCACGCGCCCGCTGTTCGCCCAAGACCCAGCGGACTGCATCAATTACATTGGATTTGCCACAACCGTTTGGGCCTACAATAGCCGTTATGCCTTGGTGATAATGGATTTCAGTCTTCTGAGCAAAACTCTTAAAACCGTGTAACGTTAATTTTTTTAAATACATAGCAAAATAGTGCGGAAGCAAAAAAGCCTATTAAGATACGGCTCCCCACCTTCTGCTGAAGTGAAAAATGATTAAGTACGCACCAAGCAGCTAAGAGGTGTTCAAATTTTAGTTTGTATTGAAAAATTGGATGGACACAACCAAGCCCAAAATCCAGTACCCATTCTTCATTAATCCATTCTTTATTCCCTATTCCCCATTATGCCTCAGGTCTTCATCCCCGTAGTTGCAATTCCGGCCACGATGTAGCGCTGGAAGATCAAGAAGAGAATGGCAACGGGGAACATAGCCAAAACAGCACCAGTCATGATCAAGTGTCGGGTGTCCACATATGGCGACCGGAAGTATTCTAAGCCCAGCGTCACGGTGCGGTAATCTGGATCGTCTAAATAAATGAGCGGGCCCATTACATCTTGCCAAGCGCCCACAAACGTAAACAAGCCCACCACAATCAAAACTGGAATAGAATTGGGCAGGATGATGTAAAAAAACGTGCGGAATGGGCCGCAGCCGTCAATCGCCGCCGAGTCGTCCAATTCTTTGGGTAAAGTTAGCATGTATTGCCGGAGCAAAAACACATTGAATGCTCCAGCCGTAAACTGAGGAACCACCAAGGGCAAAAAGGAATTGACCCAGCCGATAGATTTGAAAATCGCGAACATCGGAATCATGGTGACTTGTGCCGGAATCATCATCGTAGCCAAAAGCACAATAAACCACCCTTCGCGACCTCGGAAGTTGAGACGGGCAAAGCCATACGCCACCAAACTACTGGAAAGGACTTGTCCAATCATCGAAAGGATGCTAATTAAAAAACTATTCCGCATAAAAAGTAGAAATCCGGTGGATTTTTCTTGGCCGATGGTGGCTTCTGGCCCACGCAAGGTTTCAGGATAATTTTCCCAACGTGCATGAAAAACCCGCTGTTCGGAATGGGTACGGTTCTTAACGACTTGTACCCTGTCCGGCTTATGCTCCGTTGTGAAGAACAGCAATTCATCAAAAGAAGCTCCTTTGGGACGCACCATCTTGGCTAAAAGTGGGATGGCTTCCGGTTCGCCCTCAATCTCGTGCATCGTGACGCCTTCAAAAAGAATGGAAGGTGGTCCTTGGGCCGATTGAACGGCAGTCTCTGGGAACCATTGCAGGAATTGTCCAGGTTTTAGGCTATCTAATCGGACATAATAAGCGCCGGGTGTGGCATCCTTCGACAAGAGGTCGCGGCTTTTACGTAATTGAAACCATAAGACAGAGTCTGGCCCTGCGGTTTCCTTATAAATCCGTCCATTTGCTGGAAGGGATAAATTGACTTTGCGATACTCGGATGGATAATACGAAGGTGGCCGCATGGAAATCCCCTCGACCGATTTTACGGAGGAAATCAATACCCAATAAAAAGGGAAGAGGAACAGGCCCGAAATACCAATCAACGTAAGATATAAGAGGACGCGCTTAAATTTCTTTTCCATAGTTATGCCTCCGAATGAACAAATTTTTTGGACAACTTAAATTGGATCATCGTGATGGCAAAAATGATCACAAAAAGCACAACCGCCCAACTGGAGGCCTTGCCCATCCGAAGATTGTTAAATGCCTCGTGATAGATATTTACTGAATAAAACTTGAGCGACTCTCCCGGCCCGCCAATGGTGATGGCATACTCCGCAAAAAACAAAGCGGGGGTAAAGACCTGAAAAGCCCCGATGGTGGTCATAACAACCATGAATAAAATCACCGGCGAGAGCATTGGAATCGTGATGGAGAAAAACCGCCGGAATGCGCCAGCGCCGTCTATCTCGGCGGCTTCGTAGAGCGATCTCGGAATTTGCTTCATGCCGGCATAATAGATGATGGTTGCCCCACCCACCCAGAAAAAGTTCATCAAAACAACGGTCGTGAAGGCATGGGCTTCGTCTAACCAATTGACGGGGTCTCCGCCAAAAAATCCAATGATGTGGTTCACCACGCCAAATTCCTTGTGGAACATGTTCATCCACAATACGGTGGCTGCTGCTCCGGTAAACAAGGAAGGAAAATAAAAAATGGCCTTGAACGCATCACTACCACGTACATCGCTCGTTAGCAAGCCAGCGGTAAAAATCCCACCGATCAACGAAATTGGAATGACCCATGCTGCATAGGTAAAGGTTTTTTGTAGGCCAAGTGTGAAAAAGCGATCCGAAAATAAATTGGTGTAATGTTGTGCGCCAATCCATTCCGGTGGTTTAATCATGTTCCAATCGGTAAAAGAAAGGTAAATGGAGGCCAACATAGGGCCTAATGTGAAGCATAAAAATCCGGCCAACCAAGGCGAAAGTGCGGCATATCCGGCCAAACTTTGCCGCCAAGTGGGCTTGCTGATATAGGCTTTTGGCTCTTGGTTGCGTTTAAACCAAACCATATATCCCGCTGCTGCCGAGGCCAGAAACAGCAAAATCAAGAGCGGTAGAAGCACTTTTTCGGTAAATGTAGGCGGCCGTTTTTCTAAGGTTTTAAAGGCTCCGGCCATTTCATTATGGAAAGCAGGCAAGGCAGAGCGCACCTCTTTTGCCACCAAATGGTTCATCTCGGCCTCGAAAGCGGCATGGTCTGCCTCCCTAAAAGATCCTTTTCGGCTCCGCCACTCGGCCAATTTGCGGTCGTAGAGTAAGCCCAACTTCAATTCCATGCGTTCTTCCCATTTGATTGGGATTTGCTCAATGTCCGAAAGCCTTGGACAAATATAGCTTTCTGCGGTTGGCATGTCTGCGGTAAAGGCTTCAAGCCCCTTTACACCGGCCTCGTTGTTGTAGAAGGCTTCCTTCGCCGAAATAAGGGTGGGCAGGCCGCGTAACGTCCTTCCAATTTCTCGCTGGGTGAACTCGGAGGCCAAAAAACGAACCAATTTCCAAGCCGCTTCTGGATTCTTAGCCCCAGAATAAATGCCTACGCCATTTGCACTAAACAACTGATTGGCCCGCGTTCCGTGTGGTGTGGGTGTGGCAATAAGCCGGACGCCGGCGGCCTTATAATCCGGCAAAACCCAAGGACCTAACCACGCCATAGCAATGAGGTTTGACTTTAGCACGGCGTCACCGCCAAACTCCAAACTGGTGAGATTGGCTTTCGGTGCCTGAACTCTTGAGGCAAAACGGTCTTGAAAGGTGTGAATAAGCCCCTTTGCCAAGGCTTCATTCCCCAAGATGGTCGGCTTGGTGGGGTTTACCTGACGATCAACGTAGCGTCCGCCCCAAATCCCATTCATGTGGTCATTAAACCATCCACCAGACCCAACGCCAATTTGCCGGACTTGGCCTTGTGCGTCGCGCAGGGTGAGCTTTCGGGCCAGTGACTTGTATTCTTCATACGTCATGGCCTTGTCTGGTCGGGGCCATTGATCACGAGGGATGCCCCGCGCCTCTAATTTATCTACCGAAATGAGCAAAGCACCAACGGCCAGCTCAATCGGGAAGCTATACAATTTCCCGTCCCACCGAAAGGCATCTAACGCACCTTTGTAATAAGCGCTTTGGTCCATGCCATCCCGCACCATAAACTTGTCTAAAGGCTGGAAAACCCCGTGCGAAATCCAAACCCCTGCTCCCGAACCAAACATCGAGATCACATCTGGTGCAATTCCTGCCGCTACTTGTGTTTGTAACTTAGACCAATACTGCCCCCAAGGATAGATCGAAACATCCACCGCAATATCGGGGTGTTCTTGTACAAAGCGCTCGGTAACGGTTTTAAAAAGCCGAACAGTACTTTCCCCACCCCAAAAAGCCCAACGAACAACGGTTTTTTTGCCTTTATAAGACTTGTTTTCAATGATTTCACCCGCTTGAACTACAGTGGAAACACCTAAAAGGAGTAGAATAATCCAAGACGCAAGCTTGGTTTTGAATCTTAAACGTGTAGAGGGCATAAGGATTGGGTAATAGCTGAAACAGTGGGATTGTTGCCAAAACAGACGTGACGCCAAGATACAACCAAAAAACCTTGATATGAACAAAAAGCGCTTTTTGAGGGCTTTTTCCTAAACAACGGATCGCGCAACGCAGGCTACAAGCGGCCGAACAAAGCAACTTTATGCTTTTTCACGCCTCAATACCAATGGCTTCGCGGAGGTGGTTAAAGCCATTTTGGTCCAGACGGCTTAACAAACCTTTGTGGATATCGGAAATCAGTCTCGGACCTTGATACACAAGCCCGGTATAGACCTGAAGCAAGGACGCACCAGCTTTAATTTTCTCGAAAGCATCTTCTGCACATAGAATACCACCCAAACCGATGATGGGCATTTGGCCGGCTGTTTTTTGGTACAATGTGCGAATAAGAGCAGTTGAACGCTGTGCGAGCGGCTTACCGGAAAGCCCCCCACGTCCAATTTCGGAAAGTCGGCTAATGGGCGTCCTAAGCCCACTTCTGTCGGATGCCGTATTGGTGGCCATCAGTCCTGCAAGTGGATATTGACCAATAACAGCAAGTAAATCATCCACATAGGCAAAGTCTGGGCGTGCCAAGGAAGCCGGAGGCGATATTTTCACTAAAACCGGAACTTGGAGGCCAAGAGATGTACGGACGTCAAAAATAGCCTTTAGCAATTGGTCTAAGGCCGTAGGGTCTTCAAAAGTTTTGCCTTCGGCGGTGTTGGGGCACGAAATGTTCAGTGTAACATACCCCGCATATGGGGCTAAATGCCGAAAACTGGCCACGAAATCTTGAATGGCCGCCGCTTCCAGAATATCGGGATCATGGGTTTTTGCAATATTAATCCCTAATGGAATGGCCGTTGGGCCAAAAGCTGCAATTTGCTTGGCAACCACTCGCGCGCCATCATTGTTAAGCCCCATGCGGTTAATCAACGCCTCGTCGTCCGGAAGGCGAAAAGCACGTGGTTTAGGATTTCCAGCAGATGGCTTTGCCGTGACGGAGCCAATTTCCATAAATCCAAAACCCAACGAAGGCCAAAAGTCTATGTGTGCGGCATTTTTATCAAATCCGGCAGCGAGTCCAACAGGTGTTTTGAACTGGAGACCAAACAGATCTTGGTGCAATCTTTCGTCTTCTACCACAAACGATGGTTTTGCCCAATTGGGAGCCAAAGCACCCCAAGACGCAGCCATCATGGCCAAATGGTGGGCCGTTTCTGGTTCTAATCTAAATAAAAGAGGTTTCAAGAATTGGTACATAGCGATTAATATGATCCTTTTAAAGCCTATATTGCGTAAACGGTTAGTACAACCATTCTATCGCAAACAACTTAAGACCAATTTTCCACAAATCAACAGTCATTTCTAATGAAAAACCTTCTCTTCTTTGCTGGGCTTATCCTCTTTTGCTCCACTGCCGCAACTGCCCAACGGCTTGAATATGGCCTAAAAGGTGGGACAAATATCAGTTTGATTACCGATGCCGACTACAAATTCAAGTCGGTTAAGGTGGCGCCGGGGTTTATGGCAGGCTTCTATGCCCGCACCAATACGCGCAGAATCGGCGCACAAATTGAGGCGATTTATGCTTCTAAACAATGGGGAACAGAAGAAGAACGAACCGGACAGAGCAATACCACCATTCTCCGTCAGTTGGATACCAAAAACGGCTATCTCAGCATTCCCGTTATGTTCTATGCCAAATTGGGGCGCTTGGATATTGGTGCTGGGCCACAATTAAATGCACTCCTGACGTCGGTAGCTAAGGGGCAGGAATTGATTAAAAACATTCAATCTGGAAATACCGAAGCCATCAAAGACCTTGCTTACGACTATTTGAAGGATAAAATTGGAGAAGGTGCATATGCCGACATTCCAGCAGGGACACCACAGGAAGGCAGTCTTTACGAAAAAATGGGCTTGGACGCCAACTTTGGCTTGGGGCTAAATCTGAAAAGAACCCGTATTGAAGGACGTCTCAATTATGGACTCACCGATGTGATGAACAATTACTATGTGAAATTCCTGAATCCATCGGCCTACGACAACAGCGAAAAACTGATCTCAGGGCAAGTCATTTTGAGTATTAAGCTCTAAAATTGCCAATAACACAATAATTTTTACTGAAAGCCTTCTTCTGCCCGAAGTGGGCTTTCTTTTTGGTATGGGTATTGATTATACTATTTAATTAGGTTCAACCGTTAAACAAAATCAATCATAAACCTTCTTCTTTTTGCATGAAAAAAATTCTCCTCTCTTGTATGATGCTCGGCTTTTTGTGGCTCCCATTGCAAGCACAGCAAGTTACGCAGGGCAACCCACCGGCTGCGGATGAAGTGACCCAACTTCGTCAGGCAGTTCAACAATTATACCGCTATGTGCAGTATTTAGACGGCGAAGTCCGCACACTGAAACAATTTATTGATGCGGCCGTCGAGATCAAATTGTCCATAGATGTTACGGGCTTACCTGTAAAGGGAAAAGCAAATGCACCCATTGCCCTTTTGGAGTTTTCGGACTTTCAGTGCCCCTATTGTGCAACGTTTGCCAATAACGTAGCGCCAACCTTAGACAGTTTGGTGACCGTTGGAACCCTCAAAAAAGTATTTGTGGATCTTCCCCTCACCTCTATTCACCCGATGGCGCTCAAGGCGGCAAAAGTGGGACGGTGTGCAAATGAACAAGGAAAATTCTGGGAAGTACACAACAGCTTTTTCAGGAATCAAGGTAAATTACAGGCTTCCTTAGACTCTCTTGGGACGTTTGCGCAAAAGAACGGGCTTGACGGTGCAAAACTTCAAGATTGTGTAAACAGCACCAAGTATGATGCGGCCATCAATAAAACCATTGACATTGCCCAAAGCGCGAGCATCAGCTCTACCCCAACTGTGGTCTTGGGCTATACACAACCGGACGGCTCGGTTAAAGTGGCCAAGTTTATTCGGGGTTCTGGAGCCAACTTTGTGGAAGAAGTAAAAGCTCTTAAAGCCAAATTATCGGCGCAAATAACAGCACCGGAACAACCGAAAGGGAAGCGATCTCGTGGTTAAACGTCTTTGCGCCTTTAGTTCAGCCTCGTCCTTTGATGGGGCTTTTTTATTGGACGCCGGGGAAATGTTCAACGTACTTTATGGTAAAATCAGGAAAATGATCCACGATCTTGATTTTAAAATCAGGGAAATGATCCACCAATTTCCACTTCCCAGCACGATCAGGGAAATGATCCACTAATTTAACATGTAAATCTGCAAAATGATTTACGACCTTCACTTTATAATCAGGAAAATGATCTACTAATTTTATTTTACCATAGATCCGGCTAAGGTCTGGCTTGCCGTTTTTCATCGGTAAAGGTGGAGGATTGATGACGGTAGCAGATGTGGTCAGTAAAAACACAAAAAGAAGGAAAAATATCTTTGAAATTTTCTCCACGTATGGTATCGAAGCGTGTAAAAAATATTGCATAAAATACAGAAGTTAGCCGAATGATCTTAATTGAAGTGGTCATTTTGGAAAAAACACCCTTCCTAATTAAACCCTGAATTTACATGATAAATCGTTATTTGTAAAGTAGGCTACTTTCTTTGTATCTTAGCAAGACCACACCACCACACCATACAAAATCATGCGTAAAATTACCCACGAGCAAATGCCCGTACATGAAGGTCTTGCTCAAAGAGGAATTTCGAAGCAGGAAATCTCGGCCTTGGCTGACGGCATCTCTGCTGATCTCGCGTACATCCGTGAAATGCCCTCCTACAATTCAGAAGCCATTTTTGGATATTTTGTCCCCGGTAGATTAGAGGTTCTGGGCAAACATACCGATTATGCTGGCGGGAGCAGTTTGGTTTGTGCAGTGAATAAAGGATTAAGGATTTATGGTCTAAAATCAGATGACGGCTTATTGCATATCCACCATTTAGACCAAAAAACAAACTTCACCATAGACCTTTCCGCCCACCACGCCACAGAGCCCGGCTGGGAAGTCTATGTGCAAACCGTTCTACGAAGACTAACGGCCAATTTTGGTAAACTTTCGGGTGGACACCTCTTTATCACTTCCGATTTGCCACAAGCGGCAGGGATGAGTAGCTCAAGCGCTTTAATTGTTGCCTTGCTCCTTGCACTGACCGAAATGAACCAACTTAGGACACATCCTTTATGGATAAGCCAAATTAAAACACCAGAAGACTTGGCAACCTATGCCAGTTGTATTGAAAATGGAATGAGTTTTGGAGCATTAAGAGGAGAAAAAGGTGTCGGTACATTGGGTGGAAGCCAAGATCATGTGGCCATTTTGTGCAGTCGTGCCGGTTGCCTAAACCATTTTTCTTACGCACCAACCTGCTTCAGAAAAGCAATTGTTATACCGCCAGAATTTCAGTTTGTAATTGGGCACTCTGGCATACTGGCCGAAAAGACAGGGGACGCACTTGAATTATACAACCGAACTTCGAGTTTGGCCCAAGCATTGGTCGAAGCCTGGAATCAGGGAGAAGGTGGGAATTTCCCCCATATCGGCGCATTACTACAGCACCCTAAATTTGACCTCTATACCATCTGGAAACACCTATTGCTCCGAAGAAAAACCTTTTCAGACGTAGCCCTCATGGATCGTTTAGACCATTTTATGGTGGAAACCGATCTGGTGGAGGAGGCTGTAAAAGCTTTAGAGCAAGATCAAATGACTTCTTTTGGGCGTCTGTCCTTTCAATCGCAGCATTATGCCGAACGACTTCTACACAATCAGGTACAAGAAACCACCTTTCTCGTATCAACAGCACGACGATTAGGTGCATTGGCAGCCTCTGCCTTTGGTGCAGGATTTGGCGGAGCCGTTTGGGCTTTGGTACACACCTACGATGTTCCGCTTTTTTTGCAAAAATGGGAGACCACTTATGCACATACATTCCCAAATAGGGTCTCACTTTCGCAATTTTTTCCAGTAATTCCCGGGCCACCCGCTTTTACACTGCCCTTGTGATTTGTACTTTGTAAAATCCATCATCTAAATCAAACGATATGGGATTTTTTGACTTTATCCGATCCAACCAGACCTCGCCACTCATCCAACAGTGTCTAACGGACATGCAAGTGATGTTGGAAATTGCGGAGGAAATTTTCACCGCTGCAACAGCATACGCCTTAGACAACCAAACCCTTAAAATTGACCTCAAGGCCAGAGACGAAGAAATCAATAACCGCGAAGTTGGGATTCGGGGGCGCTTGCAAGAACATTTTCATCAGGATCCAAAGCAAGATATTACCATCGGATTGATTTTAATGAGCATTGTCCAAGATGCCGAGCGTGCCGGAGATCTGGGTAAATCCATTGCAAAAATGGCAGATTTGGCCCATCGAAACCGCATAGGAGTGCGTGTTCAAGAGTTGCGCAATATTCGTGATTTAATTGCTAAAATGTTTCCACAGATGAAACAAGGCTTTATCGGAAAAGATGCGTGGGTTGCCAGAGTGGTAATGGATCAAAACATCAATATAAAGTCGCTAACCACACAATTCATGCGTAATTTAGCGAACGACACGGACATAAGCGTGAATGAGGCGGTTGTTCTTGCGGCTCTTGCCCGAATGATTTCCCGCGTTTCTGCGCATTTATCCAATATCATGTCCTCGGTTGTGATGCCGTTTGATCAAATCAGAAGAGCGCCCAGTTGGAGTGAATAATCGGGTTTTTGAATGAACGGCCCAGTCTCGTAGGGGCGGCAATTATATATGACGAGGAATAGCTGACTTCGACTTGGCCCAGCCACCTTGCTTCTTTTGGCCGTAATAACTGGAAGGCTTCGATTTGATTAACCCAAAAAACATATTAGATGCATACAAGCTAAAGGCTGGCTCAATATATTCGTGCAATCTGGCATAATCGCATAAATAAAACACATTAGCGATGTCTGTGATTTGAATCAAAGACTACTTTTAATTCCTTACTGTAAAGGATTATTTAGGAAGAATAGCTCCATCTGTTTCGATTTTTGGCATCGAAGTGGGGAAGTCTAACTTTGACAGCCGGCGTAAGGTCGAAATTGCTGAATTGGACTTGTCTTTTGCTAACATCCCGCGTCCAACAAGTACAAATGGATGGATTTTCCCGCCCAGAAACTTCCCATCGGCATCCATTTTCACCTCCAGCACCATGGTTTCTGCTGTTGCTCCAGCCAGTTGAAACCACCCATAGGTTGCGAAATTGCCCAAGGAATAGGCGATTAATCGGTCTTTATACACTTCCATCCCACGTAAAACATGCGGGCCGTGGCCGAGTACCAAGTCCGCTCCTGCATCTATTACGGTTTTAGCAAAGCGTGGGAGGTTTCCTCTTGCTTCGCCATAGAAGATTTCGGTGCCATTTGGAACGCGGGTCTTTCCGGCACCTTCAGCACCGCCATGAAAGGAAACCACGACCAAATCGGCTCTTTTATTGGCTTCCAAAACCAATTGACGTGCCGCGTCCAATTCATTCACATTGGGTGCTATATTGTTGTGTGCAAAGCCCAGAAAAGCGATATTTTTTCCTTGGACTGTAAGATACGTTGTCGCAAACGTCTGACGGTCACCGCCGGCGTGTTTAATCCCTACTTCATCTAACGTTTTTCGGGTACTCAAACGTCCCGCCTCACCAAAATCATTTGCATGGTTATTGGCAATGCTTAAAACGTCTAAACCAGCATTTTTTAAATGTTTTCCATAGCGGATGGGCATTTTAAACGCAAAACAATTACCACTATTTCCGCATTTACTGGAAACGCCTTTGTCTATCAGAGGCCCTTCTAAGTTTGCAAAAGCAATATCCGCAGCCTGAAAAAGTGGGGCTACAGGATCCAAGAGATTAGCCCCATCGTTTGGCGGCATTCGGGTTTCGTTGGGAAAAGTAGAACCCAGCATGATGTCTCCAGCAGCGGCGATGGTAATTGGCTCGGAATTCTTGGGAGCGTTCTGAGCCGCGCCAGAAGAGTCTTTTTTTACTTCGGAACCGGACTTTGTACTTTCGACACATCCCGATAAGAGTAGTATAAAGACCAAAATCCAAGCAACCCGATCAGATGTAAACAGTATCATGTTTGGCGCTGAAAAATAGAAAGGGGGTCGAGGTCGAGCCCAAAACAGAAAAAATCAGTTTGGTGCATCGCAAATACGTTAATTTACGAAATTACTGCTTTTACCCTTCCGATACAAACCGAGAAAACCAGCAACAATGCCTTTTTTAGTCGTGGTGTAATACATCAGATTACATGCGCTCCTTAAAGCTCATATTTGAGACAGCCTCTATCTTTTAGCATAATGTGTTGTTCAACAATGGCAAGGCAACACTTAGAAAAATCCGCCTAATACCAATTAGGAATTAAGCACATGCTTTATCCGTCAACGCTTTCACCCCCTTTCGGTGTTGAAAGGTTGAAAACGAGTAATATAAACAGTACTTTCCCCTAATTGGTATAATAGCTCAACCACTAAGTTTCGACTTGGCGCACCCTCTATTATAGATGCCGCCCCTACGGGGCTTTGCCATTCATTCAAGAGTGGAGCAAAGCCTTGAAAAACCAAGCTTTACGCAATTCCGTGAGTTCCTCCATGATTCTCGCGCGGCAGGGCGGCCCTTAGAAAAATCCGCAGGGCTTCGACTTGGCTCAGACGCCGGCTTCTATTGCCGTAAAAAGAAGGCCACTGACAGGCCCGTCTGCGACCGGCAGGTACTTGTATGCGCTCAGTTAACAGGCTTGATTTGATTAACCCAAAACACCTGTTAAAACCCAAAACACCTGTTAAATGGTTACAAGGTAGAGGCGATCTCAATATTGGCCATAAAAGGAATTTCGTTGCTCCCATTGTTAATAAACTCAAAACATGGTCACCCGATGGGCTTGCGTGTTCACCACAAAGGCCATTTTCTGCAAAATAAAAGCTACCGAGAAGCGTTTGTAGGGCAATTCAAATTCTTTAAGCAGGACTTGTCGCAAAATTTATGGACGTAGATAAACCAATTTACTTTGCCGCACGGCTTGATTTGTGTAAAGGCGGAGCAGATAGACGCCAGACGGGAGATGGTCTTTTGGCGTCCAAAGGTGCTCATGTGTGCCAACGGGAAATTGACCGACAAACAGGTTTTGAAGAAGCCTCCCCGTGAGGTCATAGACCGATAGGTGTACGGGGCTTCCCTTCTCAAGAGTAAATCGGATGGTCGTAGCACCAGATGTCGGATTTGGAAAGGCAGAAAGGGTATTAGAGGTGCTGTTTTGAGGCTTTTCTTCATGAGTACTTACCAAAACATCTGGAGATTTCTTGCGGTTAATCATGACCATTGCTTCACCAGCAACAAGCGCACTTTCAGATGATTCTCCTTTTTCTAAACGAATAACGGTATGTTCTCCTTTTTCTAAAAACGCTGTTCCAATTTTTTGCCAGCCCTTTACACCCAACTCGGTTTGGTCAACCTCTTTTACCACTTGCTCATGAGCGCCTTTAAGGGTAAAACGGGCTTTTTTGCTTTGGTTTGTCTGGGGTGTTTGATGGACATAAACATCGAACCATGCCGTAAATGGTATTTTGAAGGTATAATCAAGTTGCGCATTTGTGGAGATGGAACCAAAAAGGGCTTTGTTTTTGTATCCTGTCGTCGTTAGTGTTTGCCAATTTCCGCTCAGAGGTTTTAGGGCTTCATGGAAGATAGCTGGAGGGCGAAACACCATTCCGCCTCTTGTCGGAACAAGTGCAGGTTTGTTATAGGCGGTTTTTTGAAGCAAATCTCCGAGAAGGTTGTTTTGTGCCCGTAGCCCTTCATAAAAGAAATATACTTCTCCCTGAACCCCTCTTGCCCGATTTGCTTCGATGGTTTTGGCGAGGAAATCTGCAGATATGAGATATGAGCCTACTTTCATCAGCACACCCGCATAATATCCCTTGGGTGCATTGGGGTAGTGTGGTAATGAAAGATTAAGCTCCTTCACATAGTCTGTGATATTGTATCGGTAGAGTTGCGGAATAACCTCATCGGCGATACCGTTTTTCATCCAAGTTGCGGAGTCTTGGAGGTACTCGGCATACGACCATGGAAATAAACTGGGGCTTGCCGCCACCGTGAGGTAAGCGCCGTGCTTTTTGACTGCAATATGTACACGCCGGAACCAATCGTTCAACTTATCGGCACGCCAGCGTAACCACGTCGGGTCTTTGGGATCATCAGGGGGGCTGTTGCCGCCATGTTCTTGCTGGTATAAAGAGACGGTAAATGGCTCGTATCCACCTTCATAGGGCATCGCTGGAATGCGATCGGAGTACTCCACACCTTCCACATCATACGTAGAAACAATTTCTTCCGTCATTTCAAGCAACAAGTTTTGTGGCCCCGGATGAATATTGCTCATCCAATCGAAGCCATTTTTTACCACCAATTTCCCGTTTTTGTCACGCAAGGCCCAATCTGGATATTTTTGCAAGATATGGCCACCATTCTGAGAATATGAGGTGGAAAATCCCATCTCAAACCATGGCAAAACCTCCATCCCATTTCGATGCGCTTCAATGATAATGCGTTCCAAAACATCTCGGCCAGTAAATCTTGGGTGGATGTTGGTGCCAAAATACTTCTCAAAAACGGCACTTGGATAAAGCGGGTAATCCCCATTGGCACTGTTGGAGTTCCAAACTACGGGTACAACGGTATTCATGCCAATGGATGCTAAATAATCCATAGCCTCGGCAATTCGCTCATCGTCAAACATTACCTGACTGTCCACATTTGTGATCTTTACCGCACGTAGTTCATTTAGCGGTTGTGCAAGCACGATTCTACCCCAAAAAAACGTGAACGACAAACTCACAATAAAGGTGTGACGGAGCGCTTTATTAACGTTTATCATAAGCATAATGAGTTGCGTGTTTTGGGTTAATCGAGCTATGATCAAGATGAATATCCCTGTTTTATATGGCGAACAAGACCGCTATTCTTGTACAAAAACTTTACCACCTTAATGGCCTGATCATGAAAACAAATTTACAACAAACGAGTGCCCTGCGCATCACTCCCCCCTACACTTTTAGGGCAAGGTAGCTAAGCATAGATAGCTGTTTATTTTCGAGGTATGAAATCCATAGTTGCAGCTTTTTTTGGTGTCGTTTTGACTTTATAGCTTGTATCAAACAATCA
>Ga0209573_1003169_pt1 | contig 18810 bp, 15 predicted proteins | sample TNRBio252014_DNA_FD_185870 | JGI IMG/M metagenome (GOLD analysis project Ga0209573, IMG submission 185870) | Wastewater treatment Type I Accumulibacter community from EBPR Bioreactor in Madison, WI, USA - TNR Reactor_6/25/2014_ DNA (SPAdes)... | ecosystem: Engineered > Bioreactor > EBPR >...
GTTCGAGTTCGCCCCCCTGCCCACGACGGGCTTCGACCAGCTCGGCGTACCCACCCTCAACGCCCTTCCCGCCGGCAGCCTGCGCTGGGATCACCGCGCCTGGATCGGTCTCATCGCGGAGTCTGCGGTTGCCCTGATCCTCGCGCACACCGCGCTCGACCCGGCTCATCGCACGAGCGGGGTCTATCGCCACACGCTCGCCGGCATCGCCGCAGGACTGCGTGCCACGGCGGCGAGAGTCCAGGCCTCGATCCAGGTGACCCGTCCGCTCCAGCTCCCCAAGGATGCCGCCCACTTCTTTTACGGTGAGGCCGCCTCCGGCACGCTCGGAGCACCGAAGCCGGGAACCTGGCGCATCTTTGCCGATGGCTGGCCGGTCGGCGCCGTGGACACGGTGACTGGGGCCTCCGTTTTCGAACATTGGAAACCCGCCGAGCACGGCTATCCGCTGCTGGACACCCTGCGCAAGGTCGACCGCAAAGCCGGCGCCGCCCTGCCCCCCTGGCCGTGGGAAGTCACCGCGATGAAGGCGCTCCAGGCGGCGAACTCGGCGCGCATGGCCGCCTGGTTCAAACTCGCTGCAGCCTCGCCCGCAATCGCGTTGAACGCGCTGGCCGCAATGTTCGAGGACATGGCGACCCCACCGACCAAGAGCGAGACGGTCCGCTTCGATGGCCCGCACTGGGCCGGCACCAGAGCGCCCGCCGGCACCGCCACCCAGGAGGTCGGCGGCATCTTGTGTGAGAAGAAGACGTTCACCGCGGAATTTCACCATGTTCAGCGCACCGGCACGGTCGCGATCGACGTCCAGCCGGCGCTGTTTCGCACGGGTGCGCACGAGATCGGCTATCGATTCCTGCTCGTTTCCTTCCCGGGCTGGATCAATGCCTCGCATACCTCGTTACCGTCGCTTCTGCAGGCGCTCGACATCCACGAACTCGCCCTTCCTTCGGGCACGATCGCCATCGAGGTCGCCGCGTTCGACTGGCTGATCGCAAAGCCCGTCGCACTTGCCGACAACATCGCCATCGCACAGCAGTTGTTCATCGTCGACGAGCCGCCGCTCGCCGGCCTCTACTTCAAGATCGTCACCACCGCGGGCCTGGGCCAGGGATCGCAGCCCGTCCTGTCGGCGGCGGCCGCCGCGGACTTCGCGCTGGTCGAACAAGCGCTCGAGGAGCACAAAGGCAGCATGCGCGACACCGGTGACAAGCGCACGCTGACGATCGAATACCAGCGCAAGGACGAGGACGGGCGTGTCACCTTCACCTTCAGCAACAAGGGGGGCGAAGCCAATGGGATCCTTTGGCTGGTCGTGGAAGAAGCGATCGGAGCGCCACCGCTTCCCAGCAGTGATTACGTCATACCCACGGAGCCGATCCTGCGCCCGGCGCTCAGGATGGCGATGATCGGCATCGAGAAATATGTTCCGCCCGCCTTTTTTGCCCACGAGAAGCATTGCGCCGAAACAGCCGGCCAGGCGCTCCAGCCGCTGCTTGCGCAGTACGCCGCGCGCGGGAAACCGATACCCTCGCCCGACCCCACCCGGGACGGGAGCTTCGCCGATTACGTGCGCCGTGTGCAACGACAAAAAAAAGCAGGTAGCGCAATGGCGCGACACCTTGGCGGCGCGGACGCCCCGGGCTCGGATCAGCCCTCGCCCGGGCGCGCCGACACCAGCCAGTAGGTCACGCCCAGCGCGAGCACGATCACACCGATCGCGAACAGGTACATCGGCTCGAGCGTGGTCAGGTCGAGCACGATGACCTTGCGTGCGATCGCCATCAGCGCGGTGGCGATCACCAGCTTGACGTGGATGACGTCGTCGCGCAGGTAGAGCGTGATGTTGACGAAGATCTCGATCGCGATCAGCACCGCCAGGAAGGCGGCGAAGACGACGAAGATGTCGTTGAGGTCGAGGAGCAGGAAGGGCGGATCGGACAGCTTCTCGTAGAGCACCAGGACGACGTCGGCCACCGTCCACAGGATCACCGCCACCATCAGCACCGCGAGCGCGCGGATCGCCTGGCGGATGATCCAGTGCAGGCGGTCGATCAGCGGGTCGTCGACGCGCTCGCCGAGGTGGTTGTCGTGTTCCGGCGGGCGCGCGATCTTCGTGATGTCCATGTCGTACTCTCGGGTTCCGCATCAATCTGCACACCTCGCGGCGCCGGGGCGGTGGCCCGGCGCCGCGATCGCAGTCAGTTTAGACTGCTTGACGCGACACGCGCGCCCCACTTCTCCAGCGCGCGCGCCAGCACCTCGACCTCCGCAGTGGTCTCCACGCCGTCTGCGCTGACGATGTCCTGCATCGTGCGCAGCAGGGCGCGCTGCAGCGCCGGGTCGGCGATGTCCTCGAGCAGCAGGTCGAGCACCTCGTCGGCGACCTTCAGGCGCATGCCGTCGAGGTAGTGCGCGCTCAGCAGCAGATCGTCGCAATATTCGCGCAGGATGCGCTCGAACTCCGCGCTGCCGATGCCCAGGCGGCGGGCGAGGTCGGCCTCCATCAGGGCGTCGACCTCGTTGCGGTCGAGGCCGCCGTCGGCAAGCACGGTGACGGCGAGCAGGCGGGTGGCGGCGGGGCGGCTGTCGGTTTCGTAGTGGCGCATGATGCGGTCTCCTTGTTGTGTCGGGATCGCTGCAGGGGCCGGGTCGGCCGGGTGGGGAGACCTCGGTGCCGCTGCAGACAGGTGCAGATTAAAGGAGAACGAATCTCATAAAAAGTCGATTATTCGTCGTTATATACTCGAATTTTTAGATGAAACACCGGAGCGCCGACCTTGACCGAACTCAACTTCAAGCACCTGCGCTACTTCTGGACGGTGGCGCGCGTCGGCACGATCGCCGAAGCCGGTCGGGTGCTGAACCTGGCACCCCATTCGATCAGCGCCCAGCTCGCCACCTTCGAGGCCGCGCTCGGCGTGAGCCTGTTCCGCCGCGTCGGGCGCCGGCTGACGCTCAGCGAGGCCGGCGAGCGCATCCTCGGCCATGCCGAAGAAGTCTTCGCGCTTGGCGACCAGATCGTGGACGTGGTGCGCGACGACACCCTGCGGCGCAGCCTGCCGTTTCGCATCGGCTTTCCCGACTCGATGCCCAAGTCCGTCGTCCATCGCCTGATCGAACCGGCCCTGCACGTCGAGCGCCCCGGCCGTCTGGTGTGCCGCGAGGCCCCGCTCGCGGAACTGCTCGCCGAACTCGCGGTGCACCGGCTCGACCTCGTCATCGCCGACCGCCCGATTCCGCCCGACGTCAGCGTGCGCGGCTACTGCACGCTGCTCGGCGAGAGCACGCTGACGGTGTTTGCGGCACCTGCGCTGGCCGGGCGCCTGAAGGATGGCTTTCCGGCCACGCTCGACGGTGCCCCCTTCCTGCTGCCCGGCGAGGACGTTGCCCACCGCGGCGCGCTGCTGCAATGGTTCGAGACCCGGCGCGTGCAGCCCTCGATCGTCGCCGAGCTCGACGACAGCGCGCTGATGAAGGCCTTCGGCCAGGGCGGCGCGGGCGCCTTCGCTGCGCCGACCACGATCGCCAGCCACATCTGCAGCCAATATGGCGTGGAGGCGCTCGGCGAGATCGCCGACGTCGGCAGCCAGGTCTACGCGATCACCACCGAGCGCCGCCTGTCGCATCCGGCAATGCAGGCGATCCGCGACCGCGCCACCGAGGCGCTGGCACCGCAAGCCTGAACCGCAGACGGCCCTCGTGGACGGGCGACGCCGCGCTCGAGATGTTCGGATGACTGTCAGGAATGTCACTGCAGGGGCACCCCATTGCGGGCAGACTTTCAAATGAGTCCTGCCCTGGGTACGGGCATCGGGCTCACCCCGCCCGCCCGGACGCCCCGCATGCCCTCCCCGACCACCCTGCGCCGCACACTTTTCGTCCGCCAGCTCACGCTCGTCGCCGGCAGCGTGGTCCTGCTCGCGCTCGGCTTCGTCTTCCTCGGCCTGCAGCCGCTGCACGAGCGCCTCGCGGCGAGCGAGTTCGCCCGTGTCGCCGACAGTGTGGGGGCGACGCTACGCCAGACCCTGGCGCTCCCGGCATCGGTGCTCGCCCCCGCCGCCGACTGGGTCACCCGCCACGCTGCGGCGCTGGAGGATGAGCAGATCCTCGAAGACCACTTCCGCGGCCAGCTGAACCATATCGACAACCTGAGCTCGGTCGTGCTCGGGACCGCCGACGGCCGCGGCTGGATGCTGCTGCGCCGCGCCGACGGGTCCTGGAAGAGCAGGCTCACCGACCCCATGCGCTGGGGAGATCACCATCGGGTCGTCGAACAGGCGGCGGACGGCCGCCGGGAAGAGCGCCTCGCGCAACTCCGCTACGATCCGCGCCAGCGCCCCTGGTATCAGGGCGCGATCACAGCACCCGCCGGCGCCGCCCACTGGACCTCGCCGTACACCTTTTTCACCACGGGCGACCCCGGCGTCACCGTGTCGCAACGCTTCCAGCTCGCTGACGGCACCACGGCCGTGCTCGGCCTCGACATCATGCTGCGCGACCTGTCCGCCACCACCCAGGCCGCCCGCGTCGGCCGCGACGGCGTCGCGCTGATCCTGACCGACGACGAGCGCATCCTCGCCCTGCCACGGCGGCCGACGTCCATCACCGCGGCCGAATGGCTCGGCAGCCTGCTGCTGCCCGCCAACAGCCTCGGCCTGGACAACGTCAACGCGACCCTGTCCGCGTGGCGCCAGAACGGCCGGAAGGGGTTCCCCGCCCGTGTGGTATCGGCCGGCGGGCGCGACTGGCTTGCTGCAGTGCATGCCCACCAGGTGGAAACGCAGACACTGTGGATCCTGATCCTTGCGCCGGTCGCCGACTTCGCGCCCGAGTGGCCGTGGATCGCGTTCGGCACCGCTGCTGCGCTGGCGGCACTGCTCGCCCTCGCGGGGCTGATCGCGCGCCGCGAAGCCGAGCGCATCGCTGCCCCGCTGGAGGCGCTGGCCGCGCTCGGCAAGCGCATCGGCACGCTGGATTTTTCGGTGCCGGCCGGCCCCGACACACGCATCACCGAGATCCAGCAACTGGGCGCGACCCTGGAGACGATGCGCGCCACGCTCGCGAGCAACCAGGCCGCGATCGACGCGCAGGCGGAGCGCCTGCAGACCCAGGTCGAGGAGTTGCGCGCCGCCGAGCAGCGGATCCACTCGCTCGCTTACTACGATCCACTGACCGGACTGCCCAACCGTCGCCTGATGCTCGACCGGCTCGAGCATGCCTTGTCCGCGACCGAACGGCGCGACAGCCACGGCGCGCTGTTGCTGCTCGACCTCGACAACTTCAAGGCCCTCAACGACAGCCTCGGCCACGACCATGGCGACGCCTTGCTGTGCGAGGTCGGCCGCCGGCTGGCACACAGCGTGCGCAAGTGCGACACCGTCGCGCGCTTCGGCGGCGACGAGTTCGTCGTGATCCTGGAGGATCTGAGCGCGGAGCTCGCCGCGGCAACCCGGCAGGCCGGCGAGATCGGCCACAAGATTCTCGCCGCGCTCGCTGCGCCATGCCGGTTCAAGCAGTTCAGTGGATCGGCGTCGGCGAGCATGGGCGCGGTGGTGTTCGGCAGCGGCGCAGAAAGCGCTGAAGCCCTGCTCAAGCAGGCCGATCTGGCGATGTACCGGAGCAAGGCGCAGGGGCGCAACTGCCTGCATTTTTTCGCCGCGGACATGGCTACCACACCCGACGCGCCCACCTCAGCGCACGCGACCACCCGCAGCGCAAATGACTGAACACAGCACCGCGCCCGGAAAAGCACCCGGGCGCAAGGGCACGGCTCAGCCGGCCTGCTGCCCCGCAGCCTGCTGGGCAGCAATCTCGGCGCGCACCTGGTCCATGTCGAGTCCGCGTACGCCCTCGATGATCTGGTTCAAGGCGCTCGCCGGCAGCGCGCCGGATTCACGAAACACCATGACCCCCTCGCGGATCACCGCAATGGTCGGGATCGAGCGGACCTGGAAGGCGGCGGCGAGGTCCTGCTGGGCCTCGGTGTCGACCTTGCCGAACACGATGTCGGGATTGGCCTCGGCCGCGGCCTCGTAGGTCGGCGCAAAGTTGCGGCAGGGACCGCACCAGGCTGCCCAGAAATCGATGAATACGATCGGGTTCTGCTCGACGGTCGCGTTGAAGTTGTCGGCGGTCAGTTCGAGGGTGGCCATGTGCGGCTCCGTTAAGCATCAGAAAGCGCTGATGATACGCACGTGCGATGCGTCGGTCACGAACCGGTAAGCTCGAACGCGCCCGCCAGGCGTTCACCCGCGCTGCGCCCGGTCAAGGGCGAGCCTGCATGCAGCCGCCCCCACGAGACTCAGTGCAGGTTTCCAACAGGGTGGCCGTTGTACCGAATCAAAAAGGAAACGCCACGATCCGTTCCCGCGCCGCCGCCTGGGCGCAAAGCAGCCGCTCGAAATCACCGAAGCGGACGTCGCCCCGCCCGAGGCTGGCGAGGTGCTGGCGCCCATCGTCGCCACCGGCGCCTGCCATGCCGACGCCTGCACACGCTGGCAAGTGTGGCGAGGCTCGGCCTTCGGCGGCGTGCACCACGCAGGAGCCGCGTTCGCGCCTGCCGGCGCGCCTACGGGAGCCCCCGCCGCGCCCCCATGCAGGAGCTCCGGAAGGCGCGCACAGACCGGTGCGGATGGCGGCGCGCTTACGGCCGGGATCGCCGCGTTCGCGCCTTCCGGCGCTCCTACAGGAGCCCCCCGCGTCGCGCCGCCCCTTGCAGGAGCGCCAGCAGGCGCGAACAGGGTGGCGCGGCTGCGGCGCGCTTGCGTCAGTTCAGAGCAGCGGCGCCAGCCAGCGCGCCGCCTCGTCGACCTCCATGCCGGTACGGCGCGCCCAGTCCTCGAGCTGGTCGCGGCCGATCTTCGGGATGGCGAAATAGTGGCTCTCCGGATGCGCGAAGTAGAAGCCGCTCACCGCCGCGGCCGGCATCATCGCGTAGCTCTCGGTGAGTTCCATGCCGATGCGCTCGCGCGCGCCGAGGAGCTCGAACAGCGGGCCCTTGACCGTGTGGTCCGGGCAGGCCGGGTAGCCGGGCGCGGGGCGGATGCCGCGGTACTGCTCGGCGATCAATGCGGCGTTGTCGAGCGTCTCGTCGGCGGCATAGCCCCAGCACTCGCGGCGCACGCGCTCGTGCAACCACTCGGCGCAGGCCTCGGCGAGGCGGTCGGCCATGCTCTTCAACATGATCGCGTGGTAGTCGTCGTGCCCAGCTTCGAACTCGGCGAGCTTGGCCTCGATGCCCAGCCCGGCGGTGACCGCGAAGGCGCCGACCCAGTCGGGCACGCCGGACTCCTTGGGCGCAACGAAGTCCGTCAGGCACCAGTGCGGCTTGCCCGCCGGGCGCTCGTGCTGCTGGCGCAGGCCATGCCACACCATGGCCAGATGCTTGCGGTCCTCGCCGGTGTAGATCTCGATGTCGTCGCCCACCGCGTTGGCCGGGAACAGGCCGAACACTGCCTTCGCCTGCAGCCACTCCTCGGCGACGATCTTGTCGAGCATGGCCTTGCCGTCAGCGAACACGTTGCGCGCGGTCTCGCCCACCACCGCGTCGTCGAGGATGGCGGGGAAGCGGCCGGCGAGGTCCCAGGTCTGGAAGAAGGGGCCCCAGTCGATGTAGTCGACCAGGTCGCCAAGCTCGACGTCGATCGCCTGCACGCCGAGCATGTTGGGACGCGGCGGGAAATAGGGGACAGACCCCGATTTCCCTTCAGGAAACTGGGGTCTGCCCCCAATTTCTCGGTCCCCCGTTTCCCAGCGGAAGGCGTTGGTGCGCGCGGCCTCGATGCTCACCAGCTGGACACCCTTCTTGTTGGCGTGCAGGGCGCGGATCTTCTCGTAGTCGGCGGCCACCTCGGCCTTGAAGGCCTCGCTCTGGCCCTCGGACAGCAGCGCGGTGACCACGCCCACCGCGCGCGAGGCGTCGGGCACGTACACGACCGGCTGGTCGTAGTGCGGCGCGATCTTGATCGCGGTGTGGTTGCGGCTGGTGGTGGCGCCACCGATCAGCAGCGGTACGGAAAAGCCCTGGCGTTTCATCTCGGCGGCGACGTGGCTCATCTCCTCGAGCGAGGGGGTGATCAGACCCGACAGGCCGATCGCCTGAGCGCCGTGTTCCTTGGCCGCTTCGAGGATCTTCGCCGCCGGCACCATCACGCCGAGGTCGATCACCTCGTAACCATTGCAGCCCAGCACCACACCGACGATGTTCTTGCCGATGTCGTGCACGTCGCCCTTGACCGTGGCCATGATGATGCGGCCCTTGCTGGAGGCGCCGGTGCGCAGCTTCTCGGCCTCGATGTAGGGGATCAGGTGGGCGACCGCCTGCTTCATCACGCGCGCCGACTTCACCACCTGGGGCAGGAACATCTTGCCCGCGCCGAAGAGGTCGCCGACCACGCTCATGCCGGCCATCAGCGGACCTTCGATCACCGCCAGCGGCGGCTTGCCCGCGGCCTCAAGCTTGGCCCGCACCTCCTCGGTGTCGGCGACGACGAACTCGGTGATGCCCTTGACCAGCGCGTGGCTCAAGCGCTCTTCGACCGACCAGGCGCGCCAGGCGAGGTCCTGCGTGGACTCCTTGGCCTGGCCCTTCACCGTCTGCGCCAGCTCGACCAGGGCCTCGCCAGGGTTCTGGCCGGACGCGGGCTTGCGGTTCATCACCACGTCCTCGACCTTCTCGCGCAGCACCGGGTCGAGCTCGTCATACACACCGAGCTGGCCGGCGTTGACGATGCCCATCGACAGCCCGGCCTTGATCGCGTGGTACAGGAACACGGTGTGGATCGCCTCGCGCACCGGATCGTTGCCGCGGAAGCTGAAGGACACGTTCGACACCCCGCCCGAGGTCTTGGCGTAGGGCAGGTTTTCCTTGATCCAGGCCACGGCGTTGATGAAGTCGACCGCGTAGTTGTCGTGCTCCTCGATGCCGGTGGCGATGGCGAAGATGTTGGGGTCGAAGATGATGTCCTCGGCCGGGAAGCCGGCGCCGCCCTCGGCCACCGACTTGGTCAGCAGCGTGTAGGCGCGTTCGCAGATCCCGGTCTTGCGGCGGAAGGTGTCGGCCTGGCCCTGCTCGTCGAAGGCCATCACGATCACCGCCGCGCCGTAGCGGCGCGCGAGGCGGGCCTGGCGCAGGAACTCCGCCTCACCCTCCTTCATCGAGATCGAATTCACCACGCCCTTGCCCTGGATGCACTTGAGGCCGGTCTCGATCACCGACCACTTCGACGAGTCGAGCATGATCGGCACGCGCGAGATGTCGGGCTCGGTGGCGATCAGCTTGCAGAAGCGCTCCATGGCGGCGACCGAATCCAGCATCGCCTCGTCCATGTTGATGTCGATGACCTGGGCGCCGTTCTCGACCTGCTGGCGCGCCACCGCGAGCGCGTCGTCGAAGCGGCCTTCGAGGATCATGCGTGCGAAGGCCTTGGAGCCGGTGACGTTGGTGCGCTCGCCGACGTTCACGAACAGTGCATCGCTGCCGACGTTGAAGGGCTCGAGGCCGGACAGACGCAGCTTCCTGTCGATGACGGGCACTGCGCGCGGGGCAAGGCCGGCGACGGCTTCGGCGATCGCCGCGATATGCGCCGGCGTGGTGCCGCAGCAGCCGCCGACGATGTTCACCAGGCCGCTCTGCGCCCATTCCCTGATCTGGCCGGCGAGGTGCTCCGGCGTCTCGTCGTAGCCGGTGGGCGACAGCGGGTTGGGCAGGCCGGCGTTGGGGTGTGCCGACACATGGGTGTCGCAGGCGGTCGACAGTTCGTCGACGTACTGGCGGAGCTGGTCGGCGCCGAGCGCACAGTTGAGGCCGAAGCTGATCGGCTGCGCGTGCGACAGCGAGTTCCAGAACGCCTCCGCGGTCTGGCCCGACAGCGTGCGTCCGGAGGCGTCGGTGATCGTGCCGGAGATCATCACCGGCCAGCGCTTGCCAAGGTCATCGAACAGCTTCTCGACCGCGAACACCGCCGCCTTGGCGTTCAGGGTGTCGAACACGGTCTCGATCAGCAGGAGGTCGGCACCGCCCTCGAGCAGGCCCCTGGCCGAGTCGTAGTAGTCGTCGGCGAGCGCATCGAAGCTGATATTGCGGTAGCCGGGGTCGTTCACGTCCGGCGAGATCGACAGGGTGCGCGAGGTCGGCCCGAGCACGCCGGCGCAGAAGCGCGGCTTGGCGGGATCCTGCGCGGTGTATTCGTCGCACAGCTGGCGCACCAGGCGCGCGCCCTCCACGTTGAGTTCGTAGGCCACCGACTCGAGCCCGTACTCCGCCTGCGACACGCGGGTGGCGTTGAAGGTGTTGGTCTCGATGATGTCGGCGCCAGCCTCGAGGTAGGCGCGATGGATGCCGACGATGACCTGCGGGCGGGTCAGCACCAGCAGGTCGTTGTTGCCCTTGAGGTCTTTCGGGTGATCGAGGAAGCGCCCGCCGCGGTAGTCCGCCTCGCCCAGCTTCTCCTGCTGGATCATCGTGCCCATCGCGCCATCCAGGATCAGGATGCGCTCGGCGAGTAGCTGGCGGAGTTCGGTGCTGCGGTCGGCTTGCATGGGTGAGTCCTCGGTCGTTCGAAGCTCGCCGGGCAACGCCCCCCACAAATGCGAACGGCGCCACAAACCCGGCTGAAGGTTTGTGAGCGCCGTTGGTCGATTGCCGAGCCTGGCCCAGGGTCGATCACGGGGTCGCAGCGCTCCTCGGCAGGTCCGGGATTCTATCGGCAGCACGCGCCCGCTGCCAAGCGCGGCGGCCTACCAGAAGAAAGGATGACCAAACGGGCGCGGAAAGTACGGTCCCGGATAAGCCCAGCCGATGCCCCAGCCCCAGCCCCAGGGGTGACCGTAATAACCCCGCCAGCCGCCGAACACCGCGCCATCGTGCGGGAACACGTAGGTCTGGCTGGTGCGCACGACCTTGCCGTCGATGAAATGCACGTTGAACAGGATGGCGACGCCGGGGCCGTCGTTGTGGATGTTCCAGTCCCACACCTCCTCGCCCGAGTTGCGGAAGCGCTGTTCGGAGCGGTGGGTGCCGAGCAGGCGCGAGACCTGCTCCTTGTCCATGCCGCGCTCGACGCGGGCGAGGTTGTCGGGCGCAAGCGCATTCCACTGGCGCAGCACGATCCCGCCCTGATCGACCTGCACCATCAGGCAGCTGCGGCCATTGGGCTGGGTGGAATACTCCAGCGTGGCGGTGCCGTCGTCGTTGAGCCAGCGCCGGGTGGGTTCGCCGCGCGCGGCGCGCGCCTCGGCCTCGGTCGTGTAGGGGCGCGCGGGCTCGAAGACGGCACAGCCGGCGAGGACGCCGGCCAGCAACGCCAGCAGCAGCCAGCGCAGGGCCGGCGCGAGATCGTGCGGGGTCGGATTCATGCGGGGAAACATGGAGGCCTCCGTCTAACGCCTGTACTGTGTGTAGCGCCCGGTACCGGTCACCCTGCCGTCGGTATTGAACGACACGGTGAAGAAGACCGGGTCGCCAGTCCCGTCGACACCCTGCGAGATCCGCCACTCCCAGACCGTTTCCTGCTTGAGCTGAAAGAACTGGCTCGACGCGGCCTTGCCGAGCAGGCGACGCACCTGCTCGCCGTTCATGCCTTTTTCGACCTTCGCGAACGTCTCCTCGTTCAATACCTGGTCGATGCGGCGCAGGCGCTGGTCGGGGCCGATCGTGATCATGAAGCATTCGATGCCCTGCGGCTGGCGGCTGAACTCCCAGGTCACCGAGCCGTCTTCGTTGCGCCACTCCATATGCGGCGGCCCGAAGCGCTCGCGCACCTCGGCAGAGGTGGACACGCCGGGCTGGAGCTCCTTCACGTTGATGTAGTCGCAGGCGGTGATGCCGATTGCCGACAACAGGCCGCACAGCCAGGTGAGGATGCGTTTCATGTGGGTTCTCCAATGATCGGCGGCAGGGCGAAGGCACCGCCGGGACGCTTCTCCCGGTGCACCAAGGCCCAGCCAGGCGCAGATCGACGCCAACAGCATCGACCATGGCGAACGGTTTTGCAATCGGCGAAAGGTGACGCTTTGCAATCGCGCGGCGGGGCGGCAGAAGTTCGCGGCTGCCGCCGCTCCTGCATGGGTCCGGGGTGCGGGCGGAGGGGCGCGAACGTCGCACCGACCACGGCGGAAGGCTTCGCGGCTGCCGCCGCTCCTGCATGGACCCGGGGTGCCTGGGTTCTGTAGGAGCGGCGGCAGCCGCGAATTGCCTGCGTTTCCGCCCGCCCGCTGCCCGGGCGGGGCGCAATCACTTCATATCGGCGATCGACTCGTAGCCCGGGCCGCTGACCTTGAAGAAGGCGTAGCTGCCCGGCACGTCGCCGGCGGCGTCGAACTCGTGATCGCCACCGGCGCCCTTGTAGTCGATATCCTTGCCCTCGGCGATCAGCTTCTTGGCCTTGGCCCACTCGCCGGCCATGATCGGCTCGCCCGGCGCCATCGCGACCGCACGCAGCGACTCGGCCAGCTTCGCCTTGTCGCCGCCCGCCTTCTCGATCGCCAGCGCGGCGAGGAAGGCGGCATCGTACGAGGTGGTGGCGAACACCGCGTCGATGTTCTCGCCCGCGGCCTTGTAGGCCTTGTTGAAGTTGTCGAGCGAGGCCGAGGCCTCACCCACCGGTGCGGAGACGAAGAAGCCACCGAGGTTCGCCGCACCGATCGCCTTCACCAGGCCCTCGGACTTCATGCCGTCGGCGCCGACGAAGGTCTTGAAGAAGTTGTTCTCGAGCGCCTGGCGCAGCAGGCTGAGGCCGGTGCCATCACCGTAATCGAAGATGATCAGCGTATCGGCGCCACCACGGGCGAGCGCCGCCAGCTCGGAGCGGTAGGACGCCTTGCCTTCCTCGTGGCCGGAGTAGCCGGCGATGGTGCCGCCGTTGGCCTCGAACTCGGCCTTGAAGGATTCGGCCAGACCCTTGCCGTAGTCGTTGTTCAGGTAGGCCACCGCGACCTTGGTGATGCCGCGCGCCTTGAGCGTGCGCGCGAGCGCGCGGCCCTGGTAATCGTCGGACGGCAGGGTGCGGTAGACGAGGTCCTTGTCCTTAAGCTTGGTGATCTCGGGCGAGGTGCCCGAGGGGGTGATCATCAGCACGCCAGCCGGGATCGCGACCGAATTGGCGGTCGCGAGCACCGCGCCCGAGCAGGCGGGACCGACGATGGCGAGCACACGGTCGATGTTGACCGCCTTGGTGGCCGCGTCGGTGGCGTTCTGCGGGTTGCAGGCGCTGTCGCCGAGCACGGCCTCGAGCTTGCCGCCCTTAAGGATGCCACCCTGCTCGTTGACGTGGGTGACGGCCAGTTTTGACGCGGCCGCCATTGGCGGCGCGAGGGCCGCGATCGGGCCGGAGATGGCCGCCATCAGGCCGATCTTGACGTCCTGGGCATGGGCGGGTGCGGCGGCGACCGCGGCACCGAGCATGGCGCCGACCAGACCTGCGATTGTTCTTCTCTTCACCTTGTCACCTCCTGAATGTACCGAAGCACCTGATGGACCATGCGGACCCGCCGGGCCCGCCACGAAGCGGCTGCGTGCTGCAGGCACTCAACGATGCGGCGGCGAACCCGCCTGACGCTCGGGCAGGATGCCCTCGGGGCGGAAGCGCAGCACCAGCTGCAGGGTCAGGCCGATGATGAACACGCGCGCGTACTTGGCCTGCACCGCGATCTCGGTGGGCAGGCGGTCGGTGAGCAGCTCGGACACCGACCAGATGATCCAGATCACCGCCGCGCCGAGGATGGCGCCGCGGTTGTTGCCCGAGCCGCCGAGGATCAGCATGATCCAGATCAGGAAGGTGGCGATCATCGGGTCGATCGCCTCGGGGGTGATCGAGCGGTTGAAATGCACGAACAGCGCCCCCGCCAGCCCCATCAGCGCCGAGCCGAACACGAAGGCCTGCAGCCGGCGCGCCTCGACCTGCTTGCCCATCGCGGCCGCCGCCAGTTCGTTGTCGCGGATCGCGCGCATCATGCGCCCCCAGGGCGACTTCACCTGGCGCTCGACGAGCAGGTAGGCGACCAGCACGAGCGTGGCGACAATGGCAAGGTAGGCGATCTGCGAGGGCATGTAGTCGAGGTCGCCGAAGGGGCGCGGCACGCCGGTCACGCCACGCACGCCGCCGGTGAGCCAGCCTTCGGTGCGGATCACCAGGCGGATGATCTCGGCGATGCCGATGGTGGCGATGGCCAGATAGTCCGAGCGGAAGCGCAGGCAGATCTTGCCGATCGGCCACGCGATCGCCGCCGCGGCAGCCATCGCCGCCAGCCAGCCCACGACCAGCGGCAGCTCGTAGCCACCCAGCCGCCCGCTCGCCGGCAGGCTGGTGAGGATCGCCGAGGCGTAGGCGCCGACCGCGAAGAAGCCGGCGATGCCGGCGTTGAACAGGCCGGTGAAGCCCCACTGGATGTTCAGCCCGAGCGCGAGCAGCGCATAGATGCCAATCAGGATGCCCATGAAAACCGCGTAATTGGCGAGACCGAGCAGATCCATCAGAGCACCTTGCCGTTGAGCAGCCCACGCGGGCGGACGAGCAGGATCAGCAGCAGCAGCGCGAAGGCGGTGGCCGCCTTGTACTGCGCCGGCAGCATGAAGATCGACAGCTCCTCGGCGATGCCCACGATCAGCCCGCCGAGCACCGCGCCCTCGACCCTTCCGACCCCGCCGAGGATGGCGGCGGCGAACATCGGCAGCAGCACCTGCCAGCCCATCATCGAGTGCAGCTCGTTGTTGATGCCAAGCATGAAGCCCGAGGCCGCACACAGCGCGCCGACGATCGCCCAGGTCAGCATCGTGACCTTGCGGTTGTCCACGCCGGACAGGCGCGCCAGATCGGGGTTGTCGGACATCGCCCGCATCGCCTTGCCCCAGCGCGAATGACGCAGGAAGAGGGCCAACCCGATCACGATCGCCACTACCGCGGCCAGCGTGTACAGCTCGCGGTCGCGCAGCAGGATGCCGAAGTAGTCGTCCGGGCGCACGATGCCGCTCGCGTAGGTGCGCGGATCGACGCCGAACACCACCTGCACCACCGCACGCAGCATCAGCGCGACGCCGAGCGAAGCCATCACGGTGACGATCTTGGGGCGCGCCTTCAGATAGTCGTAGAACAGCTTGTCCACACCGATCGCAATCACCGCGACCGCCGCCATCGCGATCGGCAGCGCGCTCCACGGGCCCATGCCGGCGGTGACCAGCGCGAGCGCGATGAAGGCGCCCAGGGTGGCCATGTCACCGTGCGCGAAATGCGAGAAGCGCAGGATGCCGAACACCAGCGTGATGCCGATCGCGCCAACGGCGTAGATCGAGCCCAGCACGATACCGGGCACGAGGTGGAAGTTGAGGAAGTCCAGTAAGCTCATGAGCGCCGGACTCCCTTAGCCGCCGAGGAACATTTCGGCCACCTCGCGATCGGCGAGCAGGGCCTGGCCCGTGCCTTCATGGCGATTGGCGCCGGTGGCGAGCACGTAGCCGCGGTCGCAGAAGGCTAGCGCCTGCTTGGCGTGCTGCTCGACGAGCAGGATCGAAAGCCCGGCGTCGCGCACATCGCGGGTGATCTGGAAGATCTGTTCCATGTATTTGGGCGAAAGGCCTGCGGTGGGTTCGTCGAGCAGCAGCAGCCTGGGGTCGAGCATCAGCGCGCGTCCCATCGCCACCATCTGGCGCTGACCGCCGGAGAGGTCGCCGGCGAGGTTCTTGCGCTTGGCCTTGAGGTCGGGGAAGAGCCCATAAACGCGCTCGTAGGCAGCAGAGAGGTCGCCGCGGCGCAGGAAGGCGCCCATCTCGAAGTTCTCGTGCACCGTCATCTCGCGGAACACGTTGTCCACCTGCGGCACGTAGCAGATGCCGCGCTGCACGATGCGGTCGGGCGCCCAGGCGGTGATGTCCTCGCCGTCGAACACGATGCTGCCGCCGCGCACCTTGAGCAGGCCGAACACGGCTTTCATCGCGGTGGATTTGCCCGCGCCGTTGGGGCCGACGATGACGACGATCTCGCGCTCGCCCACCGTGATGGACACCCCGTGCAGGACGTCGGCGTCGCCATAGCCACCGCGCACGTCCTTCATGTCGAGCAGCGCCATCACAGGTCCTCCCGGTGCAGTTCCTGCTCGCGCAGCACCTCGACCCTGGGGTCGTGCTCGGCGGCCTCGCGCTCGACGGCGGTCGGCGTCTCGCCGAGGTAGGCCTCGAGCACGCGGGAATCGGAGCGCACGGTGTGGAAACCGCCCTCGATCAGCACCCTGCCCTCGGCCATGCACACCACCGGAGCGCACAGCTTCTCGATCATCTCCATGTCGTGTTCGATGAGGATGAAGGTGTAGCCGCGCTCGCGATTGAGGATCAGGATCTTGTCCTCGAGCTTGCGCAGCAGGGTGCGGTTGACGCCCGCGGCGGGCTCGTCGAGCAGCACCAGTTTGGCATCGGTCATCATCGTACGGCCAAGCTCGAGCAGCTTCTTCTGCCCGCCGGACAGATTGCCGGCGCGCTCGCCGGCGACGTGAGTGAGTTCGAGGAAGGCGAGCGTGTCGTCGGCCTTGCGGCGCACCGCCTCTTCGGCCGCGCGCACCTTGCCGGCGGCGAACCAGTTGGCAAACAGGTTCTCGCCCGGCTGGCCCGGCGGCACCATCATCAGGTTCTCGCGTGCGCTGAGGTTATGGAACTCGTGCGGGATCTGGAAGGTGCGCACCAGGCCCTTGTGGAAGCGCGCGTCGGTGGACAGCGCGGTGATGTCCTCGCCGAGGAAGCGAATCGTGCCGGACGTCGGCTGCAGTGCACCGGCGATCAGGTTGAAGAGTGTGGTCTTGCCGGCACCGTTGGGGCCGATGAGGCCAAGGATCTCGCCCCTGGCGACCTTCAAGGTGCAGCCGTCGACGGCGCGAAAGCCGCCGAAGGCTTTGACCAGGCCGTCCACTTCGAGCATAGCGTCGGGATTCCTTGCAGCGGGGGCCGGCTGGGCGGCGAACGACCGCACCCCCGAGAGAGGGCGCGGCATGCAAATTTGCGTCACGTCGTGAAGCCCGACCTTAGTCGAAGCCCCGCGAACCTCAAATCAGGGCCAACCATTACGAGGCCAAGACGCCTTACCGGCCAGCAGGAAATTCGCGGCTGCCGCCGCTCCTACAAGATCCCGCAAGCCTTCGGACGACATGTAGGAGCGGCGGAAGCCGCAAACCTCCTGTAGGAGCGGCGGCAGCCGCGAACCTCCAAGCACGCCTGCACCGCGCACCACCGCAGCCCCTCCCACACGGTCCCGCGACGCTCATCGCCGCCCATCGAGCCGCAACCAGGCCAGCCAGGCCGACACCCCGAGCGCGGCGAACATCGCCATGCCGCTGGCCAGGCCGAGCGTGCTCGACCACAGCAGTGGCGCCGCCACCGCCGAACTCACCGCGTTCAACCCGATCTGCAGAAAGCTCTGGCAGCTCGAGGCCATGCCGCGACGGTCGGGAAACAGCTCGAGCCCGAGCAGGCTCATGCTCGGCATCGCCACTGCCATCCCACAACTGAAGAGTCCGATCGGCAGCACCGACAGCGGCACCGCAGGTGCGAGCAGGCCTGACACCGCGGTGTTGATCACCACCGCGGCGAACATCAACACGAAGCCCAGGCCGACCGTCCGCAGCGACGACCAGCGCCCCGCCAGGCGCTCGGACAGCACCGAACCGATCATCATCCCGGCCACCGCCGGACCGAACAGCCACACGAAGCCGCCGCTGCCGAGGCCAAGGTGGTCAAGGATGAACACCGGGGCGGACAGCACGTAGAGGAAGAAGCCGTTGAAGTTGAGCGCCACCCCGAGCGCCAGCAGCATGAAGGCCGGGTTGCCGAAGATCGCCCGGTAGCCGCGCAGCAGGTGCAGCGGATGCAGCGGCTGGCGCTCGCCCTCGGCCAGCGTCTCGGGCAGGAAGCGCCAGGTCGCCCACGCCAGCGCGAGGCCGAACACTGCGAGGAACACGAAGATCGCCCGCCAGCCCGCGACCGCGAGCAGCCCTGCCCCGAGCAGCGGGGCCAGCGCCGGCGCGAGCGCGAAGATCAGCATCACCCGCGACATCAGGCGCTGCGCCTGCGGCCCCTCGTGCAGGTCGCGCACCACGGCACGCCCTACCACGATGCCGGCGCCGCCGCTGACTCCCTGCAGCGCGCGTCCCAGCCACAGCCACTCGATGCTCGGTGCCAGCGCGCACATCAGCGACGCGAGCCCGAACAGCCCGGTGAGGCCGATCAGCACACGACGGCGGCCAAAACGGTCGGCGAACGCGCCGTGCCACAGCACCATCAGCGCGAGCGCCGCCATATACACGGTGAGCGTCTGCTGCACCTCGAGCTGGGTGGCGCCGAGTTCGGCACGGATCGCCGGGAAGGCCGGCAGGTAGGCGTCGATCGCAAAGGGACCGATCGCGGACAGCGCAGCCAGCAGCGATGCGAGGCGGGCGTGGGTGATCTCTCTCGTCATGTGCGCCTTTCGGGCGTTTCTTGTTTTCGTTCGCGGCGTGGCGGACGTTCAGCGAGCGTCGAGGCTGCGCCGGTACTGGATCGCCTCGGCCACGTGCGCGGCCCCCGGGCGGGCGGCGCCGGCCAGGTCGGCGAGCGTGCGCGCCACGCGCAGCACCCGATGATACGCCCGCGCCGACAGGTCCAGCCGCTGCATGGCCTGACGCAGCAGCGCCTCGCCACCCACATCGGGGTGGCAGTGGCGCTCGACCTCACCAGGCGGCAGGCGTGCGTTGGGACAGCCCTGGCGCGCGAGCTGCAGCACGCGCGCGGCCGCCACCCGCGCGCGCACGGCGGCTGAGGACTCGCCCGCCGGGCTGCCGAGCAGCGCCTCGGGG
>Ga0209573_1003170_pt1 | contig 18802 bp, 24 predicted proteins | sample TNRBio252014_DNA_FD_185870 | JGI IMG/M metagenome (GOLD analysis project Ga0209573, IMG submission 185870) | Wastewater treatment Type I Accumulibacter community from EBPR Bioreactor in Madison, WI, USA - TNR Reactor_6/25/2014_ DNA (SPAdes)... | ecosystem: Engineered > Bioreactor > EBPR >...
GCTCGTCGGTGGCGGTCTCCGACAGCCGCGACAGCGCCTGGTCGACGAACTGCCGCCGCTCGTCGCCGAACAGCGCCAGCTGCTTGGCGAGGTCGTCGACGACTTTCTCGTTCGCCTGAAAGGCGCGCTCGGCCGCGGCCTGCTCGGCCGCCGATTGGCGTTCGGCCGCTTCGCGGGTGCGCCTGGCTGCCTCTTCCAGCGGTTGGTTGATCACCGCGATCTTGCGCCAGGCGATCTCCTCCGCCTGGCGGGTCGCCGCGTCCACGTCCCCGGCATTACCGCCGTCAGGTGCGCGCAGCGCGTCCAGGCGCTTCCTGGTCTCGGCCAGCTCGCGGTTGATTTGGGCGATCCGCTCGGCAGGGCCGGTCGCCAGCTGGTCGAGCGCCTTGTCCAGCTGACTGCGCTGGGAAGCGAGCGCGTCGGCGCGCCGCTCGGACTCGGCCGCCTGCTGTCCCGCCTCGGCGCGCCCGCGTTCGTCTGCCGCGGCTTGTGCTTCTGCCTCGCCGATGCGGGTGAGCATCGCCAGTTCCTGTTCCAGCGCAGCCACCCGTTGCCGCTGCTCGTCGAGGGCGAAGCGCTGGCCTAGCATCGGCGTGCCGGGTCCGCCCGCTTGCAGGCGGGCCAGCTCGTCCCGGGCCTGCTTCAGCTTTTCCGTTTCCGCGGCAATGCGCTCGCCGATCGGATCGTCGTCGATGGTGGACGTGATTCCCTCGATCGCCCCCGAGAGCAGGTCGAGTGCGCCCTGCGCGATGGACGTGACCGCCGGCGTGCGGCCGATCGCCTCCAGCAGGTTGCCCCAGGCGTCGTGCAGCCGGTTGGTGGCACCGGTGAGCCCACCCGCCTCGGCGGCGCCGGCACCGCCCACTTGGCTCTCCAGCGCATCGAGGATCACCCGCTGCGCTTCCGCCGTCTGCCCGGTCTCGACCAGCGAGCGGATCAGCTCCTTCTGGCTGTCCGAGAACGAGATGCCGACACGGCGCAGCGCGGTGAGCCCGTCGATCGGGTCTTCCAGCGCCTTGCCCAGCTGCGTTGCCGCACCAGCAAGGTCCTGGTTGAACACTGCGCTCATATCCTGCGCGAGGGACAGCGCACGGGTAAAGGTCTCGCCGGACACCGAGCGGAAGGTGGCGAGGATCGAGGCTGCGTCCTGTACCCCTTCAGCCGTCGCCAGCGTCGAGCGCTCGATGCCGTCGGCGAACGACGAGATCTCGTCTGCAGTGAGGCCGGATGCATGCGCGGTCGCCTTCAGCACCGCTTCCAGCCGGCGGTAGGACTGATCGGCCTTCGCCGCCTCCTCCAGGCTGCCCTTCAGTCCGAGCGTGACGGCGCCGATCGCGGCGGCCGCGGCGAGCCCGGCTGGCCCGATGCGCGCCAGGCCGGCGCCGAGCGGGCCGGCGCGGTTGCCCATCTCCTCCAGCCCACCACGCAGTTCGCCGGCCACGCCGTCCAGGACCTGAAGCGCGCGCGAGGCCGGACGCGAGGCGTCTTCAATGCGCTGCAGCGCCCGCGCGCCGCTGTCGCCGACATCGCGCAGCTCCGCCTTCACCTTGCCGCCGTCGATCACGGCCAGGCGGATGGCAAGATTACGATCTGCCATGGTTTGAGAACTTCCCGCTCCGGGGCGGCGGTCACAGAGTGCGCAACAGGATCGCAAGAACGTTGAAAACGATGACCAGCGCGACCCCGCAGAGGGCGCCGAGAGCGATCATAATTGCCGCATCTTTGAACTCGGCGATTTGACGCTCGACCCGGGCCAGCCGTTCGATTTCACGGCGACGTTCGTCGCGAAACCGCGCCAGGCTGAAGGCATCGTCGATGTCGACCTCCAGGGTCTTGAGCAGCGCCTGGCGCACACTCTCCATCACCACCTGGGAGGGAGCGCCCGCGGACAAGTCCGGCGTACCGTTCGATGCGCCATAGCTCGCCTGCGATCGTCGGCAGATCCGGTCGTGCACCGGCGTCAGGGTCTTGCCGTCCCAGCTCTGCAGTCCGTCTTGCATGCTCAATTTCTCCAATCGAAGGGATCAGTCCGAGGGCTCCAGGCGGGCATTGAGCGCCGCCACCAGCCCCGCCTCGGCGGCGGGCAGCAACTCGGCTACCGCTCGTGCGTCATAGAAGAGCGCCGTCGCCAGCGCGATCGCGGCGGAGAGATCCAAGCCGATCACGACGGACGCGTTCGGTGCCAGGCGCAGCTGGCACGCGCACCGGGTGAGCACGTCCCAGGCCTGCCAGCCGGCATCGGTCAGCGGTTCATGCTCGGTGTAGGGACAGCGTCGACGATCGCAGCCCGCTTCGCCCTTGGCACACGGCCGATCGAACTGAGCGCAGTTGCTGCAGTACTCCGGCCCGCCACCGAAGTGCCATTCGGCGCGAGCCCTCAGCCGTTTTTTTCTGCGTCCAGCAGCAGCGCCGGACCGAGGTATGCGCTCTCGAAGGCGCTGGCGATCGGCCACAGGTCCATCAGTGCGTCGACGCTCTCCGGCGTGACCAGCGCCATACTTCCTGCGGCATCACCGATGCCTTCCCAGTCGAGGACCGCGAGCCGGGCCAACGCCTTGATCAAGGCCGCGGTGCGGATGCCGGCGGCCTCGGTGTCGCTCACCGATGATGTGACAGCCCGCAGCGCTTCCGCGCGCGCCGCCATCATCAGCGCCGTCGTGCACGGCCGGACGTGCAGCCGCACGCCATGACCGAGGTCGAGCCAGTGCGGCTCCCTCTTCAGATCGAGACGGATCATCGAGTGCATCCTCAGGCGTAGCTGGCGACATCGTTGAGCAGGCGGGCACGTAACATCGTGCCGCTGCTCTCGTCATAGGCGGCGCGCCAGTCGAAGCTGGCCTCGACGCCACCGGGCCCGGAGATGCTGTACTTCGGCTTCGGCAGGAACACCCGGAACAGTTCGAAGGAGAGTTCCCAGCCATCGGCCATGCTGAAGCCGTACTGGACCGACACCGGATCGCCGTTGGTCGCCTCGGCGACCAGCGTGGCGCCATCGAAGCGAAGCGTCATCGCGCCGGTGCAGGTGGCGCTCGTCGGTTCGGCGGCCTCGATCTTGCCGTCGTCGCGGATCACCCGCACTCGTTCCAGATTGTTGGAGAAAGTGAGGCTGCCGCCGGTCACGCCGGCCAACGCCGCACCGCCGCGCTGGATGAAGCCGCGGCCTTGGCTGAAGCGCTTGAGCGCGAACGTGTCCGGCGTTGCGTCGACTGTCGCGGTCGCCTTCTCTTCGCCTTGGGCGACCAGCTGCACAGTGCCGTTCGCCGGCCCCTCGCGGCCCATCTCCAGGGTGAGGCTCTCCATCACCGTGCCGAGGTGGCGGAAGAACACCGGCGTGATCAGCTGCGGATGACCGATCTCGAAGGTGAAGCTCGGAATGTCGTCGCCGCCCGAGAGCCATTCGTGCCTGTAGCCGCCGCCGGTGAGCGTCGCTGCCGACACGGTGCCGTTGCTGTTGGCCGAGGTTACCAGCGTGAAGCTGTTGCCGGTGGTGCCGGCGGTGTCGAACTGGATATCCAGCCGATCGTCAGTCGTTTTCGCGGTGTAGGTGCACTTCGAGATCTGCGCATCGGCCGAGCCGTTGAGATCGCTCGCGAGCGCCGTCAACGTCGCATCGATGCTGACGCCGATCTGCGTCTGGTTGGCCGCGGGTGTCCCCGTTACGAACGTCCAGGTCACACCGTTCAGGGTGATGGTGCTGTTCGCCGCCGGCTGGCCGGAGAAGGCGACAGCCGCCGCGGCCTTGGTCTGCGTCACCGTCGGATCGCCGAACAGGCCCGTGAGCCAGAAGCCCGAGCCGCGCAGATCGAGCGGGATCTCGATCTTGCCCTCGTCGGTGACCAGCCCGCGGTAGGGATCCTGGGCGTTGCGGCCGCGTCCCAGCAGCGGATCGTCGTCAAGCGGCTGCTCGGCTGAGAGATCGCACGACTTGAAGTCGAGCGAGCGGTAGCCGGTGAGCGGGGCGACACCGTAAGTGGTTTCGCGGCAAGCTTTCAGCGTCGCGTCGGCGCCGTAGGCGCGGACCTTGGGCATGTCAGGCTCCGTGGTAGTGGGAATCAGCCGGCCAGCGGATCGCTGACCAGGTACTCAATGGTCACGGCGATGCGGGCGGTGAGGATCGGCGCCGCGCCCTCGATCGCGAGGACCGACGTTTCCGGCGCGCTCCAGAACAGGTTCTCGGCGAGGCCACCGAGGCTGCGGTCGCTGGCCAGCGCAGTACCGATCCCGGAGAGCAAGGCGTCGAGCGCTGTCTCTCCGCCGCCGCCCGCCGGCCGGGTGACGAACGCCTCGATCTCGGCGCGGTGGCTGAAAAACTCGGTGCGCGGATTGAGCGTCACGTCCGGCTCGCCCGGATCGCCGTCGCGAAGGATGACAAGGCCACCACCCGGCACCGCCTGCGGCAGCGCCTCGTTGCGCTTGACGGCGGCCAGAGGGATCGCCCGCAGCCGGCCGAACAGCGCCGAGAGCACCTGCTCACGCATGGATGGCATGGCTGCCCCGCTCGTGGTTTACCTCGCCTTGCGATCGGCGACCTGTTATTCTGCTGCAATGCAGCACATCCATGCTGCAGTTGCATGAAGAACCGTGGGACGATGGCGTTTTTGACTGAACTGGGAGAGGTGCTCCACGAAGAACATTTCCGCATGCTCTCGCTGATCTGTGGCCTGGAGAACCGTGTTATCGGTGCCGAGGGAAAGCGGCCGATCGACCCGAGAGACAAGGACGAGAAGCAGCATCTTCAGGCGCTCATCGTCTCTCTCGACCAGATCATCGACCACAACGCCTTCGAGGAAGCGGTTCTGTTCCCGCTCATCTGCGCGCGAGGCGGCGGGGAGCTGGCGTCACTCCTGACCCACGAGCACGTGATCATCGGGCCGCTGGCGAAGCGTGTGCGTGGGATCGCCGCCAGGATCCTCGAGGATGGTATCGATGCCAGCCGCTGGGCGGAGTTCCAACGTGCCGCAACCGACCTCGTCGCCGAAATGATGGCGCACCTCCAGAAAGAAGAGCTGACGGTGGTCCAGCAGCTGCGGGCCTTTCTCGATACGGAAACCGATCACCGGCTGGCACTGAGACACCTTGCGGAGCGGCCACCAACGCGGATCAAGATCGCCTTCCAGCAGGCGTCGTAGGTCGGAGACTGCTAAGCAGATCCAAACCAATGCCGCAGCACCAGCTGCGGCACCATCCTGATCCACTTCTCTCCAGCACCGCCGACGTCGAGGCGCCTCCGGACCGTCACCTGCGGCACCAGGATGAACAGCGGCACGGTGGTCCTGCCCGATAATCGCGAGTACGCCGCCCCCTGCCGCCGTCCGATGTTGGCGACCGCGCGGCCCCGCTTGGTCAGCCGGGCGTTATCGGCCACGAGCAGGCTCGGGCTGCCCCTGCGATACACGAACCGCAGCCGCATGCCGTGGATGCGTTCCCAGGATCCTGGCGCGATCTTCTGCCGGCCGTCGCCGAACCGGCCGGCGGCTGGCAGCGGGATGGCGAGGAACAGGCCCTGCTTCGAGCGGATGACCGCGCCTTGGGCATAGAGTCGGACGAGGCCGGGCGCCTTCGACCAGACGAAGCCGGCGGCGCCAAGGCTCGGCTGGCCTTTCGGATAGACCTCGCCGCGCCAGGTGTTCGCCAGCCCCGAGCCGAGGCCGGCGCCGGTGATCTGGCTGCGCAGCTCGGTCTTCAGGCCGTCCGTCGCCTCGCGGATGCCGGCGGTCACTGCCCGCTCGGCGCTGCCCAGCTCTTCCGTCAATAGAGCATTGAGGTCGCCCTGAATGGCCGCCAGCAGCCTCACGCCGGACGCGCCTCGATGCTCCAGACGAGGCGCTCGGTGTCACGGATGGGCTCGCCCTGGATCACGTAGACCGTACCGTTCACCTCGATGGTGTCGCCTTCCGCCGGTGCGGCGACCTCCGACACGCGGATGTCGATCATCACCGTCTCCGCGACGATGCGCGTCTCACCGAACTCGCCGATCCGGTCCGGCTGCCGAACGATCGCCCGGACCGGCGCACCGGGATCGGCGCCACCCGCGCGGTAGATGGCATCGAGTGCGAGGTGCGGATCGGCAAACAGCGCGTCGATCGCCGCCGTGAAGAGGGCTGCCGGCATGCATCCTCCCGTCCGGCGAAGTAGAATGAGCGTGCCTCATAATGGAGGCGGAGATGCCTTACCGGACGACCGGCGACTTGCCGCCACGGGTGCGTGATCACCTGCCGCCCCATGCGCAGGAGATCTTCCTCGAGGCGTACAACAGCGCCTACGAGGAATACGCCGATCCGCACAAGCGCCGTGGTGGCACCCCGCTCGAAGAGACCGCGAACCGCATCGCCTGGGCGGCGGTGAAGCGGAAGTACGTTAAGGTGGGTGATCGCTGGGTACAGCGCGATTAAGTCTACGGCGCCGAAGACGAACCGGCATGTGAGAGAAGCAATGATCCACCACGTTTCGATTCCGGCGCGCGAGCCGCGTCATGTTGCCGAGGTCCTGGCCGAACTGATGGGCGGCAAGTGCCATCCGTTCGGGCCGCTCGAAGGCGCCTTCATGGCGACCAGCGGCGATGCGCACGGGACGATGATTGAAGTCTATCCGGAGCACGCCACCCTCGACATTCCGGCCAGCGACGATCAGGTCGTGTTCGGCAAGAACACGGCGCCACCCAAGAACTGGCCCTTTCATGTGCTGCTCTCGGTGTCGCGAGAGCGGGACGAGATCGAGCGCATCGGAGCGCGCGAGGGCTGGCGTGCCAAAACCTTCGGCCGCGGCATGGAGGGGCAGAAGCCGTTCTTTCATGTCGTTGAATTCTGGATCGAAAACCGGGTGATGATCGAGGTCGTCTCCCCAGGGATGGCGCAGGAGTACCAGGACTTCATGAAGAGCCTGCAGCTACCGGTGATGAATGACCCGGAATCGCTGCGACTGATGCGGGCGACGCACACAATGAAGACCGCCTGAACCCGCGCCAAGGCAAGGAGAGATCAGTTGCTGGAGGTGATCTTCACCGCCAGGCGCGGCCGCTTGTTGACCGGCAGCACCGAGGCCTCGGTTTTCACCTCGATGGCGCTGCCGTCCGCACGGGCCAGCTGCCGGGCGTACATCGGCAGGCCGATGGTGTTGACCGTCTCGATCAGGTTGGCGGGCGCACCATAGGTGACGAAGGTATCGAGCGTGCCGAGCGGGAACGCGATGCCCTCGCCGGCCGGCACCAGCGTCTCGGTCGAACCGGTGGAAAGGGTGACCGTCGCGTTGTACTCCTCGAAGACGATGCCGGCGAAGGGGAAGCGTCTCCGGGTGTCCTCGCGCAGCGGCTGGGCGCCGGTCGAGGAGAAGTACTTGTAGGCGTCCTCTACCTTGGCGTGGCCGATCAGCTTGTCGAAGAACTCCGGACTGACGAGCGCCAGCACGCCCGCCATCGTCTCGCCCTTGAGCTCGGTCTCGATCTTGCGCAGCACCTCACGGATCTTCGCCTGCACCTGGGTGCCGGCGGTACCGAGCACGAAGTCCACCGACTGCTGCGCCAGGCCGAACTCGGTGAAGTAGTTGTAGAGGGTGGTGCCGGCGCCGTCCTTGACGATGCCGCGCAGCGCGTTGACCTCCATGTACTCGCGCGTCTGCGCATGCTTGACGCGCATCCGCGTCAGCTTGCGCTCCATCACAGTCGCCAGCGGATCGGCGGCATCGCTCATCCCGAAGCCGCGGACTCCCTGGATGTCCTGCGGAGTGATCGCGTCGTCGTGCGGGATCCAGGGAATGGTGAACGAGCGCATCGAGCGCAGGTCGCGATTGGCAACGGTGGCGGGACCGCCGAGCGGCACCGTCGGCAAGAGATTCAGCACGCCTTCCGCCTGCTCGATGACGACGCTGCGTTGGGTGACGCCCTCGAAGCGGAACAGGCCCATCTGTCCGAGCCGGCTGTAGACGTTGGGCAGGATGTTGATGGCTTCCGTCATCTCGGCGAGCGTATAGCCGCCCGCGTCGAACGGGTTGATCATGGTAACCATGGTGCGGGATTCCCTTTGATCAGGCGGTTTCGCGGGCGACCAGGCCGAGGCTGGCGAGCTGCGTATGCTTGGCCGTCTTCTCCGCGGGCTGATCGACCGAGGCATCGAACGCCAGTGCGGCCTTGGAGAGGATGACCGGGCCACGGGCGGCGATCAGGCCCGTCTTGTCGGCACCGCTGGCATCGACCGCCTCCAGCAGCACGGCAACGGCGGTCTCGGCACCTTCGTCGCCGACCACCTCGGCCGCCGGCGACAGGCGGTACTTGCCACTGGCCGTGATCCTGCCCAGCACCGCGCCCAGCGGATAGCTGCTGCCGGCCTTCAGCGTCACGGTCTCGCGGCAATAGCTGGCGTTGAGTTCGAACTTCAGCAGATCGCCGAGCGTCGGCGACTTGGTCAGAACGGGCATGGCAGAAGCTCCTTATCGGCTGCCGGCGGCCGCCCGCTCGCGGGCGCGCTTGACGATGGGACTGTCGCCGGTCGTGGCGGGCGGCGGCGTAATGGCGACGACGTCGGTGGCTTCCGAGCGCGCTGCCAGCTTGTCCAAGATTGTCCGACGCAGTGCGTCGGGTTTCAGCCCCCGCCGCATCGCATCGGCGGCGTCGATCTCGATGCCGAGACGCGCCGCCTGCGCGGCGACCGTCGCGATCTCGGAGAACTCGCCGCGCAGCCGGTCGGCGATCGCGTGCGCGTCGGGAACGTGCGCCGGCAGTGGGCGGTCCGATGCTTTCTCGGGCGGCGCTTTGGTCTCGAGTTCAGGCAAATCCGACATGATGTCGTTTTTGCCGGTGTCATCCTCCTGCGGCGCGGCGCCGGTGGCATCGGTCAGAGGATCGGGGCTGTTCATGGTGCGGGTCCTTGCGGGTGGTGGGGATTGGCGAACGACGCTGCGGTTCGCAGTCGGGCCGGCGCGGATGCGCTTCGTCTCCAGCGCCGCCTCCAGATCGGCGAAGGCCTGGGCGACGGTGCCCACCCGATCGGCGAGACCTACCTTGACCGCCTTCTCGCCGCGGTAGATCGCGGCGTCAGTCGCGCGGATGGCCTCGCCGCTGAGGCTCCGGTTGCCGGCGACGAGGGCTACCAACTCGGCATAGAGAGCATCGACATCCGCCTGGATGTCGGCGGTTGCCCGCGGCGACAGCGGCTCGTGCGGATTGCCGTCGGTCTTGCGAGCGCCGGCGTGGATCAGCGTCCACTTCAGCCCGGCCATGGCGTCGGCCGCGCTCTCGTCGAGGTGCACGGCGACGACACCGACCGAGCCAACCTCACCGGTCCGGGTGACGTAGATGCGATCGGCGGCGGACGCGATGGCGTAGGCGGCCGACAGCGCCGCCTCGGAGGCAACCGCCCACAATGGCTTCGCCGAGCGTTGCCTGATCGCGCCGACTTCCTCAACCAGATCGAGCAGGCCGCCGACCTCGCCGCCGGCGGAGTCCACCTCGAGGACGATGCCGCGCACCGCCGGATCGTCGGCGGCAGCGGCCAGCGCATCGGCTACTGCGCCGTATTCGGTTGTGCCGAGCAGCGTGGTCAGCCAGTCGCCGCGGGCGACGAGTGGACCGACGATCGGGATAACCGCGATGCCGCTCTCGGTCACGGTGTAGTCCTGCCGGCGGGACATCTCCTGCAGCCACGGTGAAAGGTCGCCACCGGCCGTGAGCGTGGCGACGCCGCCAAGTAGTCCTTCCAGTCGAACAGGCGCGATCGCCCAGGGCCGGCCAGCAAACCGGGCGGCGGCGAGAGATGTCAGGTTCATGAAGAACTCACCCGGTGGTGACGTCCGATTGTTCGGGAGCGGCGTCGCCGCCTTCGGACAGCATCGATCCGTCCGGCGTGGAAGCCCGTGCACCGAAGCTCAGCCCCAGTGCCTGCTCGCGCGCCTGATCGGCGGCGATCTCCGCGTCCACCTGCTCGGCATCGTAGCCGCGCTCGGCCAGCGCCTGGGTGCGGCTCTTCAGCCCGGCCCCGATCTGCTCGATCTCGGCCTTGGCGTCCTTCAGCGGATCAACCCAGTCCCACTTCGGCGGCAGCCAGGCGCAGGCCTGATAGCCCCGCCGGTTCGGCTCGTAGCTGGGAATGGCGAGCGTGCCGGACAGCACAGCGGTATCCATCCAGCGCGCCCACACCTGCCGACACAGCTGCCAGACCATCACCGCGTGCTGGTAGGCCTCGGTGCGCCTTCGGAACTCCAGCAGCGCCAGCCGGGCGTTAGAGTAGTTCGCCTTGATCATGTCGTTGGACAGGTACGCGTAGGGGATGCCCAGCGCCGCCGAGACCTGCAGCAGCGACCGGTACTGGAACGGCTCGTAGGTCTGGCCGGAGTCGGCGGGATCGGAGGTCTGCACCTGCTCGCCCGGCTCCAGCATGACGATCTGCCCCGGTTGCAGGTCCATCGTCCGTTCGCCGTCTTCGCCGGCGCCCTCGGCGACATCGAACGGCTCGGCCGGCGCCGGGGTGGTGATGAACAGCGCGTGCATCGCCGCCACCTTCTTGCGGTCGAGCTCGGCGTCGTCGTACTGGTAGAGCAGGAACAGCTTGACGATCGCCGGCGCGAACTTCGAGACGCCGCGCAGCTGGCCGGCATCCACCGGATCGATCACGTGGACGACCTCCGATGCCGGAATGCGCGCTGTCTCGCCAGCCAGCCCGGGAACGGTGATGTCGCCCGGATGCCGGCGCAGGAAGTGATAGGCGATCCTGCGGCCGATGCGGTCGAACTCGATCCCCTGCCGGAGGACGTTGCCGCCCGGCAGCGTCTCGTTGCGGGACAGCGGCAGCATCTCCACCGGTAGCATCTGCAGCTGCAACGGCACGGTCAGTCCGTCCTGCGCCCGGCGCGGCCGGAAACGGAAGAACACCTCGCCGGCGATGAACACCTCGCGGGCGGCCCGGCGCTGCAGGCCGTAAAAATCGGTGAAGCCGTCGGCATCGGCCTCGTCGGTCCATTCCAGCCACAGCTTCTGCACCGATGCCTTTAGTCCAGCATCGCTGATCAGCGACGATGGCTTGATGCCGGCGCCCACGACGTTGCCGGCCCAGCTCTCGATGGCGTTGGCCGCATAGCCGTTGTTGCGGATCAGCCAGCGGGCCCGCGCGGTGATGTCGGCACCGCTTGCTGCGATCATCGTGTTGAGGTGCGCCCGGCTCGGCTGGAAGCCCTTCAGCCGGCGGTTGCCGAGCCCCGCCTCGAAGCCGCCGATGAAGGCGCCGACGCGACGGCGCCAACGCGAGACCATGCCTGGCATCTACAGGCCCTTGCTGGCCGAGGTGAAGATGCGCCGCCGCGGCGTGCCACTCTCGGCAGCGGCGATGCGTTTTTCCAGATCGGCCAGCGCCGCCGCCATCTCGGCGTCGGTCGCGTAGGTGATCCGCTTGCCGTCGTACTCGACGGTACGCACGCCGCGATAACGGGCGGCCAGCAGCGCCTCGCGTTGCGTGCTCAGCTCTTCCAGGGTCATCGATCAGCTCAGATAGCTCGAAATAAACACGCGGCGGCCACGACGCAGTGGCGCGGATAGCCGGCCGGCGGTCGGCAGGGCATCGTCCTGGGCGGTCGCCTTCGTCGCCGCGGCCTGGTCCGGATTCGCCGGAGAGACCTGCGCCTCCAGCTCGTGCCACTTGCGCTCCGGCCAGCGATCGGCGCCGGCAATCCAGGCGGCGGCGCGGGCGTACACCCGGCAGTCGAGCGCCTCGTTGCGTTCGCGCAGCTTCTGCCACTCAAGGCGGGTAAAGCCGCGCCGCGTCTTGACGGTAACCAGCTGCTCGCCGACCAGCTGCTTGACCCACTCGGCGTCAACACCGCGCGGCAGGTGAACGAACCCGGCCGGATGCCGTTCGCCGTCCTCTTCGGTCGGCGCCGCCAGCCGCAGGAACCGGTACGTCTCGCTCTTGAAGGTGGCGACGGCGACCGTCCACAGCCGGGCACCGCGCTTGATCTTCACCCCACCTTCGGTGGCATCGACGTGCGTCGGCCCCGACACAGGGGCTGATCGGTTGAACCCCTCGACGCCCTTGATCGGCAGCACCTGGCCCCAGCCCTGCCGCCGCGCCCAGGCGTAGACGGCGGACGCCTCGTAGCCGGTGTCGATGCCGAGCCGTGCCAGGCCGAGCCGAGCACCCGAGGCGTGCGGCCAGGTCTCGCCGAGCAGAGCGGACACCTGCGCCCAGGTCGCGGCCTCGCCGGGACCGCCCTCAATGACTAGATGATCGACCAGCCAGCTCTCCAGGCCGCGGCCCCACGCCCAGACCGAGACCTCGATCCGGTCCTTCTGCACGTCAGCACCGGCGGTGAGGAACAGTCCGCCAGGTGGCACCGTGCCGCGCGCGAAGTCCTCGCGCCGCTCGTACAGGCGCTGCCAGTCGGGGGCCTCGCCGGTCTCGGCCCAGGTCTCGCCCAGCACGGTATTGATGAAGCTGCGCGTCGCCTCGTCCGAGCCCTGCGCCGCCTCCCATTCGCGGGCGATCCGCTCCCACGACAGCCAGCCGATCGGCGAATACAGGCTCGACAGATGAAAACCGATCGAGAGCGGATCGACGGGAACGGCCGTCGGCCGCCATTCTCCCGCTGCCAGCATCTGGGTCTTGTGGTGCTCGGCGATCGGCATCTCGCAGCGCTCGCAGACGTAGGCCGCCGTCTCCGGTTGGCCCTTCTGCCAGCGCAGCCGCTCGAAGGTGAGATGCTGCTTCTCACCGCAGTGCGGACACGGCACGAAGAACCGCCGCTGGTCCGACGCTTCGTATTCCCGCTCGATCCTGGACAGCCCCTTGATCGTCGGCGTCGAGGCGAGGAACACCTTGCGACGCCAGGAGAAGGTGCGCGTCCGCGCTTCCGCCAGCGCCACCGGGTCGCCCTCGTCGTCGGCCGACGGCGGGTACGCGTCGACCTCGTCGAGGAACAGATAGCGCACCGGCATTGAGCGCAGGCCGACGGCCGAGTTGGCGCCGGTCATCACCAGGATGCCTCCCGGAAACTCCTTCGACAGCAACGTGTTGGCAGCGTCCCGCGAGCGCGACGGCGCCACCCGCTCACGCAGTGCCGGGCTCTCCTCGATCAGCGGATCGATGCGCTGCTGCGAGAAGCGCTTCGCGAGTTCGACGGTCGGCTGTACCGCCAGCATCGGCCCGGGCGCATGGTGGATGACGTAGCCGATCCAGTTGCAGCCACTCTCGCTGGCCCCGAGTTGGCTGCCTTTCATGAACACCACCCGCTGTGCCGGATGCCGCGGGCTGAGCGCATCCATCAGTTCCTGCAGATACGGCGTCCGGCTGGTACGCCACGGCCCGGCTTCGTTGGCGCCGCGTGGGCTCAGCACCCGATGCCGGTCAGCCCATGCCGAGACGGTAAAGTCGGGGTCGGGAGTGAGACCCTCGCGCCAGGCGCGCAACAGCGCGTCGCCTCCATCGAACGCGAGGTCGATGCTGTCACCGGAACTCGCTCCGGACGTCCGCCAGCTCGGCGAGGTGCTGCCGGACATGCGTCTCCAACTTGATCCCTACGTTCCGTCCGGGGGCGGATGAACAGCCGCTTGGCATTAATAGTATTAATGTTGATTACGACAGTATTAGCTGGACTAATTCCGTAGTTTGATCAGAGGTAAATAGCACCGCTAAACGTACCATATATACAACACCCCATTGCTCTTGTGTATCCTGTGACTCTTGTGATCCGTTTCAACCGCCCAGATGCGATGTAGCGATTGATGATCGTATTCATTCGACAACGTGTGGAATGAACCATGGGAGGTCGAATGATGCTCAAGCGGATCACGTGGGCGAGTCTCGCCGTCGCACTTGCACTGGTGCCGATTCTGACGACGGACGAACCGGCTCAGGCGCGCATGGGGCAGCCTGGAGCGGTCTACGTTCAGCGCGGCGAAGCGTCGTGGTACGGTCCGGGCTTCCACGGCAGGCGGACGGCGAGCGGCGAACGATTCAACCAGCACAACCTCACCGCCGCGCACCGCAAGCTGCCGCTCGGCACCAAGGCGACGGTGATCAATCTCAACAATGGCAAGACGGTCGAGGTCGAGATCAACGACCGCGGCCCGTATGTCCGCGGCCGCATCATCGACCTGTCGAAGGCGGCAGCAGAACGGCTCGGCATGAAGGATGCCGGCACGACGCTGGTACGCCTCGAGGTGACCAAGGCGCAATCGGTCGAGTCTGCCCGGTCCAGCTGAGCTGATCCAAGCGGATAGACCTCGCATCGAGCGGCACTCGATCACCTACCGGAACTCCGTCCGCACCTCGGCGACCTCTCCCAGGTGCTGCCGGACATAGATCTCCAGAACCGTCTGCATCGCATGCGCGCCGATGCCGAGATCGGCCGCCATCATTGCCGCCACCCGCGCCGGCCAGCCGGCCCAGGCGTCGCGCTCCTGCCGCGCCAAACGGAACATCACTGCCGTGGCGCGGGCCCGGTCGATGATCTCGCCCTTCAGCTTCTGCAACCGGATGCGCCGCTCCTGCGCTTTCAGCACCTCGTTGGCGGTGCGCGCCTGCAGGTAGGTCATGCCGCCGGCTGCAGCCGGTGCCGGCAGGCCCTGCTCGCGCAGCGTCTCCGCCACCGCGCCGACGGCCGCTTCCGGCACCGGACGCAGAGACGACGTGTGCCCTTCGCGCTGCATCGACGGATCGGTTGCCTGCGCCCGGCGCGCATCGGAGGCGGCGGCATCGATCGAGCCGTCGGCGTGCAGCACCAGCCGTCCCGAGGCGCGCGCCTTCTGCACCGCACCGCGGGAGATGCCGGCATGCGCCGCGTACTCGCGCTCGCTCATGCCGACGCGGTCCCGATAATGCTGCCTTCGGCGCTCGGTCATCGTTCCTCGCAGCGAGCACGAGATGATCCAAACGCGGACGATAAAGCCCTGATGTGGATCGCTTTTCCCTGGATGTCCGGGCCCACTTACGCCTTCATGTGACCATCAGGAGCGAATGAACCAGGAACGAAGGCAAAGACGATGACCACCACGATCCTGCCGACCAACAACCAGGCCTGGGGCTACTGGGGCAGCATCGGCAGCCATGCCGACCAGAGCGAAGCTTGGACGCTGGCCACGGCCGCGATCGTCAAAGCGACCGGATGTCCGGCCGAAGCGGTTCGCGACTTTCTGGACAGCCGGCACGGCCGCCACTTCGCCGACGACGTCGCGAACGGACTGTTCGCCGGCCTTACCGTCTCAGACGCCATCGACGCCGCGGTCGCCAGGTGGATGGGCTGGCGCATCGGCCGCCGGACCGAGCGCGAGCACGGCATCCCGCGCGACCTGCCCTACCTCACCGGCTGGGTGATGAATGCCGCCCTCGAGGCCGAACTGGCCGACTGACGCACCACCCGATCCTTTCGCCCCGACTGCCACTGGCCGTCGGGGCTCGCGGTGGTAGCAGGCGCCGCATTCCGTGGCGCCGGATGAGAGGACGCCACCGATGAGCATCGAGTACACCTTCAGCCTCGCCCAGCTGGCGCAGATCCTGAGCGCGCTGGAGAACGAGCGCCGCAACCCCAACACCAAGCGCAACGCGATCCGGGCGATCGAGCGCAGCGCCGCGCAGTTCGGCCTTTCCGCCGAGGACGTCTTCGACGCCGCCGATGGCCTGCTCAGCGGCCGGCTGAGCGCCGTCAAGTGGCGCGCGCAGTTGCGCGACGAGCCACCGCAGCCGGACAATGCCGCCGAAGAGCCGGCGGAAGCGGACGTCATGCCTGACGCAGGCCCGCTCGCGGTGAACACGGGCGGCACCGGCGAGGACGCCGTAACCGACATCGCTGAGGCGACCGAAGGCGCGCCGGTGGCCACGACGGACGCCGTGGCCGCCAATCTGGAAACCACCGGCACGCGGGTCGGCTTGTCCCGGAACGGGATGCATGGCGTCAAGGAGCAACTGCTCGCCGCCTGCCAAGCCGCCGAGCACTGGCTGCAGGCGGACCGCGATCGCCCGGACCAGACCCGGCCCGACGACATCCTGCGCGTGCTGCGCGCTGCGATCGCCCGGGCGGAAGGCCAGCCGCGCCAGCCGCGCCAAGCGCATGAATCCCGCCGGCAGCGCCTCCCACGCCAGGGCAGCAAAGAGTCGCAGGTGATCGCGATGCTGCGCCGGCCCGAGGGGGCGACGCTGGCACAGATCGGCGAGAGCACCGGCTGGCAAACCCACACAATCCGCGGGTTCTTCGCTGCCGCGCTGAAGAAGCGCCACGGGCTCGCCGTCACCTCGGAGAAGCCTCAGGGCGGCGAGCGCACCTATCGGCTGGCCGAGTGAGGGAGGCGGCGATGCCGAAGCTCACGGTGCAGCAGCGGCTGGTCGATGCGCTGATCGCCACCGGCCGCGGCACGATCGTCCCGAGCCGGAGCGGCAAGTATGTGACGCTGAAGCGGCCGGACGGATCGTTCTTCTATGTCGGCAAGGCCGGCGGGCTGCGGTTCGGCAAGACCGTCACCGACAGCATGCCAGCGCCCGACGACTTTAAGCGACGGCTGCTCGCAGAAACCGAGCGATAAAAGTTCAGAACGATCGATGCCGCCGGGCTTCATGCCCGGCGGTGCCCGTTTCGGCGCCGCTCGGTCGGATCGCTTCGAACGCCCTTCGCAGGACGTACGAGCGGGCGATCGACGCGAGGGTAAACAGCCCGCCGATGGCGAGGTTTTCGCCGAGGCTGACCTGCAGCCCGAACAGCGGGAAGACGATGATCTGCGTCAGCAGCGCCACGCAGAAACCGACGGCAACGTTGGCAATTGCCTCGACCAGAGACATGCGGCGCGATTGCTTGCCGCCCGCAACGTCCGCTTGCGCGCTCATGCCGCTTTTGGCAGCCGCTCGAGGGCGATCGCATCGAACGTCCGGCCGTCGCCATCGAGCGTCGCAGGCTTGTCGGTTGCCGTCTGCCAGCGCTTGACCGCCACGTCGACGTATTGCGGGCTGATCTCCATCGCGTAGACTCGCCGGCCGGTTTGCTCGCCCGCGATGATCTGCGAGCCCGATCCGGAGAACGGCTCGTAGCAGACCTCCCCCGGACGCGTATGCTGGCGCATCGGGATGGCGAAGACGTCGAGCGGCTTGGACGTCGGGTGATCGGTCTTCTCGCCCACCTTTACCGTCGGCAGCTGCCACACTGTGCTCGGATAATCGTCGGATACCCTGGGCGGCTTGTTGCCCTTCAGCCAGCCGAAAAAGCAGGGCTCATGCTGCCAGAGGTAATACGACCGCGTCAGGATGCCGCGATCTTTCGTCCAGACGATCTGCTGGTGCACGAAGGCGCCGAACTTCTCCCACACGCCTTCGACCATCGCCTGCCTTCGGCTGGCGTGCCAGCAGTACCAGGCGGCGTTGGGCAGGATGGCGTGCTCGATGGCGGCCTTGATGAAGCCCTCATAGAGTTCGGGGCCTTGGCTGGAGTCGTCCCAGGTGATGCCGTAGCTCTCACCCCAATCCTTGTTCTTGTCGGCCCCGCCCTGTTTCGACGGATGGTTGGTGCCGTCGTAGTCGACGAGATAGGGAGGATCGGTAGCAAACAAGATCGCCTTGTGGTTGTGCATGACACGGCTGACGTCGTCTGCCTTGGTGCTGTCGCCGCACAGCAGCCGATGCTCGCCGAGCAGCCAGAGGTCGCCCGGGCGCGACACCGGTTTTGCCGGCGGTTCGGGGATGACGTCCTCGCCGGTGAGCCCGTCGCCGTCATCGAGCGGCGCCAGCAGCCGGTCCAGGTCCTCGCCCTCGAAGCCGGTCAGACCCAAGTCGAAGCCGGCGGCGTTGAGCGCGTGCAGCTCGGCGGCGAGCAACTCGTCATCCCAGCCCGAGAGTTCGGAGAGGCGGTTGTCGGCGATGCGGTAGGCGCGGACCTGTTCCGGCGTCAAATGCGACAACCGGATGATCGGCACCTCGCTCAAGCCCAGATGCTGCGCCGCCAGCAACCGGCCGTGGCCGGCGACGATCTCGCCGTCGTCCGCCACCATCACCGGCGCCGTCCACCCGTACTCAATCAGCGACGCGGCGATCTTGGCGATCTGATCGTCGGAGTGGGTGCGCGCATTCTTCGCGTACGGCTTCAGGCGTGCGAGCGGCCACTGCTCGATCTGCTCGGGCAGGAAAGGGAGCATGGGGATCGACCGTTGTTGCTATGCTGCGGTCCAGCGGGAGGAGCGACGGGAATGACGCTGGTTGCCGATTGCGTTTTCTGCCGGATCATTCGCGGCGAGATTCCGAGCTTTCAGGTTTTCGATGACGAACGGACGCTCGCCTTCATGGACATCAACCCGGCCAATCCCGGGCACGCCCTGGTCATCCCGAAGGTGCACGCCGAGAGCATCTTCACGATCGAGGAGCCGTTCCTGCGGGCGACGGTGCTGGTGGTTCAGAGAGTTGCCCGAGCGGTACAGAAGGCCTTCGAGCCCTATGGCTTGAACATCGTTCAGGCCAACGGCCCGGGCGCGGCGCAATCAGTCGCCCATTTTCATTGGCACGTGCTGCCACGTACGAAGGACGATGGTTTGTTGATGAACTGGCCGCTGCTGCCCGGCGACAAGGCGGCTCTCGCCGATGCCGCCGAGCGGCTTCGACCGGCGCTCGAGGTGGACTCCCATGTTCATTGGGGTCCATCCGGGAGTCCAGGCTAATGCATTGGAACTATGAGGCTAATCGGAGCTTTGGACGCTGGTTCGGCAGGTGGCTTCCCAAATTCCGGGGCTGACGCTAGCAAACTTCCGGGCCACGCCCACCAGCATAGGTTGCGTTCCGGGAAGGAACCAATTAGCTACGCAGCATCACTCTCGGTCTCTCGTCTCGAAGCGCCCGCCCAACCGGCGGGCTGCTTC
>Ga0209573_1003173_pt1 | contig 18792 bp, 20 predicted proteins | sample TNRBio252014_DNA_FD_185870 | JGI IMG/M metagenome (GOLD analysis project Ga0209573, IMG submission 185870) | Wastewater treatment Type I Accumulibacter community from EBPR Bioreactor in Madison, WI, USA - TNR Reactor_6/25/2014_ DNA (SPAdes)... | ecosystem: Engineered > Bioreactor > EBPR >...
CATGCTGCGCGAAGGCGGTGTGATTGCAGACGGTCTGGATGCGGAGCTGGATGAGCTGCGCGGCATTCAGAATAACTGCGGCGAGTTCCTGCTGCAGCTGGAAGCGCGTGAGCGTGCGCGCAGTGGTATATCGACGCTGAAAGTGGAGTTTAACCGTGTGCACGGGTTTTATATTGAGGTTTCTCTCGCGCAATCCGGCAAGGTGCCCGAAGATTACCGCCGCCGCCAGACCCTGAAAAATGCCGAGCGCTATATTACGCCCGAGCTTAAGGCTTTCGAGGACAAGGCGCTGTCTGCCAATGACCGCGCGCTGGCGCGCGAAAAATTTCTCTACGAACAATTGCTGGATCAGCTTGCGCCGTATATTGCGCAGTTACAGCGCATGGCCGCGGCGATCGCCGAGCTGGATGTACTCGCCACTTTTGCCGGGCGGGCGGCAGCATTGAATTTCAGCGCCCCGTCGTTCAGCGAAGAGCCTGTGCTGGATATTCGTGGCGGACGTCACCCGGTGGTGGAGGCGCAGGTCGGGAGCGGGAATTTCATCGCCAACAATACCCGGCTGAGTGCAACGCGCCGGATGCTGTTGATAACCGGCCCCAACATGGGAGGCAAGTCCACCTATATGCGTCAGGTTGCGTTGATTGCCCTGCTGGCACATTGTGGCAGTTTCGTGCCGGCGGATGAGGCGGTGCTGGGAGAAATCGACCAGATCTTCACCCGCATCGGCTCATCGGATGATCTGGCCAGTGGGCGTTCCACCTTCATGGTCGAGATGACGGAAGCGGCGAACATTCTGCACAACGCTTCGGAAAACAGCCTGGTTCTGGTGGATGAAATCGGGCGTGGTACGTCCACGTTTGATGGCCTTGCGCTGGCGCATGCCATTGCCCGCCACCTGCTGGAACAGAATCGTAGCTACACCCTGTTTGCCACCCATTACTTTGAGTTGACCCGGTTAGCCGACGAGTATGCGCAGCTTGCCAATGTGCATCTTGCGGCTATTGAGCATAAGCACAGCATTGTATTTTTGCACAGTGTCGGCGAAGGCGCGGCAAGCCAGAGTTATGGGCTGCAGGTGGCCGCCCTTGCGGGAATACCGGCGCGCGTGATTCAATGCGCGCGCAGGCAACTGCAGGCGTTGGAACAGGACAGTGCGGCCCGGAACCCGCAGGGGGATTTGTTCAGCGCCGTGCCGGATTTTTCAGAACCCCCTGAACACCCTGTGCTGGCTTCGTTGCGCGATATTACCCCGGATGAGTTAAGCCCGAAACAGGCGCTGGAAAAATTGTATCAGCTAAAGCAGTTGGTCTAGGTTCTGGTTGTGCCGGAGTGGTGGAATGGATGTGCCGGACATCCTTTTCTTCCCATGTATTCCCTTTTGTTTGCCGGGCAGGGCGCACCCGGCTTCACTCTTTTGTGGCAATTGAGTTCTATGGAGGAAAGGCATGAATCATGTGGAGCAACAGCTGGTTTCAATTCCCGCGGGCCTGGTCTGGCTGGAGGGTAATCTGAGTGTGCCTTCGGGTGCCCGTGGAGTCGTGCTGTTTGCGCATGGCAGTGGCAGCAGCAGGCACAGCCCGCGTAATCGCTACGTGGCGGAGCAGCTGCAGCGCGCAGGGTTGGCAACCCTGTTGATGGATCTGCTGTCCGTAGAGGAGGAGGCGGAGGATCGTACCAGCGGGCATTTGCGTTTTGATATCCCAATGCTGGCGCAGCGGTTGGGGCTGGTTACGGACTGGCTCAGGCAGAATCCATCTACCAGTGAAATGAAAATCGGTTATTTCGGAGCAAGCACTGGCGCTGGTGCAGCGTTGCTGTCGGCTGCCGATCGCCCCGGGGAAATAGGTGCCATTGTTTCTCGTGGAGGCAGGCCAGATCTGGCGGGAAATGCGCTTCAGAGGGTCACGGCGCCGACGTTGCTGATCGTTGGCGGGAATGATGAACCGGTTATCCGGCTTAATCAGGTTGCAATGGAAAAAATTCATGCCGAAAAAAAATTGGAGGTGATTCCGGACGCAACCCATCTCTTTGAGGAGCCGGGTACGCTGGAACAGGTTGCCAGGCTGGCGCAGGGCTGGTTCGGACGCTACCTGGTTCTTGCTGCTGAATCATAGCGGCATCCTGAGCCGTGCATTTTTCCAGGCCCGGATGGCCTCTTGGCTATCCGGGCAGCCTGTTCATTCGGGCAGGGCGCATGTATGTACTTCCGGCTGGCTGCCTGTATTTCAATGAAGTAACCCGGCGAATATAATGATCCCAGACCTTTTCGCGTGCCGAACCTGATGTCAGGTATGGCCTTGCCTGGGCAGATGGCCGTGGAAAAAAGGAGCATAAGCAGTTTATGGACACAGGCCGGGCTCCGGAAAAATTACGCGTTCCGGAGCCTTTGGCTGGGATGGTTTCAGTTTGCAACAAAAGGTGTCATGTGCGGGTCACGCAGAGCCGGATTTCAATCCTTCTGTCAGATGGGGTGCGATGACCTGCAGCATTTGCGCAAAGATTTTCGGGTTCCCGGCGCAGATATGTCCACTTTGAAGATAGGTGTCATTGCCCTGCAAATCTCCTACCAAACCGCCCGCTTCCGTAATCAGCAGACATCCCGCAGCGATGTCCCAGGGTTTAAGCCCGGTTTCGAAAAACCCGTCATAACGCCCGGCAGCCGTATAGGCGAGATCCAGAGCGGCTGAGCCCGGTCTGCGCAGGCCGGCCGTTTTCTGCATCATATCGCGCAGAATGTTCATGTAGGGTTCGAGATATTCGAATCTGGTATAGGGGAATCCGGTTCCGATCAGGCAGTCGGAAAGCTCATGGCGCTTACTTACCCGCAGGCGCCGGTCATTGATGAATGCCCCCCTGCCACGCGTGGCGGTGAACAGGTCGTTCTTGGTGGGATCGTATATCACTGCGTGGGTCAACACGCCATTGTGCTGCAATGCAATGGATACGGCATATTGTTGAAAACCATGCAGGAAATTGGTGGTGCCATCCAGCGGGTCTATGATCCAGACAAATTCCGAGTCACCTCGGGTACCGCTCTCTTCTGCTAGAATTGCATGATTTGGGTAGGCATCCAGCAAGGTGGAGATAATAATCTGTTCGGCTGCGCGATCGACTTCGCTGACGTAGTCGGAGTGGGATTTTTTTGTGACAGTAAGGTGGTCGAGGTTGTCGGCGGCACGGTGAATCAGGTTGCCGGCGCGACGTGCGGCTTTCACCGCAATGGTGAGCATGGGATGCATAACGAACCTTTTTATAGAGCAATCGGTTTTTCCGGTCGCGTATTTTAGTGTGAATTGCACTTTGGATAAACCAGAGATTTTAAATCATGTGCGGGTGGTGCTGAGTCATACCACGCATCCGGGCAATATTGGTGCGGCGGCGCGCGCGATGAAAACCATGGGGTTGCGGGATCTGTACCTGATTAATCCCAGGCATTTCCCGGACAGGCAGGCAGATGCAATGGCGGCTGGGGCAGTTGATGTGTTGCGTGATGCGGTAGTGTGCAGTTCTCTGGATGAGGCATTGCAGGGCGTGACCCTGGTGGCGGGAATGTCGGCGCGCGTTCGCGATATTTCGCAGGAAGTGTTTGCTCCGCGTGAAGCGATGCCTCTGCTGGTGCAACAGGCAATGCGGCAGCCTGTTGCACTTCTGTTTGGTACGGAAATGTCCGGTTTGACCAATCAGGAGTTGGCGCGGTGTCATTTCATGGTGCGTATTCCTGCCAATCCGTCTTATACGTCGCTTAATCTGGCTGCAGCGGTACAGCTGATAAGCTACGAGTTGCGTTTGGCATCCGGGCAGGAAGAATGTGCGCCGCCTGAAGTTTGTCCCGCCTCTGCTGAACAGGTGGAAAGATTCTTCCGGCACATGGAAGACACCCTTACCGAAATCGGGTTTCTGCGGGAGCAGCAGTCGACCAAACTGATGCAGAAAATACGCAGGCTATATGCGCGTGCAAGGCTGGAACAGGAAGAAATTAACATTCTGCGGGGTATTTTGACCGTGACTACCGATTTCAATGCGCGGCATGTGGTGGTTGAATCAAACGAAATGATATTGAAAGAGTAAAATCGGGCATTTAAATGTTTCAGACGATCAAGGAAGACATAGATAGTGTTTTTGCGCGTGATCCCGCGGCGCGTAGTGTATTTGAGGTAATAACCTGCTATCCGGGATTTCATGCGCGCCTGATGCACCGGGCGGCGCATTGGCTCTGGTTCGCCGGGCTGAAATGGCTGGCGCGTTTTGTTTCGCATCTTTGCCGTTTTCTGACAGGGATAGAGATTCATCCCGGGGCAACCATCGGACGGCGTTTTTTTATCGATCACGGCATGGGTGTGGTGATTGGTGAAACTGCCGAGATCGGGGATGATTGCACGTTGTATCACGGAGTGACTCTGGGGGGAACCTCGTGGAAGGAAGGGAAGCGCCATCCCACGCTCGGTAATGGTGTCGTGGTAGGAGCGGGCGCCAAGATTCTGGGTCCGATCACGATTGGGGATGGTGCCAAAATTGGCTCGAATGCAGTCGTGGTGAAGAATGTTCCGGCAGGGGCAACGGCTGCCGGAATTCCTGCGCGTATTCTGGATGGGGCTTCAAAAAGGCCGGGCTTTAATCCCTATGGCATTGGCAATGACCAGAACGACCCGCTGGCACAGGCAATCCATGGCCTTTTGGGGCATGGCATGGTGGTGGATAAGCGCATCGATCTGATTTTGGACAAGTTGGAACAGATGGGCGTGAATGTGGATGAAGAACGCGCCACGGCAGACAAGTTCGATCCTAATTACCTGAATAGAATTGTTGACTAAATCGGTTGGGTATTTTATTATTATAGTCAGGAATTTTCATAAATTTGTACGATGTGAATTCAGGGAGAAAGCATGCGACTTACCACTAAAGGGCGTTTCGCGGTAATGGCAATGGCTGACCTGGCCTTGCATAGCGGCCTCGGCCCCGTGACATTGTCCAGTATTAGTGAGCGCCAGAAAATTTCGCAATCATATCTTGACCAGCTGTTCGGGAAATTGCGCAAGCGCAACATTGTGGTTGCCGTGCGTGGCCCTGGGGGCGGTTATTGTCTGGCGAGGCCAAGTGCGCAAATTTCGGTTGCCGATATCGTTGTGGCGGTGGATGAATCCGTGGATGCTACCCGGTGTGGCGGGAAAGCGAATTGCCATGATGAGAAGCAGTGTATTACCCATGATTTATGGATGGGCCTGAATGAGGCTTTGTATGGCTATATGTCGGGTGTGAGCCTCCAGCAATTGGTTGATGGAGTTTCAAGGTCTAAATCCGAAGTCAAGACGGTAATTGTCAACCAGAATGTTACGAAGCCTGCTCTTGCTTCAGTGTAACCCGGCGGTACCTTATGCGCCGGACGGGTGCTTGCGGTTTTCCGGCTGAATGGGGTGAAGAACCGGCAGGGCGGGGTCAGAGTGATACGTGTGAAATAATCAATATAGGTAAATGGAAAACAGAAGGAAGTCTGGCCTGGAAGTTTTCCTGAGCGGGTTTCGGGCTTTCCTTGGCTACTATCAGGAGTTTGAATAATGGCGATTATGTTGACTGAAAATGCGGCAAAGCAGATTACAACCCAGCTTGCGAAGCGGGGAAAAGGAATGGCTCTTCGTATAGGAGTAAAGAAAGTGGGTTGTTCCGGTTATGCCTATACCTATGATATTGCGGATGAGGTACTTGCCGGGGATCATGTTTTTGAGGCTCATGGCGCAAAGGTTGTGCTGAATGATGCCACTCTGCCTTATATAGACGGTTCACGTTTGGATTTTGTGACCGAAGGTCTCAAGCAGGCGTTTAAAGTGGATAACCCGAATGCGGCAAACTTGTGTGGTTGTGGCGAGAGCTTCAACCTGGCAACCGATGTGGCAAAGCCACTGGCTCAAAATGCATAGGCACAGACGCAGCCATCTGTTTGCCTGAATATATCTCCATGGATATGCTTTTATTCGACTTTGATGATTTCCCGGAGGGAACACAATGAGTGCAACGCTGCAAAATCTCGTCAATCAACCATATAAGCATGGTTTCGTCACCAGCATCGAATCGGATGTTGCGCCGAAAGGATTGAATGCAGATACCATCCGGATGATTTCCGCGAAGAAAAAAGAGCCAGAATGGCTTCTCGAGTTTCGGCTGAAGTCTTATGAAGCCTGGCTGAAGATGGAAGAGCCTACATGGCCTAATGTTCATTATCCGAAGATTGATTTCCAGGAGATCAGTTACTATTCTGCCCCCAAGCAGAAGCCAAAACTGAAAAGCATGGATGAAGTTGATCCGGAATTGCTGCGTACTTTCGAAAAACTGGGTGTACCCTTGCATGAGCGTATGGCACTTGCCGGTGTAGCGGTTGATGTCATTTTCGACAGCGTGTCCGTTGCGACTACATATAAGGATAAGTTGGCCGAGGTGGGAATCATTTTCTGTTCCATGTCTGAAGCGGTTCAGGATCATCCTGAATTGGTGCAGAAATACCTTGGTACCGTAATCCCTTCCACGGATAATTTTTATGCTGCGCTGAATTCTGCAGTTTTTACCGATGGTTCATTCTGCTATATCCCCAAAGGGGTGAAATGCCCGATGGATCTGTCGACTTATTTCCGTATAAATACTGAGGAATCAGGCCAGTTCGAGCGGACTCTGATTGTTGCTGAAGAAGGTGCTTCCGTTTCCTATCTGGAGGGGTGTACTGCCCCGGCTTTCAGCAGCAATCAGTTGCATGCCGCAGTAGTTGAGCTGGTTGCGCTCGATAATGCCGACATTAAATATTCGACGGTACAAAACTGGTATGCCGGAGATGAGAAAGGTGTAGGCGGCATTTACAATTTTGTGACCAAGCGTGGTCTGGCCAAGGGGGTCAATTCACGTATTTCATGGACACAGGTTGAAACTGGTTCGGCAATCACCTGGAAGTATCCTTCATGCGTGTTGCTTGGTGATAATTCAGTTGGAGAGTTCTATTCCGTGGCGGTTACCAATCATTATCAACAGGCTGATACCGGCACCAAAATGATCCATATCGGAAAGAACACGCGCAGCACGATTGTGAGCAAAGGTATTTCAGCAGGCCATTCCAATAATAGTTACCGTGGCTTGGTCAAAGTGGCTCCAAGCGCTACCGGGGCACGCAATTATTCGCAGTGTGATTCGATGCTGGTCGGGCATCATTCCGGCGCTCATACCTTTCCCTATATTCAGGTGGCGAACAACTGTTCTCAGGTGGAACATGAAGCATCGACATCGAAAATCGGCGAGGATCAGCTCTTTTATTTTGCGCAGCGCGGCATTGATGCAGAGGCCGCGGTATCCATGATTATCAACGGGTTCTGTAAAGACGTATTTCAGCAATTACCAATGGAGTTTGCGGTCGAAGCAACCGCGCTGCTCAGTTTCAAACTAGAAGGGAGTGTTGGATGATTTATCCGGACAGCAAGATTGTGCTCGAAGTACGTGGGTTGTGCGCAAGCGTAAATGGTACCGAAATTCTGAAGGGGCTGGATTTGACGGTAAGGCGTGGCGAAGTACACGCCATTATGGGGCCAAATGGTTCCGGGAAGAGCACTTTTTCAAAAATTCTTGCGGGTCATTCAGCCTATGAAGTTACGGGCGGAACCGTGATGTTCGAAGGCCAGAACCTGTTTGATATGGAGCCGGAAGAGCGTGCGCGTGCGGGAGTATTTCTGGCTTTCCAGTACCCGATCGAGATTCCCGGTGTGATCAATAGTCAGTTTCTGCGCCTTACCTACAATACCGTACAGACTCACCGCGGCAAGGAAGAGCTTGATCCGCTTGAGTTCGATGACTATGTGCGCGAGAAGATGAAGTTGCTTGAGATGAGCCCTGATTTCCTGGAGCGTAGCGTGAATGAAGGTTTTTCTGGCGGCGAAAAAAAGCGTAACGAGATACTGCAAATGGCCATGCTGGATCCCCGGCTGGCTATACTTGACGAGACCGATTCGGGCCTTGATATCGACGCGCTCAGGATTGTCGCAAATGGCGTCAATCAGCTTGCCGGCAAGGATAATGCGATTGTAATGGTTACCCACTATCAGCGCCTGTTAAATTACATCGTACCTGATTATGTGCATGTGATGGAAGCGGGGCGCATCATCAAGACCGGCGGCAAGGAACTGGCGCTGGAGCTCGAAGCGCGCGGATATGACTGGGTCGGGGCCGAGTGCAAGGCTGCATCGGAGGCGGCGGCATGAGTACCTCTGATACCGTGAACGCGGGATACCTTGAAAGTCTGTTGGCGGGCAGGCCTCATGTCCCTGCAAGCCCGCTGGCGTGGCTTAACACGCTGCGCTCGGAGGCGGTTGATCGTGTCGGCGTTTTGACGGTGCCCACCCAGCGTGATGAAGAATGGCGGTTTACGGATATTTCTCAGCTCAACAGGATGTCATTTCATCCGGTACGCACAACGGTTGACCTTCAGGCCGAGGAAGCCGGTCGCTTCCGGATTGAAGAAGCCGCTTCCCGTCTGGTGTTCGTTGATGGCGTGTATGCCCCTCATCTTTCCATGATAGATGCAGACAATGGCGTGTCGGTAGTGAATCTGGAAGCGGGCCTTGCTGCGAATGCAGAGGCGCTTGAGTCCTGTCTCGGTCGTTATGCGGAATTTCGCAATGAGGTGTTTTCCGCACTCAATACCGCATTTCTGCAAGACGCTGCGCTGGTCGTTGTGCCGCAGGATGTTTCAGTTTCCGCACCGGTACATCTTTTGTTCATTGCGACACAAAAGGATGTGGCAAGCTATCCGCGCTGCTTGTTGTTGGCAGGATCCGGCAGTGTGGTGACGGTAATCGAGGATTACGTTTCATTGCAGGAGGATGCCTATTTTACCAATGCTGTAACAGAAATCGTGCTGGCAGAGAATGCCCGCGTAAACCATATACGGGTACAGCGCGAAGGGATGAAGGCAGTTCACATTGCGAACGGTGCGGTATCGCTAGCACGTGCCAGCAACTACCAGTCGGTAAGTGTCGCATTTGGTGCCCGCATTTCGCGGTATAACCTGAATGTGCGGTTAGCAGAGGAGGCAGAGTGTGCAGTGGATGGACTGGCTCTGATTGCGGGGCGTCAACTGGCGGACACCCATACCTGCATTGACCATGCAAAGCCGCATGCCATGAGTCACCAGTTGCATAAGTGTATCGTTGGCGGTGGCGCGCATGCCGTATTCAACGGTAAGATCATGGTGCGCCAGGGCGCGCAGCGGACCGATTCCAGGCAGTCCAGCCGAAATCTTTTGCTGACCAATAAAGCTCATGTCGACACCAAGCCGCAACTTGAAATATTCGCTGATGATGTGAAATGCACGCATGGCGCGACCATTGGTCAGCTCGATAGCGAGGAGGTTTTCTATCTGCAAAGCCGCGGTTTATCCGAGACGGTAGCGCGTAATATGCTTACCTATGCGTTCGGGGCAGAAATTATCGAACGTATTCCCGTTCCATCACTGAAATCGCTACTGGAACAAACTGTACTTGACCAGACGACCGTCCAGCCATGAATGCAATTCAGACCGCACTAGAAACTCGTTCGTCTTCCTTGCTGGATGTCGAGAAAATCCGCGCTGATTTTCCGATTCTCGGGATAACGGTAAACGACAAGCCGCTGGTTTATCTGGATAACGCCGCATCGAGCCAGATGCCTCGGCAGGTGATTGATCGACTGGTACATTATCAGACGAAGCAGCACGCCAATATTCATCGTGGAGTGCATTATCTGTCGGAGGTTGCCACTTCCGAGTTTGAAGTGGCGCGTCGCAAATTGCAGCATTTTATCAACGCCAGGGAAGAGCGAGAGGTGATTTTCACCAGTGGCACCACCGAGGCAATCAACCTGGTGATGCATGGCTATGGTCGTAAATATATTTGCGCTGGGGATGAGATTATTCTCACCACGCTTGAACACCATGCAAACATTGTACCGTGGCAGATGTTGGCCGAAGAAAAAGGCGCAAGGATACGCGTTGTTCCGGTAAATGACGCCGGTGAATTGCTGGTGGACGAGTATGAAAAACTGTTTAACGAGCGTACCAAGTTTGTGGGTGTAACTCATGTGTCCAATGCGCTGGGTTCCATCAATCCGGTAAAGGAAATGATTGCGTTTGCCCATGCCCGTGGAGTGCCCGTACTGGTGGATGGCGCGCAGGCGGCTCCGCATACCGCAGTGGATGTGCAGGACCTGGACTGCGATTTTTACGCCTTTTCAGGGCACAAGCTGTGCGGTCCTACGGGTATTGGCATTCTGTATGGCCGTGCTTCGATACTGGAGGACATGCAGCCATTCAAAGGCGGAGGCGACATGATCCTGTCGGTAACGTTCGAAAAAACTACCTACAACACCATTCCGCATAAATTCGAGGCAGGTACTCCTCCTATCGCGGCGGCAATCGGGCTTGGTGCGGCAGTGGATTATCTGTCAGGGATCGGAATGGACGCTATAGCTGCACACGAACATGCCTTGCTGAAGTATGCAACCGATCAGGTGCAATCCATGCCAGGGGTGCGAATCATTGGTACTGCCGGGCAGAAGGCTGCAGTACTGTCCTTTGCGGTGAACGGCGTGCACCCGCATGACATCGGAACGCTGCTCAACCAGGAAGGAATCGCCGTGCGTACCGGGCATCATTGCGCGCAACCGGTCATGCAGCGTTTTAAAGTGCCAGCCACCTCGCGTGCATCCTTTGCGTTCTATAACACTCTGGATGAGGTAGATGCGCTGGTTGCCGGCATCCGTAACGTACAGAAAATATTTACATAATGGCTGATTATAAATCTCTGTATCAAGAGGTGATCCTGGATCACAACAAGAAGCCGCGAAATTACGGCACGATTGAATGCCCCAGCCATCATGCGGTTGGACATAATCCCCTGTGTGGTGACCATATTACCGTGGATGTCGTTGTCGACGAGGGTCGTATCAGTAATATCGCGTTTCAGGGAGAATCCTGTGCGATATGCAAGGCATCTGCATCCATGATGACCACTTCCGTAAAAGGTAAGACGCGTGAGGAGGCAGAAACGCTGATTCAGGAATTTCTTGCGATGACGACCGGCAGGGTGCCCCATGAGGCCTGTCCACATATTGGCAGACTGGCAGTGTTTTCCGGGGTGAAAGATTTGCCAACCCGTGTCAAATGCGCAATTTTGCCGTGGCATACGCTTAATGGCGCATTTAACGCAGTGGGGACGACTTCAACCGAGGCGGATGCTGATCCTATGCAGACCCCGATCGGGGATGCATGAAAAGCGTGCAATATTTTTCCGCGGATGTGTCGGGGATTATACGAAAGGTTTTTGAACATATCGCCCCCATTTTGTTGAAAACAAGCTGATTGTACAGAGTAATTCTTTCTCGTTCTTGTCTGAATGGTTTGATGGGAAAATCAGTCTCTGCTCAAAATCCTAGAATTCTGTGCCGGTTTGCCCTTATGTTGCAGGGGAGTTTCTTCATGGCTATTGAGCAGGTATTTGGGTAGATGAAATATGGTTGAAATTTTCGAGCGGGGTGGCATGAAGAAACTGTCGGCAATATTGTAATAAGAATGAAAGTATCGGGGATGCGGTCGGGAAAATCAGCCAATTACTTTTGGGATGATGCAGGAATGAAACATGCGGCTTGAATTTTTAGGGAATGAAAATGCCAAAAATTGCTGAAATAGAAGACACGCCTAATCCGAACGCGGTGAAATTTCTGCTCAGGGAGCCCATTACTTGGGGGATATCCCGTTCTTATGATAATGCAGAGGAAGCCAAGGAGGATCCCCTTGCAGCGGCGTTGTTTGCAATTGAACATGTAACCAATGTGTTTTATGTGGATAAGTGCGTAACAATAACGCAGGATGGTAAGGCGCATTGGCCACAACTGGCACGCCTGATTGCAGTGCCATTGCGTGAGGCACCGGCAGCGGAGGCGTCTTCGGAAGCACTGGTTGCGGCCGCGGCTGTGGTAATTGCCGGCCTCAGCCCGGAGGATCAGGAGCGCTTTGATAAGATCAATGCAATGCTGGATGAGAAGATTCGTCCCTACCTGCGAAGTGATGGTGGGGATCTCCATGTAGTCGGTTTCTCGGGTAATTTTTTAAGTGTGCATCTTCAGGGTGCATGCGGATCATGTCCGAGTTCTATTTCCACCACGCTCATTAGTATCACGAATCTGTTACGAACCATTGAGCCGGAAATTGAAGTTCTGTCTGTTTAGGTTTCCATTGTTTTTTTCTGGTTTATCCTGGTACTGGCCCGAGGCCGGTAACCGGGTTAAATCTTTTACAGGATGAAGTTTGAATCTAAAGCAGAGGGTTGAATTTTGTTTATGAAAGAATGGCTTTTAATATTATGAATACCTTAACTGCAACGGAATTGGCCGCATGGCTTGAGGACCAGACACGGGAGAAACCGGTATTGCTGGATGTACGTGAACCATGGGAATTCCAGACTTGTCATATTGATGGTTCCTGCTCTATGCCAATGAATGTCGTTCCGGAAAAGCTTTCGGAGCTCAAACCTGAACAGCCTGTGGTTTGCATATGTCACCATGGCATGCGTAGTATGCAGGTTGCTGTTTTTTTAGAACAGAACGGATTCAGCCGGGTGAATAATCTGACCGGTGGTATACATGCATGGGCCCAGCAGGTTGATGGAGCAATGCCAACCTATTGAATATGGACGGGCTGTTTTGGGGGAAATTTTAAATTGCTAACTGGTGCAGGAATGGTGTCCAGAATGAATCAGAATGGGGATAGGAATGGGTGACTGGGTGACAGTAGCGCAGACTGGAGAGCTCGCGCCGGGTGAATTCAGGGCTGTAGATCTGGATGGTACAAAGGCAGTGGTATTTAATCTTGAAGGACAATACTATGCCATTGAGGATGTATGCACGCATGATGGAGGGCAGCTGACCGGTGGCACAGTGGAAGGGGATGAGATCATATGTCCGCGTCACGGTGCACGTTTCTGCATAAGGACGGGTGAGGCACTGACTGCGCCGGCTTATGAGCCGACCGCATCTTTTCCAGTGCGCACTGAAAATGGCGAAATTCAGGTGCGGGACAATCGCTGGGACTAGCCTTGACCGTAATTCGTTCGGGCGATCTGAGCCTACAATGTGCTATAGCAGCTCCGGGCTATGGAAGGCTGAATGAACAAGCTGATTGTGAGGAATGATGACAGGGTTTTATGGATCCTTACATTGACAGGAATATTATAGATGTCAGAACAGCAGTTTACCGAGCAGGATTGGCGCCGGCTTCTGGCAAGCCTGGGGGAGGATCCGGATAGGCCCGGCCTGGCCGAAACACCATCCCGCCTTGTGGGTGCATGGAAGCACTGGACTTCCGGGTACACACAGGATCCGGAAGAAATTCTAAAGGTATTTGAAGATGGGGCAGAAAAATACAATGAGCTTATCGTGATACGGGGTATACCGGTATACAGCCATTGTGAGCATCATCTGGCTCCCTTTTTTGGCAAGGCTACGATTGGTTATGTTCCGGATGGGAAAATAGTGGGTTTGTCCAAACTGACGCGTCTGGTTAACTGTTTTTCCAGGCGGTTACAGGTGCAGGAGCGCCTGACCATCCAGATTGCCGAGGCACTGATGGCGCATCTTCAGCCTAAGGCAGCGGGTGTGGTGATACGTTGCCGGCATATGTGCATGGAAAGCAGGGGCATCAGTGTCGGGGGAGAGGAAACGGTTACGTCAGCCATGCTTGGTGAGCTTCAGCCTAATCTGGCATTGCGGACTGAATTTCTGGCACTGGCGCGTGAATCATAAATTACACCTATAAATAATATGAATTTGCATGGACCGATTTATCTGGATTATGCCGCTACCACGCCAGTTGATCCGCGTGTTGCCGGGATAATGATTCCATATTTGACAGAGCAGTTTGGCAACCCGGCAAGCTCGCATGCCTATGGCCGTGCAGCGGAAGGCGCAGTGGAGCTTGCGCGTGAGCAGGTTGCTGCACTGGTAAATGCCGACCCCAGGGAAATCATCTGGACGTCAGGTGCAACCGAGTCCAACAATCTGGCCCTGAAAGGGGCAGCGTATTTTTATCAGAGCAAGGGAAAACATCTTGTTACAATGAAAATTGAGCACAAGGCTGTGCTTGATACGGTATTTGAACTGGAAAGACATGGTTTTTCAGCCACTTATCTTGACCCTGAGCCGAATGGACTGCTTGATCTGGGAAAGTTCGAGGCAGCGTTGCGCCCGGATACAATTATCGTTTCGATAATGTATGTCAATAATGAGATCGGAGTGATCCAGGATATTGCCGCGATTGGGGAAATCTGCCGAGCACGTGGCATTCTGTTTCATGTAGATGCTGCACAGGCTACCGGGAAAATTGCAATTGATCTGCGTGGGCTTAATGTGGATTTGATGTCGTTTTCTGCACATAAAACGTATGGACCGAAAGGAATCGGGGCACTATATGTGCGGCGCAGACCGCGAGTGCGTCTTGAAGCGCAGATGCACGGCGGTGGCCATGAGCGCGGTATGCGCTCTGGTACCCTGGCTACTCATCAGATTGCCGGAATGGGAGAAGCATTTCGTATTGCGAAAATGGAAATGGAGATTGAAAACGAGAGGGTACGCAGTTTGCGCGACCGTCTGTGGCAGGGCATGTCCGGTATGACAGATGTGTATCTGAACGGTGATCTGAAGCAGCGCGTTCCCCATAATCTCAATGTCAGTTTTGGTCATGTTGATGGTGACTCCCTAATCCAGGAGTTAAGTGAAATCGCCGTATCCAGTGGTTCTGCCTGCACTTCCGCAAGTCTTGAGCCATCTTATGTGCTGCGCAGTCTTGGGTGCAGCGACGGACTGGCGCGCAGTGCGATCCGCTTTTCCGTGGGGCGGTTCACTACCCTGGAGGACGTGGATTTCACGATAGCGCTGCTGAAAAATAAAATCGGGACGCTGCGTGGGCAGTACAAATCTGTTGCCTAGTCATGCTGGCAAGTTCAGTATCCGGATGCAACCAGAAATAATACAGGTATTGCACGATGATATTTTCAAATAAGTGCTACAAGTTTTCGAATCGCTGGTTTTATTTGGCTGCGGCATTGGTCATTGCCGTGGTATTCGGTACGGCGCTTTACCTGCAGTATGTGTTGCATCAGGAGCCATGCCCTCTGTGCATGATTCAGCGCGTAATTTTTATTGCCATGCTTGTTCTGTTTGCAATGGCTGCGTTGCATAACCCCGGACGGGGTGGCGCGAAAGCATACGCAGGACTATTGTCTTTGCTGGCGATAAGCGGTGTGGCTGTCGCTGGCCGGCATATCTGGTTGCAGCATTTACCCAAAGAGCAGGTGCCTGCCTGTGGACCTGGTCTGGACTATATGCTGGAAAATTTTCCCATGGCTGAAGTATGGAAAGAGCTGATGCATGGTTCTGGAGAATGTGCCGAGAAGGGCTGGACCCTTCTCGGTCTGGGTATACCTGAATGGTCCCTGCTGCTGTATGTGTTGCTGGGTGCATGGGCTGTGATGATTGCTTTCAGAAAATCTGCATAGCCAATTCATGCTGGGTAAGCCGGTGGATGAGGACTGGATTAGTCAGGTATTTTGATTCGTATTGGAGATTCGTTTCAAACCGAAGTAACTTATTAAAAAAGGAAATCAGAAATGTCGAAGCAATGGACAGCCCCCCCTGCAATGCAGATTGATCCAAAAAAATCATTTAAAGCTGTGATTGAAACTGGACGTGGAAAAATTGTGATTGAACTGTATCCGCAGCATGCTCCAAAAACGGTAAATAACTTTGTTTTCCTGGCTCGCGAGGATTTTTACAATGGCGTCCGTTTTCATCGTGTAATCCGTGATTTTATGATTCAGGGGGGTGATCCGACTGGTACCGGAAGAGGTGGGCCAGGTTACAGATTTGGTGACGAAACCATCGGTAATCCGCTCAAGCACGGTACCGGATATCTTTCCATGGCGAACGCAGGACCTGATAGCAATGGCAGTCAGTTTTTCATTACGCATAGCCCTCAGCCTCATCTGGATGGGAAGCATACGGTTTTTGGGAAAGTCATTGAAGGCATGGATGTGGTTCATGCTATCCAACAGGGCGATGAGATGACCCGTGTGGAGATCATTGAGGAGTAAACAGCGTGATGTCAGTGCCGGGGGGTAAAATCAGGTTGTTTGCAGTCAGCTTTTGGATTCCCGGTGCTGTCACGGATTTTTCAAGTTGTTGAGGGAGAAAACATAGTTCAGTCCGTTATTTCCCCCAATTCTCAGCGCTATTTTCAGACGCATTAAGGCGCTGAATCAGGATTTAGGGTTGTTTTTCTTTTGGCTTTTTGCATGCCGGATAGCAAGCTCGTATATATCCATCAGGTCCTCTTCCGTGACATCCACTACACCATCAATTTGCGTAAGCGCCCATTCAATGTCTTCGCGTTTCAGTTGCAGATGATCTGTCTTGAGTATGGGTTCTGGCGTATGCCGCATCGGGTAATGTCTGCCTGGTAACAGGTTGTTGATCAATAGTGCAAGTAATAAGGCAATCCCGGTATTTGCCAGCACTGCCCCGGTAACCCATGCCCAGCCCAAAGAATTGAAATGTGTGTTAAATAATACCAGCATGAGTGCCGTGGCAGCGCCAGGCGGATGCAGGCAATGAAAGGAGTGCATCAGAATGATTGCAAGCCCTACCGCGCAAGCTGCCGCTAGTACCGGGTCCTGGATGGACTGACCGCATAACCAGCCGGCCAACGCAGAAAAAGCATGCCCGCCGAATACCGGCCATGGCTGTGCCATCGGACTGTGCGGTACAACAAAGAGTAGCACTGTGGAAGCAGCGATTGAGCTAATCATGGCCAGGGGAAAGTTGAACTCCGGCAGGAATTGGATTGCGAATCCCAGCAGGAAAATGGCTATCCCGCTGATTACCGCACTACGTATTTTTTCGGTGAGCGGAATGGGGGCGGTGTGTACTCTGAAAGACAGGATAAACTCTTTAAAATTCATAGTGTCTGGTTTCTTTTGTCGTTAACGGTAATAGGATTGGTGGTATAGCGTGTTGCGTATTCCCGGTGCAAGATGGACTACTGGATTTAGTTGGAAAACAGGTTTACCAGTCCATCCAGTCCTGCAAAATTTAACGCATAACTGGCTTGTGCGAGCACAACCGGTTTTGCGTGATAGGCGATACTGACGCCTGCTTGTGCCATCATCTTAAGATCGTTGGCCCCATCACCCATGGCAATGACCTGTTCCGGCCTGAGTCCTAATTCATCACGGATGCAAACCAGAGAGTCCGCCTTGCCTTGCGCATCCAGAATGGGTCCCAGGAGGTTGCCGGTAAGCTTGCCGTTGACAATTTCCAGTGTGTTTGCCCGAGCATAGTCGAGATCCAGGCGTTGTTTCAGGCGGTCGGTAAAAAAGACAAATCCCCCTGATACCAGCATGATCTTGACACCATTTTGTTTTAATTTATCCAACATGGTTACGGCGCCGCGATTGAGTTGCAGGCGTTCGTCGTAAACGCGCTGCAATGCGCTTTCTTCCAGACCGGCCAGTAAAGCCACACGGCGGCGCAGGCTTTCGCAGAAATCAATCTCTCCACGCATTGCAGCTTCCGTGATGGCCGCTACTTGCGGCTTGATGTGGAACATATCGGCGATCTCATCAATGCATTCAATAGAGATCAGGGTGGAATCCATGTCCATCACAACCAGGCCGAAATCTGATAATTTCTGGTCAGGGCGTACAAAGCCATAGTCGAGCTGGTGCTCGTAACAAAAGGCAGCAATATCGGCATGGGGCCGAGCATTCAATAACCTGTATGCATGTTCTGCCGACTGTTCAATGCCAGAGGCTTCAGTCAGCGCCACAAGATGGTTCAGATGGGCAGGGGCGATGCATTGTATGCCCTGAATAATGCAGTTCATGTGCCTATAATGTGTTACGGGTATGTTAATGATAAAAGGCAGCCGGTTATTTCCTCAAAGGGTCCGGAAATTTTTTGCGTTGAAAAAACGGGTTACGAGAGCTCATTGAAAAAATTTTTGACCGCCATAACACGTTGGGTGATATCGCTGTATTTAAGTTCAATCTTCAGTTTGTCCCGACCGTTCAATTTGTACTGGCGCTTGGTTTGAATCAGCGTAATGATGCGTACTGGATCGATTGGAGGATTGGGAATGAACTGGATTTGGATCCCTTCGCTGGAAGCATCCAATTTCATTATACCAAGCTTTTTGGCAGTGATGCGAAGCCTGTGGCAGTCCAGAAGTGTATGTGCAGGGGGAGGAAGAAGGCCGAATCGGTCAACCAATTCCTGTTGCATGTCGTCCAGTTCTTCCGGTTTGGTGCAGTTGGCCAGCCGTTTATAAAGAACCAGGCGCTGGTGGATGTCGTTACAGTAATCATGGGGTAACAGGGCCGGGGTGTGCAGATTGATTTCCGTGGCTACCCCGAGAGGATGCGCCATATCCGGTTCATGGCCCAGTCTGAGGGAAGTAATCGCTGCGTTGAGCATATCCGTGTAGAGAGAGAAACCAATATCGTGCATTTCTCCGCTTTGCGATTCCCCGAGCACTTCTCCCGCGCCCCGTATTTCAAGGTCGTGCATCGCAAGATAGAAACCACTGCCAAGTTGCTCCATTGCCTGGATTGCTTCCAGTCGTTTCTTTGCCTGCGGAGTGAGGCCTTCCAGGTTGTCCACCAGCAAATACGCATACGCCTGATGATGCGAACGCCCGATCCTTCCACGCAGCTGGTGCAGTTGTGCCAGGCCGAAGCGGTCTGC
>Ga0209573_1003174_pt1 | contig 18775 bp, 14 predicted proteins | sample TNRBio252014_DNA_FD_185870 | JGI IMG/M metagenome (GOLD analysis project Ga0209573, IMG submission 185870) | Wastewater treatment Type I Accumulibacter community from EBPR Bioreactor in Madison, WI, USA - TNR Reactor_6/25/2014_ DNA (SPAdes)... | ecosystem: Engineered > Bioreactor > EBPR >...
CGCTGGCCGCGCTGGCCGGCGCGCTGCTCTTGCAGATCGCCAGCAACCTGGCCAACGACTATTACGACTTCGTCAAGGGTTACGATCAGCCCGATCGCAAAGGGCCCACGCGGGTGGCGCTCAGCGGGCTGATCTCGCTGCGCGAGCTGCGGCTGGGCTTGGTGCTGGTGCTGCTGATCATTGCCGCCATCGGCTTGTACCTGATCTACGTCGGCGGCTGGCCGATCTTGCTGGTGGGCGTCGCTGCGATGATCGCGGCAGTGGCCTACAGCGGCGGCCCCTTTCCCCTGTCGGCCAACGGGCTGGGCGACCTGTTCGTTTTCATCTTCTTCGGCCTGGCCGCCGTGGTGGGCACTTACTACGTGCAGGCGTTGACCGTGACGCCGCTGGTCTGGTTGGCCAGCCTGCCCTCCGGCTGCCTGATCACCGCAATTTTAGTGGTCAACAACCTGCGCGACATCGAGACCGACGCCCGCGTCGGCAAGCGCACGCTGGCCGTGCGGCTGGGGGCGGGTGGCGCGCGCTGGGAGTACACGCTGCTGCTGGCCGGCGCCTACGCTGTGCCGCTGGCGCTGCTGGTCCTGGCGCTATGGGATGGCAGCTTCACACCAGCCAGCTTGTTCGTGCTGCTGCCTTGGCTGACCCTGCCCACGGCCATTCGCCTGCGGCGCATCGTCTATACCGCGAGCGATGGGCCGACTATGAACCGTGCGCTGGCCGGCACCGCGCGGCTGAGTTTGTGGTTTGGGGTGTTGTTTGCGGCAGGACTGTCAATCTGAGGGCGCTCTGCCAAGGCATAGCTGCAGCGAGGACGATACTTGCTTGCTGAGCAGGTTCCAGTATGTTACAATAGGTTTTGTGATCAGTCTGGGCTGAATATGACTCCTTCTTGACAAAGACGTTGGAATACAGACCATGAGCGAAACCATCATAGTCATCTATGAGCAGGGCGTGTTGCGCCCACTTCTGCCACTAGCCTTACCGGAAAACGCTCGTATCCAGGTTCGCATTGTCCGTCCTCGCGCTCGCACGATCAAGGCGTCCGTAGAAAGACAGCATGTATACGAGGCGTTACTGGATGCGGGCTTGATCGAGCGTCATTCGGCTACGGATCCTGGCAAGGCCGTCTCTGATCAGGAAGTGTCAGAGGCAGCAAGAGTGTTGGGGATGGCGGGCCCGATTTCGGATGACATCATGGCTGAACGGGCCGAGTCCTACTAACGATGCCAGCGTATTATCTGGATACCAGTGCCTTAGGAAAGCGCTACGTCGAAGAAGCGGGTTCGGTTTGGATTCGTGGTATTACCGCATCCTCGGCTGAGAATTCATTGCTGACGGCGCGAATCACGATGGTGGAGCTATATAGCGCATTGGCGCGGCGCAAACGAGAGGGGTCAGTGCCCACCGATGCCTGTGAGAAGGCAGCACAGGCGTTTACTGCACACAGTATCAATGAGTACCGTTTCATTGAATTGGATATCAATCTCGTCGCTCTTGCTCGCAGTCTATTGGACAAGCATCCTTTGAGGGCGTATGATGCTGTCCAGCTTGCTTCAGCTTTGGCTGCTAACCAGGCCCTCATACGGCACAAATTGCCCCCGTTGGTATTCCTTTCGGCCGATGACCGCCTGTTGCAGGCTGCCATGGTCGAGGGTTTGGCCGTAGATAATCCCAATATCTATCCTTAATCCAGGCAGGGGTCGCCAATCAATTTGCGCGGGACAGGGACCACAACGAACTTAGCAAGAGCTTAGTAGCCGAAGACTCACCCTACCCCATTCGCCTCATTCAGCCGAAACGCGTCGTGGATCTTCCTGACAGCCTCGTCCGCGTCGCCGCGCGCGATGACCAGGGAGATGTTGCACTCGCTGCTGCCCTGCGCGATGGCGATGACGTTGATCTCGGCCTCGCCCAGCGCGCCGAAGATGCGCGCGGCGATGCCGGGCGTGCCCTTCATGGCCGCGCCGACGATGGCCACGATGACGATGCCATCCAGCGGCCGCACCTGGTCGATGTGATGGCTGGCCAGCTCGCGCGCCATCTCGCCCTGTAGTTGGGCCACCACTGCGTCCCGTTCGCTCTCGCGAATTACGAAGCTGATGCTTTGCTCCGAGGAGGACTGGCTGATCATCAGCACATTGGCGTTGGCGCGGGCCACGGCTGCGAAGGTGCGAGCCGCGATGCCCGGCACGCCCAACATGCCGCGCCCCTCGACCGTCACCATGGTCAGGCCCTTGATGACGGAAATCGCCTTGGCCACATCCTTGCTGGGCTTGGGCTCCTTGACGATCAGCGTGCCGGGGTGGTCGGGTTCGAAGGTGTTGAGCACCCTCAGGGCGATGCCGCGCTCCACCGAGGGCAGGATGGTCTTGGGATGCAGCACCTTGGCGCCGTAGAAGGCCAGCTCGGCCGCCTCGATGTAGGAAATCTCCGGGATGGTACGCGCGGTCGGCACAATGCGCGGGTCGGCCGTCATAATACCGTTGACGTCGGTCCAGATCTGCACCTCGTCGGCGTCCAGCGCTGCGCCCAGGATGGCCGCCGAGTAGTCTGAGCCGCCGCGGCCCAGCGTCGTGCTGATGCCCTCGTGGGTCGCGCCGACGAAGCCGGTGACTACCGGCACGACGCCGCCTTGCAGCAGCGGGCTCAGCCGGCTGCGGGCATGGCGCGCGGTCGGCTCCATGATCGGGTCGGCGCTGCCGAACTGGTTGGTGGTGACGATGATCTCGCTGGCGTCCACCCATTCGGCTGCCACGCCGTTGGCCCGCAGCACAGCCGCCAGCAGCGGCGCCGCCAGCCGCTCGCCGGTGCCGGAGATCACGTCCAGCCCGCGTGCAGTCAGCTCGCCCAGCACCTCGACGCTGCGGCACAGCCGCTCGAAGGCTGCCAGCCGCGACTCGAAGAGCCGGCCCAGCGCGGCCCGCTCCACGCCGTCGTTGACCAACTGCCCGGCCACCATCTGATGTTTGGCCATCAATTCGTCGCGGGCCTCGCGGTAGGGCCGACGGTCGCCGGCCGCGGCCGCCTTGGCCGCGTTGATCAGGATATCGGTCACGCCGCTCATGGCCGAGGTGACGACGATCACCTCCCTGTCCTGCTGGCGGGCGCTGGCTACGATTTTGGCCACCAGGCCGAAGGCGTCGGCGCTGCCGACGGATGTGCCGCCGAACTTCAGTACGCGCATGGGACAATCACTAGCTCCTTCGATCGATGTTCAGCTCTTTGCGAAACGAATGGCCGGCGCTGCGGGGCAACAAAAAGCCCCACTGTCAACGAAGTGGGGCTTGCAAGCGGGATAAGACCTCATCCACGCCTCTCATCTCCCAGCTTGCGCTGACGGAATTGGCACCTGGGCCAGTGATCAGTAATCAGTAATCAGTGAAGAGTGCACAGACGCAGTGATCGCTGCTGACTGTTTACTGTTTACTGTTTACTGCCTACCGCTCACTATCCTGGTTGCCGAGGCATCAACGGGCCGGTCCCTCCGCCTCTCTGGATAAGAGCGTCCAAGGCTATAAATTTGTGGCGGGGATAGTAACACAGGGGCTGCGATTTGTCAAAACGTTGCGCGAAATGGCGAAATGACCGCACGGCGCCGACGTGGTGACCACGGTGAGTGGTTTGGGAGTGAAGAAGTGAGGAAGTTCGACTTCTCCGAGAAGTCGAACTTCTGGGCCTGCCAACCAAATTCAAACACCCCCAAACGATTTTGCGTCCCTTCATGGTTGTGGTATAATCCCGGCTGTTCGGGCGGTTAGCTCAGTTGGTTAGAGCGCCACGTTGACATCGTGGAGGCCATAAGTTCGAGTCTTATACCGCCCACCAATACAAAACGACTGGCCCGTCAGGCCAGTCGTTTTTCTTTTTGCTCACGGATTTCGCAGATTACACGGATCAGAAGGTGAGAGCCAGGGGTAATATTCGAATCCGTGTAATCTGTGTGATCTGTGAGTAATTCTCCCGCTAGACATTCACGCGCTGGGCGCACGACCGTGGATGAAAACAGCGGGCTCGGTCGGAGACCGGCTCGAGCGGCTATTTTCAAGTCAGTCCGATGCAGCCAGGCTGTCGAGAGCGGCGGCCGGAGGAGGGGCCGCCGCAGCGCCTGACTTGACGACGATTTTGCGCTTCTTGTAGGAGGCGATCCAGCTCTGCACCAGGATAAAGATCAGGGTCAACAGGCCGATGACGATGCGCGTCCACCAGGAGCTCAGCTCGCCGTTGAACATGATCAGCACCTGGATCAGGCCGTTGATCAGCACGCCAAACAGGGTGCCGAAGACATAGCCCACGCCGCCGGTCAGCAGCGTGCCGCCGATCACCACCGACGAGATCGCCTCCAACTCCAGCCCGTTGGCGTACAGTCCGTGGCCCGACAGCAGGTTGATGCTGAAGACGATGCCGGCCAGCGCGTTGCAGAAGCCGGCGAACGTGTAAACCAGCACCTTGGTGCGCGCCACTGGCAGGCCCATCAGGCGCGCCGACTGCTCGTTGCCGCCCATGGCATAGACCGTGCGGCCAAAGCGGGTGAAGTGGGCCAGATAGATGGTAACCAAGAGCAGCAACAGCGCAATGGCCACGTGGATCGAGATGAACGACTTGCCGATCAGGTGGATGCGGGCCAGCGACAGCGCGCGATAGAAGGGGTCGCTGATGGTGACTGCATCCAGGCTAATGAAAAAGGACATGCCGCGGGCCAGGAACATGCCCGCCAAGGTGACGATAAAGGGCTGCACCTTGAAGTAATGGATGATGGCGCCCATGATCGCACCCAAGGCGGATCCCATCAGTAGCATCAGCGGGATGACCACGAACGGGCTCAGCCCCTCCTTCTCCAGCAGGTGCGCCGACGCCACGCTAACCAGCGCAATCACTGCGCCGACCGACAGGTCGATGCCGCCGGAGATGATCACCAGGGTCAGGCCGATGGAGCCGATCAACAGGAAGGCGTTGTCGATGAACAGGTTGAAGAAGGTCTGTGGGCTGCGCATGCCGGGATACTGCGCCGCGCCGTAGCCGTAGGCCACGACAAACAATCCGATGGTCACCAACAAGGGCAGGAACTTGCGGTCAATCTTGAAACGCCGCTTCATAAGCGCGCTCCCTTCCGCTCCAGCAGGCGGCTGAGTCCGTCCCGGAGCTGCTGCGAGTAGAGCAAGATGACAGCTAGCACCACCAGGGCCTTGACCGCCTGGGCCGCCATGGCCGGCACACCGATGGCGTACATGGTGGTAGTCATGCTCTGGATCACCAGCGCGCCGATGATGCTGGCCAGCAGCGAAAAGCGGCCGCCTGACATCAGCGTGCCGCCGATCACCACAGCCAGAATCGCATCCAACTCGAAGCCCAGCCCGGCGTTGTTGGCGTCGGCGCTCTTGATGTTGGAGCTGATGATCAGCCCGGCGACGCCGGCGCAGAGGCCCGAAACCGTATAGACCAGCAACTTGATATTCTTCTCGTTAATGCCGCTGTAGAAGCTCGAACGGGCGTTGATGCCCACCGACTCGACGAACATGCCGACCGCGGTTTTGCGCGTCAACAGCCAGGCGATCAGAAAGACCGCGGCTACGATGAAAAGCGTGAACGGCACGCCGGCCAGGTAGCCGTTACCAATGAAGAAATAGGGGGTGAAGTAGACCGTGATGATCTGGCCGCCTGTGATCAACTGTGCAATGCCGCGGCCGGCCACCATCAGCACCAAGGTCGCCACCATCGGCTGGATGTTGCCCCGGGAAACCAGCAGGCCGTTCCACAGCCCGCACAGCGCAGAGACCAGCAGCGCGGCCGCCACCACTAGCGGCAGCGGCGTGGCGGACACATCCTGCACCAGCTTGTCGGAGGCGATCAACTGTTTGCCCAAGGCCGGGTTGATCAGCACCGTAGCCATGGCGGCTGAGATGGCAACTACGGCGCCCACCGACAGATCAACGCCACCCGTCGCGATCACTATGGTCATGCCGATGGACAGCACCATCAGCGGCGCGCCGCGGTTGATGATGTCGATCAGCGAACCGAACAGGTGACCGTCCTTGATCTCCAGCTTGAAGAAGCCCGGGGTGAAGATGGCGTTGAAGAGCATGATCAGCGCCAGCGCGACCAGCGGCCAGAAGACCTGGCTGTTGGTGAAGCGCTTCCACGCAGAGTTCGATGGGGTCATGGCTGGCTCCCTGCAATTGTCTGCATGATGGTGTCGGCGTTCATCGCCGCTCCGCTCAGCTCGGTGACCTTGGCCTGCTCGCGCAGGACGACGATGCGGTCGCTGCAGCGCAGCACCTCTTCCAACTCGGACGAGATGAAGACGCAAGCCTTGCCCTCGTCGGCCAACGATACCACCAGCTTCTGGATCTCGGCCTTGGCGCCCACGTCGATGCCGCGCGTCGGCTCGTCGAGGATCAGGACCTGGGGGTCGGTGGCCAGCCAGCGCGCCAGGATCACTTTCTGCTGGTTGCCGCCGCTCAGATTCTTGATCGGCTGGTCGGCCGATGGGGTGACGATATTGAGCAGCTTGATGTAGCGGTCGGCGATCTCGACCTGCCTGGCCTTGCTCAGGAACCTGAGCCAGCCGCGGCTGGCCTGCATGGCTAGCACGATGTTCTCGCGCACCGATAGCTCATCCACAATGCCGGCCGCCTTGCGGTCCTCTGGGCTCAGCGCGACCCCGCGCAGGATCGATGCCAGCGGCGAGAATTTTCTGACCGGCTGGCCAGCGAAGGACATGGTTCCCTGGTCCGGCTTTTCAATACCGAACAGCAGGCCGGCCAGCTCGGTGCGGCCGGAGCCCAGCAGGCCCGCCAGCCCCACCACCTCACCCGTGTGCAGATCCAAATCGAAGGGCGCAATGGCGCCGTCGCTGCCCAAGCCGCGCGCTTGCAGCAGGGGCGCGGCGTCGAGGTGCTGCTCCCGCTTCAGCTTGGCGCGCGACACGTCGTCCAGGTCGACCATGATACGGCCCAGCATGTTGGCGATCAGTTCCAACTGCGGCAGCGCGCTGGTCTCGTAGCAGCCCACCAAATTGCCGTTGCGCAGCACGGTAATGCGGTCGGAGATCTCGTAGACCTGGTCGATGAAATGGGTGATGAAGACGATCGCCATGCCCTCGCTTTTGAGCTGGCGCATCACCTGGAACAGCTTGGCCGTCTCGTGCGCGTCCAGGCTGGAGGTCGGCTCGTCCAGGATCAGGATCTTGGCCGACGCGATCTCCAGCGCGCGCACGATGGCTGCCATCTGCTGGATCGCCACCGAGTAGGAGCCCAGCGTCTGCTGCACGTCGATGTCCACATCCAGCCGCAACAGCATCTGTCGGGCCCGCTGGTTCATGGCCTTCCAGTCGATGCGGCCGGCCCGCCGCGGCTCGCGGCCGATCAGAATGTTCTCGGCTACGGTCAGGTTGGGGCAGAGGTTGATCTCTTGGTAGACGGTGCTGATGCCCAGCTCCTGGGCGTGTTGGGGCGATCTGACCTGCACCACCTGGCCGTCCAGGGTGATGACGCCGGAGTCAGGATGCTCAACGCCGGTCAATGTCTTGATCAGCGTCGACTTGCCGGCGCCGTTCTCGCCCATCAGCGCATGGATTTCCCCTCGCCGCAGGTCGAAATCGACGTTTTCCAGCGCCTTGACGCCGGGGAACGACTTGGAGATGCCGGCCATGGTCAGAATGACTTGATCCGATGGGGACATGAGCGCAGCGCCTTTCCCAGCTTGACAAGAAGCGGTGCATAGCCGCCCTGCACCGCTTCTCGCCGTTCCGTGTTCCCTGAGGAGGAGATTGTAGGACTCACGGTGCAGAAACGGGGTTTTCGTCAAAACCCCGTTTCTAGCTGCGTTCAGACTAATACTGTCGGGTAGGCAGGATCTCAGCGGCGTTGTCCGGGTAGTAGACGCTCTCCTCGGACGGAACCCACTTGGGCACTTCCTCGCCGTTGACGACCTTCAGGGCCAGCTCGTAGAACTGCGGGCCCAGCAGTGGGTTGCATTCCACCGTGACGTTCAGCTTGCCGTCCACCATGGCCTGGAAGGCGCCGCGCACTGCGTCGATCGATACGATCTTGATGTCAGTGCCGGGCTTGAGGCCGAATTCCTCGATGGCCTGGATCGCGCCCAGCGCCATATCGTCGTTGTGGGCATAGAGAGCCGTGATCTCAGCGCCGTACTTCTTCAGGAAGGCTTCCATCACTTCCTTGCCCTTAGCCCGGGTGAAGTCGCCCGACTGCGAGTCGATGATCTCGATGTTGGGGGCCATCGTCTCGCGGAAACCGCTGAAGCGGTCGGTGGCCGGCGCCGAGCCAACTGTGCCGACCAGCTCGACGATCTTGCCGCCCTCGGGCAGCAGCTTGTTCATCTCATTGCCAGCCTTGCGCCCTTCCTCGACGAAGTCCGAGCCCAGGTAGGTCGCATACAGGTCCTCCGGCACATCGGCGCGGCGGTCGACCAAAATGATCGGAATGCCGGCGTCCTTGGCTTCCTGGAAGACGGTCTCCCAGCCGGTCGTGACCACCGGCGGCACGCCGATGACGTCCACGCCTTGGGCGATGAACGAGCGGATCGCCTTGATCTGGTTCTCTTGCTTCTGTTGGGCATCGGAGAACTTGAGGGTGACGCCCAGCTCTTCAGCGGCTTGCTGGATCGAGGCTGTGTTGGCGGTGCGCCACTCGCTCTCCGCGCCCAACTGGGCGTAGCCCACCACCAAGTCTTTGTAGGTCTTCTGGGCCTGTTCAGCCGGCGCGGCCGGGGCCGCAGCTTCTTCGCTGGTCGCGGGCGCGGCCGTCGGGGCCGCACAGCCCACCAGCGCCGCGAGCGTGGCGAGGATGACCACTACCAGTAGAATCTTCGAGCCTTTCATGGGTTCTCTCTCCTTTGAGGGGGCGACTACGCAGGGATTGGCGCCGCACATGAGGCGGCTTACCTGCGAATGAATGAAACTATCACTGCGATCATACTACGCCAGTTACGGCAAAACATCCATGCGTTTTCGTCGGCAAGAAGTTGGATAATGTCGCAGTTTCAATTCAAACGGCCAGCGCGCCTGCTGAGAGAGGGTGATTTCTTTCGCCAGCAGTTGGATTTCTTTCGACGGCTTCGCCTGTTATGGCAGGGATTACCAACGTTACACGAGTACCCACCTGATGCGCGCTTTCGATCGAAAGGCCGTATTGGCGCCCATAAAGTAGCTTGACCCGCTTGTTGACGTTGTCGATACCAAAGCCGCTCTCCAGGCGGATCTCATCCGAATCGTCGTCGATCTGGGCCCGCACGTGCTCTAGCCTTTCCGGTGTGAAGCCGATCCCGTTGTCCTCGACCTCCAGCACGATCTGGCCGTCGCCATGTTGCCGGGCGCGCACCGTGAACTCGCCACCGCTGCGTTTGTTCTTGATGCCGTGGTAAAGCGCGTTCTCGACCAGCGGCTGCAAGATCAGCTTCAAGATGGTATTGTTCGCCACGGCGTCGTCCACCTCGATGCGGAAGTCCAGGATGTCTCGGTAGCGCATCTTCTGAATCGTCAGGTAGCTGCGCGTGCGTTCAATCTCCTCGCCAATGGTGATCCAATCCCGGCCCTTGCTCAGGCTGATGCGGAAGAAGCTGGACAGGGCGCTGACCAACTGCACCACCTGCTCGGTTTGCTGCGTCTCGGCCATCCAAATAATGGTGTCCAGCGTGTTGTAGAGGAAGTGGGGGTTGATCTGGGCTTGCAGCGCGCGCAGCTCGGCCTTTTTGAGGCTTTCCTGCTCTTTCATCTTGGCTGCCAACAGCTCCTGAATCTTGCCGATCATGATGTTGAAGCTGAGCCCCAACTCGGCGATTTCGTCGGCGTTCTTGCGCGTCACCAGCACCTGCAAGTCGTCCTTGGTAATGGTCGTGGTCACGTCGTGCAGGCGTTTGATGGGGATGTAGATGCTGCGCGAGATGGCCCAGGCCGCGGCAAAAGAAAAGCCGATGGCCGTCGCCAATAACACGATGTAGAACACCTCCCAACGCTCCAACCCATCGTGCATGATCTGATACTGGCTGGCCGCCTGGTTGACCTCGAACAGCACGTACTCCCCCACAACGTCCTCGACCACCGCCGACACGCCGCGGATATTCTCCAACACCGCCTCGTTCTCCGCCACCCGGCTGCCTTGCGCCATCTGCGCGCCCATCATGTCGACGTAGTGGGTCAGCGTCTTCATGGTGCGCATGATGATCTCGACCTTGATCCTGGCCTCGTCGGAGGCCGCGCCCTGGGACATAGAACGCAGCTTATCGTCCACGTCGGCGATGATGTCGTACTGCCGGCCAGCGACGAACTCGGTCTTGCCGGCCACGATGTTCCACATCTCAGTGTCGATGGCTGGTTTGATGTAGCCGTTAATGCTGTTGGCGGTCATGATGTTGTTGATGATCGCATCGTAGCGCCGGCTATAGTCCATCATCTGCCACATCAACACGGCGTTAGTCATGCCCAGCATCAGGATTACGATGCCCAGCGACAGCAGGATCTTGATCCGAATCGAGAAGTTCAGCGCTGCCAATCCATCAGACAGGCGCCGGATGGCCCGGAAGGGTAACCAATTGGCGGGGTCTACCCCAGGAGGCAGCCGCCGGATGCGCTGCCAGTGGTTGTTTACTGCAGTCTTGTGGAGCATGGCGATCTCCTGCGGGCAATGCTCTGTTAATAGTCTCTATTCAGCCGCCGGATGCGGGCACGCTGGTTGAGTAGCCGTCTGCAGCGTATCGAAACCAGCGTGCCCGCATCCGGCGGAGGGTAGGTAGGTGCTCCTCAGCTAGCGCTGTGCGCCTGCCAGCGATACTCCGTCGGCGACTGGCCGGTGTGCTTGCGGAAGACGTAGCTAAAATAGTGCGGATCGTTGTAGCCGATCTGATCGGCGATCTCAAAGGACTTGAGCGTCGTGCCACGCAGGAGCTCGCGCGCCCGCTGCACCCGGATCTCAGTCAGGTACTCCTTGAACGTCTTGCCGGTCTCCTGGCTAAAGACAGTGCAGAAATGGGAGGGGCTGAGATGAGCCTGGCCTGCCACGGCAGGGAGTGACAGATTCGTGTCGGCATAGTGGCTGTCGATGTAACGAATCGCTTGCTGGATCATGGCAGCGTGTTGGCTGGTGATCTGGCTGTCACGAAAGGCCAGCGCGGCCAGCAAGATGGACTGAACCTGCTGCCGAATCTGATCGGTAGTCTGGATGTCCTCCATCAGGTCGAGGTCAGGGATGACCTGGTCGATGTTGCCGCCCAACTCGCTCAGGAATTTGGCCGTCGTCAACACCACATCCATCAAAATATAGTGCCTGACAATGGCGGAGTCCAGGATCGTCGCGCCCAGCGGCCGGATAAAGGTGTCGAAGAACTCGTCCAGGTCCTCTGCGACGCCGCACTTCAGATAGGTCTCAACCGCCGACTTGTTGATCTTGAGCAGCTCTGCCTTGGCAAAGCCGTTGCCCATGCCGTTGCCGTTGTGGTGGTCTGCGCTTTGCAGGCTGGCCAGCGCCTCGACGAACGAAGCGCATATGTCGGTGATGCGCCGTTTAGGCGCGCCGCTGCCGAAGGCCGGTTGGCAGCCCATCTGACGCATCTGCTGTTCAATTTGGCCGCGCAGCCACGCATATTTCTCGAGCAGCGCTTCATCCGTGTCCCCCTTCATTATGAGAACAATCTCTTCCAGGTCTTTCTTGGTCAGGAGCACGCCGGGGTCACGTTCGGCCAGGCAGGACACGACGTTGCAGGCCTGAGAGGTGCGCGCATAGTCGAACTGGGCTGCGGGATCGTTCAATTCGATCTTGATAACGGCGACCAGGTACGACCGGGCCAGGAGGTCGATGCCGAGTTGTTCGGCCTGCTCGATGGCCTGGGCCGACGACACGGCCCCCACCACCAGGTCCAGCAGCAGCCGCTGTCGCAGGCTGGCGCGCGTTTCTTCCACTTGGCTGCGCAGCCGCTCCATCTGTTCCTGGGCCTGGCGCTCGGAGTCCAGCTCGGCCGCCACCTGTCTCAGAGTCCGGTGCAGATCCTGCACGGTAATCGGTTTGAGCAGATATTCTGTGACCCCCAGCTTGATCGCCTTCTGAGCGTACTCGAACTCGTCGTGGCCGCTCAGGATGACGATCTTGGTGGCCGGCATGCGCTCATGCATGATGCGCGCCAGCTCCAGCCCATCCATGAAGGGCATCTTGATGTCGGTGATCAGCACGTCGGGCCGGACGGTCTGCAACAGCGGCAGGGCGATCTCGCCGTCGGGCGCCTCGCCGCAGAACTCGAAGCCATGGCCGCGCCAATCGACCTTGTCCCGAATCCCCTCGCGGGTTACGATCTCATCTTCGACGAAGAATACTTTGTACGTCATAGCGGTCTCCAGTCATCCTTCATAACGCAAGGTGCTAGGATGACTAGACACCTGATGCAGGCGAGTCGTCGATTGCATTGTTACCATGTCAGGCGCTATAGTTCACAGCAACGAAAACTTGTCTTGATTGACAAAGAGGTGCATGCAATGATAGGCGGGAAACGTTGGATGGTTCAAGAAAGAGACGGGAATCAGGTCTACCTCTCACAAGAGAGATGGCAACACATTGCATGATCGGCTGGTCGTCACCCACGCCTTGCACCCACTGGATGGCGTGAACTTCGGGCACGCTTAGGATCGTGTCCAGGTGGCGGGCGATGCGCTTGTCGTCCACGTGAAAGACGTTGTGGGTCATGGTCCTGACCTTGCGCTGCAAGATCGGCAGGCCGAACTGGCGAACCATGGCGGGCGAGATCAGGTTGGCGAAGTCGCAACTGGGGATGTGCATGCGGCCGTAGGAGGGGATGCCCATTGGAACACGAGTGGGCGCCGTCGTTGGCAGCCCGAAAAGGTAACGCCTCGCGAAGATCAGATTGTGAACCAGATCAGGGGGATACGGCAGTCGGGGGAGGGCATCACCTCCTGGCAATAGAATCGGCGACTGGGCCGGTGGGAGGCTGCGCTGTTGACGTGTGTGATCGTTACCGGGATCGTTCACATGTAGGATAACATACTATTCTGGCTGTGTCAAGAGTCAGATTCGCGGCTGCGCAGGACTGTCAGTCCTGGCACAAGTTGGCTCTTGACAGGGCTTCGCTTGTGTGTTATTCTACATGTGAACGATCCCGGTAACGATAACAACCACAAGACGCAGTGGCCGCATGGTGACAACCATGAACAGACAACGCACAACCATCAAGCAGGTGGCCAGTGAGGCGGGGGTGTCGATCCAGACAGTCTCGCGCGTGCTGAACGATCTGCCGCACGTGGCGCCGGACACCCGCGAGCGCGTGCTGGGGGTCATCGAGCGCCTGCAATACCGGCCCAGCACCCTGGCGCGCAGCCTGATCCAGCGGCGCAGCCTGATGCTGGGGGTCATCACGGCCGGCCTGAGCCACATCGGCCCCTCGCGCACGCTGAGCGGCATCACGGCCCAGGCTGGCGCCATGGGCTACGACTTGTTGCTGCACGAGCTGCCCACCTTCGACACGGCTGAGATCGAGCCTTTCCTGGATACCATCCTGGCGCGCCAAATCGACGGCATCATCGTCGCCGTGCCCGAAATTGGCGACAACCGCCAGTGGCTGTTGCCGCAGTTGCCCGACCTCCATGTGCCGCTGGTCTTGCTGACCATGCACCCCCAGCCGGGCCTGCCCATCGTCTCGATGGACAACTACAAGGGCGGCCGGCTGGCCACCGAGCACCTGCTGGCGCAAGGCTACCGGCGCATCGGCCACGTCGCCGGGCCGCTCACCTGGTGGGAAGCGCAGCAGCGCAAGGCCGGCTGGGCCGACGCGCTGGCCGCGGCCGGGCTGGCTGTCAGCGACGCCATGTGGATTGAAGGCAACTGGTCCAGCAAGAGCGGCGAGCTGGCGGCCTACCAATTGCTCGATCGCTACCCGGATCTGGACGCGGTCTTCGCCGCCAACGATCAGATGGCCCTCAGCCTGATGGCTGTAGCGCGCCGGCGCGGGCGCAGCGTGCCGGGCGATCTGGCCGTGGTCGGCTTCGACGGCATGCCCGAAGCGGCCTATTTTTGCCCCTCCCTCACCACCGTCCAGCAGGACCTGCACCAGCTTGGCTGCCAGGCCGTGCGCCAACTGGTCGGCGTCATCGAGTCCCTGCGCAGCTCCGACAACCATCAGGAATTCCAGGCGGTCTGGATCGAGCCCCAACTCATCGTGCGCGAGAGCTCGGCGGCCCGGCTCGCCGCTTGACGCACTTGGCTATGGCACAGATCGACCGCAACCAATCAGCCGCCGGGTGCGAGCACGCTGATTGAGTAGGTCCGCCGTATCGAAATCAGCGTGCTCGCACCCGGCGGCGGGCCAAACGTTGGCTTCGACACTTGCGCCTGCGCGCAGTGCAGGTGTACGGCGCAGACGGGTTTCGATACGGCGCAGACGGGTTTCGATACGGCGCAGACGCCTACTCAACCCACGCCTACTCAACCCACGGCTACTCAACCCACGGCTACTCACCCAACGGTTGGCCCGCCGCCTGAACAGTTGGAACCAACCTGCGTTTCCCTCGTTGCCCTTCCGCTATCCTTTCCCAACTTACCCACCGTACAAGGAGGTACGTCCCCATGACCAAAGTGACCCTTGGTCTGATCGTCGGCAACCGCGGCTTCTTCCCTAGCCACCTGTGCGAGAGCGGCCGCCAGACGGTGCTCAACGTGCTGGCGCAGGAAGGCTTCGATGTCGTTGCCCTCGCGCCCGACGAGTCGCCCTACGGCAGCATCGAGAGCCTGAACGACGCGCAGCGCTGCGCCGACCTGTTCAAGCAGAAGCGCGACCGCATCGACGGCGTGCTGGTGACCCTGCCCAACTTCGGCGACGAGCGGGCCATCGCCAACGCGCTGCGCTGGGCCGCGCTGGACGTCCCTGTGCTGATCCACGCCTTCGACGACGACCTGACCAAGATGGACCTGCACTGGCGCCGCGACTCCTTCTGCGGCAAGATGTCGGCCTGCAACAACCTGCACCAGTACGGCATCAAGTACAGCCTGACCTCGCGCCACACCATGGACCCGGAAAGCGCGGCCTTCCGCGCCGATTTGCACCGCTTCGCCGCGGTCTGCCGGGTGGTGCGCGGCCTGCGCGGCCTGCGCATCGGCTTCCTGGGCGCGCGGCCGCCGGCCTTCAACACCGTGCGCTTCAGCGAGAAGCTGCTGGAGCGCAGCGGCATCTCGGTGGAGACGCTGGACCTCTCCGACGTATACGGACGAGTCGAGCGCCTGAGCGCGGACGACGCGCGCGTCCAGGCCAAGCTCGATCTGATCCAGCAGTACGTCAACGCTGCCAAGACCCCGGCCCATTCGCTGGACCGCATGGCACGCTTCGGCGTCGTGGTGGACGACTGGATGGCCGAAAGCCGTTTGCAGGCCTCGGCGATCCAGTGCTGGACCTCCATGGAGGAATACTTCGGCGTGGTGCCCTGCACGCTGATGAGCATCATGAGCAACAACCTGATGCCCTCAGCCTGCGAGACCGACGTGGCCGGCGCGCTGGCCATGCAGGTGATGGCCCTGGCCTCCGGCAAGCCCAGCGCGCTGGTGGACTGGAACAACAACTACGGCGACGACCCCGACAAAGGCGTCATCTTCCACTGCTCCAACCTGCCCAAGGACGTGTTCAAGGCCGAATCGCTGATCCCCGAGGACGTGCCGGTGATGAAGGACCACGACATCCTGTCCAACACCGTGCCGCGCGCCCAGACCTGGGGCACCATCCACGGCCGCGTGCGCGCCGAGCCCTTCACCTACCTGCGCCTGTCCACCGACGACTACCACGGCCAGATCATGGGATACGTGGGCGAGGGCGAGCTGACCGACGATCCGCTGATGACCTTCGGCGGCTACGGCGTGGTGCGCGTGCCCAACTTCCAGAAGCTGCTGGCCTACATCTGCGAGCACGGCTACGAGCATCACGTTTCCATCAACCTGTCGAACACGGCAGCGGCGGTCAACGAGGCGTTGAGCAAGTATCTGGGTTGGCAGATGTACTTGCATGGATAACGCCACATTCGTGTCATGCTGAACGGGTCAAATGGCCAAAGGGATTAGCGCACAAAACCTGGCAATCGGCCAATGATCTCAAGCGCATTCGAAGCCAGTGAAGCATCCCCTGCGCGCGTCATACGAGGGGGATGCTTCGCTGGAAGCGCCTCCTGCGACGATAATTGGCCGATGGAGTGCGCCTTACTACTCACAAGCTAGCTGATTGACCCGCTCAGCATGACATAAGTGAACAACTTCGGAGGTTGAACATGAGCAAATACGCAATCGGCATCGACTTTGGCACCGAGTCCGGCCGCGCCGTGCTGGTGGACGTGGTCGACGGCCGCGAGGTGGCCACGGCCGTCCACGCCTACGCCCACGGCGTGATCGACGAGCGGCTGCCGGGCAGCGGCATCCACCTGGAGCCCGACTGGGCGCTGCAAGATCCCAACGACTACCTGGAGGTCTTCAAGCACGCCGTGCCGGCCGTCCTGCAGCAGAGCGGCGTCAGCCCCGACGACGTGATCGGCATCGGCATCGACTTCACGGCCTGCACCATGCTGCCCACCCTGGCCAACGGCACGCCGCTGCGCTTCCTGCCCCAGTGGCGCGATCACCCGCACGCCTGGGTCAAGCTATGGAAGCACCACGCGGCCCAGCCGGAAGCCAACAAGCTCAACCAGATCGCGGCCGAGCTGGGCTATGACTTCCTCGACCGCTACGGCGGCAAGATCAGCTCCGAGTGGTTCGTGCCCAAGGTGATGCAGATCCTGGACGAAGATCCAGAGATCTACGAGGCGGCCGAGCGGCTGATCGAGGGCGCCGACTGGGTGGTCTGGCAGCTCACCGGCGTCGAGACGCGCAACCTGACCACGGCCGGCTACAAGGGGCTGTGGAGCAAGCGCGCGGGCTTCCCGCCCAACGACTTCTTCAAGGCGCTGGACCCGCGGCTGGAGACCCTGGTGGACGAGAAGATGGCGCGTCAGATCGCCGAGCTGGGCCAGCGGGCCGGTGGGCTGACGGCCGAGGCCGCCCACTGGACCGGCCTGCGCCCCGGCACGGCCGTCGCCGTGGCCAACGTCGATGCGCACGTGGCTGTGCCGGCCGTCACCGTCACCGAGCCGGGCCGCATGGTGATCATCATGGGCACCTCCAACTGCCACATGGTGCTGGGCGAGCAGGAGCACATCGTGCCCGGCATGTGCGGCTACGTGGAGGACGGCATCGTGCCCGGCCTGTTCGGCTACGAGGCCGGCCAGTCCTGCGTGGGCGACCACTTCGCCTGGTTCACCGAGCACTGCGTACCGGCCGCGTATGAAAAGGAGGCGGCCAGCCGCGGCGTCGGCATCCACGAGCTGCTGGAGGAGAAGGCCGGCAAGCTGCGGCCAGGCGAGAGCGGCCTGCTGGCGCTGGACTGGTGGAACGGCAACCGCAGCGTGCTGGTGGACGTCGACCTGACCGGCCTGCTGCTGGGCGCAACCCTGGCCACCAAGCCGGAGGAGATCTACCGCGCGCTGATCGAGGCCACGGCCTACGGCACGAGGATGATCATCGAGACCTTCGCGGCCAACGGCGTGCCGGTGCATGAGATCGTGGCCACCGGCGGCCTGCCCGACCGCAACAAGCTGCTGATGCAGATCTACGCCGACGTCAGCGGCCGGCCGATCAAGGTCGGCGCGTCGGGGCAGGGGCCAGCGCTGGGCTCGGCCATGCACGGCGCGGTGGCGGCCGGCAGCGCGGCCGGCGGCTACGACAGCATCGTTGAAGCCGCGCAGCACATGGCCCGCCTGCGCGCCGAGCAGTACACGCCCAACCCGGCCGCCAAGACTGTCTACGACCGGCTCTACAGCGAATACGTCACCCTGCACGACTACTTCGGCCGCGGCGCCAACGACGCCATGAAGCGGCTGAAGGCGTTGAAGGCGGAGGTGTTGAGGAAGTAGGTTGGTAGGTTGGTAGATTGGGAAATTGGTAGATTGGTCGGCCGTCGGACCTGTCAGGTTTCACGTCTTACCAATCTACCAACCTACCAATCTACCAACCTACCAATCTTCCGATGGAGATCCCCATGAAACGCTCCCAGATCAACGCCATTATGCGGGATGCCGACGCGTTCATGTGCGCTCACGGCTTTCACCTGCCGCCCTTCGCCTATTGGTCGCCGGCCGATTGGGCTGCCAAGGGCGACGAGGTGCAGGAAATCGTGCAGCGGCAGTTGGGCTGGGACATCACCGACTTTGGCTCAGGCGACTACGCTCACCGCGGACTGTTCATCTTCACCGTGCGCAACGGCGACCCGGCCAACCTGGCCCGGGGCAGCGGCAAGCTCTACGCCGAAAAGGTGCTTATCTCCGACGTCGGCCAGGTCACGCCGCTGCACTTTCACTGGCGCAAAGTCGAGGATATCATCAACCGCGGCGGCGGCCGGCTGGTGATCCAGCTTTTCAACTCGACGGCGGACGACGAGCTCGACAGCACGCCGGTGACAGTGAGCACCGACGGCGTGCGGCGCACGCTGCCGGCCGGCGGCAAGGTCGTGCTGGAGCCGGGCGAGAGCATCACGCTGCCGGCGCGGCTGTATCACGCCTTTTGGGCTGAGGAAAGCCGGGTGCTGATCGGCGAGGTGTCCCTGGTCAACGACGACAACCGCGACAACCGCTTCTACGAGCCGGTGGGCCGTTTCCCAGAGATCGAGGAAGATGAGCCGCCGTTGTATTTGCTGTGTACGGAGTATGCACGGTATTACAGGAATGGTTAATTGGTGATGGTGAATTGGTGAATTG